>JAESFG010000254.1_pt1 | contig 124300 bp, 124 predicted proteins | sample 9269371 | NCBI WGS metagenome assembly JAESFG01 (sample SAMN14506227, study PRJNA617093) | algae metagenome | isolation source: Aetokthonos hydrillicola CCALA 1050 (B3-Florida) and co-occurring... | place: USA: South Carolina | collected 2013-01-01
CCATCGGACCGCCGCCCCCGTTCAACAGGAACTCTTCCGCATGTCCGCCAGGCTCGCGCGCATCGCCGCCCTGTCTCTGCTGGTCGCCGGCCTCGCGCCCGCGCGGGCCCAGACGCCGGCTCCCGCCGCCGCACCCTCGGCCGGCCCCTCGGTCACCGTCACGAAAGCCGGCATCTCCGAGATCGTGCAGAGCGTCGTCGTCTCGGGCTCGATCATCGCCCGCGACGAGGTGCTGGTGCAGCCGGAGGTCGACGGACTCGCCATCGTCGCCCTGCTGGCCGAGGAGGGGGATCGCGTGTCGGCCGGGCAGGTGCTGGCCCGGCTCTCGCGCACAACGCTCGAGGTCCAGAAGACCCAGAACGACGCGCAGATCGCCCGCGCCGAGGCGGCGATCGCCCAGGCCAATGCCCAGATCGGCGAGGCCCAGGCCAATCTCGTCGCCGCCGAGAACAATTTCGAGCGGACCCAGACGCTGCGCAGCAGCGGCAACGTCTCGAACGAGACCTTCGACCAGCGCGACGCCGCCGCCCGCGCGGCGCGGGCGCGGCTCAACTCCTCCAACCAGGCGCTCGCCATCGCCAACGCCGACCTCGCCCTCGCCAGGGCCCAGGGTCGCGACATCGAGGTCAAGCTCGCCCGCACCGAGATCAAGGCGCCACAGGGCGGCATCGTCAGCCGCCGCAACGCCAAGCTCGGCGGCACCGCCGCCATGGCCGCGACCGAGCCGCTGTTCCGGATCATCGCCGACGGCGCCGTGGAACTGGAGGCGGAGGTCGCCGAGGTCGAGCTGCCGGGCCTGAAGCCCGGCCAGCCGGTCGCGGTGACGCCGGCCGGGGCGACGCAGCCGCTCGCCGGCACGATCCGCCTGATCGCGCCCGAGGTCGACAAGGCCTCGCGGCTCGGCCGGGTCCGCGTCGCGCTCACCGGCAACCCGCCGGTCGCGATCGGCTCCTTCGCCCGCGGCGTCATCGAGACCGGGCGCAAGAACGCGGTCACGCTGCCGCTTTCGGCCATCACCTATGCGCGCGGCGGCGCCACCGTGCAGAGCGTCACCGACGGCAAGGTCACGACCAAGCCGGTCAGGCTCGGCCTGGTCGGCGGCGGGCGCGCCGAGATCGTCTCCGGCATCGCCGAGGGCGAGACGGTGGTCGCGCGCGCCGGCACCTTCGTCCGCGACGGCGACGTCATCACTCCCGTCGCGACGAATTGACGGGAGCCGCCGGTGAACATCAACTTCTCCGCCTGGTCGATCCGCAAGCCGGTCCCGTCGATCCTGCTCTTCGTCGTGCTCTGCGTGCTCGGCCTGCTCTCCTTCTCGAAGCTGCCGGTCACCCGCTTTCCGAACATCGACGTGCCGCTGGTCTCGGTGACGGTGACCCAGTCCGGCGCCGCGCCCTCCGAGCTCGAAAGCCAGGTCTCCAAACGCGTCGAGGACGCGGTGGCCAACATCACCGGCGTCAAGCACGTCCTCTCGACGCTGACCGACGGCCAGTCCCAGACCGTCATCGAATTCCGGCTCGAGGTGAACACCGACCGCGCCGTCAACGACGTCAAGGACGCCATCGCCAAGATCCGCGCCGACCTGCCGCGCACCATCGACGAGCCGGTGATCCAGCGCATCGATGTCGAAGGCCAGTCGATCCTCACCTATGGCGCCTCCTCGCCGGGGATGACGCTGGAGCAGCTCTCCTGGCATGTCGATGACGTCGTCGCCCGCGAGCTGCAGGGGCTGAAGGGCGTCGGCCGCGTCGACCGCTATGGCGGCGTCGACCGGGAGATCCGCATCTCGCTCGATCCCGACCGGCTGCTGGCGCTCGGCACCACGGCCGGCGAGGTCAACCGCCAGATCCGCGCGACCAATGTCGATCTCGCCGGCGGGCGCGGCGAGGTCGGCGGGCAGGAACAGGCGATCCGCACGCTCGCCGGCGCACGCACCGTCGCGGAACTGGCCGAAACCAAGATCACGCTCTCGGGCGGGCGCGAGGTGCGCCTCAAGGAGCTGGGCCGGGTCGAGGACAGCAATTCCGAGCCGCGCTCCTTCGGCCGCCTCGACAAGAGCCCGGTCGTCTCCTTCGCCGTCTTCCGCTCCAAGGGCTCGAGCGAGCTCTCGGTCAAGGAGGTCGTCGCCGCGCGCATTGCCGCGCTGAACAAGCGCTATCCCGACGTCACGCTGAAGCCGATCGACGACGCGGTCGCCTATACCTACGGCAACTACAAGGCGGCGATGACGACGCTGTTGGAGGGCGCGGCGCTGGCGGTGCTCGTCGTCTTCCTGTTCCTGAAGAACTGGCGGGCGACGCTGATCACGGCGATCGCGCTCCCGCTCTCGGCGATCCCGACCTTCTGGGCGATGGAGCTGATGGGCTTCTCGCTCAACCTCGTCAGCCTGCTCGGCATCACCCTCGTCACCGGCATCCTGGTCGACGACGCCATCGTCGAGATCGAGAACATCGTCCGGCACATGCGGATGGGCAAATCGCCCTATCGCGCCGCGATGGAGGCCGCCGACGAGATCGGGCTCGCGGTCATCGCGATCACGCTGACCATCGTCGCGATCTTCGCGCCGGTCTCCTTCATGGGCGGCGTGGCGGGCCAGTATTTCCGCCAGTTCGGGCTCACGGTCGCGGTCGCGGTGCTGTTCTCGCTGCTGGTGGCCCGGCTGATCACGCCGATGATGGCGGCCTATCTGATGAAGCCGGTGAAGCATGCCGACCCCAAGGACGGGTTCGTCATGCGCGGCTATGTCGGGCTGCTGAAGGCGACGACCGCCTCGCGCCACATCCCGCTGCTGCCGCGCTTCGACGGCACGGGGCGCTGGCGCTCGATCCCCTTCAACATGTCCTATGTCACGCTGGTGATCGGCTTCGGCTTCCTCTGGGGCTCGATCCACGCCACGGCGCTGCTGCCGACCGGCTTCATCCCCGACGAGGACACCTCGCGCGTCGTCGCCTCGGTCGAATTGCCGCCGGGCTCGACGCTGGAGGACACCCGCGTCACCACCGACCAGATCGTCGACGCGCTGCGCACCATTCCCGAGGTGACGCAGGTCTTCGTGCTCGGCGGCTCCTCGCCGACCGGTCAGCGCGAGGTGCGCCGCGCCGCCGTGACCATCAAGCTCAAGCCCAAGGCCGAGCGCACCGCCCGCCAGAAGGACCTCAAGGTCGTCATCGCACAGAAGCTCGCCAGCGTGCCGGATGTCCGCGCCTGGTATGTCAACGAGCGCGGCGAGCGCGAGATGGCCTTCTCGATCCTCTCCAAGGACGGGGCGGCGCTCGACGAGGCGGTGGCGCGCATCGAGACGAGGATGCGCAAGGTCGACGGCTATCTCAACGTCGCGACCTCGGGCTCGCTCTCGCGCCCGGAGCTGACGGTGCGGCCCAAGCTCGAACAGGCGGCCAGCCTCGGCGTCACGCCCGAGGCGATCTCGGAGGCCGTGCGCGTCGCCACCATCGGCGATGTCGGTGCCAATCTGGCCAAGTTCAACGCCGGCGACCGGCTGGTGCCGATCCGCGTGCAGCTCGACGAGGCGGCCCGCGCCGACATCCGCAACATCGCGGCGCTGCGCGTCACCAACACGAACGGCGTCTCGGTGCCGCTGACCGCGGTCGCCGAGATCGGCTTCGGCGAGGGTCCGTCATCGATCGACCGCTATGACCGCGTCCGCCGCGCCGCCATCGGCGCCGATCTCAAGCGCGGCTTCGAACTGGGCACGGCGCAGGAGACCTTCCACCAGATCGTCAAGGAGGTCGGCCTGCCCGAGGGCGTCTGGATCGCCGCCACGGGCGACGCCGAAATCCAGGGCGAGGTCGTCGCCGGCTTCATCCAGGCGATGACGACCGGGCTGATGCTGGTGCTGGCGGTGCTGATCCTGCTCTTCGGCTCGGTCTTCCAGCCGATCACGATCCTGCTCTCGCTGCCGCTCTCCTTCGGCGGCGTGGTCATCGCCCTGCTGGCCACCGCCAAGCCGGTCTCGATGCCGGTCTATATCGGCCTGCTGATGCTGATGGGCATCGTCACCAAGAACGCGATCATGCTGGTCGATTTCGCGGTGGAGGAGGAGGCCCGCGGCAAGGACCGCCGCACCGCCCTGCTCGAGGCCGGCCGCAAGCGCGCCCGCCCGATCGTGATGACCACGATCGCCATGGCCGCCGGCATGCTGCCCTCCGCCTATGGCGTCGGCGACGGCGGCGAGTTCCGCGCGCCGATGGCGATCGCGGTGATCGGCGGCTTGCTCGTCTCGACCGTGCTCAGCCTCGTCTTCGTGCCGTCCTTCTACGCGGTGATGGACGACCTCTCGAAGCTGACGGGCCGCGTCTTCGGCCGATTCTTCAGCAAGGCGGAGGATGAGAGCCTGTGGGAGGCGATGCCGGAAGAAGGCCACGCCCGGCCCGAGGCCGGGGCGGCCCAGATGAAGCTGCCGCTGCCGCCGCCACGGCTGGCGGCGGAGTGATCAGGCGGAGGGGGCGACTTCACAAGGGAAAGGCGTCTTCTCATAGATGGCTTCGAGCCGGTTGCGGGCGACGAAGGTCTCTTCCCATTGATGGAGGAGGGCAGCAACCTCCGCCCGATCCCCGGCCGCCACGAGCGCGCCCAGCCGGCTGGCCCGCTCGAAACGGGGCTGCCAGGCATGGTCTCTCATTACGAGGATGCGGATAGATGGCTGTGCCAATATGGCACATATCGGCTTGGAACATTTTCATGGTTTTTTTGTTCCTGTAATGTTCTAGTCGATCTGGCGTTGATGGCAAAAAATCTGGAATGGGGCGGCTAGGCGACTATGCAAATCGCCTGCGTCCTGGTCTTTTGAAAACGCCACTAGCTTCACGGGGAGAGCTATGATGAGAGTCAGGGTAAAAGAGGTCCGCGCAGGCCTCCACCCACAGGAAGTTGTCGTGTCAGTCGCGACAAATACGGGCGAGTCCGAACATCTTGTGGTTCACCGCCGTGCTTTGGCGGGTGGCTCTCTTGCAATCGGGTACCCGATAAGCGAGCATGAGAACAATTACCTAGTTGAACTGCCGCGTGAAACCACATCCGGAGCTTGGCGAGTTTGGGTGCCGCGTGAGGCCGTAACCGCCTAGCAAAAAAACGAGGGGCTCAATGATACTGACTGACCGCGAGATTCAAATCGCGCTTGAATCGCAGGCATTAATCATTGAGCCCCGGCCAAGCGAAACTTCGTTCAGCTCGACAAGTGTCGACTTAACACTAGATCAGCCGGTTTCAATTTATAAAGATCCCACCGCGGGAATAGGCCAATGCGTCGATCCAATGACCATTGGGTTTAATCACGAAGAAGTTGTTGCGTCACTGACCACGCAAATTGAAATTGATCCATCAAGCGGCTACGAGTTCAAGCCTGGAACTTTGTTACTTGCTTGGACAAGAGAGTACATTGAACTAAAGACAAACTCTAAGATTGCGGCGCGTGTTGAAGGCAAAAGCTCTCTCGCCCGACTTGGTATAGGCGTGCATATAACTGCACCAGTAATTCATGCTGGCTTCGCCGGTCAAGTTCGCTTAGAGATGCTTAATCATGGGAAACTTCCCGTTAAACTGAGAGTTGGCATGAAAATATGTCAGCTTGTGTTTGAACAAACTACTGGAACTCCTGTTATGGGATATAAGGGGAGATTTTCCGGTCAGACCACAGATCAGAAGGGGTGAGCTTCCTAGAGGTGGGAGATTCCAGAACTAGCCCTCGCCCTATCCCCACACCAAATCCCCCGACCGGCGCCTGCCGCGGGGTTTCGCTTCGGTCACATCCCCAGCGGGGTGCGCGGAGCCGGGCGGCGATGCGGCTTTGGCCGCGTGCCGATGTCGAGTGTCGATGTCGAGTGTCGAAGCGGCGGGGCTGCCCGCCGTCCGGCTCCACGCGCGGTTCTCTGTGGTTTCGCCCGCCGCCCATTAAGGTCGGTCACGACCGGGATGGCTGAAGGCCCCGGCGACGAGCAGCCCCTCCGGGCGGCCGGCCTGGCGAGGGCCATCCATCCCGGTCGCCACCGCCGCCCGCGCCGCTGGTCCACTGACCGCCACCGCTGCTGCCGGCCGGGATGCGCGGCTGGGAGGGGTCGTATTTGCGACGCAGAAGATCGCGGCGCAGCAGGCGCGTTTCGTCCTGCAGGCGGATCAGGCTGCGGCGCAGGCGCGTGATCGCGGCCGCTTCGGCCGGATGGGACGATGCGGATGAGGGAATCGACATGGCGGCCTCCTCGGGGGAAAGGCGCCATTGTCGGCGGGTTCGGCGAGGCGGGGATAAGCGGGAGGGTCAGACCCCGCCCTCTTTCCCATCCCGCTGAGCTTGGACCTTATTGATACTTGGCCCGGCAGTTCTGGAGAGCGAGGTTGCCGCCGCCGCCGCGCGCTCCCCACACGATGCGCCCGTCGGGTTCGGCCCGCACCCAGCCCCCATGTGAGACATGGCAGTTGCAGACACCCCGGTGTGTCGCGTTTCTCAGCTTGGCGCAGGTCGCGTCCTGCGCGAAAGCCGGTGTGAACGCCATCATTCCCAACGAAACCACACCGATGATCAGTCGCATTGTTCAGCCCCGTTGATCCGATGGTGACAGACTAGGCCGGGATGGCTGAAGTGCAACTGCATTCGCATGGGGCGGATCAGGCTGGAGCGGCAACCGGCCTCCTCGCCCACACCAAATCCCCCGACCGGCCTCCGCCGCGGGGTTTTGCTTCACAGCCTCCCCAGCGGGGTGCGCGGAGCCGGGCGGCGCGGCGGCTTTCGCCGCGTGCCGATGTCGAGTGTCGATGTCGAGTGTCGAAGCGGCGGGGCTGCCCGCCGTCCGGCTCCACGCGCGGTTCTCTGTGGTTTCGCCCGCCGCCCATTAAGGTCGGTCACGACCGGGATGGTTGAAGGCCCCGGCGACGAGCAGCCCCTCCGGGCGGCCGGCCTGGCGAGGGCCGTCCATCCCGAACACCGCATTCCGCCCGGCCGCACGATGCCTCGCGACAGCCCCCTTGGTCGGGCGGAACGGCGGCAGGATAGGCATGGATTCGGGCTGCGGGGATAAGCTGTCGGCGCTATGCCCGGCGTCAGGTCATCCGGGGTTTCAGCGGAAACACATCGTCATCCCGGACAAGCGGCGAAGCCGCGCCGCTCCGGGATCCATCGGAGAGCGCCGGAGGCCTCCGATGGATCCCGGGGCAAGCCCGGGATGACGACGTGGTTCCAAGCCCAATACGGGTCGCGAGCCCCTCAGCCCGCCTTGCGCTTGTTCTGGCGGTTCTCGATCAGGTCGTCGACCACCGTCGGGTCTGCGAGCGTCGAGGTGTCGCCGAGCGCGCCGAACTCATCCTCGGCGATCTTGCGCAGGATGCGGCGCATGATCTTGCCGGAGCGGGTCTTGGGCAGGCCGGGCGCGAACTGGATCAGGTCGGGCGAGGCGATCGGGCCGATCTCCTTGCGGACATAGGCGACGAGGTCCTTGCGCAGCGCCTCGCTCGGCGTCTCCCCGGCCATCAGCGTGACATAGGCGTAGATGCCCTGCCCCTTGATGTCGTGCGGATAGCCGACGACCGCGGCCTCCGACACCGACGGATGCGCGACCAGGGCCGATTCGACCTCGGCCGTGCCCATGCGGTGGCCGGAGACGTTGATGACGTCGTCGACGCGGCCGGTGATCCAGTAATAGCCGTCGGCATCGCGCCGGCAGCCGTCGCCGGTGAAATACTTGTTCGGATAGGTCGCGAAATAGGTTTCCTCGAAGCGCTTGTGGTCGCCATAGACCGTGCGCATCTGGCCCGGCCAGCTCTCGGCGATGACGAGATTGCCCTCGCAGGCCCCCTCCAGCACCTTGCCCTCGGCATCGACGATCTCCGGCTTCACGCCGAAGAAGGGGCGGGTCGCCGAGCCCGGCTTGAGGCGGGTGGCGCCCGGGAGCGGCGTGATCAGGATGCCGCCGGTCTCGGTCTGCCACCAGGTGTCGACGATCGGGCAGCGCCGGTCGCCGACGACGCGGTGATACCACTCCCAGGCTTCCGGATTGATCGGCTCGCCGACCGAGCCGAGCAGCCGCAGCGACTTGCGCTTGGTCTTCTTCACCGGCTCCTCGCCGGCGCCCATCAGCGAGCGGATCGCGGTCGGCGCGGTGTAGAAGGTGTTGACCTTGTGCTTGTCGATGACCTCCCAGAAGCGCGAGATCGTCGGATAGGTCGGGATGCCCTCGAACATCAGGGTCGTCGCGCCGTTGGCGAGCGGCCCGTAGAGGATGTAGCTGTGGCCGGTCACCCAGCCGACATCGGCCGTGCACCAGTAGATGTCGCCGTCATGGTAGTCGAAGACGTACTGATGGGTGATCGAGGTGTAGACCAGATAGCCGGCGGTCGTGTGCAGCACGCCCTTGGGCTTGCCGGTCGAGCCCGAGGTGTAGAGCAGGAAGAGCGGGTCCTCCGCCTTCATCTCGGCCGGGGGGCAGTGGCCCGAGGCCTTGGCGGCCTCCTCGTGATACCAGAGGTCGCGGCCTGCCTGCATCGCGACCTGGCCGCCGGTGCGCCTGACGACGAGGACGGTGCCGATGCCGCCCTTCACCTTGTCGTGGGCGGCGTCGACATTCTTCTTCAGCGGCACGGAGCGGCCGCCGCGCAGCCCCTCATCGGCGGTGATGACGATCTTCGAATCGGAATCCTCGATGCGGCTGGCGAGTGAATCCGGCGAGAAGCCGCCGAACACGACCGAATGGATCGCGCCGATGCGCGCGCAGGCCAGCATCGCATAGGCCGCTTCCGGGATCATCGGCAGGTAGATGGTGACGCGGTCGCCCTTCTTGACGCCCTGCGCCTTCAGCACGTTCGCGAACTTGCAGACCTCGGTGTAGAGCTGGCCGTAGGAGATCTTCTTGGACTCGGAGGGATCGTCGCCCTCCCAGATGATCGCGGTCTGCTTGGCGCGCGTCGCCAGGTGCCGGTCGATGCAGTTATAGGCGACGTTGGTGGTGCCGTCCTCGTACCATTTGATCGAGACCTTGCCCGGCTTGTAGCTGGTGTTGCGCACCTTGCTGTAGGGCTTGAACCAGTCGATCCGCTTGCCCTGCTCGCCCCAGAAGGCGTCCGGGTCCTTGATCGAGGCGGCATAGAGCTTCTTGTACTTGGCGTCGCTCGCCCAAGCCTTCTTCGACCATGCGGCCGGCACGTCATAGATGATCTCGGTCATGGCAGGCGCCTCCCCAGACTTGGGCCTTGCGATAGACATTGGCCTTGCGACGGTACGCACGGTCGCGGCCGGGCCTCTTGTTCGCTGCCTCCATCATAGGGGTCCATGGCGCGCTGCAGCAAGCCGCACGGCCTCGCACTTTCGGGGGAGAGGCACTTGTCCCCGGCCGGGCGTCCGCAACCCAGGATTGCGCTTCCGCATAGATGGGCTAGCCTCCCCGCGCGACGCCACAGGGGGCGATCATGGCGAGGAACATCTGCATCTTCTCGGACGGCACCGGCCAGGCCGGCGGCGACAACCCGATCAACTGGACCAATGTCTACCGGCTCTACAAGCACACCCGCGATATCGATCCGGCCCGGCAGGTCTGCTTCTACGATCCGGGCCTGGGCGCCCATCCCGATGGCGACCGGCCGGGATTTCTCCGGCGCGCCGTCGACATCCTCTCGCAGGCCACCGGCTACGGCATCACCCGCAACATTGTCGACTGCTACACGGCGCTGCTGCTGAGCTACCAGCCGGGCGACCAGGTCTTCCTCTTCGGCTTCAGCCGGGGCGCCTACACCGTCCGCAGCCTCGGCGGCGCCATCGGCCTGTGCGGTGTGCCGCCCGGCCTGCCCAAGCTCTCGCACTGGAGCGAGCTGCAGCGCAGCCTCGAACACGAGGTCCGCGCCATCGCCGAGGAGGCGGTGACGCGCGTCTATCAGGAGCGCGACGAGACGAAGCGGCACGCGGCCGCGGCGGCGTTCCGGGACAAGCATGGCTCGCAGGAGCTGCCGCCGACCTTCGTCGGCGTCTGGGACACGGTGCGGGCACTCGGCGTCAAGGGGTTGAACAGCTTCACGCTCGGCCGGCACAGCTTCAACAACAACCGGCTGAACCCGCGCGTGCCCTATGGCCGCCAGGCGCTCGCCATCGACGAAAACCGCAAGACCTTCGCGCCGGAACTCTGGGAGGAGGACGAGGCGAACCCCGACCGGATCAAGCAGGTCTGGTTCGCCGGCGTCCACACCGATGTCGGCGGCGGCTACGGACTCAAGATGGGCCTCTCCGACATCACGCTGGACTGGATGCTGACCGAGGCGACCGCGATTCCGCAGCCGCTCATCGTCGACCCCGCCCTGCCGGCATCGCTCGCGCCGGACCCCCTCGGGAAGCAGCACGACCAGCTCAGGAGCGGCTGGATTCCGTTCACGCCCGGCACGCGCGAGGCCTTCATCCCGCACCGGCCCTCGCAAGCGGGACGGCCGGTGTTCGGCACGGTGCCGCCGCGTTTCGCGGCACCCGCGGTACCAATCCTCGACGAGCAGCGGCCCTATCGTCCGCAAGCGCTGCGGGCCCATCCGGACTACGGCCACCACTACCCCTAGGACACGCCGATCTCCGTCTGAAACGCGACGTCATCCCGGACAAGCTGCGAAGCAGCGCCGCTCCGGGATCCATCCTAAGGCTCCGGAGCCCTCCGATGGATTCCGGGTCAAGCCCGGAATGACGGCATGTTTCCGAGACAACTCGGTCCGTGCGAGCGGCTTACAGCCCACCCATCTTGCAGACGATGTCCCATTCGGCGTCGGTGACCGGCTGGACCGAGAGGCGGAAGGATTTCACCAGCGACATATTCGCGAGCTTCGGCTCGGCCTTGACCTGGGCGAGGCTGACCGGCTTCGGCAGCGGCTTGACCGCCTTGAAATCGACCAGCACCCAGGGTTCGCCGGGGATCCAGATATAGGCCTCCTTGATGACCTCGACGATGCCGACGACCTCGAGCCCCTCGTTGGAATGGTAGAAGAAGACCTGCTCGCCCAGCTTCATGCCCATCAGGTTGAGCTTGGCGGTGTGGTTCTTGACGCCGTCCCAATGGGTGCCGGCCGCGCCGGCCGCGACCTGCTGGTCCCAGGACCATTTCGAGGGTTCGGATTTGACGAGCCAATGGGCCATGGCGTGCTCTCGCGGAGTGGCGTGGACGAGAATCGTCGATAGCGAAATCCGCGCCGGCTGCCTATGGCCGCCCGCTCAGTCGTCCCCGTCCGCCTCCTGCGGCTGCGGCACCGGCGGCTTCGAGGCCTCCGGCCCCTGCACGTTCCAGAAGCGCACCATCTCGCGGGTCAGGGCGGCGTAGTCCTTCGGATCGAGCTCGACGCGGACCTCGGCCTCGCCGAAGGGCAGGATCAGCACGAAGCGATGCGTCCCCTCCGCGCGGCGGCGGCGATGCTGGATCACCGGCTGCGCGATGCGTCCGGCCAGCGGCACAGGCTCGCTCTCGGCCACGAGCTCCGAGCCGGTCGTCTTGCGCACCTCGGCGATGCCGCGCGCCACCCGCTTCGTCAGATCCGACCAGTCGCCCGCCATCACGCGCTCTCCCCTTCGCCTTCGGCCCGCAGCGGCCGGGCCAGCAGCCCGGTCACCGCCTCGCGCACGCCGAGCCGACCGTCGATGATGCCGGCGACCGCGTCGGCGATCGGCATGTCGACGCCGCCGGCCTGCGCCATCTGCGCCAGTATCTGGGCGGTGAAGGCGCCTTCCGCCAGAGCGCCGCCGGTCGCCTCGGTGACGCTGCGGCCCTGGCCGAGCGCGAGACCGAAGGCGAAGTTGCGCGATTGCGGCGAGGCGCAGCTGAGCACGACGTCGCCGAGCCCCGACAGCCCCATCAGCGTCTCGCCTTGGGCGCCATGGGCCTGGCCGAAGCGGCGCAGTTCCGCGAAGCCGCGCGCGACCAGCGCCGCCCGCGCGCTCTCGCCATAGCCGAGGCCGATCGCGATGCCCGCCGCGATGGCGAGCACGTTCTTGGCCGCGCCGCCGATCTCGACGCCGCGGGGGTCGGCGCTGTGATAGATCCGGAAGGCCGGCGAACTCAGCGCCTCGGCGAGCGCCTGCGCCAGCGACGCGTCGGCAGCGGCCAGCGTCACCGCGGTCGGCAGGCCCTTGCCGATATCGGCCGCGAAGCTCGGGCCCGACAGGATCGCAGGCCGGGCGGCGGGCAGTTCCTGCGCGATGATCTGCGTGGTGAAGAGCCCGCTCCCACGCTCGATGCCCTTGGCGGCGGAAATCACCGGGACGCCCGCCGGCAGCAGCGGCGCCAGCGCCCGGCAGACCTCCCGCAGGCTCTGCGTCGGCACGGTGATCAGGAGCGCATCGCAACCGGCGAGAGCCGCCAGATCCACGGTCGCCCGCACCGCCTCCGGCAGCGCGATGCCGGGCAGCCGCGGCGCCTGCCGCGTGCGGGCGATGGCGTCGACGGCCGCCGCGTCGCGCGCCCAGAGCAGGACGCGGCGCCCCGCCCGGGCCGCGGCCAGGGCCAGCGCCGCGCCATAGGCGCCGGCACCGACGAGGCCGATCGTGTCGAAGGGGCCTTCGCCGCTCATCCGGCGGCGCCGGCGGGCGCCGTCTGGGCGCGGGGCTTCAGCTCGTCGAGCGGCCAGCGCGGACGGGCGAGCGCCCCCATGTCGTCGACGAGGCCGAGCCGCAGCCGCTCCAGCCCGGCCCAGGCGATCATCGCGCCATTGTCGCCGCACAGATGCAGCGGCGGGGCGACCATGGGCAGGCCGGCCTCCGTGGCGAGCCGCGTCAGGCCGCGCCGGATCGGCTGGTTGGCGGCGACACCGCCCGCGACGACGAGGGCGTTCGGCGTGATGCCGGCCGCCGCGCAGCCGCGCAGGCCGGCCCGCGTCCGGTCGACCAGAACGTCCACGATCGCGGCCTGGAAGGAGGCGCAGAGATCGGCGACGTCGCGGTCCGACAGCGGCGCGATGCGCTCCGCCACCAGCCGCACCGCCGTCTTCAGCCCCGAGAGCGAAAAGTCCGGGTTGGGCCTTCCCTGCATCGGCCGCGGGAAGTCGAAGCGCTCGGGATCGCCCTTGGCCGCCTCGCGCTCGACCGAAGGCCCGCCCGGATAGGGCAGTCCGAGCATCTTGGCGATCTTGTCGAAGGCCTCGCCGACCGCGTCGTCGATGGTGCCGCCGAGCTTGAGATAGTCGCCGACGCCGCGCACGGCGAGCAGTTGCGTATGCCCGCCCGAGACCAGCAGCAGCAGATAGGGAAAGGCGAGATTGTCGGTCAGCCGCGCCGTCAGCGCATGCGCCTCGAGATGGTTGACCGCGATGAAGGGCTTGCCCGTGACGAGCGCGATCGCCTTGGCGGTCGTCAGCCCGACCATGACCCCGCCGACCAGGCCGGGCCCGGCCGCGGCGGCCACCGCGTCGATTTCGCCGGGAGCCAGCCCTGCGCTCTCATAGGCCCGGGCGACGATGCGGTCGATCGCATCGACATGGGCCCGCGCCGCGATCTCGGGAACGACCCCGCCATAGGCGGCATGGGCCGCGATCTGGCTCAGCACCTCGTTCGACAGGATCCTGATCTCGCCCGAGCGCTCGACCGACACAATGGCGGCCGCGGTCTCGTCACAAGTCGTCTCTATGCCCAGAACGCGCATGATCGGTCGATGAGGTCTCGGCAGGAGGACGAAACGGGGGGCGTTTCCGGCGGAAGCGCGCCGGCTGACCCCTCCTATAGTCCGGCCGCGCCGTGAAGGCCAAGGGGCGCGGCGGGAAAGCACGGCGAGGGTCGGGCGGCGGGAACCCGCAGCGCCTCCCGGCGCTTGGACGGATGACGACTTGCGCGGGGCGGGGCCGCGCGGAATGGATGGAGGCCGATGCCATCCGCGGGGGCGACCCGCGAGAGGGCATCGTCGGGGGGATGAGGGACATCGCATGCGCATTTTCGTGTTTCGACCGCCGGCCGAAGCGGCGCGCACCGCCGCTGCGCTGCGCGATCACCGTCACGACCCCGTGCTCGCCCCCCTCTTCACCGTTTCGCGCACGGCCGATCCGGCGCCCGAGGGCCCCTTCGACGCCCTCGTCCTGACCAGCGGCAACGCGGTGCCGGCGCTCGCCGATCTGCCGGCGACGACGCGCGACAAACCCGTTTTCAGCGTCGGCGCCCGCACCGCCGGCAAGGTCCGCGAGGCCGGCCACGCGGATTCGCGCAGCGCCGACGGCAATCGCGACGATCTGATCCGGCTGATCGGGGAGACGTTGCCGGCGGGCGCGCGGCTGCTGCTGATCGTCGGCCGCGACCGGCATGACGATGTCGGCGACCGGCTGGCGCAGGCCGGCTTCGCGGTGGCGATCTGGACGGCCTATGCCGCCGAAGCGGTCGTGGATTTTCCGGCCGAAGCGCGCGAGGCCCTCCGGAAGGGCACTGTCGACGGCGCGCTGCATTATTCGGCCCGCGGCGTGCGGACCTGCCTCGACCTCGCCCGCGCGGCCGGCGTGCTGGAGCCCCTGCTCGACCTCACCCATGTCACCCTCTCGGCCGATGTCGCCGCACCCCTCATCGCCGCCGGCGCCAGCACGGTTCTGGTCGCCGAACACCCGGAGGAGGCGGCCCTGCTGGCGGCGCTGGACCAAGTGTCCGCTCGCAATCGCGACGGGCGGGGTGCTACACAGGACCAGATCGCGCCGTCGGGCGTCGAGACGGACAAGGACGAGATGAACGATTCCGAGAGGCAGGCGGCATCCGCGGCCGAGGCCCCGAAGGGCGACGACAAGGCCGCCCGGGGAAAGGGCAAGGGCGCGACACGCTCGGGCCGCATCCCGCCGACGATCGAGGCGACCGCGACCGATCTGACGCCGCCCGAGCCGGCCGCCGAGGCGTCGCCCGTCGGCGCCGAAACGCCTGCCATCGAGCCCGCGCCTGAAACCGCTACCCCCGCGACGCCCGGCGCCGAGCCCCCGCCCGAAGCGGTTCTGCCAACCGAGGCCCTGCCCCGGGAGTTTCCCGAGCCCGCCAACGCGCCGCCGCCCCGCGACGAGCCGGCCGCGGCCGAGGCACCGCCCCCGCCTCCCGCCGCCGCACCCGCCCCTGCGCGGTCGAGCCTGCCCGCCCTGGCGCTGGCCGGCCTCGTCGGCGGCGCGGTCGGCGCCGGCATCGTCTTCGTCGCGCTGAACCGGCAGACGCCCGCGATCACGCCCGAGCAGGTCGCCCAGCTCCAGGGCCGCCTCGACCGTCTGCAGACCGCCACGACCGAGCTCGACCGCAAGGCGGCGGCTGCCGCCGATGCCGCCGCGAAGGCCGGCGCCGCAGCCCAGAGCGCGACCGCCCGCGTCAACGAGGTCGCCGGAGCGACGGCGCCCGATCCGGCAGCGCTCTCCGAACTTCAGGCCAGGGCGCAGCGGGCCGAGGCCACGGCGACCGCGGTCGGCCAGCAGCTCGAGCGCAACACCGCCCGCATCGGCTCCGTCGAAGCGCTCGCGAAATCCGCAGCCGCGCCGAGCCCGCAGGGCCTTGCCGCCGCACGGATCGTCCTGGCCGAGCGGGTCCAGGCGGCGCTGGCCTCGGGCCAGCCTTTCGCCGCCGATGTGGCGGCCCTCGCCAAGGGCGGCGGTTCGCCCGAGCAGCTCGCGGCGCTGAATGCGGTTGCGACCACCGGCGCGCCGACGAAGGACGCGCTCCTGACGCAGCAGCGCGGCCACCGGGCGATGTTCATTCGCGAGCTGACGCCGGCCTCGGCCGGCTGGCAGGATCGGGCGCTCGCGCTCGTCAGCCGGGTCATCAGCATCCGCCCGGTCGGCGACACCGGCGCGAACGACCCCGCGACGCTGCCGGCGCGGCTCGAAGCCGCCATTGCGCGCGGCGACATCGTTGCGGCCGCGACCGCCTGGGAGCAGTTGCCGGAGCCGGCGCGTCGTGAGAGCGCCGCCTTCGGCGAGGCGCTCCGCAAACGCGCGGCCGCGGATGCGGCCATCGCCAAAATCGCGCAGGATGCGGTCGCCGCGCTCGGCGCGGCCGGCTGACGGAGGATAGGGGTTCCATGGTTCGCGTACTCGTCTATCTCGCCGTCTTCGCCGCCCTCGCCGTCGGGGCCGTCTGGCTCGCCGACCGTCCGGGCGAGGTCTCCGTGGTCTGGCAGGGCTGGCGGATCGACACGAGCGTCGCGCTCGCGGCGATCGGCGTGGTCGTCCTCGCGCTGCTGACAATGCTGGCCTTCGGCCTGCTGCGCTTCGTCTTCGGCCTGCCGGGCGCCTTCAGCTTCGCCTCGCGCGCGCGGCGCCGGGCCCGCGGCTTCGAGGCCGTCTCCCGCGGCATGGTCGCGATCGGCGCGGGCGACCCCGTCGCCGCCGGCCGCCACGCCGTCGATGCGCGCCGCTATGCCGGCAACGAGCCGCTGACCCTGCTGCTGGAGGCCCAGGCCGCCCAGCTCTCGGGCGATCGCGGCCGGGCCGAAGCCGCCTTCAAGGCGATGCTCGACAAGCCGGAGACGCGGGTCCTCGGCCTGCGCGGGCTCTTCGTCGAGGCCAAGCGCCGCGGCGACATGGCCGCCGCCCGCGCCTTCGCCGACGATGCCGTGCGCCGCTCGCCCTCCCTCGCCTGGGCCAATGACGCGCTGCTCGATTTCCACACCAACGCCGGCGACTGGCAGGCGGCGCGCACCGCCGTCGAGCGCCGCGCCGCCTTGCGCCTCGCCGACAAGGCCGACGCCAAGCGCCAGCGCGCCGTTCTGCTCGCCGCCGAGGCGCTGGAGGCCCGGGGCAGCGCGCCCGAAAAGGCCCTCGCCGCCGCCCTCGAAGCGGTCAAGCTCGCGCCGGGACTGACGCCGGCCGCGGCCCTGGCCGGGCGGATGCTCGCCGAGCGCGGCGATGTCCGCAAGGCGGTCAAGCTGCTCGAGGCCGCCTGGAAGGAGGTCTCCCATCCCGACATCGCCGCCGCCTATCTCGATGTCCGCCCCGGCGACAGCGCGCAGGACCGGCTCGCCCGCGCCACCACCCTGGCGAAGCTGCGGCCGGCCGACCCCGAGGGCGTGCTGGCGCTCGCCGGCGCCGCCATCCACGCCCGCGACTTCGCCAAGGCCCGCAGCACGCTGAAACCGCTGCTGGCGGGCGGCGCCTCGGTGCGCGCCTGCCTGCTGATGGCCGAGCTGGAGGAGGCCGAGCACGGCGCCGCCGGCCGTGTCCGCGAATGGCTGGCGCGGGCGACGCGCGCCCCGCGGGACGCCGCCTGGGTGGCGGACGGCCTGGTTTCCGACCACTGGATGCCGGTCTCGCCGATTTCCGGCCGGCTCGACGCCTTCGTCTGGACGGTGCCGCCCGCGACGCTCTCCAGCCAGGGCACCGATCTCGACGACGTGCTCGCCGATCTCGACGACGACTCCCGCCCGCTGATCGAGGCGCGGGCCGAGACGGTGGAGCCCGCGCCGGCGGCCGTCCCGCCGCCGCCTCCCGCCCCCGCCCCCGCCGCGGTCGTGAACGCCTCCGAACCCCAGGCCAGGGCCGACGCGACCGTGACGACCGGGGAGGCGAAGGTCGCCACGGTCATCGAGCCCAAGCCAGACGCCAAGCCAGAGGCCAAGCCGGACGCCAGGCCCGAAGCAAAGGCGGAAGCCAGATCCCAGGCCAAGACCGAGACGAAGCCGGAGCCCGCCCTCGTCGCCGAACCGGTCATCGGCGTCGGCGAAGGCCGCCCCAAGCCGGTGATCTTCCCCGTCGCTCATGCGCCGGACGATCCGGGGCCGGACGAAGTCCAGCCCGTCGAGGACAAGAAGGGCAAGTTCCGCCTCTTCGGCTGAGCCGCCGTCGCGAAAAGGCGTGCGGCGGGCGCCCGCCCGGCCTATAGCGTCGGTCATGACCTCAACAGAGACGACGGGCGCCGCCGCCGGCGCCGGGACCACCCTCCATGTCGGGCCCGAACAGGCCGGCGAGCGCCTCGACAAGGCGCTGGCGCTGCTGGCCGGCGAAATTTCGCGGGCGCGGCTGCAGCAGGTCATCAAGGAGGGTGGCGTCGCGCTCAACGGCGTCGTCGCGACCGACGGCAAGCGCAAGGTCGTCGAGGGCGACACGATCGCGCTCGTCATCCCCGCCGCCCGCCCGCCCGACCCGGTCGGCCAGGACATCCCGCTCGACATCGTCTTCGAGGACGAGCATCTCGTCGTCATCGACAAGCCTGCCGGCCTCGTCGTCCACCCCGCCGGCGGGCATGAGGACGGCACGCTGGTCAATGCCCTGATCGCCCATTGCGGAGAAAGTCTCTCGGGAATCGGCGGCGTGCGCCGGCCCGGCATCGTCCACCGCCTCGACAAGGACACCAGCGGGCTGCTCGTCGTCGCCAAGAACGACCGCGCCCATCAGAAGCTCGCCAAGCAGTTCGCCGATCACGGCCGCACCGGCCCGCTGCAGCGGGCCTATCTCGCCATCGTCTGGGGCGTGCCGCGCCGGCCGCACGGCACGGTCCAGACCCAGATCGAGCGCTCCAACAAGAACCGCGAGAAGATGATGGTCGTCGGCGAGGATCGCGGGCGCGAGGCGATCACGCACTACACCGTGATCGAGCGTTACCCGCCGCTGCTCAGGGCCGGCGAGGAGACCGAGGCGCTGGCCAGCCTCGTCGAATGCCGGCTGGAGACGGGGCGCACCCACCAGATCCGCGTCCACATGGCCCATCTCGGCCATCCGCTGCTGGGGGACCAGCTCTACGGCTCCGGTTTCTCCACCAAGGCCGCCCGCCTGCCCGATTCGGCGCGGGAGGCGCTGACCACGCTCGGCCGCCAGGCGCTGCATGCGGCCGTGCTCGGTTTCGAGCATCCGGGCAGCGGCGAGGAGCTGCTGTTCGAGTCCGACCCGCCGCCCGAGTTTGCGCAGTTGCAAGCAGCGCTCGCGGCTCTGTGAGCCAAACTGGCTCCGTTGCCTAGTTTCCGCCAAGCTGTCTTGGCATATACTGGCGATCGGATGCGGATGGCCAAGGGGGCGCCGCAGATGAACCGACCCGACCGAACCGGCGTATGGTTGAGACGTTGGGTTTGTTCACGACATCCGAACCTGCGCGAAGGTTGATCGCGCGGTGGGCCTGCCGCCAAGCGGGGGCCCGAGAAGGAGAACGCGCATGGCGAGTGCCTCGCTGCCCGTCCTGTCCGCCGAGGGCGGACTCTCACGCTACCTCGACGAAATCCGCAAATTCCCGATGCTGGAGCCGAACGAGGAGTTCATGCTTGCCAAGCGCTGGCGCGAGCATGGCGACCGGGACGCGGCCCACAAGCTCGTCACCTCGCATCTGCGGCTCGTCGCCAAGATCGCCATGGGCTATCGCGGCTACGGCCTGCCGATCGGCGAAGTCGTCTCCGAAGGCAATGTCGGCCTGATGCAGGCGGTCAAGCGCTTCGAGCCCGACAAGGGCTTCCGCCTCGCCACCTATGCGATGTGGTGGATCAAGGCGTCGATTCAAGAGTACATCCTGCGCTCCTGGTCGCTCGTGAAGATGGGCACCACGGCCAACCAGAAGAAGCTGTTCTTCAACCTGCGCAAGGCCAAGAGCAAGATCTCGGCGCTGGGCGAGGGCGATCTGCGCCCCGAGCAGGTCAAGAGCATCGCCACCAAGCTCGGTGTCAACGAGCAGGACGTCATCGACATGAACCGCCGTCTCGGCGGCGACGCGTCGCTGAACACGCCGCTGCGCGAGGATGGCGAGGGCGAGTGGCAGGACTGGCTGGTCGACGACAGCGAGAGCCAGGAGCGTCGTCTCGCCGAGTCGGAAGAGGCCGACAACCGCCACACGGCGCTGCGTGAGGCGCTCGAGGTGCTGAACCCGCGCGAGCGGCGCATCTTCGAGGCCCGGCGCCTCGCCGACGACCCGATCACGCTCGAGCAGCTCTCCGAGGAGTTCGGAGTCTCGCGCGAGCGCGTCCGTCAGATCGAGGTGCGCGCCTTCGAGAAGGTCCAGGACGCGGTCAAGAAGGCGCTGGTCCGGATCGAGGCCCCGCGCGCGGCCCTGCCGGCGGCCTGAGGGTTTCTCGTTGCACTGACGATGTCGGGGGCGCGGTTTTCCGCGCCCCTTTTTGGTGCTCGTTTGCCGATGGCGCGATCGGGAAACGCGCGGTCATCCCGGGTGCAGCGAAGCGGAGACACCGGATGACGGCGCGGTGGGTAGCGTCGCCTCAGTACAGTGCCGGCAGCGGCTGCACCGGCAGGCGGATCGGGCCGAGATAGACCCGGCCCTCGCGCAGCACGATCGGCGGCAGGGCGTTGAGGCCCGGCGCAGCCCCCGGCAGCTGGGCGCTGAGACGCCCGCCGAGAAGGCCGCCGATGCCCGCCGCGAGGCCGCCGACGGGGATGCCGGCGATCTGACGGATGCCCGCCAGCGAGGCCTGGATCTGGCCGGCCGGGCGATGGGTCTGGTCGATGAGGAACTGGGCCGTCGCCTCGATCCGGGCCGGTCCCTTGACCGAAACCAGCTTCGTCACCTCGATCTGGCCGCCGGCCGTCCGCCAGGCTTCCAGCGCATCCGGGTTGAGGCCGATCCGGAAGGCCTCCGACTGCGTCAGCGTCGCCTGGATATCGACATCGCCCGCGTCCGTCGTCCCCAGCAGCGCGTCCAGCGCCGGCAGCGCCGAGCTCTTCGCTGCGATCGCGAGATCGACGGCCTGATCCGTCGCCGGGCGCGACGGATTGCGGCGCAGATGCACCTCGACACCCGCCGCCTTCCAGGTCTCGGGCGCGAGGCCCGGCGCGCTCAGCCTGGCGTCGGGCGCCGTCACGACGAGCGAGACCCGCTCGGGGCCGGCGGTGCCGTGGCTCAGGCTGGCCTCGAGCCGCGTCCAGCCGAGATCAAGCTTGCGGCCCTCGGGAAGATTCGCCTGCAGCGGGCCGGTGATCTGCGCGATGACGAGATTGGGCGTGTAGATCTGCCCGACCGCCACGGCCGGCCCGGTCTGGACCCTGACCGCCTCGCCCCAGCGCGCAGAGGCGAGCGCAAGCGTGCTGCAGCGCAGTTCGACGCGGAAGGGGAAGCCGGTGACGGACCGGTCCGCGCAGCTCCAGCTGCGGCCGAGCCCCTCCTCGCGGGCGAGCGCGGCATCCACCGCCTCGATGACGCGGCCGCGCACCACAAACCAGAAGGCGGTCCAGCCCAGCGCGACGAGAAGGAGCAGCACGAACGGAGCGTAGAGCCAGGCCCTGCTGCTGCGGCGGCCGGTGTGGGGAGCGGTCATGCGGGATCGGTCCATTGCGCGGATGCGGCGGGATTGTTAGCTCCGCCCGGGAACGGAAGCCAGCCGGCGCTGCACGCCGGTGCCGCTTTCAAGCAGGGCCACGCGGCCGAATTATGGGACGAGAGACCGTGGGACGCGAAAGGGACGCGACGGACAGGACCGCAGCCGCCTTCGGCGAGGCCGATCTCTGGGTCTTCGGCTATGGCTCGCTGATCTGGCGGCCGGGCTTCGCCTTCGAGGAGAGCGTCCAGGCCAGGCTCCACGGCTATCACCGCTCGCTCTGCATCTTCTCGCATGTCCATCGCGGCACGCCGGAACGTCCCGGGCTGGTCCTCGGACTCGACCGCGGCGGCATCTGCCGGGGGCTCGCCTTTCGCGTCGCGGCCGATCGGGCGCAGGAGACGGTCGCCTATCTCCGTGCCCGCGAGCAGGCGACGGCGGTCTACGTCGAGCGGCTGATGCCCGTGCGGCTGCAGGATGGCCGCGCCGTCACGGCGCTGGTCTATGTCGCCGACCGCAAGCACCTGCAATATGCCGGGCGCCTGCCGCGCGAGCAGCAGCTCGAGCTCGTCCGGCACGGGCGCGGCAGCTCGGGCGAGAACCCGGACTATGTGCTCCTGACCGACGAGCATCTGCGCAAGATGGGCATCTACGATCCCGTCCTCGCCGGGCTGGCCCAGGCGCTGGCGCCGGGCGCCGCACCACGACCGAAGCTATAACGCGCTCCGGCCTGCTCACCCGGGCCTGACCGGCCAGCCTGTTCGGCGCCTCACACCTCCGGCATCAGATCGAGCAGGGCCGCGCGGCGGCTGATGCCGTCCTCGGCGAGCAGATGGACATGGATCTCGGCCGCGCCGGCGACCGCGACCGAGCGCTGCCAGCGCCGCAGCGCGGCCTCGACGCCGAAGGGCCCGCTTTCGCGCGCGGCGAGGATGCGCCGGTCGGCGGAGACCGCCAGCAGCACCGCGTCGGTGAAACCGAGCGCGTGATCGTCGCCGATGGCGAAGACGGAGGCGACATAGCGCCGGCCCGAACGGCCGCGCCAGGCCGTGAAGCGGCGCTCGCCGAGAGCCGCGGCGCTGCGCATCGGCATTTCGCAGGCGCGGCTGGCCGGCGCCTCCGCCGGGAGGTCGCGGGCGAAGAGATCGCGCTGGGGCCGGTCAAAGACGGCGCGGCCGGGACGCGGAGCCTGCTGGCGGTGGGCGAGAGCAGCCATGTCGTTCCTCCTTTGTTCCATGACAAAGTGAGAACGGAACGGGGACAAGTCAAGCGCTGGCGCGCACGGGGATCAGCCCTGCTGCCGTACGATGTCAGCAGTGTTCGCCAGCGGATCGAGCCCGAGGGCGGCGAGTTCGGCCCGCCCCTGGGCCAGCAGCCGGTCGCTGGCGGCCTCGATCCGCTCCTGCAGCTCACCATGGAAGGCGGCCTTGTCGAGACCGGCCGGGATCGCCGGCAGGATCTCGAGGCGGATCGTACCGGGCCGGCGCAGGAACTTGCGGCGCGGCCAGTACAGGCCGGAATTGAGCGCGACGGGCACGCAGGGCAGGCCGAGCTCGCCATAGATATGGGCGACACCGAACTTGTAGGCCGGCGGCGCGCCCGGCGGGCGGCGCGTGCCCTCGGGAAAGATCAGGAGCTGGCGGCCGCGGTCGCGCAGCTCGGTCTTCGCCCGCCGCGTCACCTGCGCCAGCGCACGGGCGCGGCCGCCGCGATCGACCGGGATCATCCGGAGCTTCATCAGGCACCAGCCGAACAGGGGAATCCAGGTCAGCTCGCGCTTCAGGATGAAGACCGGGTCCGGGAAGATCGTCACCAGGACGAAGGTCTCCCAGAAGGACTGGTGCTTGGCGGCGACGATCATGCCGCCCGAGGCGGGAATGTGCTCCCGGCCCGTGACCTCGTAATCCGTCCCGGCCACCACCTTCATCAGCCAGAGCGCGCTATGGGCCCAGGCGACCGCGATGGCGAGCAGCGCCCGCTTCGGCAGCAGCAGCGCCGGGAGAGCGGCGAAGACCAGCCACAGCGACAGGTTCGCGTAGAACAGGACGTTGAAGAGGAGCGAGCGCAGGACGAGCATGGCGCGCAAAGACCCCGCCCCCCGGCGCGCGTCAAGCGGGGCGACGCCGATCAGCCGTCGTGATGCCCGCTTTTCACCTGGCTGCGGCGCTCGTGCTCGGGCCCCATCAGCTCGGCCGGCTTGGACGAGACCGGCTTGCGCCCGCCGATGATGACCGAGAGTCGCGAGGTCTCGGGATCGGTCTCGACGAGGCTGCGCAGGCGCGCCGCCAGATACTTCGCATATTCGGGCACCAGCACGCGGATCGCGCTCCAGCGATACCACCAGCCGCCCGTATCGATCTGGTCGGTCACGACGGGATGGGGCACGAGCCGCAGTCCCGGCATCGCATGGGCGAATTCGGCGATGGTGCGGGGCATGTGGTAGTTCGAGGTCACGACCAGCAGCGAGCGGAAGCCGTGGCTGCGCACCCAGCGGCGGGCCTCGATGGCGTTGCCGATCGTGTTCCGGGCGCGGTAGTCGAGATCGACGCAGCAGCCGAGCAGCTCGCGGGCGGAGGGGTTCAGCTTGGCGAGTTCCTCGCGACCGGTCTTCTCGTTGACGCCGCTGATCAGGAGCCGCGAGCCGCGCTCGGCCCCCAGCAGGCCGATGGCGTCGCCGACGCGCTGCGAGCCGCCCGTGACCACCACGATCGCATCGGTGCGCGGCACCGCGACGGGTTCGCGCGAGACGATGGCGGAGGCGAACCGCACATAGCCCAGGCCCACCGCGGCCAGCAGGCCGAGCGGCAGCGCCAGCGCGACCAGCAGGGCCGCACGCCGCAGGCCGACACCCCTGCCGGCGTCAGCGCGCGCCACGGAGCGCGCGAGAGGGGCGGTTCGCTCCTGCCTCATGCCGATCATCGCCATCGCCCGCTCAGGCTATCGCGCCAATCGGGCATAAGCGCGGCAGGGCCCCCGAGGCCGCGGCGCGACGGGCGCGCCATCAGGCCGAGCCCTGTGCGAGCGCGCGCAGATGATGCCGGACGGTGACCCGCGAGACCAGGCCCGAGATCGCCGCGATCACGACGGCGACCATCACCACCGCGACATAGCCGCCCCAGCCGATCTCGAAGGCGCCGAACATCGCCCGCAACTGCTCGGCCTCCGGCGCGCTGCTCCAGCGCGAGGCGAGGATGCCGAGCAGGGCGATGACGACGAGGGCCGCCCCGCCGCCGATCGCGCCTCCGCGCAAGCCCAGCCGCACGAAACGGCTCTGGAATTCGCGCGCGATGAAGTCGTCGTCGGCGCCGACCAGATGCAGCACCTCGACGCTGTCGCGGCTGCCGGCCATGGCGCCGCGCGTCGCGAAGGCCACCGCCAGCGCGGCCGCCGCCATCACCAGCAGCACCACCGCCGCGCCCGAGAGGATGATCGTGCTCGCCATGGTCGAGAGCCGGCGCAGCCAGAGGCGGTGATCGTCCAGGATCGCGGTCGGCACCTCGCGGCGCAGCGCGGCGCCGAAGCCAGCGAGATCCGAACCGGCACTGGGCCTCAGCTTCAGCACGATCAGCCGCGGCACCGGCAATTCGACCAGGTCGAGCCCGGTGCCGAGCCAGGGTTCCAGCAGCTTGTCCGATTCGGCGCGCGGGATCGGCTGCACGGCGACGACGCCGTCGACCGCCTGCGCCATTGCCACGGCACGGGCGATGTCGGCCTCGATGTCGCGGCGCGAATCGGGGCGGATCTGGATCGTCATCTCGTTGGAGACCGCGCCGCGCCACTGCTCGGAGGCGCGCGCCGCGAGCACCGCCGCCCCCGCACTCAACGCCGCCAGGAAGGTCAGGATCGCGATCACCGCCATCAGCGCCCGGCCGGCGACCGTGTCGATCGGCACCAGCGGCTGGTCGCGCCGCAGATTGCTCGGGAGCGCCCGCTCCTCGCGCTCGCCGTCGTGCTGGCCGGACTCAGGCATCGACGTGCAGATGTCCGTCGGCCAGCACGAGACGCGGCGCGTCGTAGAGCTCCATCAGGCCGAGATCATGGGTCGCGATCACCACCGCCGTGCCGAGCGACTGCAGCTCCATGAACAGCCGCAGCAGCCGCCGCCCGAGCGCGGGGTCGACATTGCCCGTCGGCTCGTCGGCGAGCACCAGTTCGGGCCGCCCGATCAGCGCGCGCGCGATCGCCGCACGCTGCTTCTCGCCGCCGGAGAGAACGGGCGGCACGGCATGCATGCGCTCGCCCAGCCCGACCCAGCGCAGCAGCTCGACGACCTCGGCGCGATAGCTCGCCTCCTCCTTGCCGAGCACGCGCAGCGGCAGCGCGACGTTCTCGTAGAGCGTGAGGTGGTCGAGCAGCCGGAAATCCTGGAAGACGACGCCCATGCGGCGGCGGAAGGCGGTCAGCGTCGCGGCATCCAGCCGCGAGACGTCCTGCCCGAAGAGATGCACCAGACCGCGCGTCGGCTGCAGCGCCATCAGGACGAGGCGCATCAGCGTCGTCTTGCCGGCCCCCGACGGGCCGGTGAGATACTGGAACGAGCGCGGCTCGATGCTGAAGGTGATGTCCTTCAGCACCTCCGGGCCCATGCCGTATCGCAGGCCGACATTCTCGAACCGAACCAAATCCCTGCGTCCCCGGGGCAGACAGCGAATCTTCGCGACCGATCCTACACCCGTTGTCGGTGGCGCGCAGAGCCGTCGCGACGGAGCATGGCGCGAAGTTCTTCACGCGACGTTAACCATCCCGGCCGCCAATGGGGAGCGCCCCCGCTGCGGGCGCGGGCTCGAACCGCACGGGAACCGCCGGCCGCCGCCATGCTCATCGTCTGCCCCTCCTGCGCCAGCCGCTACGAACTCGACGGCGCCAAGCTCGGCCCCGACGGACGCAAGGTGCGCTGCGCGAGCTGCCAGACGCTGTGGCACGTCGCGCCCGAGCCCGAGCTCCCGGAGGCTCCGACGCCCGAGGAAACCCAGGCCCTTCTGAGCGAGGAGCTCGAGCAGGCCGCAGCGGCCGAGGCCCAGCTCTCGGCAACGACGACCGACGCACAAGGCGCCAACGACCAGGGCACGGACAGTCACGGTGCCGAGGATCCCGACGTCGCCGTTCCCTCCCATCCCCGCGGCAAGCGCGGCCATCGCACCGGCCGCAAGGGCGCCAAGGCCAAGGTGAAGCCATCGCGCGCCGTCGTCGCCGCGGCGGCGCTCTCGCTGCTCGGGGTCGCCCTGCTCGGCGTCCTCGTCATGGAGCGCGACCGTGCAGCACGGGCCGCCCCGCAGCTCGCCGACGTCTTCGAGAAGCTCGGCTTCCCGGTCAACATCCGCGGGTTGAAGCTCGGCGCCGTCGAGAGCGGCCTCGTCGACGAGGCCGCCGGCCGCTTCCTCGTGGTCGAGGGCGACGTAACCAACATCGCCAAAAGCCACACGCGCGTGCCGCCGATCGAGGTGGCGGTGCAGGATGCCGCCGGGCAGACGCTCTACAGCTGGAAGACCGATCCGCCCCGCCCCGAACTGGAGCCGGCGGAGCTGATGCGCTTCCGCGCCCGGCTGGCCGCGCCGCCGGCGACGGGCCAGACCGTACTGGTGCGCTTCGCCGCCTCGGAGCCCGCCAAGGCGGGACATCACTGACCGACCCGGTCGCTCCGGCGGCCATGCGGCCACGCGCAGGCCTGTTCAGTTCCGATCAGGCGCTCTAAACCTCAAATCCAGACATCATCTGCAGGACGCGCCCCCGCGGCGCGCTCCGTGAAAGGACGACCCCATCATGTCGGAGCCACGGCGCATCCGGGTGCTGTACGACGAGGCGACGATCGCCCGCCGCAACGAGGAGATGGCGGCTGCGATCGCGGCGACCGCCCCGGCCGACCTGCTGGTGGTGGCGGTGCTCAAGGGCAGCTTCATGTTCGTCGCCGATCTGATCCGCGCGATGCATCGCGTCGGCATGTCGCCCCAGGTCGAATTCGTGCATCTCTCGAGCTATCGCGCCGCCACCGTCTCCTCCGGCCAGGTCGAGATCCTGCGCGACGTCCAGAGCGACGTCCGGGGCCGCGAGGTGCTGCTCGTCGACGACATCCTGGAATCCGGCCGGACGCTGGCTTTCGCCAAGGATTTGCTGGCGGCGCGCGGCGCCGCGAAGGTCTCCTGCGCGGTCCTGCTGGAAAAACCGGGCAAGCGCGCGGTCAACATCGCGGCCGAGCATGTCGGCTTCGAATGCCCCGACTATTTCGTCGTCGGCTATGGCATGGATGTTGCCCATTCCTACCGGCAGCTGCCCTATGTCGGCGTCATCGAAACCGCCGACCAGGCCGGCCTCCCGGGGATCTGAGCCATGTCGCGCATTCTGGTGGTCGATGACGAGGAGCCGCTGCGGACGCTGGTGGCGCGCGGCCTGGCCATGGACGGCCATTCCTGCCTGACGGCGGCCGACGGGGCCGAGGCGCTCGACACGCTGATCGCCGAGGGCGGCCATTTCGACCTGCTGCTGACCGATATCCGCATGCCGCTGATGGACGGGATCGCGCTGGCGCTGGCCGCCAAGCAGGCCTTTCCCGACCTTCCGATCATGCTGATGACGGGCTATGCCGAGCAGCGCGAGCGCGCCCGCAGCCTCGACGCCATCGTCTCCGAGGTGATGACCAAGCCCTTCACCATCGCCGAACTGCGCAGCACGGTGCTGGACGTGATCGAGCGCTCGATCGGCTGAAGCCCGCTCCTAGCGGTTCAGCCACCAGATCGAGACGTTGAGCAGCGTCGCGAAGGAGACCCAGGCGACATAGGGCCATTGCAGATGGGCCGCGAGCCGGTCCAGCGGGGCGAAGAGCGCGATCGTCCAGAGGATCAGCCCGAGAAAGGGCAGGATCACCAGAATGCCGCCGAGCGGGCTGTTCAGCCCGAAGAAGACGCAGGACCAGGCGAGGTTCAGCGCGAGCTGGAGATGGTAGACGGCGAGCGCCTTCGCCCGACCCGGCGTCCCGGCCGGCAGCCGCAGGATGCGCCAGACACCATAGGCCATCAGCGCAAAGAGCGTCGTCCAGACCGGGCCGAACACCCAGTTGGGCGGGTTGAAGGGCGGCTTGGCCAGCGTCGGGTACCAGGTCGTCACCTGCGGGATCGTCACGGCATTGCCGAGCAGCGAGACGGCGACGACGGGGAGGATCGCGATCAGCGCGTCGATCCAGACCGGGCGCGGGCTGGACGCCGAGGGTGATGGTGAAATGCTCATGATCGTGACATGGAGGCGTCCTGCGCTCCTGGCAAGGTCGCGGCCCTTGCGCCGCACCCCTCGCCTGCGCCAGATGCGTCTTTAGTCCCTCCTGGAACTTTCGCGGATCGTCATGCCGAAGCGCTCTTTCCACCCCCGCTCCCTCGCCGCGCAGGCCATGGGCAAGATCGACCCGCTGACCAAGGGCGTGGTGCCGCCGATCCATGTCTCGACGACCTATATCCGCGACGAGGACAACGGCTATTCCGGCGGCTTCGTCTATGGCCGGCCCGACAACGAGACGACGCGCGAGGCCGAGAGCGTGCTCGCCATGCTGGAGCAGGCCAAGGCCGGCGCGCTGCTCTTCGGCTCGGGCATGGCGGCGGCGACCGCCGTCTTCCAGGCGCTCTCGCCGGGCGACCATGTCGTGGCGTCGAAGGTCATGTACTGGGCGCTGCGCTCCTGGCTTTTGACCGAAGCGACCCGCTGGGGCCTCGTCATCGACTTCGTCGAGACGGACGACCTCGCCGCGCTTGCCGCCGCCGTGAAGCCCGGCAAGACCAAGCTGGTCTGGGCCGAGACGCCCTCCAACCCGCTCTGGACGATCACCGACATCGCGGCCGCCGCCGAGATCGCCCACAAGGCCGGCGCCAAGCTCGCCGTCGATTCGACCTGCGCCTCGCCGGTGCATACGCGCCCGCTGCAGCTCGGCGCCGACATCGTCATGCATGCCGCGACCAAGGTGCTGAACGGCCATTCCGACGTGGTCGCCGGCGCGCTCTGCGCCCGCGAGGACGACGAGTTCTGGAACCGCATCAAGACCGTGCGCAAGGGCCAGGGCGGCATTCTCGGGCCCTTCGAGGCCTATCTGCTGATGCGCGGCATGCGCACGCTCCATGTCCGGCAGGAGCGCCAGAGCGCCTCGGCGATGGCGCTGGCGCAGAAGCTCTCGGCCCATCCGCTGGTGGCGCGCGTGCTCTATCCCGGCCTGCCGCAGCATCCCGGCCACGACATCGCCGCGCGCCAGATGGAAGGCGGCTTCGGCTACATGCTCTCGGTCCAGGTGGTCGGCGGCGAGGCGGCGGCGGTGAAGGCGGCGGCGCATGTCGAACTGTACAAGCGCGCGACCTCGCTCGGCGGCGTCGAGAGCCTGATCGAGCATCGCGCCTCGATCGAGGGCGCCGGCTCTCCCTGCCCGCCCGACCTGCTGCGCCTCTCGACCGGCATCGAGGATCTCGACGACCTCTACGCCGATCTCGACCAGGCGCTGAAGGCCGGGCACGCGTAAGCATGTCAGCACGTCATGGTCGGGCCTGACCCGACCATCTCGGAAACCAGAGACAGCCGGTTATGAGATTCTCGGGTCAAGCCCGAGAATGACGCAGATCTCCGACGCAAATCTCAAACCCAGATCGTCTTCGCCAGCGCCAGCAATTGCCGGCGCTGCGCAAGCCCGTTGTGCCCGCCATTGATGAGCTTCGTCACCGCGACGACGTCGTCGGCATCGGCGGCCGCGTTGCAGCCGCGGTCGCGCCAATAGGCGAAGGCGATCGCCAGCGAGACCGCCGGCTCCTTCGCCCGCTCGGGCGAGCCCTCGAGGTCGAGGCCGATCAGCGCGCCGTAGCGGCGGTAATTGGCACGGCCGGTGAGCTGGAAGAGGCCGCGGCCATGATAGCGCGCGCCGTCGCCGGCCTGCGTGTTGCCGAGATCGCGGCGCCCGTCATAGCGGGCGAAAGAGGCCGGCCCGCCATATTCCTCCAGCGTCCGGAAACGGTCGCTCTCATGGGCGGCCTGGGCCAGAAAATGGCAGAGTCGCAGCCGGGTCGTGATCGCGGCCGCCGCAGCCGAACGGCCGAAGGTCGAAGCGAGCCCCACGACGATCGCGGCCCGCCCCTGCGGCGCCAGCCGCAGCAGGCGCTCCCGCGTCACCGACAGGGCCGCCCTCCCGAAAGAAGGACATCATCGGCCTGCCCGCGCGAGCGGGGATTGGTGAGGCGACCGATCCCCGTTCCCGGGAGTACCCGCCTAACTGTAGGAGCGCACCAGCCCACCGATCAGCAGGTTCCAGCCGTCGATCAGGACGAAGAAGATCACCTTGAAGGGCAGCGAGATCACCGTCGGCGGCAGCATCATCATGCCCATCGACATCACGATCGTCGCCACGATCATGTCGATCACCAGGAAGGGCAGCGCAATCAGAAAGCCGATCTCGAAGGCGCGCCGGAGTTCGGAGATCATGAAGGACGGGATCAGCACCCGCAGATCGACCGCCTGCGCCGGGTCCTGCGGCCGGATGCTCGCCGGGGCGAGATCGGCGAAGAGGCGCAAGTCCTGCGGCCGCGTCTGCGCCAGCATGAAGTCGCGGAACGGCGCCGTGATCTTCGCATAGGCCTCGGCCTCGCCGATCCGGTTCTCGACCAGCGGCAGCACGCCGTCCTGCCAGGCCTTGTCGAAGGTCGGCGCCATCACGAAGAAGGTCATGAACAGCGCCAGGCTGACCAGGATCAGATTGGCCGGCGTGCTCTGCAGGCCGAGCCCGGAGCGCAGGAAGGACAGCGCGATCACGAAGCGGCTGAAGCTCGTGACCATCATCAGCAGCCCCGGCGCGACCGACAGCACCGTCAGCATCGCCACGATCTGGACGATGCGGCCCGAGGCCGAGGCCCCGCCCTGCGGCAAAAGGCCGTCGAGCCCGAAGGACTGCGCCTGCGCACCGGTGATGCCGGCCAGCAGGATCAGACATGTCGCGAGAATCCGGGTCACTGCACCACCAGCGTTTCGATGACGATGTCGCGCACGACGCCCTTGGAACGGATCGCGACGCGCTCCGTCAGGTCCTCGCGCAGGTTGCGCAGGCCGGCCGCCCCTTCCATCTGCTGCGCGGTGACGCTGCGCAGGAAGCCGAGAATGTCCTCGGTGATGGCGCCGACCAGCGGGTCGGCACCCAGCGCGACCTTCTGCTCGAGCAGGAGCGCCGCTTCGAGCCGCACCCAGGTGTTGGCCGGAGCCGCGAGATTGGTGACGATCGGCGGCAGCTTCTTCATCACCAGCGTGCCGGTCATCTGCGGGTTGACCGCGAGATCGGGCGTCGCCGCCTCCATCCGCTTCATCACCGTGCTCTCGACGGTGCCGACGACGCGGAAGCCCCAGAGCGCGCCGGCCGCCGCCGCCAGCGCGGTCAGGATCACGACCGGCGCCGCCGCGAGCAGCGCCCGAGGCGCGACCCGTCGACCCCGGCGCGGGCCGGGCAGCCTGGGCAGGGAGCGCGCCATCAGAAGGGGGTGACCTTGTCGACGAGCTGCTGGCCCCAGGCCGGCTGCTGCACCTCCATGCCGCGCCCGCGCCCGCCATAGGAGATCCGCGCCTCGGCGATCTTCTCGTAGGAGACGACGTTGTTGCCGGTGATGTCGCGCGGGCGCACGATGCCGGTGACGTTGAGCACGCGCATGTCGTAGTTCACGCGCACCTCCTGCGAGCCGTTGATGACGAGGTTGCCGTTGGGCAGGATCTCGGTGACCACGGCGGCGACCGACATCTCGACCTCTTCGGAACGGTCGGTCAGGCCCCGACCGCGCGAGGAGGTGTCGGAGCTGGCATTGGCGCTCGCAGACGCATCGCCCGAGGCACCGTTGAAGTTCGCGAGGAAGCCGAGGCCGTATTTGGCGGCGGAATTGCGCGAGCGGTCCGACTTGTTGTCGAGCTTGGCCTTGTCGTTGATCGAGATCTTCACCGTGACGACGTCGCCCGTCCTCATGGCGCGCGTGTCGCGGAAGAGATCCTCGCTCTGGCGGGTGTAGATCGAGTTGAAGGCGACATCGACGCCGCGCCCCGTCGGCGTGCCGAGCGGGATCGCGTCGCGCTGGACGGCGAGGCCGCTGCCGACACGCGACATCACGGGTTCGCGGTTGAGCTCGGCCATGTCGGTGCCGCAGCCGGCGAGGGTGACGGCACAGGCCACCAGGAGGAAAGGCTTCATCGGGTCTGAACTCCGGTTGGGGGCGTCGTCGGGAGCGCGCGCCGGCCGCCCATCACCTCGGCGAGCTGGGCGGCGCGCGAGGCCTCCATCTCGTTGAGGACGGCGCTGGCGGCCCGGGCGGGCAGCTTGCTGAGCACGGCCACCGCCACGCCCTGATCCATGGCCGAGAGCTGCAGCGCGGCGGCGTCCGGGCGCATCCGCGCGAAGATGTCGGTCATGCGGGCCTCCGCCTGCTTGACCTCGGCGGCGCGCTGGTCGGTGAGAAGCTGCAGCTCGGCCTTGCGCTCCTCGAGCTTCTTCAGGGTCTCGGCGAGCTTCGCCTCCAGCCCCTTCAGCGCATTGGCCTGCCAGGCGAAGCGGGCCTCCGCGGCGGGATCGCGGATCGCGGCGCAGTAGCTCGCCGCATCCGAGGTCAGGGCGGCGGGGGCGGCCGTGGACGGCGTCTGGGTCGGGGCCGCGCCGGCGCCGGAACCGGGCGCCAGCAGCAGCACCGGCAGCAGGCACAGGAAAGGGAAAGGCTTCGACGGCATGGCGCCCCTCGGCTCGATGGTCGATGATTGGGTTCTATCGGGCGTCGCTTTCGCGGGGCTGGCGCAGACGCGAGGCCGGCGCCGCCCCGGCGCTATTGAACGACGAGGTCGGCCTGGAGCGCGCCCGCGGTCTTGATCGCCTGCAGGATCGCGATGATCCCCGCGGGTTTGAGCCCGATCTGGTTGAGGCCGCGCACCAGCGTGTGCAGATTGGCGCCGTTGATGATCGCGAGCCGGCCATTGCCCTGCTGCGCCTCGATCTGCGTGCGCGGCACCACCACGGTCTGGCCGTTGCTGAATGGTTCCGGCTGCGAGACCATCGGCGTCTCGGTGACGCGCACGGTCAGGTTGCCATGGGTCACGGCGACCGTGGAGATCTTGACGTCGCGGCCGATCACCACCGTGCCGGTGCGCTCGTCGACGACGACGCGGGCGGGCGAATCCGGCTCCAGCTCCAGCCGCTCGATCTCGGCGATGAACCGCGCCGTCGACATGTTCGGCGGGCGCGTCAGGCTGACCGTGCGGTGGTCGAGCGCGAAGGCGACGGTCGACTTGTAGCGCTCGCGGGTGAAGGCGTTGATCGCGCCGGCGACGCGCTCGGCGGTGACGAAATCGGGATTCCGCAGCTCGAGCGACAGCACATGCAGCGTCGCGAGCTGGTCGGGGATCTGGCGCTCGACGAGGGCTCCGCCGGGAATGCGCGCGGCCGTGGTCACGCCCTGCGTCAGCCGCTCGGCCTCGCCCTGGGCGGAGAAGCCCGAGACGTTGAGGCGGCCCTGCGCCAGCGCATAGGTCTGTCCGTCCGCCGCCAGGAGCGAGGTGACGACGAGCGTTCCCCCCAGCAGCGAGGTCGCGTCCCCCATCGAGGCGACGGAGACGTCGATGCGGCTGCCGCGGCCGGCGAAGGCCGGCAGATCCGCCGTCACGATCACCGCCGCGACATTGCGCGTGCGCAGCGCCGAATTGCGGACGTTGACGCCGAGCCGGTCGAGCATGGATTGGATCGCCTGGCCGGTGAAGGGCGAGTTGCGCACGCTGTCGCCCGTGCCCTGCAGGCCGATGACGAGGCCGTAGCCGACGAGCTGGTTGTCGCGCACGCCCTGCAGCCCGGCGATGTCCTTGATCCGCACCGAAGCCCGGGCCGGCAGGGCACCGCCCAGCGCCAGGGCGAACGCGCAGAGGCCGACGATCAGTCGCGAGGCGAGCGTCATCATTCGCTCCCGACGCGGATCGTGCCGTCCGCCTGGACGACGCCGACCACGATCAGCCCGGTGTCGGGATTGCGGGCCTTGACCATCTCGTTGACCGAGGCCGAGGCCATCGGCTCGACGATGCCGGTGATGACGAGGTCGCTCTCGCGGAACACGACCTGGGTCGGCACGCCGCGGCGCACCACCTTGGGATCGTCGACCGCGTTGAGCGGGATCGGCTGGCCCGGCAGCAGCGTGCGCCGCACCACCTTGCCGACCAGAGCGAGCCGGTTGTCCACCGCCACCCGCCCGGCCACCCGGAAGGCGCGATCGACCAGATGCACGTCGGCGATGACATCGCCCGGATAGAGCGTGACCGCCGGGACCGGCAGCGTCACCGCCGCCGGATTGGCCCGGGCCGGGCCGGTCGAAAACAGGCCGAGAGCGGCGGCGAGCACGGCCGCGGCGAAACCCTTCCGGCGCAGCGTCGGGCGGACCATCACGCGCCTCACCGGATGCCGTTGGAAACGGTGCCGGCCATCTGGTCGGCGGCGGTGATGACCTTGGCGTTCATTTCATAGGCGCGCTGCGCCGCGATCAGCGCCGTGATCTCCTTCACCGGATCGACGTTCGAGGCCTCGAGATAGCCCTGGCGCAGCTTGCCGAAGCCGATCGCCGTCGGGTTGCCGTCGGTCGGCTGCCCCGAGGCCACGGTCTCGCGGTAGAGGTTGCCGCCGAGCGGCTCGAGCCCGGCATCATTGGCGAAATTCGCCAGGGTGATCTGGCCGAGCTGGCGCGGCTGCACCTCGCCCGGGATCTTGGCGAGCACCAGCCCGGATTCGTTGACGGTGACGTCGACCGCATCGGCCGGGACCCGGATCGCCGGATCGAGCAGATAGCCGTCGGCCGTGACGATGTCGCCATCGGCATTGGTGTTGAAGGTGCCGGCGCGGGCGAAGAGCGTCTCGCCTTCCGGCGCCGTGACCTTGAACCAGCCGCGCCCGTCGATGGCGAGGTCGAGCCGGTTGCCGGTCTGCGTCATCGCACCCTGGATGTGCAGGTTGCGGATCGCCGCCGCGCGCACGCCGAGGCCGAGCGAGGCGCCCTCGGGGATCGAGCCGTCGCTGCCGCGATTGGGCACGCCGCGCGAGCGCTCGGTCTGGTAGAGCAGGTCGGTGAACTCCGGCCGCGCCCGCTTGAAGGACGTCGTGTTGATGTTGGAGATGTTGTTGGCGATGACCTCGACATTGAGCTGCTGCGCGCTCATGCCGGTGGCCGCGATGGCGAGAACTTTCATCGGTTCGGTCCTCAGATCGCCATGTGCATGAATTCTTGGTAGGCGCCGACGACCTTGTCGCGCATCGCCATGGCGAGCTGCAGCGACTGCTCGGCCGACATCACCGCCTGGACGACGTCCTGAACGGCCGCCTTGCCCTGGATGCCGGCCACCGCCTGGGCCTCGCCCTCGGCGAGCTTGTCGACGAAGTTCTGCGCCACATTGGCGAAGACCGAGCCGAAATCGGCGCCGGGCTGGGCGGCGCCCGCGGCAGGGGTCGCGCCCTGGCGCAGGCTGGCGCCGGCGAGGCCCGACAGACCCTGGGTGACCTGGCTCGCGACCGGCGCGAGAGCGGAAATCGCGTTGAGCATCAGCCGTTCCTCAAAAGATCGATGGTCATGGATTGCATCGAGCGCGCCTGCTTGATCATCTGCAGGTTGGCCTCGTAGGAGCGGTTCGCCTCGCGCATGTCGGCCATTTCGAGCAGCAGCGAGACGTTCGGCATCTTGACGTAGCCCTTCTCGTCGGCGGCCGGGTGGCTCGGCTCGAACTCGACGCGGAAGGGCGCCTTGTCGACGCCGACGCCCTTGATCTTGACGAGCGAGACGCCCAGCGCCCGGTTCATCGCGCTCTCGAAGGTCACGGTCTTGCGGCGGTAGGGATCGGCCCCGCGGGTCGTGCCCGTGGCCTGGGCGTTGGCCAGGTTCTCCGAGACGACGCGCACCCGCGTCGACTGGGCCTGGAGGCCGGCACCGGCGATCTTCATCGAAGCGTCGAGAGGGTCGATCATGGTTTTGTCCTCACTCTGGACAGTATTCGAGCAACGAATGCTTGCGCGGGGCTGATCAGCCCTTGATCGCGGTCATCATCATCCGGTGGAAACTGCGCACGATGTTCGTCGTGAAGGCGTGGCTGCGGCTGATCTCACCGGCTTTGAGCATTTCCTGCTCGAGGCTGACCGAGTTGCCGGAATGCACGGTGGACCAGCTGTCGGATTTCCGCGGCCGGGCGGTCAGCGCCTCGGCCGGCGTCGAGCTGATATGGTTCGGCGCGGTCGCCGCCAGCGACAGCGTGGTCTTGCGCACCACCGCGTCGAACGGCTCGACATCGCGCGCGGTATAGCGCGGCGTGTTGGCATTCGCGATGTTCTGCGAGACGGCGTTCTGTCGAACGGCGAGCCAGCGCGACTGCTGGGCGGCGAGATCGAAGAGATGGATCGGCTCCACCGAAAGCCTCCGTTGTCGTGACCAGACGACGTTAGGAGGATTGACTTGCGTGAAGCTGGTCTCGATGGAACCGGGGGAGACGAAGACGAAACGAAGACTGTCGGGAGCGTGCGGCAAGGCCCGCCCCGGCCGGGCGGCCGGGGCGCGCGTCAGGAGATCGTGTAACCGAGATAGCGCTTGGACTCGATCGGGTCGTAGCCGAGCCGCTCGCGCAGTTTCTTGCGCAGCTTGCTGACATGGCTCTCGACCACGGCCTCGTCGACCTCGGCGTCGAACAGCCCGTAGACGGCGTTGAAGACCTGGGTCTTCGTCACCCAGCGGCCGCGATTGCGCATCAGGAACTCGAGGATCCGGCGCTCGCGGCGCGGCAGCGCCATCGGCTCGCCGGCGATCTCGGGGTCGCTGCCGTCGAAATGCACCTTGATCTCGCCGATCGTGACCTCGTCATCGGTTGCGCGGCGCTTCTCGGCCCGGCGCTGCATCGCATTCACCCGGGCCAGGATCTCGCGGACATGCACCGGCTTGCGGACGACATCGTCGACGCCGGCGGCGAAGAGTTCCAGCGTCTTTTCGAGCGAGGAGGCCTCGTTCATGGCGATCACCGGCGCCTGCGAGCGGCGGCGGATCATCGTCGGGAAGGTCGACCGCTCGGCACAGTCGCCGATCAGGAACGCCTCGACGCTGCTGAGATGATCGGCCGAGGTATCCTCGACCCATTCCTGGAAGCGCGAGGGGGTGAAACCGATCGCCGGAACGCCCTCGCCAGTAAACAGAGACTGATATCCTTCGGTGACAAGAACCCGGTCATCGATGACGATATACATGGATACCCCCCAGCATCGGCACAACTCCCCCTCGAAAGAGCTGGAAGCAGCATGACGCTAGGCATCGTCTTCGTCATGGTCAACGCAAGATCGCCACGATGAGACATGAGATGAAACACTGCGGAAACCTCGATTAAAGACCGTTATACGGATTTATGAGAAAGGATATACGTTTTATTAACTCTCGAAATTTAGCCGCGACCGGGCCTTCACGAGGATCAGACCCGACCTCTGCTTGGAGCCTCGTCGCTCCCCCGAAACGCGCCCGCGGGAGCGCCTATAGTATATGGAGTCGAATCGACCTCTTCTCGCCGGGTTTTTCTGTCAAAATTGAATCAAAGACACGGCACCAGCCGGCGAAAGCTTCGGGCAAGCAACTCTCGGTCAGATGAGCCTCGAACACTCGGCTTGGAGATCGGCAGATGAGCATTTTCGGGATCATGCGCACCGGCGTGTCCGGCATGGCCGCACAGGGCAGCAAGCTCGGCGCCGTCAGTGACAACATCGCGAACGTCAACACCGTCGGCTACAAGCGCGCCTCGACCGAGTTTTCCTCGCTGATCTCCGAAGGGAACCACAGCGAATACAATTCCGGCGGCGTCGAGACGACGACGCGCTACGCCATCTCCGACGAGGGCCTGATCATGGGCTCGACCTCGAAGACGGACCTCGCCATCAAGGGCAACGGCTTCTTCGTCGTCACCGATGCCGGCGGCACGCCCTACATGACCCGCGCCGGCGCCTTCGTGAAGAACGGCAGCCAGGAGCTGGTCAATTCGGCCGGCTTCTACCTGATGGGCTACCCGATCCAGAACGGCGACCCGACCGTCGTCGCCAACAGTCTCGACGGGCTGGAGCGCATCAACCTCGCCAATGTCGCCTATGAGGCCAATCCGACGGTGAGCGGCACGCTCAAGGGCGTGCTCGACTCCAACGCCACGGTGATCGCGCCGGGCACCCTGCCCTCCGACAACGTCGCCGGCAGCACCTATTCGAGCAAGGCCTCGATCGTCTCCTACGACAATCTCGGCAACAAGAAGTTCCTCGACGTCTACATGGCCAAGACCGGCACGGCCCCCGACACCTGGCAGGCGGTCGTCTTCGACCAGGCGGGCGCGACCGCCGGCGGCTTCCCCTATGCGGGCGGCCCCCTCGCCAACGTCGCGCTGGCCTTCGGCGCGACCGGCCAGCTCACCACCGCACCGGCCAATTTCACCGTCGCCATCCCCGGCGGCGCCACCGCCACGATCGATTTCAGCCAGATCTCGCAGGTCGCCACCGGCGAAACCGCGCTCGAGCTCGCCGTCGACGGCAACGCGCCGAGCGCGGTCGAGAGCGTGGACATCGCCAATGACGGCACCGTCTACGCCGTCTTCGAGAACGGCGCCCGGCGGGCCACCTACCGCATCCCGCTCGCCACCGTGCCGAGCCCGGACCAGCTGACGCCGCAATCGGGCAATGTCTACTCCGTCAACAACATGTCGGGCGACGTCATCGTCGGCTTCCCCGAGAGCGGCAGCTTCGGCTCGATCCGCTCCGGGGCGCTGGAGCAGTCCAATGTCGACCTCGCCACCGAGCTGACCGCGATGATCGAGTCGCAGCGCAGCTACACGGCGAATTCCAAGGTCTTCCAGACCGGCTCGGAAATCCTCGACGTCCTCGTCAACCTGAAGCGCTGAGCCCAGCCGAAAGCGAGACGGGGACCCATCCATGAGCCTGTCATCCGCCCTGAACGTGGCGCAGTCCTCGCTGACCGCGACCTCGACCCAGACTTCCGTGCTCTCTCGCAACGTCGCCGGCGCCGACGACCCCAACTACAACCGCAAGGCCGGCACGCTGGTGACCACCTATGGCGGGGCGGTGAAGATCGCCTCGATCAGCCGGGCGATGGATTCGGTGCTGTTCGCGGCCAAGCTCGGCTCCACCGCGACCACCTCCGGACAGCAGGCGATCGTCGATGCGCTCGACCAGCTGGAAGCCACGGTCGACGATCCCGAACTCGACCAGTCGCTCGCGGCCAAGCTCGGCGCGCTCACCAACGCCCTCCAGCAATACGGCGTGACGCCGGACGATCCGCTGCTGGCGCAGAACGTGCTGACCAAGGCGACCGAGATGGTCCGCAGCCTCAACGCCGCCAGCGAGGCGGTGCGCACCGTCCGCCAGCAGGCCGATGCCGACATGGCGCTCGGCGTCGAGCGGGTGAACGGCCTGCTCAAGGAGTTCGAGGCCGCCAACCGCGCCATCGTCAAGGGCAGCCAGTCCGGCGCCGACATCACCGACCAGCTCGACACGCGCGACCGCATCCTCTCCCAGCTCTCGGAGGAGATGGGCATCAGCGTGGCGACGCGTCCCAACAACGACATGGTGATCTATACCGATGGCGGCGTGACGCTGTTCGAGACGGTGCCGCGCAGCGTCACGATGGTGCCGAGCTTCGCGCTCGGGGCCGGGACCGCCGGCAACGCGGTCTATGTCGACGGCGTGCCCGTCACCGGTCCCAACGCGATCATGCCGCTGAAATCCGGCCAGATCCACGGCTCGGCGATCGTCCGCGACGAGATCACCGTCACCTATCAGAGCCAGCTCGACGAGATCGCCCGCGGGCTGATCGAGGTCTTCGCCGAGAGCGACCAGACCGGCGTGGGGCCCGACCAGGCAGGCCTCTTCACCTATGGCCCGCCCCCCGGCCCGGCCGCCATTCCGGCGACCGGCGTGACGGTGGCGGGATTGGCCGGCACGATCCGCATCAACGCCAATGCCGACCCGTCCCAGGGCGGCGATCTCGACCGGCTGCGCGACGGCGGCATCTCCGACCCGCTCGACCCCAACTACAGCTACAACACCAGCGGCGCGGCGGGCTTCCCCGACCGCATCCAGGGCCTGCTGACCGCGCTCGGCACCAGCCGCAACTTCGACCCCGCCACCGACGCCGACCCGACCGACACCCTCGTCGGCTTCGCCGGCTCCTCCGTCGGCTGGCTGGAAGCGCAGCGCCAGACCTCGACACAGACGCTCGGCTACGAGACCGCGCTGCTGCAACGCACGACGGCCGCGCTGTCGAACGTCACCGGCGTCGACATCAACGAGGAGATGACGCTGATGATGGAGCTGGAGCGCTCCTTCAACGCCTCGTCGACCCTGATCTCGACCATCGACCGGATGCTCGAGGCGCTGCTGCAGGCCGTGAGGTAACGACCATGAAGACGAGCTTCATCTCGAACTATTCGCTCTCCGGAACCCTGCGCAACGCGGTCGCGAAGGCCCGCGACAGCCTGGCCGACGCCACCACGGAATCGACCACGCTGCGCCATGCCGATATCGGCCTGACGCTCGGCGGCAGCACCGGCAAGACCGTCGGCCTGCGCGACCAGTACGACCGGCTGAACGGCATCGTCGACACCAACGGCCTCGTCGCCTCGCGTCTGGAGGTGACGCAGAAGGCGCTCGACGGCATGCGCGAGACCGCCGAGCAGTTCCTCGCCACGCTGATCAGCGTGCGCGACGGCGACAAGGGCGCCGAGGTCCTGAAATCGGAAGCGAAGAACAATCTGCAGGCGCTGACGGCGTCGCTCAACGCCTCGTCCAGCGGCCAGTTCCTCTTCGCCGGCATCAACACCCAGCAGCGCCCGGTAACCGACTATTTCGCCACCCCGGCCTCGGGCAACAAGGCTGCGATCGACGCCGCCTTCGCCGGCTATTTCGGCTTCGCCCAGAATGCGCCCGCGGTCGCCAACATCACGCAGGCCGACATGACGACCTTCCTGCAGACCGTGCTGCCGGCGGAGTTCGCCAACCCGGCGTGGAATACGAACTGGTCCTCGGCGCTCGACCAGAACATGACCGGCCGGATCTCGCTCAGCGAAGTCGTCGAGGTGTCGACCAACGCCAACACGCAGACCATGCGCGACCTCGCCATGGCCTACACCATGGCCTACGACCTCGGCACCGAGACCCTCAACACCAACGCCTTCCGCGCCGTCGTCGACGCCAGCATCGAGAGCGTCAACAAGGCGATCCTCGGCCTCACCGCGACGCAGGCGCAGCTCGGCGCCATCGAGGAGCGCGTCAAGGTTTCGAGCGAGCGGCTCACGATCCAGCGCGACATCGTCGCCAAGCAGATCCAGGGTTTCGAGAACGTCGATCCCTACGAGGCCAATGTCCGCGTCACCGATCTGACGACGCAGCTCGACACCGCTTATGCGCTGACCGTCAGGATCCAGCAGCTCAACATCCTGAAGTTCATGAGCTGATCCCGCGCCCGGCCGTCACAGGCCGCCGGGCGCCCCGCCATCCGCGCTCGCCTCCCGCTCCGGCTCGGCCGGCGCGACCGGGCGGCTGCGCGCCCACGCCCTCCCGTCCACCGTCCGGAGATGCCCCATGTACCAGAGCTCCTATGCGGCCATGGCCGCGGATGACTACGCCCTCGCCCGCGCCCAGGAATGGCGCGCGCTCGACCACGCCGTGACCCTGCTCGAGGAAGCGCGACCCACCGGGGCGGCCTCGCCGGAGACGATCGAGGCGGTCGGCTTCCTGCGCCGGCTCTGGACCCTGCTGATTGAGGATCTCGGCAGCGCCGAGAACGGTCTGCCCGAGAGCCTGCGCGCCTCGCTGATCTCGATCGGCCTCTTCGCCCTGCGCCAGGGCGAGGCGCTGCGGCTCGGCCAGTCCGATGACTTCGAGTCGGTCATCGACGTCAACAAGATGATCCGCGACAGCCTGGCCTGAACCGGAGGATGGGCAAGCCGATGAACCTCTCCCTGCGCGCCAACGAGAAGATCTACATCAACGGGGCGATCCTGCGCTTCGACCGCAAGGTCAGTCTCGAGCTGATGAACGACGCGACCTTCCTGCTCGAAACCCACGTCATCCAGCCCGACGAGACGACGACGCCACTGCGGCAGCTCTACTTCGTCGTCCAGACCATGCTGATCGACCCGAAGAACGCCGGCGCCGCCCGGCTGCTCTTCGACCGCATGCTGATGACCACAGCCTGCATCTTCGAGGATGCCGACGTGCTCCTCGGCCTCCAGGCGGTGGACCGGCTGATCGCCGAGGAGCGCCACTTCGAGGCGCTGAAGCAGCTGCGGGCCCTCTATCCGGCGGAAGCCGCGATCCTCGCAAGCTCCGGGCAGGCCAGGGAGCCTAGCCTGCCGGCGACAGTGAGAGCTGCGGCCGTCGCGCCGAGGCCGTGCGAAGCCCAGCTCGCCTGACGAAACCAGGCCCGCCTCACGGCGGGTCGCCACACCGGACCCGATGGAGCCGATCATGGACGTGAGCAGCATCCCGAGCACGACGACGAGCTCGAGTTCGACGTCGACGTCAACGTCGACGAGCACCAAGAACGCGATGGGTGACTACAACACCTTCCTGCAGCTCCTGATCGCCCAGGCCAAGAACCAGGATCCGACCAACCCGACCGATCCGGCGCAGTACGTCCAGCAGTTCGCGGCGCTCTCGCAGGTCGAGCAGTCGGTCACCGCCAACGCCAAGCTCGACCAGATCATCGCCGGCATCGCGGCGCTGAAGCCCGCCACCACAGAAGCCTGAGGCACCTCGCGTGAACGAGGCCGACGCCCTCGACATGATGCGCGACGCGGTCTGGGCGATCATCGTCGGCGCCGGCCCGGCGGTCGCCGCCGCGATGGCGATCGGCCTGATCATCGCGCTGATGCAGGCCCTGACGCAGGTGCAGGAGGCGACGCTGACCTTCGTGCCGAAGATCGTCGTCATCCTGATCGTGATGGCGACGACCGGGGCCTTCACCGGCGCGCACATCTTCGCCTTCACCGAACGCGTCTACGGGCGCATCGAGCGCGGCTTCTGAGCGCGCGCCGGCGGGCGCGCCGTTTCGACGACAGGACAGGGTGCCCTAATGGCCACGCCCCAACTCATCACCGGCAAGGTCGCGCCCAAGGCGATGTCCGGCGAGCCGCCGGCCAGCCGCCGCGACATCGGCTTCGCCGTCGGCATCATCGGCATTCTCTCGATCCTGTTCCTGCCGATCCCGGCCTTCCTGATCGATCTCGGCCTGGCGCTCTCGATCGCGCTCTCGGTGCTGATCCTGATGGTGGCGCTCTGGATCAAGAAGCCGCTCGAATTCTCCTCCTTCCCGACCATCCTGCTGGTCGCGACGATGCTGCGGCTCGCCCTCAACATCGCCACGACGCGCGTCATCCTCTCGCATGGCAACGAGGGCTCGCATGCGGCGGGCTATATCATCGACGGCTTCGCCCGCTTCGTCATCGCCGGCGATTTCGTCATCGGCCTGATCGTCTTCATCATCCTCGTCACGGTGAACTTCATCGTCATCACCAAGGGCGCGACCCGCATCGCCGAGGTCGGCGCCCGCTTCACCCTCGACGCCATCCCCGGCAAGCAGATGGCGATCGACGCCGATCTCTCGGCCGGGCTGATCGACGCCCCCGAAGCGCAGCGCCGCCGCCACGAGCTGGAGGAGGAGAGCTCCTTCTTCGGCGCCATGGACGGCGCCTCCAAATTCGTCCGCGGCGACGCCATCGCCGGGCTGATCATCACCGCCGTCAACATCCTCGGCGGGATCATCATCGGCGTCACCCGTCATGGCATGTCGCTGTCCCAGTCCGCCGACGTCTTCGTCAAGCTCGCGGTCGGCGACGGTCTCGTCACCCAGATCCCGGCGCTGATCGTCTCGCTCGCCGCCGGCCTGCTCGTCTCGAAGGGCGGGACCCGCGGCACGGCCGAACAGGCGATCCTCGGCCAGCTCGGGCATTATCCCCGCGCCCTCTTCGTCGCCTCCTTCCTGATGGTGATCCTGGCGCTGGTGCCGGGCCTGCCGCTTCTGCCCTTCGCGCTGCTCGGCGGGATCATGGCCTTCGTCGGCTACACCATCCCCAAGCGCAACGCCGAGCGCGCCGCGGCCGCCGAAGAAATCCGCGCCATGGAGGCCGAGGAGGCCGCACGCGAGAGCCAGGACACGATCAAGGAATCGCTGCGCACCGCCGAGATCGAGCTCAGCCTCGGCAAGCAGCTCGCCGCCGAGATGCTGACCTCGCACAGCGAGCTGGCGCACCGCGTCGGCAAGATGCGCAAGAAATTCGCGCAGCAATACGGCTTCGTCGTGCCCGAGATCAAACTCTCCGACAGCCTGACGCTGCCGCCGAAGCATTACGAGTTCCGCATCCACGGCACCGTCGCCGCCACGGGCGAGATGCGCCCCGGCAGCATGCTGGTCGTCGTCGGCGACGGCCGCCTGCCCGATCTGCCGGGCGAGGAGGTCCGCGAGCCCGCCTTCGGCGTCAAGGCGATGTGGGTCTCGGAAAGCTATGCCAACGAGGTCCGGCGCGAGGGCATGCAGCCGGTCGACCGGCTCTCGGTGCTGCTGACCCATCTCAGCGAGACGATCCGCAAGAATCTCGGCCAGCTCCTGTCCTACAAGGACATGCGCGCGCTGCTCGACCGGCTCGGACCCGAATACAAGAAGCTGCTCGACGAGATCTGCCCGGCCCATATGTCGCTCTCGAGCCTGCAGGCAGTGCTGCGCCTGCTGCTGGCCGAGCGCGTCTCGATCCGCAATCTCCACCTCATCCTCGAGGTCGTCGCCGAGATCGCGCCCCATGTCCGCCGCGCCGAGCAGATCGCCGAGCATGTGCGCATGCGCATGGCCCAGCAGATCTGCGGCGACCTGACCCAAGGCGGCGTGCTCAACATGCTCAGGCTCGGCAACCGCTGGGACCTCGCCTTCCATGAGAGCCTGCGCCGCGACGCCAAGGGCGAGGTCGTCGAGTTCGACATCGACCCGCGCCTGATCGAGGAGTTCGCGGCCGAGGCGACGACGGCGATCCGCGCCCGCATGGACCAGGGCCAGAGTTTCGTGCTCGTCACCAGCCCGGATGCGCGGCCTTACGTCCGCATGATCGTCGAGCGCATCTTCCCGGCGCTGCCCGTTCTCTCCCATGTCGAGATCGCGCGCGGGCTGGAGGTCAACCTGCTGGGCACCATCTCGTGACGCCGTTCACGCCCGACACGGTGCTGCATGCCTTCCTGATCTTCTGCCGCATCGGCGCCTGCCTGATGCTGATGCCGGGCTTCTCCAGCCCGCGCGTGCCGGTCCGCTTCCGGCTGATGATCGCGGTCGGCGTCACCCTGGCGCTCGCGCCCTATGTGCTGCCGGCCTTCGCCCATCTCGTCTCGCCCGGCCCGGCGACGCTGCTGCGCGTCGTCCTCGCCGAGACGATGACCGGGGCGCTGATCGGGCTGATGGCGCGCTTCTTCTTCCTGGCGCTCCAGACCATCGCCACCGCGATGGCGACGACCGCGGGCCTCGGCCAGCTGCCCGGCCTGCCGATCGACGAGGCCGAGGCCTCGGCCCCCTTCGTGACGCTGATCACGATGACGGCGGCGACGCTGATGTTCGTCACCAACCAGCATGCCGAGGTCATCCGCGCGCTCGCGGGCTCCTACAGCCGCATCGCGCCGGGCACGCCGCTCGACGCCCAGGCCGGGCTGATCCAGATCGCCGACAGGGCCTCGGAGACCTTCTATCTCGCCCTGCGCGTCGGCAGCCCCTTCATCGTCTATGCGGTCATCGTCAATCTCGCGATCGGCCTGATGAACAAGCTGACGCCGCAGATCCCGGTCTATTTCATTTCGCTGCCCTTCGTCATCGCCGGCGGGCTGTTCCTGCTCTACTTCTCGGGACCGGAGGCGCTGAGCCTGTTCATCACCGCCTTCTCCACCTGGCTGGCGCGGGGCTGAGCCGCCATGCAGGGCCAGCGTCTCAAGGCGATCGAGCGGATGCTGTCGATCCAGTCGCGCATCCGCAAGCTCGCGGAATGGCGCCAGAAGGCGATCGAGCTGCAGGCCGCCGCCGCCCGTGCCGAATCCCGCGCGCTGGTCGCCGCGCTCAACGGCGAGGGGCCGACGGCCGGGCTCTTCGCCGACATGACGGCGAAGCGCCTGCACCGGACCGAGGTCTCGGCCGCGCGCTACGAGGCGGCCGCAATCGTCCAGGCGAAGCAGGTCCTCGCCGAGACGGGCCGCGAGAAGCGCACCGCCCGCCTCGCCGACCATGTCCGCAAGGTGAAGCTGCGCGCCGACCAGGACGGCGCGCTCGTCGAGATCATGGATGCGCGCGAAGGCCAACGGGCGGCCACGCTGTGAGGGCTGGCGCACCGACCGGCGCCGAAACCCAGATCCCGCCCGCAAGCCTGAAACAAGCCTGATCCGCCATCATCGTCCCAGATCGTTCAACGACCCTGGAAGGTGACAATGGCGATTTCTCCTCCGTCGGACATCGTGCTCGACGTGGCCCGCGCCGCCGATCCGGCGCGCCTGCAGCTCGCCGTCGATCGGCTCCAGAAGCTCGGCAACGGCATCGCCGGCACGCAGTTCGCCGCCGTGGTGGACGAGGCGGCGCCGGCCGGCCTCGCCGGGGCGCGCGAGAAATTTGCCGCTCTCGCGCCGGCTAAGCTGGACGGTGCCAGCCCCGCCATGCCGTCGAAGAACGGCAAGACCATGCAGCAGTTCGAGGCGCAGGTGATCCAGACCTTCATCGAACAGATGATGCCCGAGGCGACGGCGAACAATTTCGGCAGCGGCACCGCCGGCGGCGTCTGGCGCTCGATGCTCTCCGAGCAGATCGCCAACCAGATCGCCAAGGCGGGCGGGCTGGGCCTGCGCGAGAAGGTCGAGGCCGCCATCGCCGCCCGCAACACCACGGGCTCCGCCGACGGGGCCGTCGCCGCCGCGCACAAGCTGCTCGACGGCCGGATCGCCGGCGCCAATGCGCGCGATCTCGCCATCCCGCTCTCCGTCGAGCAGCGCTTCCTCAACCTGACCAAGCCGGCCAGCTCCGGTGGCGTCGCCCGCTCCAACTTCCGACAGGCCTGACCCCATGACCGAGCTGTCCGATACGCCCCTTTCCGCCGAGGTCGCGGCCCTGCTCCCCGCACTGGTCCCGCCGCCCGTGGCGATGCAGGAGGAGCCCGCGGCCCCCAGCGCCGCCTCGCGCGCCATGTGGGCCGTGCTCGACCGCCTCGAACAGGCGATCGACCATGAGACCGGCGAGCTGATGGCGCTGCGCAGCGCCGACTTCAACCGCCTCAACGAGATCAAGAGCCGGCTGCTGCTCGACGCCAGCCGGGCGCTGCGCGCCATGCGCGACGAGGCCGGCGACGGCCCGCTGATCGCGCGCCTGTCGACACTGCGGCTGAAGCTCGAGCACAACCGCATGGCGATCGGCATGCATCTCGAGGCGGTGCGCGAGATCGCCTCCGCCATGACGAGCACGCTGATCGACGCGGAGTCGGACGGAACCTATTCTGCCACCTCGCGCCTCGCCGCCGCGCCTGTCCCCCGGGCCCGCGCTTCATGACCACGGCGCGGCTGCTCGTCCTCGGGGCCTGGATCTGCGGGGTCACGCTGGTCTCGGGCCACCTGGCCCTGACCTGGCGCGCCGAGACGCCGCCGGCCGCCGAGACGCCGTTCTTCGAAGGCCTCGAATACGAGGAAACCGCGCTGATCCATGTGCCGATCATCGCGAACGGGGATGTGCAGGGCTATGTCGCGGCGCAGTTCGTCTTCACCGCCGATGCCCGCACGCTGCGCCAGATGACCGTAAAGCCGCATCCTTACGTCCGCGACGAGGCGCTGCGGGCGATCTACTCCAACGGCAAGGTCGATTTCTCCCGGCTGGAGCGCGTCGACATCGACGCGCTGCTGAAGACGGTCAAGACCGGCGTCAACGCCCGCCTCGGCGGCGAGCTGGTCAAGGACGTGCTGGTCAAGGAATTCAACTACGTCCGCAAGGACCAGCTGCGCGGCTGAGCGCGGCTGCGAGGCGCATCGGCGCCACCCCACGCATCCACGACGCGCGCCGTCATCCCGGCCGGAGCGCCGGGATCCATCGGAGGGCTCGGCGCCCTTCGATGGATCCCGGTGCTGCGCCGCTGGCGCGGCTTGACCGGGATGACGGCGCGGATGGCCCTGATGGCGCAGCAAGGAAGCCCCTGCCTCACCCCTGCAGCGTGCTCGCCAGGTCCTTGAAGGCATCCGCGCTGAGCGCCGCGCTCATCTCCTGGTGCAGGGCCTCGTAGATCTTCGGCACCAGCACGATCGCCTTGTCGAGCTCGGCATCGGCGCCGGCCTGGTAGCCGCCCATCAGCCGCAGGTCGCGCGTGTCCTCGAAGCGCGAGATCAGCGCCTTCATGCGCGACGCCAGCCCGCGCTGCTCCGGCGTCCAGACATGGTGGGCGAGGCGCGAGACCGAGCCGAGCACGTTCACCGCCGGATAGCGCCCCTGGTCCGCGATGGCGCGGTCGAGCACGAGATGGCCGTCGAGCGTGCCGCGGATCGAATCCGCGACCGGGTCGTTGTGGTCGTCGCCGTCGATCAGCACGGAGAATATCCCGGTGATCGTGCCGGTGCCCTCGACGCCGGGCCCCGCCCGCTCGAGCAGCTTCGGCAGCGTGCTGAAGACGCTCGGCGTATAGCCGCGGGCGACCGCGGGCTCGCCCGCCGCCAGCGCGACGTCGCGCGCGGCATGGGCGAGGCGCGTGACGGAATCGAGGATCAGCAGCACATCCTCGCCCTGGTTGCGGAAATACTCGGCGACCGCCATGGCGGTGTTGGGCGCGAGACGGCGCATCATCGCGCTCTCGTCACTGGTCGAGACGACGGCGACCGCCTGGGCGCGCATCGGGCCCAGCGTGTCGTCGAGGAACTCGCGCACCTCGCGGCCGCGCTCGCCGACGAGGCCGATGACGATGGTGGTGAAGCCCGGCGCCCGCGCCAGCATCGAGAGCAGGCTCGACTTGCCGACGCCGGAGCCGGCGAAGATGCCGATGCGCTGGCCGGCGCAGAGCGGCGTGAACAGGTCGACGACCTTGACGCCGGTGCGGATCGGCCGCGTCACCCGCGCCCGCCGCATCGCTTCCGGCGGCGGCCCCTCGGCCGGCATCGCGACATCGCCGGCCGGCAGCGGCCCGCCCTCGTCGATGGGCTCGCCGAACGCGTTGACGACGCGGCCCTTCCAGCCCTGGGAGGGCCGCAGCACGAGCGGTCCGGCGAGACTGGCGCGGGCGCCGAGCCCGACGCCGACCGTCGTCGCGAAGGGCTTCACCAGCACGCCGTCGCGGTCGATCCGGATCGCCTCGCCCAGCTCCGTGCGGCCTTGGGTCGAGAGCGCGATGCGCTCGCCCAGCCGCACGAAGCGCGAGAGGCCGCCGACGCGCAGCGCCGCCGGCGTGACCTCGGAAACGCTGCCGCTGACCTGGACCAGATCATGCGGCTGCGGCCCGCCGGCCAGAGCCTGTTCAAGACGTGTCAGGGCGTTCATCGGGATCCTGTCCGGCCGCTCAGCTCTCGCCGAGCGAGCGGATGGCGCCATCGACCGCCTTCTCGCCCTTGTCGATCGCATTGGCGGCGCTCTCGAAGGCGCGCGTCACCGCGATCAGCTTGGTCATCTCGCGGATCGGGTTGACGTTCGAGCCCTCGACGAAGCCCTGGCGCACGCCGTTGCGGACGAAATCGAGGATCGGCGTCGCCGGGCGATCGGGCATCACGCCGGAATTGTCATGGCGCTGCAACTTGGCGGCGGGGTCGATGGAAAAGAGGCCGATCGCGCCGACCTGCTGGTTGCCCTGCCAGATCATGCCGTCGCGCGCGATCACCGGAGGCCCGCCCTCGGGGTCGAGCTGCATCGGCGCGCCGCCGGCATCGAGCACCGGATGGTCCGAGAGCGTGCGCAGCTCGCCCTGCGGCGTCATCTTCATCCGCCCGTCGCGGGTGTAGACCGTGCCGGCGGGCGTGGTGATCGCGAGCCAGCCCTCGCCCTCGACGGCGACGTCGAGCGGGTTGCCGGTCTTGTCGAGCCCGCCCTGGAGGCGGCTGATATAGGTCTCCCCCGCCGAGGCGAAGGACACCGCATCCGGCCCCTTCTTCGACAGGAAGGTGCTGAACTTGACCTCCTCGGCGCGGAAACCGGCCGTGTTCATGTTGGCGACATTGCGTGCCAGCGTCTCCATGCGCTTCTCCAGCACGAGCTGGGAGGACAGGCCGACATAGATCGAGGACTGCATGGTCACACGCCTCCGAGGCGGAGATTCTGGATGCTGAACAGCACGTCGGTGCTGACCCCGGCCGCGACCGGCGGGCCGACGAGGATGGTCAGGGCGTTGCTGGCCGCGCTCTGGCCGGTGCCGATATCGGCGAGCGAGGTAAAGCGCAGCAGGAAGCGCTGGACGCCCTCGGCGTCCTTCAGCTGGTCGAAATCGAGCTTCTTCGAGATCATCTCCGCCTGCTTGTCGATCGGCATCATCGAGGTCGAGGCGGGGATGCCGAGCGCCGTCTGCACGACCTTCAGCAGCGCCGGATCGGCCAGCACTTCATAAGCGTTCTTGAGGCCCGACGCCTTCCGCTCGAAATAGAGCGCGAGCCGGACATTCTCGTTCTGGCTGCCCTGCTGCTCCTCGAAGACCTGGCGCACATAGCGCTCGGTCATCGGCTTCTGCGTGCGGTCGAAGCTCGTCGTCGCCGAGCCGTAGCGCGCGAAGTTGAAGGTCGTCGCCAGCTCCTTGTAGCGCGGGTCGGTCAGCTTGTTGGCGAAGCTGGAGGACGAGTCGACGCCCTCGGTCAGGACCTTGCGGATCAGGCCCTTGGCGTAGGTCATCTCCTCCAGCCCGAAGGCCTTCATCGCGTAGCGAAAGATCCGGTCGTTGCCCAGGAAGTCGTCGATCGATTTGATCTTGCCGATATTGGCGAGATAATAGGCGCTCTCATTGGCCGTCTGCGGCATCGCGGCCGCCCGCTCCAGCGATTTGGGCAGGTTCCGCGCCACGGCCTGGAACGCCATCGTCGTCGTTGTCATCGTCGCAATCCCGGCCGTGATCCGGGCCTGCGCCCGGACGTTCGTGAGACATCAGGCTCCCGCGCAAGGCTTGCGCGGGCCTGACCCCCGGCTTCGACAGTCGTTTCAGCCTCGCGCAAGCCAGATCCTCTAGCGCTTCACTTGCACATTGCGAGAAGGAGCGACGCCTTGAGCGTATTGATCGGTTTGTTGATTGCGGTCGGCTCGCTCATCGGCGGTTTTGCCGCGATGGGTGGGCATGTCGCCGTGCTCTGGCAGCCCTGGGAGCTGGTGATCATCCTCGGCACCGCCATCGGCACCTATTTCGTCGCCAACCCGATGAAGACAGTCACCGACACCGGCGCGGCGGTGATGGAGGCCATGCGCAACACCACACCGAGCCAGGCGCATTACTTCGAGGTGCTCGGCGTGCTCTATGCGCTGATGCGCGAGCTGCGCAACAAGGGCCGCGCCGAGATCGAGCAGCACATCGAGACGCCCTATGAATCGGCGCTCTTCGCGGCCTATCCCGGCGTCCTCGCCGATGCCCAGCTGACCACCTTCATCTGCGACTATTTCCGCCTGATCATCGTCGGCAAGGCGCAGGCGCATGAGGTCGAGGCGCTGCTGGACGAGGAGATCGGCAGCCAGTTCCAGGACCGGCTGAAGCCGTATTATGCGCTCGGCACGGTTTCCGAGGCCCTGCCGGCGCTCGGCATCGTCGCCGCCGTGCTCGGTGTCATCAAGGCGATGGGCGCGATCGACCAGTCGCCCGCCCTGCTCGGCGGCTTCATCGGCGCGGCCCTGGTCGGGACCTTCGCCGGCATCTTCTTCTCCTACGGCGTGATCGGGCCGATCTCGCTCAAGATCAAGGCGGTGCGCGAGAAGCAGCTGCGCGTCTACATCGTCGTCAAGCAGACCCTGCTCGCCTTCATCAACGGCGCCGCGCCCCAGGTCGCGCTCGAATACGGCCGCAAGGTCATCTCCGCCGCCGAGCGGCCCTCCATCGACGAGGTCGAGGACAAGACCATCAGCGGCGCCGGCCAGCGCGCGGCGCCCGCCAATGACCGCGCCCAGAAGGAAGCCGCCTGATGAGCACCGCCGCCCAGGCCATCCGCGAGGACAAGCTCCTCGAATCGACCGGCATCTCGATCGACCGGCTGCCCATGCTGCGCATGGTCTTCGACCGGCTCGCCACCGGCTGTGCCGACGCGGTACGCCAGATGTCGACCTCGCCGACCTATTTCTCCGTCGCCAACGTCCAGAGCCAGCGCATCGGCGACGCGCTCAACGCCCATGCCCACAACACCATCGCCGGCATCTTCCACTCGCCGGAGTGGGATTCGCGCATCCTGATCGGCTTCGACCGGGATTTCGTCTTCACCCTGATCGAGGTGCTCTTCGGCGCCGACGGCAGCGAGCGCCCCTACAAATACGAGCCCGACTTCCCCGACGACGAGCGGCCCTACACGCCGATCGAGATCCAGGTCGCGCAGGCGCTCTGCGAACTCGCGGCGCAGAACCTCAAGGCCGCCTTCAGCCCGGTCGCCGATGTCAGCTTCATCTTCGAGCAGATCGAGACGCGGATGTATTTCGCCGCCATCGGCAGCCGCAGCAACCTGGCGGTGAAGTCGCAGCTCCTCGTCCAGGGCCTCGACAATTGCGGGCAGATGTTCGTCATCATTCCGCAGACGGCACTGAACCCGATCCGCCAGAGTCTGACCCGCGTCGTCTCCGGCCACACCACCGTCAAGGACCAGCGCTGGACGCGGCAGATCCAGACCGAGGTCCACAAGACCGAGGTCCGGCTGCAGGCGATCCTCGAGGAGCGCCCGATGACGCTGGGCGAGATCAGCGCCCTGAAAGTCGGCCAGGTCATCGAGCTGCAGGCCTCGCCGCGCTCCCCCGTCCGCCTCCAGTGCAACGACGAGACCGTCTTCTGGTGCCAGCTCGGCCAGCGCGACGGATCCTATGTCCTGCGCGTGCAGGACAGCGCCAACCAGGAACAGGAGTTTTTCGATGATCTTCTATCTCGGTGAAGCCGTCCTCTTCGCGGCCCTGCTGCTGACCAGCCTCCAGGTCCTGCGCATGCGCCGCGAGCTGCAGCGCATGCGTGCCTATCACGCCGAGTTCCAGCAGGTCTTCGGCAAGACCGAGACCGCGCTCTCCGCCATCCAGGCCACCATCCGCGAGCTGCACGCCAGCGGCCGCGACGTCGTCGAGGAGCTCGGCCAGCGCATCGACGCCGGCCGCCGCCTTGCCGGCGAGCTCAAGCGGGCCGGCGCCGGGCTCGACGCGCCCCATGCCGCCGGCCGCAAGGCCAACGCCGCCTGACGGCCGTTTCCAATCGCTTCCCGCCGGGAGACCACCATGAAGAAGCCGACCAAGCCGATGAAGCTCTCCGACCTCGCCCTCTCCGAGGAGCAGGCCGATGTCGCCCTGATGGAGCCGCAGGCCACAGCCGAACCCGAGGCCGCGGAGGCCCCGCCCCCCGCCGACGACCCGCTCAATCTCGAAGCGGTGATGCGCATCCCCGTCACGATCCAGGTCGTGCTCGGCAGCGCCTCGATGCAGGTCGCCAATCTGATGAAGCTGCGCCGCGGCGCCGTGGTGCCGCTCGACCACCGCGTCGGCGAGCCGGTCGACGTCGTCGTCAACGGGCGCATCGTGGCGCGCGGCGAGGTCGTCATCGTCGAGGACGACAACAGCCGCTTCGGCGTCTCGCTGACCGAGATCGTCGGCGTCCAGGCCAAGTTCGAAGAGTGAGGCCGGGCGCACGATGACGGCGATCGCGAAGGACAACCGGGCGGCAGGCCCCGCCATGCCCGCCCCGGCGGGCAAGACGGCGGCACTCGGCGGCGCCGGCAAGGCGGCCGTGCTCGTGCTCGCCATGGGCAAGCCGCTGGCCGGGCGGATGCTGAAGCATCTCGACACCGCCGAGGTCCGCGCGCTGATGCGGCGCGCCTCCGAACTCGGCCCGGTCGCCGCCGACGACATCGCCGATCTCGTCGACGAGTTCAGCGACCAGTTCTCGCGCGGCATGAACCTGGTCGGCTCGCCCAGCGAGGTGCAGAAGCTGCTCACCGGCGTGCTGCCGCCGGAGGAGATCACCGAGATCATCGGCGAGACCGCCGAGGCCGCCAACCGCTCGATCTGGGACCGCATCTCGCAGATGCCCGAGAGCGCGCTCGCCGGCTATCTCGCCAAGGAGCATCCGCAGACCGCGGCCTATGTCCTGTCCAAGCTCAAGCCGGCCTGCGCCTCGCGCGTGATGACGCAGTGGCCCGCCGACAGGCGCCACGAGCTGATGCGCCGCATGCTGAACCTGAAGCCGGTGGCCGAGCAGCCGGCGGCGATCGTCGAGAAGGCGCTCTACGAGGGCTTCACGCTGAACCTCTCGCGCAACAAGGGCGCCGACACCCATGCCCGCATGGCCGACATCCTCAACAAGATGGACAGCCAGGACATGGAGGAGGCGCTGGGCAGCCTGCAGCGGATCCGGCCGGAATCGGCGGAGATGCTGAAGGGCCTGCTCTTCACCTTCGACGACATCGTCAAGCTCTCGGCCCGGGCCCGCATGGCGATCTTCGACCAGGTGCCGACCGACCGGCTCGTGCTCGCGCTCAAGGGCACGGAGGCCGTCTTCCGCGACCAGATCCTGTCCTCGCTGGCCGCCCGCGCGCGCCGCATCGTGCAGCAGGACCTCGAGAACGGCGAGCCGGCGCTGCAGCGCGACGTCGTCGACGCCCGCCGCGCCATCACCGACATCGCGCTGGAGATGGCCAGCCGCGGCGAGATCGAACTCAACCCCGACCGCGAGGAGGGCGCCTATTTCCAGTGAACGGCACACGGCCGACGGGGAGGTGACGACACGTGTCCGAACAGGACCAGGAGAGCAAGACCGAGGAAGCCTCCGAGAAGAAGGTGCGCGATGCCGTCGAGCGCGGCAACACGCCCTCCTCCAAGGAAGCCCCGATCTTCGCAGCCATCGCGGCGACGCTGATCGCCGGCGTCTTCCTGATGCGCGACGGCGCGGCCGCCATGGCTCGCCATCTCTCCGACTTCCTGGCCGACCCCGCCGGCTTCGACATCTCGACCAGCGGCAACACGACGGCGCTTCTGCTCCACGCCGCGATGCAGGCCGGCCTGTTCCTGTGGCCCGTCTTCGCGCTCTTCCTCGTCTTCGGCCTGAGTGCGGCCTTTCTGCAGCATCCGCCCCAGCTCGCCCTCGAACGGATCACGCCGCAATGGTCGCGGCTCTCCCCGTCCAAGGGCTTCACGCGGATCTTCGGCAGCCAGGGCCTCGTTGAATTCGGCAAGTCGTTGGCCAAGTTCGCCGCCATCACGGTGACCGTCTGGCTGATCCTCAAATCGGACAAGAACACGGTGGTGACGGCCATGCTGAGGGACCCCAGCGCCCTTCCGGAACTGATCCTGACCATCGCGATCCGCCTGCTCTCGGCGGCTTGCGTGGCCACGATCGTGATCGTCGCGATCGACCTGGTCTGGACGCAGAAATTCTGGCGCCGCTCCCTGCGCATGACCAAGCAGGAGGTCAAGGACGAGCACAAGCAGGCCGAGGGCGACCCGATCCTGAAGTCCCGCCGGCTCTCGCTCGCCCGCGACCGCGCCCGCAACCGCATGATGGCGGCCGTGCCCCGCGCCACCGTCATCATCGCCAACCCGACCCATTACGCCGTGGCGCTGCGCTATGTGCAGGAGGAGGGCGGCGCTCCCCTCGTTCTCGCCAAGGGCACGGACCTGATCGCGCTCAAGATCCGCGAGATCGCCGAGGCCAACGACATCCCCGTGGTCGAGGACCGCGCGCTCGCCCGCTCGCTCCACGCCGCCGTCCAGCTCGACCAGATGATCCCGCCGGAATTCTACAAGGTCGTCGCCGAGCTGCTCTGCCTCGTCTACGCGAAGAAGGTGGCGTGAGGGGCGCTGCGTCCCTCAGGCCGCGATCTCGATCCGTTCGACCTTGATGTCGTTCTCGTGCGCCCGGACGCGCGCCAGATCATGCGCAGCCTGCATCCGCAGCAAGGTATCGGCGCGCACACCAAAGGCCTTCTCGAACCGGATCGCCATCTCCGCCGACAAGCCGGCGTTGCCGTTCAGAAGATTGCTCATGGCCTGCCGCGTGACGCCCAGCTTCTGCGCCGCAATGGTCACGCTCAGCCCATAGGGCTGGACGAATTCGGCCTTGAGCCATTCGCCAGGATGGACGGCGAAACTCTCATGCAGCTTGATCGCCATCAGTGATAGTCCTCCAGATCCATATCCTCGATCGCGAAGACCGCGTTGATGCGAAACGTCATCCGCCAATTCTTCGTCACCGTCAGCGACCATTCCCCAGCCCGATCACCCGTCAGTTCATGGGCTCCGTAGTTGGGGGGCGCCTTCAATTCTTCCACGGTTTGGATGGCAGCGAGATAGGCCAGCATGTTGCGAAGCCGTCCGACGAGGTTGCCGGGCAGCCCCCTGGCCTTGCCGGTCTCGGCAAAGTTCCGCAGGGCCTTGTGCCGGATGCTCTCGATCTCCACGCACATCAGCCTGACCGACATCGCGTCGCGCGTCAAGTGTCACTTGACGCACATTTATTGCGGTTGAGCGTCGCACGGTGGGAAGCGCCCAAGACACCAGCCCCGCGCAAGCTTCGCCCGCTACACCAGACCCATGGCAGGTTGACCCGATGGGTGCGTCCCCGGCGTCAAAGGCATGAAGCCGCCCTGCCATCCCGGTGCAAACCCGGAATGTTCCCACCAATCCCTTCCAGATTGAGGAACATCATCATGACCAGCCTGCTCACCAACACCTCCGCGATGACTGCGCTGCAGACGCTGACGCAGACCAACAAGAACCTCGCCCAGTCGCAGAACCGCATCGCCACCGGCCAGCGCGTCTCGACCGCCTCCGACAACGCCGCCTACTGGTCGATCGCCACGACGATGCGCTCGGACAACAAGGCGCTCGGCGCGGTGCAGGACGCTCTCGGCCTCGGCGCCGCGACCATCGACACGATGTATACCGGCCTGAACGGCACGGTCGAAGTCGTCTCGGAGATCAAGGCCAAGCTCGTCGCGGCCCGTACCCCAGGCGTCGACCGCGACAAGATCCAGAGCGAGATCAAGGAGCTCCAGAGCCAGCTCAAGAACACGGCGGACTCCGCGGTGTTCAACGGCGAGAACTGGATCTCGGTCGACTCGACGGCGTCGAGCTACAACGCCACGAAGTCGGTCGTCTCGTCCTTCTCCCGCGCCGGCGGCCAGGTCCAGGTCGACACCGTCACCGTCGATCTGAACGCGATCAAGCTCTACGACGCGAACCTCGACACGGCCTATGCGGCGCAGACCTTCCCGGCGGTCACCACGGCCGCCCGCGATCCCCTGCTCGACACCGGCGGCAACATCACCGTCACCGTCGGCGCGGCTCCGGCCCTCAACATCGCGGTCGCCGCCGGCACCTCGCTGAAGGACATCGCCAAGGAGATCAACAAGCTCGGCGTCGAGGGTCTGTCGGTCGGCATCAACGCCGCCGGCGACGCCCTCGCCTTCAAGAGCCGCAACGATGCGAACGTCGTGATCGACGCCAGCGTCGCCGGTCTCGGCGCGGCGGTGACGCTGACGGCGCTGGCTGCCCCGGTCGACAGCAACAAGGGCATCCTGGACAAGACCTACGATGCCTATACCGGCACCGCCTGGGAGACCTTCTCCGTCGCCGACATCGACATCTCCAAGCTGACCGACAATGCCACGGACCTCGCCAAGCTCGAGACCTACATCTCGGCCGTCGACGACGCCCTGGGCACGATCACCGATGCCGCCACCAATCTCGGCGCCATCAAGAACCGCATCGGCCTGCAGCAGGATTTCGTGAAGGCCCTGAAGGACTCGCTCGATCGCGGTATCGGCCAGCTCGTCGATGCGGACATGAACGCCGAATCGACCCGCCTCCAGGCGCTGCAGACGCAGCAGCAGCTCGGCATCCAGGCGCTGTCGATCGCCAACTCCGGCAGCCAGAGCATCCTCTCGCTGTTCCGCGGCTGACGCGAAAGGCACGTCGCACGCCAGACAGGGCCGCGCTCTCCCCCGGGAGCGCGGCCTTTTCCGTTGCCGCCCGGGAGGATGCCGCCTGAACCCGCGCAATGCTCGCGCAAGGCTCGCCCATCACAGTGGCGTCATCACCTGCCACGCATGAAGGAACGACGATGCCGGGCCGGCAATACGCGGAAGAGATCTGGCTCAACCTCCAGCAACTGGGTCCGAAGCGACTGGCCGCGCTCGCCGCGATCGGCCTCTTCGTCTTCGCCGCGATCGGCATCAGCGCCTATCAACTGAGCCGGCCCGAGATGACCGTGCTCTACAGCGGGCTTCAGCGCGAGGACGTCAACCGCATCGGCGCGGCGCTGCAGGAATCCGGCGTCGTCTTCGACGTCAATTCCGAGGGCACGCAGGTGCTGGTCAAGCCGACCCAGGCCGCCCAGGCCCGCATGCTGCTCGCCGAGAAGGGCCTGCCGCGCAGCACCAGCGGCGGCTACGAGCTCTTCGACAAGCTCGGCTCGCTCGGACTGACCTCCTTCATGCAGGAGGTCACCCGCGTGCGCGCCATGGAGGGCGAGCTCGCCCGCACCATCCAGCTCATGCGCGGGGTCAAGGCGGCGAGCGTGCACCTCGTGCTCGCCGACAAGGGCTCGTTCCGGCGCGACCAGCAGCCCGCCTCCGCCAGCGTCGTCGTCCGCACCGAGACCTCGGGCGCCGGCAATGTCGCGCAGGCGATCCGCCATCTCGTTGCCTCCGCCGTGCCGGGGCTCTCGGCCGAGAAGGTGACCGTGCTCAACACCGACGGCACGCTGCTCGCCACCGGCGGCGAGCCCGGCCAGATGGCCTCCTCCAAGCTCGCGGGCCTGCAGCAGAGCGTCAGCCGCGAGATCCAGGACAATGTCCGCAAGGCGCTGACGCCCTATCTCGGCCTCGAGAATTTCGAGATCAGCGTCGCCACCGAGCTGAACACCGACCGCAAGGAAACCAGCGAGACGGTCTTCAACCCCGATTCCAAGGTCGAGCGCTCGGTCCGGGTCGTGCGCGAGAACGACACCTCCCAGAACGCCGCCACCCAGGAGCCGACCACGGTCGAGCAGAACGTGCCGGAGCGCGCCGTGCGCGCCGATGGCGGCCAGCGCTCCAGCGAGGAGAAGCAGCGCCGCGAGGAGCTGACCAATTACGAGATCTCCTCGAAGCGCATCCAGACCGTCAGCGACGGCTACTCGGTCGCCAAGATGTCGATCGCCGTGCTGATCAACCGGCCGCGCCTCGTCGAATCGCTCGGCGCCTCGCCCAGCCCCGAGGCGATCGAGGCCAGGCTCGAGGATGTCCGCCAGGTCGTGGCCTCCGCCGCCGGCGTCAACGGCCAGCGCGGCGACGCGGTCAAGGTGCTGGCGGTCGACTTCCTCCAGGGCAGCCGCACGCTGGAACCGACGCCGCCCGTTGGCGTCGCCGAGGCGCTGCTGCGCCAGTCGGGCACGCTGATCAACGCGGTCACCATCCTCGGCCTCGCCGCGCTGATCATCTGGTTCGGCCTACGGCCCTCGATCAACGCCATCCTGAAGCGCCCCGAGCCGGCAGCCATCGCGGCGGTCGCCGAGGACGCCAATGTCTCGGCGGTCGATCCCCAGCTCGCGCTCGCCGGCGGCGAGATCGGCCTCAACCTGATCGGCGATCTCACCAACGCCTCGCAGCGCTCGCCGCTGCGCAAGCTGGAGCAGCTGATCGACTTCAACGAGGCCCAGGCCGCCGCGATCCTGAAGCAGTGGATCCATGAGGGAGAGCGCGCGTGAAGCACCGCTCCGCCGCCGACTTCATCCCGAGCTTCGAGATCGACGAGGGCGAGCTCGCCCTGCTGCCGGAGGCCGGCACCGCCGCGCCCGAGCCCGAGATCGAGCTGCCCGCCTTCCTGCCACGCACCCCGCGCGAACCGCCACCCGATCTCGACGCCATCTTCGAGAACGGCCGCCAGGCCGGTCTCGCCGAGGCTCGCGCCGAAGCGGAGGCCGCCGCAGCCCGCCAGGCGCAGGCAGCCGAAGCCGCGCTCGAACAGGCAAGGCTCGCCTGGGCCGAGGCCGTCGCCACGCGGCTGGCCGCCGAGCTGCCCCGGGCGCTCGCAGCCTTGGGCGAAAACCTCGCCGAGACGACCGGGCGCCTGCTGCGGCCCTTCCTCGAGGGCGAGCTGCGCGATGCCGCCAGCCGCGCGCTGATCGACCAGATCCGCCCGCTGCTCAGCGGCGGGGACGGGGCCGTGATCCGCGTCGGCGGCCCGGCCGACCTGCTGGCGACCCTGCGCGGCGTCTTTCCCGCCGGGACGGCGGTCGAGTTCGCCGAAACCGAGACGGTCGATGTGTCGATCGTCCTCGGCGAGACCGTCATCGAAACCCGCATCGCGGCCTGGGTCGCGCGGCTCCGCGGCCAGGGCCCGGACCGCCGCCGCCGGCCCGCCGCCTGACACCGCACGCCCGCATCGGAGGCAGCGCCATGGACACCGACCGCCAGGATTTCATCATCCTCCGCCGCAGCGCCGGCCGGCCGACGGATTCGATCAAGACCGGCGTCTGGAAGATCGCCCATGCCGACTTCATGACGGCGATGATGGCGCTCTTCCTCGTGCTGTGGCTGGTCAACTCGACCAATCGCGAGACGCGCCAGACGGTCGCCCAGTATTTCAACCCGATCCGGCTCTCCGACACGACCTCGGACCGCAAGGGCGTGCGCAACCCGCAGGACGCCGAGCCCGGCGAGGTCGACAGCACCAGCCGCCATGACGGCGACCAGGTCGGCGCCGCCAAGACCGGCTCCGACCGGCGCCCGAGCGCGACGCTGAAGGACCCCCGCCAGGGCAAGGCCGCCTTCGAGGACCCCTATGCCGTCCTCGCCGAGGTCGCCGCCGCCAAGCCCGAACCCGGCTCCGACCGGGCCTCGACCCTGACGCTCGGGGCCACCGGCAGGCCGGGAATGAATGGCGGCGAGGCGATGCGCGATCCCTTCGACCCGAATTTCTGGCGCCAGACGCCGCAGACCGACAGGCCCGAGCGCCAGCAGGCCTTCGCGGGCGACGCCGCCCCGGCGCCAGCGGCCGCGAGCGAGTCCGCCCCGAAGCCGCAACCCGCGGGCGAAGCCACGACAACTGTCGCCGCGAACCCGCCCGTCGCCGACCCGCCTTCGCTGGTGGCCGTGGCGACCCCGGCTGTGTCTCCCGCGATATCGCCGCGCCCGGGGCTCGCGGCCCCCGCCCCGACCACCGTGGCGGCGTCGCGCGCCGATGAGGCGGTGGCCTCGGCCATTGCCTCCGCCATCGCCAGGGGCGGTCCCCAGCGGGCCGACCAGCCCCAGGTCGATGTCCGCAAGACCGACGAGGGCGTGCTGATCAGCCTGACCGACAACGCCAATTTCGGCATGTTCGGCATCGGCTCGGCCGAGCCGCATCCGCAGACGGTGGCCGCGATGCAGCGCGTCGCCGCCGTGCTGAAGGAGCGCGAGGGCGCCATCGTCATCCGCGGCCACACCGACGCCCGCCCGTTCCGGGACGGCCGCAGCGACAACTGGCGGCTCTCGACCTCCCGCGCCCACACCGCTCAGGACCTCTTGGTCCAGGGCGGCATCAGCGCGGCGCGCATCGAGCATATCGAGGGCCATGCCAGCCGCCGGCCGCGGGCGAGCGACCCCAACGCCGCCGAGAACCGCCGCATCGAGATCCTGATCCGGGAGAAGCGCGCATGAGGCGCCTGTCCCTGCTGGCCGTCGCGCTCGCGCTGGCGACACCGGCCCTGGCGGCGCAGGAGTCCGCGCCGGCGCCGGCCCCGCCCTATCAACTCGTGCGCACGCTGCAGTCGCTGCAGAACGAGGCGGCCGCCGGCAACCGGGCCGCCCACGCCGCCCAGACCAAGCTGCTGCGCGATCTCGAACAGGCGATGATGGCCCAGCCTCCGGCGGTCTGGGACGACCCCCGCAACATCCGCGCCGCCGTGCAATATGTGCTCAGCGGCGGCCAGCCCGGTCCCCTGGCGGACCTGGTCAAGCGCGGCGAGCCGGCCGGACTGCCCAAGGGCCTGGCCGAGGGCGCACTCGCCTATGTCATGGGCGATGGCGGCCGGGCGAAGACGCTGCTGATGCCGCTCGACCCCGCCGGCCTGCATGAATCGCTGGCCGGCCATCTCGCCCTCGTCCAGGCCACCCTGATCCTGCGCGACGACCAGAAGCGGGCGCTGCAGCTGCTCGATCAGGCCAGGCTGGCCTCACCCGGCTCGCTGGTCGAGGAGGGCGCGCTGCGCCGCGCCGTCTTCATCGCCGCCGAGATCAACGACCTCGACCGGCTGGAAAAGGCGACCGCCCAGTACATGCGGCGCTTCGACCGCTCGGTCTATGCCGAGCATTTCCGCCAGAGCTTCGCCACCGGGCTGGTGCGCTTCGACATCGGCCGCGACCCGGCCAAGTTCCCCAAGCTGGTGGCGACGTTGCGCGCCTTCGACCGCGAGCAGCAGCGCGCCGTGCTCCTGATCATCGCCCGCGACGCACTGGTGCGCGGGCGCTTCGAGCAGGCCCGCCTCGCCGCAGAGGAGGTGGCGCGGATCCCCGGCGCCGACCAGGCCACCGTGACGCGCGCCTCGCTCTACCGGGCCGCCTCCCGCATCGGGATCGACCGCGCCGGAGGAGCGATCGACACCCTGCGGAAGATCGACGCCGCCCGCCTGCCCCCGGAGGAACGCGACATCCTCCAAACGGCGCTGCGCGTCGCCGCCGAGATCGTCGATGCGCCCTCTGGCGGCGCCCAGACACCGGGCCCGGCCGCCCCGGCCGAGCCCGCCGATCTCGACCCGCGGATGAAACGCCTACTGTCGGGGGCCGAGCGCAGCCTCGCCGAAGCGCAGAAGCTGCTCGCCGACCCCGTCTTCACCCCCGTCCGTTCCGGAGAAGCCCGGCCATGAGCCAGGTCGAGACACCCGTTCTGCCATCCCCCCGCAGTGCCGGCGCCGAAGCCGCGAAGAACCCCAAGGCGCGGCTGACGGCCGGCGGTCGCGAGGAACGCGGCCAGGCCTTCCGCTCCCTGCTGCAGACGCTCGAAAAGGGCGCCGGCAAGCCCGCGGCCGACAAGCCTGCCGAGCCGGGCCGCGCGGAGCCCGGGGACAAGGCCGAGGCCTTCCCCGCCGAGCGCCTCGCCGATCTTCTGGCCACGGCCCCGACGGAACCGACCCCCCCCACCGACGGCGTGGCCGATGCGGCCCGTCTCCTGCTCGGGGCGGCCCAGCCCCCCGCCCCGGAGACGCGGCCCGAGCCACGCCGCGAAGCCGGCCCGCGCCGGGACGGCTTCGCCGCGCTGAACGGCGTCCTCGCCCGGGCCGCCACCGGCGCGGCCGACGCCCTGGAGCCGGCCCCGCGGCCTGCGGCTGCCGAGGCGGGCGTCGCGCTGCCGACGGAGGAGGTCGCCCTGCCCGATCTGCCGGACGCCTCGGGCGCAATCGATCCGAAACCGGCCGCCGCCGCCGAGGCCACAGCGAAGGACGCAGGCCCTGACAAGCCCTTCACCATCGCCGTGATCCGGCAGGAGACGCATCTGCCGCCGGTCATGCGCCTCTCGCCGCTGCAGCAGGTCGCCGAGCCGATCCGGCAGGCCGCCTCCGAGCTTTCGGCGTCGCGCGCGCAGGAGGTTCCCGATCTCGGGACGGCGAAGCCCGGCGGCATCGCCGAGCCGACGAAGATCCTGCACATCCAGCTCAGCCCGGTCGAACTCGGCAGCATCGTCGTCAAGCTGCGCATCTCGCAGGGCGGCATGGAGGTGCGGCTGGAGGCCAGCCGCGCCGAGACCGCGCAATTGCTCGCCCATGACCGCGAGGCGCTGCGCGAGATCGTCAGGGCGAGCGGCCATGCGCTCGATCAGGTCTCGGTCGAGACCGTCCATGTCGAGTCGGCCGGCGCCGATCCGCGCCCCGGCCAGGATGCCCCCCGCGACGGGCTCCGCGACGACGGAGCGGGCCGCGAGGGCCGCGGCTTCGACCCCTCGCGCCAGCAGGACCGGCAGAACGACCGGCAGCATGACCGGCCATCACCGCAACGACAGGACGCCCGCAACGAGGCCCTTATCAGCACGGAGGACACCCATGATCGGCGCGAAGGCCTTCGCCCTGGCCGCGACCCTCATCGCTATCTCTAGCCTGTTCACGCCGGCCGCCGCCCAGACGGTCTGCGAGGAGCACATGATCCGCGTCTCTAAGGCCTATGACATCCCCGTCGGCGTGCTCTATTCGGTCGGGCTGACCGAGAGCGGCCGGCGCAACTCGCTGCAGCCCTATGCGCTCAACATCCATGGGCGCGCTTTCTTCGGCGCGAGCAAGGAGGAGGCGCTGGCCGAATTCCAGGCCTCGCGGGCCCGCGGCAAGAAGCTGATCGACATCGGCTGCATGCAGATCAACCATCACTACCACCGCGACCAGTTTCCCAGCCTCGACGCGATGTTCGACCCGGCGCTGAACGTCGAATACTCGGCGAAATTCCTGAAGCGGCTGAAGGCCCGCCACGACACCTGGACCATGGCGGTCGCCCGCTATCACGCCGGGCCGCACAACAACCCGGCGCAGCAGCGCTATGTCTGCACCGTGATCCGCAACATGGTCGCCACCGGCTTCGGCCAGTGGACCGACAATGCGCGCTCCTTCTGCGGCGCGAAATACGCCCGCTCCTGAGACGCCCGCTCAGCGCAGGAAGCGCCGGAAGCGCCGCAGCGACACCGCAAACAGCGCCGCGCCGATGCCGATGAGCGCGAGCAGCTGCGGCCAGACGACGTCGAGCCCCGCCCCGCGGAACAGCACCGCCTGGGCGAGGATGACGAAATGGGTGTTGGGCGCCGCCAGCATGATCGTCTGGACGATCTCGGGCATGCTCTCGCGCGGCGTCATGCCGCCCGAGAGCATCTGCAGCGGCAAGAGCACCATCATCAGGAGCAGACCGAACTGCGGCATCGAGCCGGCGATGCTGGCGAGGAAGATGCCGAGCGAGGTGGTGGCGAAGAGCAGCAGCGCCGCGCCCAGGAGGAAGAGCGGGATGCTGCCCTCGATCGGCACGCCCAGCATCCCCTGGACCACGACGATGAGCGACAGCGCCGATGCGGCGAGCACGACCAGCCCCATCGACCAGACCTTGCTCGTCATGATCTCGAAGGGCGTCACCGGCATGGCCAGCAGATGTTCGATCGTGCCGTGCTCGCGCTCGCGGATCAGCGCCGCCCCGGTCAGCACGATCGAGAGCATGGTGATGCTCAGCACCACGTTCATCACCGCGCCGAACCAGCCCTTGTTGAGCTCCGGATTGAAGCGCAGGCGCTGGACGAGCTCGACCGGCGAGGCCGCCGTCCCGCGGGCCCGCTGGCTGAACTCCGTGATCTCCGCACCGACGATGCTCTGGATGTAGACATTGCCGCTGAAGGCCTGGGTCATCCGCGTTGCGTCGACATTGAGCTGGATCACCGGCTTGCGGCCCGCGAGCAGGTCGCGCTGGAAATTGGGGGGAATGTCGAGCGCGAAGGTGTCGAGCCCGGCATCCATGCGCCGGTCCATCTCGGTGGCGGTGATCACCCGCGGCGGCGTGAAATAGGGCGGGTAGAACGCCGTGACGATGCGCGAGGAGAGCGGCGAGCGGTCCTCGTCGACGATCGCGATGGCGGCGCGGTTGAGCGTCTCCGGCACCGCCTTGGTCTGGCTGTAGATCGCCAGCGTGAAGCTGTAGACGATCAGCACGAGCAGGGTCGTGTCGCGCAGCAGACCGCGGATTTCCTTGATCCCGAGATGCAGGATGTTCGCCGGCCGCATCGCTCACCGCGCCTGTTTCTTGAGGAGGAATGTGGCGAGCCCGAGCAGCACCGGCACGGCGATCAGCAGCGGCACGAAGCTGCCCCCGAGATCCCCGAAGCCCAGCCCCTTCGAGAAGGTGCCGCGCGAGATCGTCATGAAATGCGCGGTCGGATAGATCCGCCCGATCAGCGCGCCCGCGCCCTGCAGCGAGGAGACCGGGTCGGTCATGCCGGAGAACTGCGTCGCCGGCAGCAGGGTCAGGATCGTCGTGCCGAAGATCGCCGCGATCTGGCTGGTCATGAAGCTGGAGATCAACAGCCCCATCGCCGTGGCCGCCACCACATAGACGAAGGCAGCCGTGGCGAAGGCGAGAAGATCGCCCGTGAAGGGCACGCGGAAGACGAAGACGGCGAAGAGGCTGAGCAGCAGCGCATTGGCGAGCGCGAGCCCGACATAGGGCAGCTGCTTGCCGAGCAGGAACTCGAAGCGCGTCACCGGCGTGACATAGAGGTTGATGATCGAGCCCAGCTCCTTCTCCCGGACCACGCTGAGCGCCGCCAGCATGGCCGGAATCATCATCAGCAGCAGCGGGATCACCGCCGGCACCATCGCGATCAGGCTCTCGATATTGGGGTTGTAGCGATAGCGCGTCTCGATGCGGAACGAGGCGCCGGCCGCATCCTCGCCGAGCAGCAGGCGCATCTTCTGCGTCAGCCAGGCGGCGTGCAGGCCCTGGACATAGCCCTGCACGGTCTCGGCCCGCTGCGGCATCGCCCCGTCGATCCAGGCCGCGACCGCGACGGGACGTCCGCGCGCGAGATCTCTCCCGAACCCGGGCGGGATCTCGATGGCGAGCGCCAGTTCGCCGCGGCGCATCCGCCGGTCGAGATCGGCATAGTCGACGATCGGCGCCTTCTCGACGAAGTAGCGCGATCCGGCCATCCCCAGCGCGTAATCGCCGCTGGCGAGCGTCCGGTCGTGATCGAGCACGGCGAAGGACAGCTTCTCGACATCGAAATTGATGCCGTAGCCGATGACGAACATCAGCAGCAGGCTGCCGACCAGCGCCAGCGTGGCGCGGATCGGGTCGCGCCGCAGCTCCAGCGCCTCGCGCCGCGTGTAGCTGAGCATCCGGCGCGGATCGAACAGCCGGCGCTCCGCCGGCGCAGCGACCACGGGCAGGGCGTCGGTCTGCGGAGCCGCCGGCATGGGTTGCGCCGGCGCTCCGGCATCGCCGATCGCCTCCTCCAGATAGCCGATGAAGGCGTCCTCCAGCGTGGCGCTGCCGCGCTGCGCGACGATCGCCGCCGGCGTGTCGCTGACCAGCACCTTGCCGGCATGCATCAGCGAGATGCGGTCGCAGCGCTGCGCCTCGTTCATGAAATGGGTCGAGATGAAGATGGTGACGCCGTCGCGCCGCGAGAGATCGGCCAGGATCTGCCAGAGCCCGTCGCGGGCGATCGGATCGACGCCAGAGGTCGGTTCGTCGAGGATCAGGATTTCCGGCGCATGGATCAGCGCCACCGCCAGCGACAGACGCTGGCGCAGGCCGAGCGGCAGCGCGTCCGGCAGCGCATCCATCACGGAAGCGAGGTCGAACCGCTCCACCATCTCGGCCACGCGGGCGGGAATGGTCTCCGGCGGCAGCCGGAACAGGCGGGCGTGCAGGTCGAGATTCTGCGCCACCGTCAGCTCGGAATAGAGCGAGAAGGCCTGCGACATGTAGCCGACGCGCTGGCGCACACGCATGTCGCTTGGGTCGACCTCCGCACCGAACAGGCGGGCCCGCCCCTCGCTCGCGGCCAGCAGCCCGGTCAGCATCTTCATCGTCGTCGACTTGCCGCAGCCGTTCGAGCCGAGGAAGCCGAAGATCTCGCCGCGCGGGATCCGGAAGCTGACCCGGTCGACCGCGACGAAATCGTCGAAGCGCATCGTCAGATCCTCGGCCTCGATCGCGATCTCGGCCTGCCCGGCCGCGTCGCGCGGCGGGATCGTCACGGCCCGGTGCAGCCGGCGCTTCTCCTCCGGCAGCAGCGCGATGAAGGCCTCGTCGAGCGAGTCCGACCGCGTCTGCGCGAGAAGCGCGGCCGGCGCGCCCATGGCGAGGACACGTCCGGCATCCATCGCCACCAGCCAGTCGAAACGCGCCGCCTCTTCCATATAGGCCGTGGCGACGATGACGCTCATGCCGGGCCGGCCGGCGCGGATCGCGTCGATCAGCTCCCAGAACTGGCGCCGCGACAAAGGATCGACGCCCGTGGTCGGCTCGTCGAGGATCAGCAGATCGGGATCGTGGATCAGCGCGCAGCACAGGCCGAGCTTCTGCTTCATCCCGCCCGACAGCTTGCCCGCCGGCCGGTCGGCGAAGGGCGCGAGACCCGTGCTCGCCAGCAGCTCGGCGATGCGCCGTTCGCGCTCGGCCCGGCCCTGCCCGAACAATCGCCCGAAGAACTCGACGTTCTCGAACACCGAGAGCGTCGGATAGAGGTTTTTGCCGAGACCCTGCGGCATATAGGCGATACGCGGGCAGGCCGCGCGCCGATGCGCCGGATCCGCCATGTCGCCGCCGAGCACCGTGACCGAACCGGTCTGGATCGCGCGCGCGCCGGCCACCAGGGACAGCAGGCTGGACTTGCCGACGCCGTCCGGACCGATCAGCCCGACCATGCAGCCCGATGGAAGATCGACGGTGACGCTCTCGAGCGCCCTGGTCTTGCCGTAGCTCAGGCCGACGCCGGCGAGGCTCACGACCGGCGCCCCGGCCGCGGCCGGAAGCGCGCTCATTGAACCAGGCCGGTCTGGAGGCGCTGCGGCCAGGCCGCTTGCGGATCGAGCTGGACATAGGCCACGCCCGGCAACCCGGTCTTCACCTGCTGGATATGCTTGCGCAGCAGCTCGGGCGGAATCCGCGCCTTGATGCGGAACATCAGCTTCTCGCGCTCCTGCGTCGTCTCCACGGTCTTCGGCGTGAACTGGGCGACATCGGCGACGAAGGAGATCGAGGCCGGGATGACGAGCCTCGGCGCCGCGTCGAGCACGATGCGCGCCGGGGCGCCGATCGCGACGCGGCCCGCCTGCCCGGTCGGCAGGAAGAAGGTCATGAACACGTCCTGGAGATCGACGAGATTGAGCACGCGCCCGCCTGCCGCCACCACCTCGCCCGGCTGGGCGACGCGGTACTGGACGCGCCCGTCGCGCGGGGCCTTCAGCGCGCTGTCGTCGATATCGGCATCGAAGCGCCGCACCGTCGCCTTCGCCGCGGCGACCGCCGCCTGCGCCCCCACGACCTGCGAGACGGCCGAGCTGATCGCGGCCTCGCTGGCGGCGAGCTGGGCCTTGGCCGCGCCCACGGCGGCCGTCGCGCCCTGGGCCCGGGCCCGGTCGTCGTCGAGAACCTGGTCGGAAACATTGCCGCGCTCGGACAGATGCTCGGACCGGCCGAGTTTGCGGCGCGCAGCATCGAGCTCGGCCTCGCGCTGGGCGACGACGGCGGTCGCCGCAGTTTTCTCGGCCTGGCGCTGGACGACGAGGCTCTTGGCCGTATCGACGGCGATCACCGCCCGCTCGTACTGCGCCTGCGCCTCGGCGCGCTGGGCCTCCAGCGTCTCGGTGTCCATCCGCGCGACGATCTGGCCGGCCGTGACGAAATCGCCCTCATTGGCCAGCATCTCCTTGATGCGGCCGGAGACCCGCGCCGCCACGTCGATCTCCACCGCCTCGATGCGGCCATTGCCGCTGGCCAGCCCCTCCGGCAGGTCCCCGGCGCGCAGGCGCTGCCAGGCGAGATAGCCGATGCCGGCGGCGAGGAGGGCGGCGACCGGCAGCAGCCAGCCGGCTTTCGGGAGTTTCATCGGATCGGCCTTCCGCAGACGGGATGACGGGCGGACCGCATCCGGGGCGCGGCGGCACCACGGAGGGTCTTGAAAGTGGCTTGCGCGGGACGGCTTCGCCCGTCTCGTCCCTGGCGGATCGAGGTTCCGACAGAGCGAGCCTGCCGGCATTGATCGAGGTCAACACGGGTTCGCGGTGGCGACGCTAGCGTGGCGCAGCCCCTCGAAAGGGGCCGTGGTTGGGTCGCGGCCTTCGTAGCTGCGCCGCCCTCGGGACGATCGAGGCTCAGGATTCGTGATGACGACCCATGACACGCTCCTGCCCTCGCCATCGGGGACGGAGGCCGATGCGCTCGGCCTCGAAGCCTTTGCCGCCATCGACCGGATGCGCGAGGCGCTCGGTGCCCGGTTCAGCGGCGGCCTCTCCCCGGCGGCGCTGGCGCTCGCCTTCATCGACTGGTCGGCCCATCTCGCGGCCGCGCCGGGCAAGCGTGCCGAACTGGTCTGGAAGGCCGCCCGCAAGGCCACGAAGCTGACCGGCCATCTCGCTGCCTGCGGCCTCGGGGCTGGAGACGCCGCATGCATCCAGCCCCTCCCGGGCGACGACCGCTTCGCCGGAGAGGCATGGGCGCACTGGCCCTACAGTCTGTGGTCGCAATCCTTCCTGCTGACGCAGCAATGGTGGCACAACGCCACCCGCGAGGTGCCGGGTGTGACCCCGCATCACGAGGAGGTCGTCGCCTTCGTCGCGCGCCAGCTGCTCGACATGATGTCGCCCGCCAACACGCCCTTCACCAATCCGGAGGTGGTGGCGCGCACGCTCGAAACCGGCGGCGCCAATCTCCTCGCCGGCTTCCGCAACGCGCTCGAGGACGCCGGCCGCCAGGCCTCGGGCCAGGGGCCGGTCGGCACGGAGGCCTTTGTCGTCGGCCGCGACCTCGCGGCGACGCCGGGCAAGGTCGTCTTCCGCAACCATCTGATCGAACTGATCCAGTATGCGCCCGCGACGGAGACGGTGCAGGCCGAGCCGGTCCTGATCGTCCCGGCCTGGATCATGAAATACTACATCCTCGATCTCTCGCCGCGGAACTCGCTGATCCGCCATCTCGTCGCGCAGGGGCACACAGTCTTCTGCATCTCCTGGCGCAATCCGACGGCGGCCGACCGCGATCTCGGCCTGGACGACTACCGCCGCCTGGGCGTGATGGCCGCGCTGGACGCGATCGCCACGATCCTGCCGGGCCGGGCGATCCATGCCGCCGGCTACTGCCTCGGCGGCACGCTCCTGACCATCGCCGCCGCCGCCATGGCGCGGGCAGATGACCGCCGCCTGGCCTCGCTGACCCTGCTGGCTGCGCAGACGGATTTCACCGAGCCCGGCGAGCTCGCCCTCTTCATCGACCACAGCCAGGTCCGCCTGCTCGAAAGCGTGATGTGGAACCGCGGCTATCTCGCCTCGGACCAGATGGCCGGCGCCTTCCAGATGCTGCGCTCGAACGACCTCGTCTGGTCGCGTCTCGTGCACGATTATCTCATGGGCGAGCGCACGCCGATGAACGATCTGATGGCCTGGAACGCCGACGCCACCCGCATGCCCTACCGGATGCATGCCGAATATCTGCGCCGGCTCTATCTCGACAACGACCTCACCACCGGCCGGCTGCTCGTCGATGGCCGCCCCGTCGCCCTGCAGAACCTGCGCCTGCCGCTCTTCGTCGTCGGCACCGAGCGCGACCATGTCGCGCCCTGGCGCTCGGTCTACAAGATCCACGCCCTCGCCGACACCGACGTCACCTTCGTCCTGACCAGCGGCGGCCACAATGCCGGCATCGTCAGCGAGCCCGGCCACCCGCACCGGCATTACCGCATTGCGACGCGCCGTCACGATGATGTCCGGATCAGCCCCGATGAATGGGTCGAGCAGGCGAGGTCCTGCGAGGGCTCCTGGTGGGAGAGCTGGGTCGCCTGGCTCGACGGGCATTCGTCCGGCCGCATCGCGCCGCCTGCGATGGGTGCCGCAGAGGTGGGCCTCGCGCCCGTCGCGGACGCGCCCGGAACCTATGTGCTGCAACGCTGAGGACGACATGGACCAGATCATCCTCAGGAACCGCACCTTCGACGAACTGGCCATCGGCGAGAGCGCCTCGCTCCAGCGCAGTGTCGGACGCGACGACATCGACCTCTTCGCCGCCGTCTCGGGCGACCTCAACCCGGCGCATCTCGATGCCGGCTTCGCCGCGGGCGAACGCTTCGGCCATATCGTCGCCCACGGGCTGTGGACCGGGGGCCTGATCTCGGCCCTGCTCGGCACCCGCCTGCCCGGCCCGGGCACGATCTATCTCGGCCAGGAGTTGCAGTTCCGCCATCCGGTGGCGCCGGGCGACACCATCACCGCCACCGTCAGGGTCCGCGAGAAGCGCGCCGACAAGCGCATCGTCGTCCTCGAGACCACCTGCACCAACCAGGACGGGGCACAGGTGCTGGCCGGCACCGCCACCGTGATCGCGCCGCAGGCCAGCGTCGCCTGGCCGAGCCCGCATCTGCCCGAGGTCGCGCTGCGCCGGCACGACCGCTACGACGCCTTCGTACGCGACGCCCGCGCCCTGCCCTCGCTGCGCGTCGCGGTGATCCATCCCTGCTCGCCGGAGGCGATCATCGCCGCCATCGAGATCCGCGACGAAGGCCTGCTGGCGCCGGTCCTGGTCGGTCCCGAGGCGAAGATCCGGGCCGCTGCCGAGGCCGCCCGCGTCTCGCTCGACGGCATGCCGATCGAGCCGGTCGAGCACAGCCACGCCGCCGCCGCGCGCGGTGTCGAACTCGCCATGGCCGGCAGGGTCTCGATCCTGATGAAGGGCAGCCTGCACACCGACGAACTGCTCGGCGCGGTCGTCGCGGCCGGTTCGGGCCTGCGCACCGAGCGCCGCATCAGCCATGTCTATGCGATGAGCGTGCCGGCCTATCCCAAGCCGCTGATCGTCACCGATGCGGCGATCAACATCCTGCCGACGCTCGAGCAGAAGCGCGACATCTGCCAGAACGCCATCGACCTGCTGCACACGCTTGGGATCGCGGAGCCGCTGGTGGCCGTGCTGGCCGCGGTCGAGACCGTGAACGCGCGGATGCCGGCGACACTCGACGCGGCGGCGCTGACGGTCATGGCCGCACGCGGCCAGATCACCGGCGCCCGCGTCGACGGGCCGCTCGCCTTCGACAATGCGATCAGCCCCGAGGCCGCCCGCACCAAGGGCATCGTCTCGCCCGTGGCCGGCCAGGCCGACATCCTGCTGGTGCCCGATCTCGAGGCCGGCAACATGCTGGCCAAGCAGCTGATCTATTTCGCCGGCGCCGACGCGGCCGGGCTGGTACTCGGCGCGCGCGTGCCGATCGTCCTGACCAGCCGCTCGGATTCGCTCAAGACCCGCATCGCCTCGGCCGCGCTCGCCAAGCTCGTCGCCTCGCGGCGCGGGCCGGGCATTGCCGCCAAGGGAGCCGGCGCGTGACCGCAGACGAGAGCGGCCGCATCCTGCTGACCTTCAACGCCGGCTCGTCGACGGTGAAGCTCGGCCTGTTCGCGCTCGGGGCGCAGGGCCCGCGCCGCATCGGCAAGGGCATGATCGATTTCCGCCGCGAGCCCCTGCGCTTCGAGCTGACCGAAGGGCCGGACCGTTTCGACATCGAGCTCGAAGCCGGTCCCGGAGAAGAGCTCGACGACGTGCTGAGCGAGGCGCTGCGCCGCCTCTCCTGGCATGTCGATCTCGACGCCGTCACCGGCATCGGCCACCGCATCGTCCATGGCGGCGACGGTTTCGCCGGTCCCGTCCGCATCGACGACGCGGTCGTCACCGCGCTCGAAGCCCTGACGCCGCTGGCGCCGCTGCATCAGCCGCAGGGCCTGCGGCTGGTCCGGGCCGTCGCGCGCCTGCGTCCGGGCCTGCCGCAGACGGCCTCCTTCGACACCGCCTTCCACCGCAGCCAGGCCGACCTCGTCCGCCGTTTCGCGATTCCCCGTGCGCTGCACGACCAGGGCATCAAGCGCTACGGCTTCCACGGCCTGTCCTACGCCTTCATCGCCGCCGAGCTCGCGCGCCGGCGCCCCGATCTCGCCGAGGCAAAGGTCGTCGTCGCCCATCTCGGCAGCGGCGCCAGCCTCTGCGCGCTCGAAGGCGGCCTCAGCCGCGACACCAGCATGGGCTTCTCGGCGCTGGACGGCATCCCGATGGCGACGCGCTGCGGCGCGATCGACGCGGGCGTGCTGCTGCATCTGCTCGGCCCGAAGGGCCAGAGCGTCGCTGAGGTCGAGGACCTGCTCTATCGCCGCTCCGGCCTGCTCGGGGTCTCCGGGCTCAGCGCCGACAGCCGCGAACTGCTCGACAGCGCCGCGCCGGAGGCCGCGGAAGCGCTCGATCTCTTCACCTTCCGGATTGCCGGCGAGGTGGCGCGGCTGGCGACGACGCTCGGCGGGCTCGATGCACTCGTCTTCACCGCCGGCATCGGCGAGCACCAGCCGCGCATCCGCGCCGCGGTCGCCCGCCGCCTCGCCTGGCTCGGGCTCACGCTGGACGAGAGCGCCAACGCCACCAACGGCGCGACGATCTCGGCGCCCGGCAGCCGCGTCGAAGCCTTCGTCATCGCCACCGACGAGGAGCAGATCATCGCCGACGAGGCCTGCGCCCTGCTCCAGACTGCCTGAACCGGCTCAGGCCAGCCGCTCCAGCGCGGCGCGCAGCAGCGAGACCATCTGCTCGATCTGCGAGGGCTCGCAGATCAGCGGCGGCGACAGCGCGATGACGTCTCCGGTGACGCGGATCAGCAGCCCCTTCCCGAAGCAGTCGACGAAGGCCTCGTAGGCGCGCGCGCCGACGGCGCCGGGCCGCGAGGCGAGCTCGATGCCCGCGACGAGGCCGATCGTGCGGATGTCGATGACATGCGGCACGCCGCGCAGCGAGTGAAGCGCCTCCTCCCAGAGCGGTGCGAGAGCCTTCACCCGCGTCAGCAGCCCCTCGCCGGCATAGATGTCGAGCGTGGCGAGGCCCGCCGCGCAGGCCACCGGATGGCCGGAATAGGTGTAGCCGTGGAACAGCTCGATCGTGGCTTCGGGCCCGCTCATCAGCGCGTCGTGGACCTTGCGCGCGGCGAAGACGGCGCCCATCGGGATCGTGCCGTTGGTGATGCCCTTCGCCGTCGTCATCAGGTCCGGCATGACGCCGAAATACTCGCTCGCGAAGGGCGTCCCGAGCCGGCCGAAGCCGGTGATGACCTCGTCGAAGATCAGCAGGATGCCGTGGCGCGTCGCGATCTCGCGCAACCGCTCAAGATAGCCCTTCGGCGGCACCAGAACGCCGGTCGAACCCGCCATCGGCTCGACGATCACCGCCGCGATGGTCTCCGCCCCGTGCAGCGCGACCAGCCGCTCGAGATCGTCGGCGAGTTCGGCGCCATGCGCGGGCTGGCCCTTGCTGAAGGCGTTGCGGTCCAGATCATGGGTGTGGCGCAGATGGTCGGCGCCCGGCAGCAGCGGGAAGACGCGGCGGTTGTTGACCAGCCCGCCCACCGTGATGCCGCCGAAGCCGACGCCATGATAGCCGCGCTCGCGCCCGATCAGCCGCGTCCGCGTGCCCTGGCCGATGGCGCGCTGATAGGCGATCGCGATCTTCAGCGCGGTGTCGACCGATTCCGAGCCCGAGCCGGTGAAGAAGATCCGGTCGAGCTTCGCCGCGCCCTCGCCCGGCGCGATCGCCGCCAGCCGCTCGGCGAAGTCGAAGGCGATCGGGTGGCCCATCTGGAAGGAGGGGGCGTAGTCCAGCGTCGCGAGCTGGCGCTCGACGGCTTGCGTGATCTGCTGGCGGCCATGGCCGGCATTGACGCACCAGAGGCCGGCCGTGCCGTCGATGACCTTGCGCCCGTCCTCGGTGGCGTAGTGCATCCCCTGCGCCGAGGCGAGCAGGCGCGGCGCCGCCTTGAACTGCCGGTTGGCGGTGAAGGGCATCCAGTAGCTGTCGAGCGAACGGGCGTTCTGCAGGGCCTGCGGGGGCGTGGCGATGGTCATGGGTGATCTCCTCTGCCGGCAGGGAGCACCGTTCGACCAATCCGAACAAGTCTGTTTCGGTTCTCCGGCAAGCTCTTGTTTTTGCTGAAAGCAAGGTGAAAATGGTGCGGATATCGACCGAGGAGACCAGGGTTCCGTGAGCGACACCGACATCGGCGCGCGGCTGCGCTATCTGCGCACCCGCCACGGCCTCTCGCAGCGCGCGCTGGCCAAGCGCGCCGGCGTGACCCATTCCACCGTCTCGCTGATCGAATCCAATGGCGTGAATCCCTCCGTCGGCGCGCTGAAGCGCATCCTCGACGGCATCCCGATCGGCCTTTCCGAATTCTTCGCCCTCGAGCCGGACCGCCCGCGCCAGGCCTTCTACCGGGCGGACGAACTGGTCGAGATCGGCAAGGGTGGCATCTCCTACCGCCAGATCGGCGAGAACCTCTTCGGCCGCGCCCTGCAGATCCTGAAGGAGCGCTACGAGCCCGGCACCGACACCGGCCGCGTGCCCCTCTCGCATGACGGCGAGGAGGGCGGCATCGTGCTCTCCGGCCGGCTCGAGGTCTCCGTCGACGACGAGCGGCGCATCCTCGGCCCCGGCGACGCCTATTACTTCGAGAGCCGCCGGCCGCACCGCTTCCGCTGTGTCGGCCCGGTCGCCTGCGAGGTCGTCAGCGCCTGCACGCCGCCCTCCTTCTGATGCGGGTGCTTGACCACGACCCGTCCCGCGCCCACGTTGATCTCTAGAGACTAGAGGTTTGGAGTAACCCATGCCGAGCGCGACCACGGCCGAGCGCGTGATGCCAATCGGGGCACTGGCCGAGCGCACCGGCGTCAAGGTCGAGACCATCCGCTATTACGAACAGGTCGGCCTGCTGCCGCCGCCCGAACGCTCGGAGGGCAACCAGCGGCGCTATGGCCGGCGCCATGTCGAGCGCCTCGCCTTCATCAAGCATGCCCGCGACCTCGGCTTCGCGGTCGAGGCGATCCGCGCCCTGCTCAGGCTCTCCGACAATCCGGCCATGGCCTGCGACGAGGCCCATGCCATCGCGGTCGCCCATCGCGACGAGGTCCGCCGCAAGATCGCGCGGCTGCGCTCGCTCGAGGCCGAGTTGGAGCGCATCGCCGCGACCTGTTCCGGCGGCGTCGCCGCCTGCGACTGCGCCATCATCGAGGCGCTGGCCGATCACGGGCGTTGCAGCCACGCCGCGCATTGACGCAGCGACTCTCGCCCCGATCGGGCAAGCGCTCCCCGCGGAGCCTGTGGAGAATCGCAATCGGTACCGCCGGCGACCCGCGCGGGCATTGCAGCCCGAGCCCGTCGAACGCTAGCCTCCGCGGAAACATGTCGGGAGCCTCCATGTCCAGCGACTTCGCCACGCCGCCCGGTCTGCGGCACCGCCAGATCGCGGTCCGCGACACGACGCTGCATGTCGCCGAAGTCGGTGCGGGCCCGCCGATCCTGCTGCTGCATGGCTGGCCGGAGTTCTGGGCGACATGGCTGCCCCTGATGAACCGGCTGCACCGCGACTTCCGGCTGATCGCGCCGGATCTGCGCGGCTTCGGCGACAGCGCCAAGGCCGCCGCGCCCCGCAGCGACGTCGGCGCCAACAGCCATGCCGACGACATGGCTTCGCTCGTCGTCGCGCTCGGGCTGGAATCGGTTGGCGTGGTCGGTCACGATGTCGGCGCCTATGCGGCCCAGGCGATGGCCCGGCGCCACCCTCAGCTCGTCGAGCGGCTGCTCTTCTTCAACTGCCCGACCCAGAGCATCGCCGGGCGCTGGGTCCATGACGGCCATGTCAACGAGATCTGGTACCAGTCCTTCCAGCAATTGCCGCTGGCGGAGGCCTTGGTCGGTCTCAGCCGCCAGTCCTGCGCGCTCTACTTCTCCCATTTCCTGACGCATTGGTGCCACCGCAAGGATGCCTTCGATCCGGCCCTCGAGCTCTGGATCGATAATTTCATGAAGCCCGGCAATCTGCGCGGCGGCTTCGACTGGTATCGCAGCCAGAATGCCGCCCGGCTGGCGGCGATCGATGGCCACCCCACCCCTTCGGTCCGCATCCACCAGCCGACGCGGGTGCATTGGGGCCGCCACGACCCCGTGCTGAAGTCGGAATGGGCCGCCTTCGTGCCCGAGCATTTCGACGATGCGACGGTCAGCTTCTGCGAGAGCGCCGGCCATTTCGTGCATGTCGAGGCGCCAGACGAGGCCGCGGAGATTGTCGCGGAGGTGTTCGGCTGACCGCCGTGCGCGGCGTCGGCCCTCGTTTCCTCGCGAAGCATGCCTAGATAGGCTCTGCGGCGGATGACGGGCGTCCTGCGCGCGACCACCGGAGGACAGGCGATGCCGAGACACCGACCCCGCCGCCAGAGGAACGCGGCGGCCCGAACCGCAGGCTGCGAGAACAAATCCCGATTCCACCAGAGTCAGCGATTCGGGCCCGCTTCGTTCGGGACTCGTTCCGCATCCTAGTTTACCGCTGGCCCCGTGCCGCGGCGGCGTTCCCTAGGGAGGTGCCGCCCCGGCCCGGCCCTCACCACGATCGGCGTCGGCCTTGCTTCCTCCACGCTCCCTGCCTCCCTCGGCCCGCGCCCACGGCGTCACCGCCGTCCTCGGCCCGACCAACACCGGCAAGACCCATCTCGCCATCGAGCGGATGGTCGCCCATCCGACGGGCATGATCGGCCTGCCGCTGCGGCTGCTGGCCCGCGAGGTCTACCAGCGCGTCGTCGAAAAGGCCGGTGTCGAGGCGGTGGCGCTCGTCACCGGCGAGGAGAAGATCAAGCCTGCGCGCCCGCGCTTCTGGGTCTGCACCGTCGAGGCGATGCCGCGCGATCTCGCGGTCGATTTCGTCGCCATCGACGAGATTCAGCTCGCCGCCGATCTCGACCGCGGCCATGTCTTCACCGACCGGCTGCTCAACCGGCGCGGCCGCGCCGAGACCATGCTGATCGGCGCCGGGACGATGAAGCCGGTGATCGAGCAGCTCATCCCCGGCGTCAACGTGGTGACGCGTCCGCGTCTCTCGCAGCTGATGTTCGCCGGCGACCGCAAGATCACGAGGCTGCCGCCGCGCTCGGCCATCGTCGCCTTCTCGGTCGAGGAGGTCTACGCCATCGCCGAGCTGATCCGCAGGCAGAAGGGCGGCGCGGCGGTCGTGCTCGGCGCGCTCAGCCCACGGACCCGCAACGCCCAGGTCGAGATCTACCAGTCCGGCGATGTCGATTATCTGGTCGCGACCGACGCGATCGGCATGGGGCTGAACCTCGATGTCGACCACATCGCCTTCGCCGCCGACAAGAAATATGACGGCCACCATTTCCGGAAGCTGCATCCCGCCGAGTTCGGCCAGATCGCCGGGCGCGCCGGGCGCCATCTGCGGGACGGCACCTTCGGCACCTCGGGCCGCTGCCCGCCCTTCGAGGCCGATCTCGTCGAGGCGATCGAGAACCACCGCTTCGAGCCGGTGCGGCAGCTGCAATGGCGCAACACCGATCTCGATGTCCGCTCCGTCGCGCAGCTCCTGGACAGCCTGAACCTGCAGCCGACGGAGCCCGGCCTGACCCGCGCGCTGATCGCCGAGGACATGAACACGCTCGAAATCCTCGCGCGCGATCCCGACATCAAGGCGCTGGCGCAGGGCCGACCGGCGGTCGAACGGCTCTGGGAGGTCTGCGGCCTGCCCGATTATCGCAAGATCGCGCCGCAGCAGCATGCCGACCTCGCCACCACCCTCTATCTGCGCCTGATGCGCCATGGGCGGCTCGATATCGACTGGTATCGCACCCAACTCGTGGCTCTCGACCGCACCGATGGCGAGATCGACACGCTCTCCGCACGTATCGCCCAGGTCCGCACCTGGACCTTCGTCGCCAACCGCCCGGACTGGTTGCCCGATCCTGAGCATTGGCAGGGGGTGGCGCGTCTTGTAGAGGACAAGCTCTCGGACGCTCTGCACGAGCGTCTGGCCAGCCGATTTGTCGACCGGCGCACCAGCGTGCTGCTGCGCCGTTTGCGGGAGAATGCGATGTTGGAGGCTGAGGTCACCGCGACGGGCGACGTGCTCGTCGAGGGCCAGCACGTCGGAATGCTGCAGGGCTTCCGCTTCACGGCGGACCCGAAGGCCGGCGGGCCGGAGGCGAAGGCCTTGAACCTCGCCGCCCTGAAGGCGCTGGCGAGCGAGATCGAGGCACGCGCCGCGCGCGTCGTCCTCGCCGCGGACGACGCCTTCGTTCTGTCGCATGACGGGCTGCTGCGCTGGGTCGGCGAGCCGGTCGCCCGTCTCGTCGCCGGCGAGAAGGCGATCGAGCCGCGGCTGCGGCTGCTCGTCGAGGAGCATCTGGCGGGCCCGGCGCGCGAGCAGGTCGAGGCGCGGCTGCAGCTCTGGCTGAAGAACCACATCACTCGCCTGCTCGGCGCGCTGCCGCTGCTCGAGGAGGCCTCGACCCTCACCGGCATCGCCCGCGGCATCGCCTATCAGGCGGCCGAGGCGCTCGGCGTGCTCGAGCGCGCCAAGGTCGGCGAGGAGATGAAGGCGCTCGACCAGGAGGGCCGCGCCGCGCTGCGCCAGCTCGGGCTGCGTTTCGGCGCCTTCCACCTCTATCTCCCGGCTTTGCTCAAGCCGGCGCCCCGCGCGCTCGCCGCCCAGCTCTGGGCGCTCAAGCATGGCGGCCCCGAACTGTCGGGCCTGGACGACATCGCCCATCTCGCCGCCTCGGGCCGGACCTCCTTCCCGGTCGACAAGGCGGTGCCGAAGGGGCTCTACCGCGCCGCCGGCTACCGCGTCTGCGGCGAGCGGGCCGTGCGTGTCGACATCCTGGAGCGCCTCGCCGACCTGATCCGCCCCGCGATCGCCTATCGTCCCGGCGTGACGCAAGGTGTCCCGCCCACGGGGACAGCGGACCAGGACGGCTTCGTCGTCACCGGCGCGATGACCTCGCTGGTCGGCTGCGCGGGCGAGGATTTCGCCTCGATCCTGCGCTCGCTCGGCTATGTCTCGGCCAAGCGCCCCGGCCCGGCGATCACCGTCCCGCTCGCCGCCGCCCCGGCGAAGCCCGCGATTGCCGAAGCCGCGCCGGCCGAGGCTGCAACCGAAGCGCCCGTCGAAGCCGGCGAGGTGTCGGCTTCCGGCGAGCCCGCCGAGGGCGAAGCCCCCGCCGCTGCGGCCGAGCTGGCCGAGGCGGCGACGGAGGCCGTGGCCCAGGACGCACAGGCTGCGGAGACGCCTGACGCCCCGATCCTGACCGCGCAGGAGCCGAAACCGGCCCATGAGCCCATACCGGCCGATCTGCTCTCGGCCCTGCCCGCCTCGGAGGCGGAACGGGCAGCGGAGCCTGAAGCCGCCGCTGCGGAGGCGGCGACCCCGGCCGCCCCAGCCGAGCCCGAGATGATCGAGGTCTGGCGCCCGCACCGGCATCAGGGTGGCCGGCGCCCCGAGCCGGCGCGCGGCGCCCGCGAGGGCGCACCCGGAGAGCGCCAGCCCGGCGGACGCCGCGGCGACCGGCCCAACCGAGGCCCGCGCCCCGGCAGTCCGCGCCGCGAGGGCGATGCACCCGTCCCCGCCCAGGCCGCCTCCGGCGATGCCGCAGCCGCGACGCCGCGTCCCGAGCGCGAGCCGCGTCGTGACGATCGGCGCCAGGGGCAGCGGGGTCAGCGGCCTGACGGCCCCCGCCCGGAGGGCGGCGGCCGGCCAGAGCAGGGCCGCGGCCCGAGGCCCGACTTCAAGCGCGACGGACGCCCCGGTGGCGGCGCGCCGCGACGCGACGACCGCGGCGGCGAGCGCTTCCAGCAGCCGCCGCGCCCGCGGCCGGCCGATCGCGAGCCCGATCCGGATTCGCCTTTCGCCAAGCTCGCCGCGCTCAAGGCCCAGATGGAAGGCCGCAAGGGCTGACGCGATGCCGGGCCGCCCCTGAGACGCGATGCGCGAGGACCGCCAAAGGCTCGACAAGTGGCTCTGGTTCGCGCGCTTCGCCCGGACGCGCCCCGCCGCGGTGCGTCTCGTCGAGGACGGGCATGTCCGCCTCGACGGTCGCCGGATCCTCAACCCGGCCCAGGGGCTGAAGCTCGGCGACGTCCTCACCCTGGCCTTGCCCCATGCCACCGTGGTCGTGCGGCTTCTCGGGCTGGGCGAGCGACGCGGAGCCTTCGAGCAGGCGAAGCAGCTCTATGAACGCCTCGACGAGGCCGGGCGCGGCGATCCGCCGCTTGCCGAGGATCCGGACGGGCGCTAGAACGGAATTCATTTGTACACAAACGATCCCCGCATCGCCTCGGCGGGGCGCCAGACGGCCGGACCGGGCGAAAAGAGAAGGTCCTGCTCTCGGTCATGACCGAAACGGTCTTGAACCGGACGGGTTTGAGCGCTTTATGGGCGGCGCTGGGAGACGGGAAGGACCTGCGACATGACCTATGTGGTCACCGAGAACTGCATCAAGTGCAAGTACATGGACTGCGTCGAGGTCTGTCCCGTCGACTGCTTCTATGAAGGCGAGAACATGCTCGTCATTCATCCCGACGAGTGCATCGACTGCGGCGTCTGCGAGCCGGAGTGCCCGGCCGAGGCGATCAAGCCGGACACGGAGCCCGGGCTCGAGAGCTGGCTGCAGCTGAACGCGAAATATGCCGCGAGCTGGCCCAACATCACCCAGAAGAAGGACGCCCCGCCGGACGCCAAGAGCTTCGACGGCGTGGCCGGCAAGCTCGAACAATTCTCGCCGAATCCCGGCGAGGGCGACTGACGCGAACGGCGCTGTGCCGCCGGTCCGCCGCGTTAACCACAGGGCCGCTGTTCGGGCGGGGCTTGCGCCGGGCTTGCGTTTACCTTTGATTCGGCGTGTTTTTTATGCTACATCATAGGACCAGTCGCATTCGTTCCGCATGCCCCTGCGAGGTTTTTCACAAACGGGGCGCCCCCTAGCCAGAGATGATGAGAGCCGCCGGCGTCTTTGCCGGAGCTTCCCCTGTCTTTGTCTCGGCGGCCTATCAGAAACGACCGGCTGAGGGAGCGTGGGCCGAGGGCGGAAGCCTGCGTCCCAGGCAGAGTGTCTCCGGTCGGTCGGCCGGAGATTGAGCATCGCGAGCCCGCGTCCAGCGGTCCGGTCAGGAGTCTTAACGGCATGTCCACGGTGAAGAAAGCTGTCGTGCGCCAGGGTTTCAAGACGGGCGAGTTCGTCGTCTATCCGTCTCATGGCGTCGGCCAGATCACGGCGATCGAGGAGCAGGAAGTCGCGGGCTTCAAGCTGGAATTGTTCGTCGTCAGCTTCGCCAAGGACAAGATGACGCTGCGTGTCCCCACCGCCAAGGCCGCCAGCGTCGGCCTTCGCAAGCTCGCCGATGCCGAGAGCGTCACCAAGGCGCTCACCACGCTGACCGGCCGCGCGCGCGTCAAGCGCACGATGTGGTCGCGCCGCGCCCAGGAATATGAGGCGAAGATCAATTCGGGCGATCTCGTCGCGATCGCCGAGGTCGTGCGCGACCTCTATCGCTCCGAGGCCCAGCCGGAGCAGTCCTACTCCGAGCGCCAGCTCTACGAGGCCGCCGTCGACCGCATGACCCGCGAGATCGCGGTGGTCGACGACGTCACCGAGACCGAGGCGCTGAAGAAGATCGAGGCTCAGCTCGCCAAGTCTCCCCGCCGTCCGGCCAAGGGCGAGGTGGTGGAAGCCGCCGAGGGCGATGTCGAGGGCGACAACGACGACATGCAGGAAGAAGCCGCCTGATCGGGCGCTCTCCTTCCCGAAACAAGACGAACCCGGCGGGCGACCGCCGGGTTTTTTATGTCGGCTCGCGTCTGCTTTGACGTTCATTCAGGCGCACGTCATCCCGGACGCAGCGAAGCGGAGATCCGGGATCCATTCCGGAGCGCTTCTCAGCGACGTTCCGGAATGGGTCCCGGGTCAAGCCCGGGACGACGGGGTGTTTCCTGCACACAACGAGATCGCTCCGGGGGCAGGCGCGCCTCACGCCGCCCCCGTCTCCGCCGCCAGGAAGGCGACCGCCCTGTCCCAGGCCTGTTTCGCCGTCGCCGCATTGTAGCGCTCGGCGCTGGTGTCGTTGTGGAAGGCGTGGTCGACGTCGGGATAGACGATCACCTCGTGCCGGATCCCGGCCGCCTTGAGCGCCGTCTCGTAATCCGGCAGTTGCTGGACGAGCCGCGTGTCGCGCGCGGCATGCTGGATCAAAAGCCGCGCCTTGATCTGCGGCACCTTCGCGAGGTCGGGCGAGCGACCGTAGAACACGACGCCCGCCGCGAGCTCCGGCACCGAAACAGCCAGGTCGTTCACCACCCCGCCGCCCCAGCAGAAGCCGACCGCGCCGGTCTTGCCCGTCGCATCCGGCCGGGCGGCGAGGAACTTCAGCGCTGCCCGGCCCTGGCGCAGCACATCCTCGGCCGCAAGCTTGGGGAACAGCGCGCGCGCTTCGTCGGGATCCTTCGGCGTCCCGCCCAGCGGCGTGAGGAAATCGAGGCCGAGCGCGCTGAAGCCCGCCAGCGCCATCCGCCGCGTCACGTCCTCGATATGCGGGTTGAGACCGCGGTTCTCGTGGATGACCAGCACGCCACCGCGGCGCCCGGCCGCCTTGGGCGCCACCAGATAGCCCTTGAGCGCGACGCCGTCGACGCTCGTCTCCAGCCGCTCCGCGTCGAGCCGGCCGTCATCGGGCGCGATCTGCTGGGCCTGGGCGTAATTGGGCTCGAGCAGGGCGAGCGCGGCTTCGGCCGCCGCCGCCGATCCCGCCAGCACCATCAGCCGGTTGAAGAACACCCGGCGGTCGAGCGGCCTGTGGGTGTATTCGTCATAGAGTTCGACGATGCGACGATCGAGCGCCATGGCCATCTCCCGCTGCGGCCAGGGCCATCCGCCCCGCCGCCGACGTGCCAGCTTAGCCGCTCGTGCCGGCAGGTCACGGCCCGGCGCCGCGCATCGCGCCTTCGTGAAGGGCTTCGCCTGCCCTATTCCGCGACGATCTTGTAGCGCTGGCCGGGGACGAGGGCGCCGCCCCGCTCGATGCCGTTCAGCACCATGAAGAGCTCCTGCGCCCGCTCCTGCTCCGGCATCCGCGCCGCCATGGTCGCGGCGGTATCGCCGGCGGCGGCCGTCACGATCCGGACCGTCACCGGTCTCACCGCCTGAGCCTCCTCCGGACTCAGGAGACGGAAGCTCGACACCAGCGAGCGCATCGGCCGCTCCGGGTCGCCGCCGCCCTTGGCCGCGATGATGAAGCGGTAGACCCGGTTGCCCGCCTGCACGGCAGCGAGCCGGAAGGTCCAGTCCGTTCCCTTGCCGACGGCGATGACGCCCGGCTGGCCGGCGATCTCCAGCGGCTCGATCGCACTCGTCTCGACACCCTCGATCCAGCCGGCGGCGACATAGGATTGCAGCGTCTGGTCGGGCTTGAGCGTCACCGAGTCGAAGCGCAGCGCCTGCGCCCCGTTGGCACTGAGGCCGATGACCATGTCGCGCGCCGCCTCGAGGCTGAAGCCCTCCGGCGCGGTGAAGCCGATCCGCAGCGCGCTGTTGACGTAGCGCCGCCCGCGCACGACGCCGTCCCGCGGCTCGTCGCCATAGGCGATGCCGTCGATCGCGGCGAGCCAGCGCCCGGCATCCCGCTCGCCGAGCCCCGGCGCGCCGATCTGCCGGGCCGCCGCCGTCACCGCGGCGATCCGCTCCGGCGTCTGCGGATGGCTGGAGAGCATGTCGAGCCGCTTGTCGTCCGCGCTCTGGTTCTGGCCGCTGTTGCGGAAGGCGGTGTTGCGGCCCAGCGCCGCCAGGAAGCGCCCGGCACCATAGGGATCGTAGCCGGCGCGCGCGATCGTGCGGACGCTGATCTGGTCGGCGTCGAGCTCCTGCTGGCGCGAGAACTTGGCCAGCGACAGCTTCGACACCGCACGCACAGCCGCGCCCTGCTGCGGATCGTTCAGCACCTGCGCCACGACCTGGCTGACCAGCGCCGATTCGAGCTCGCGCTCGGCCCGCTCGACCGCATGCTGCGCGGTGACGTGCCCGATCTCATGGGCCAGCACGGAGGCGATCTCGGAGGTGTCGTTGGCCAGCGCCAGCAGGCCGCGGGTGACGTAGAGCCGGCCGTTCGGCAGCGCGAAGGCGTTCACCGCCGGCGAATTCAGAATCGTGATCTCGTAGGCGCCGATCCGGCCTTCCCCGGCCTTGGACAGACGCTGCACCACCTCATCGAGCAGGGCCCTGGCGCGCGGCGCGCGATACTCGCCGCCGAAGGCGGCCAGCAGGCGCTGGTGCTCGCTTTCCGAGGCGCGCTGCAGCGAGCTGACCCGCGGCGCGATCTCGCCGTCCGAGGCCTGCTGCGGCGGCAGCAGCACGCTCTGGTCGCCGGCACAGCCGAGCAGCAGGAGCGCCGGCAGCGCCAGCGCGGCGATCCTGGCCCTCGGCCATCGATCCTGTCGCCAGAAGGCCCGCATGCGTCAGTCGATCAGTTCCAGAGCGAGCGGGGACGTCACGTCGAGCAGCAGGCCGTCCCGCCCCGAGAGGACGCCGCGCGCGCGCAAGCGTTTACCGCCGAGCCCGCTCGCGGTCCAGCCGGCATCCTTCAGCTCGCGCCAGAGCGGTTTCGACAACACGATCGAGGCGGCCTCCCCACGCCGGCGCGAAAAATTGACATAAGTCCGCTGCGTCCGCTCCGCGACGGAGGCGACGCGCCCGGTCAGCAGCACCAGCCGCCCCTCATGCGCCCGCAGCGCGGCGAGATCATGGCTGTCCAGCGCGATTTCGGCCGGGGGCGGGGCTGGCCCAGCCGGGGGCTGGGGTGGGGACGCGGCGGTCGCGGCCTGACGGCGTCGCGACTGCGCCGCGATTCTGGGCGGCGCCGGGGAACAGCGCGCCGGGCGGGCTTCCGGCAGTGCGGTCGCGGCGCCCTCGGCGATCAGCGCTTCGGCGAGGCCGCGCGCCGGCGCCGCCCCGGTTTCGAAGAGCCTCGCCGGCAGGCGCCCCCAGCGATCGGACTCCCCGAGCAGGACGAGGGCGAAATCCTGGCCCTGCCGCCGCTGCAGCCCGCCAGCGAAGCGCCGCGCCTCGTCATCGTCCTGCCGCGGCGCCACGCCGACGAGACGAAGCCGGCGCCCGTCCGCCAGCACCGGGTCTCCGGCCTCGTCCACACCCGAAAGCCGCACCACTGGGCTGTCCGGCGACAGCTCGGCGCAGCCATCCACCGGCTCGGCGGCGTGCGCGAGCGAGGGCAGGAGGAGGATCGCGGCAAGAAGAGGCTTCACCGTCATGCCGATTATGCTACACGGATCGTCGCGCGTCCCGGTAGCTCAGCAGGATAGAGCAACGGTTTCCTAAACCGTAGGTCAGGGGTTCGAATCCCTTCCGGGACGCCAGCCTTCCCGCCCGAGGCCGTCCGAACCGGAATTCCTCTACCCGCCGGACGTCTGCCCGCCTTCCCCGCCCCCCGCCCGCCAGGCGCCCGTCAGGGTAAGGCTCGCACTGTAGATCACGCGTCCACCCTCGTTGCGGACGCAGACCGCGAATTCGCGCTGGTCGCCGTCGGGCAGGACCTCCCGCACCATGTCGGGTAGGGCGTCGAGCGCCAGATAGCGCGCCGCCTCGTCCCCCGTGAGCTCGACGCCCTCGCTGTCGATATGGGAGAAGCTGCCGTCGGAACTGTCGATGTAATAGCGGGGCATCTGGCTGCAATCTCCGAGCGGGGCATCGGTTCCGTCAGCGCGGCATCCTGATCAGGTTGAGATAGGTCGGGTCGAACTGGGAAAGGTTCGCCAGCCCGTCGAAATCGAGGATGCTGACGCAGCGGCCCCTCCAGGAGACGAGTCCGGTCGCGCGCAGATCCTGCAGGGTCCGGTTGACATGCACGAGCGAGAAACCGAGCGCGTCGGCGAGCTCGTTCTGCGGCACGGGGAAGTCGAAACGGCCTTCGCCGGCGAGCCCGACCGCTTCGAGCCGCAGATAGAGCTCGCAGATCAGGTGGCCGAAATGGGCCGTGGCGGAGCGGCACCCGCTGGAGGTGATCCAGGCCCGCTGGATCGCGCCATCGACGACCGTCGACAGCCAGAACAGCCGTCCGAGGTGCGGCGAGCGCTCGGTTACGCGCTGCAGGTCGCGATGCGGCACATAAGCCGCCTCGCAATCCGTCAGGGCCACGACGCTGTGGTCCATCACCTTCAGCAGGAAAGCGTGCAGGTCGACGAAGTCGCCGGGAATGTGGAGCGCCGTGATCTGGCGCTTGCCGTCGTCGAGCAGCACCTCGCGCGCCGTGACGCCCGTCAGCACGAGGCAGCTCTCGACGGGCTGCGAATGCTGCGCCACCAGTTCCTCGCCCTTGCGCAGAAGGCGGCGGCGAAATGTCAGCCCCTCCAGCAGGGCCGTTTCCTCCGGACCGACCTCGTCGCGCAGCGAGAGTGAGGTGATCAGGGCCCGCAAAGGTCCGGTGTTGCCGGTCTCGACCATGCCCGTCCCAACGCCGCCGACGCGCCATCGTTCCGCACGAGGCCGCGGCAGACGCGCATGGTCGATCGGAGACATCCGCGAAGCCGGGGCTCTGGTCGTCGATCCCGCGGCGCGATGGCACCCGGCCGGGGTCAAAGCCTTCATCGCGCGGCGGCGCGCGAGACGCGCCGGACTTTCCGCGCTCTCGGTCGAACCTGCGGGGCTGCGACCCGCCTCAGAGCAGGCCGCCGTCCTCGATCGCGCGGATGCCGATCCGGTCCACCGAACCGCCCCCCGACAACCCCTTTTCGATCGCGAGCTCGCCATTGCGGACGCGGAAGCGGATCGTCGGCGTGCCGTCGCCGCGCCAGTCGGCCGTCTCGCCGTCATCCTCGTAGAGTTCGCCGGTCGAACCCTCGAGCAGCCCGCAGGTCAGGACCTCGCGGTCCGCACTGATCCCCGTCGCATCGCCGAGCGGAATCAGCGCGCCCGCCCGCAGGAAGACCGGCAGCCGCCCGAGCGGCGCCGCGACGGTGGCCACCGCGCCGCCTGCGAAATGCCGGCCGTCATGGCCGTCATACCAGCCGCCCGGATGGGCCGGCAGATAGACGTGGCGTTCGGTCGCGCCTTCTTCCAGCACCGGCGCGACGAGCACGTCCGGCCCGAGCATGAAAGCGTCGTCGGTCCGCACGGCGGTCGCATCCTGCGGGAAATCCCAAAGCAGCGGCCGCACGGCCGGGATGCCGTCACGGCTGGCGCGCCACATCTGGGTGTAGAGATAAGGCATCAGCCGGTAACGCAGCGCGAGCGCCTGACGCACCTGCGGCACCATCTCCGGATACATCCAGGGCAGGTTGACCACGCCGTCGTCGTTCCAGGAGTTCATCACCATGCGCGGCCACAGCGCGCAGAATTCGTTGAAGCGCACGAAGAGCTCCGGCCCCGGCGTGGGCCCATGGAAGCCGCCGACGTCGTGGCCGATCGAGAACATGCCCGACAGGCTCATGTTGAGGCCTTGCGTCAGGTTGTAGCGCAGCGTCTTCCAGGCGGTCTCGTTGTCGCCGGACCAGGTCTGGGCATAGCGCGAGATGCCGGCGCAGCCGCCGCGGGTGATCGCATATTGCCGCTTGCCGGGCGCCCGCGCAGCCTGTGTCTCGTGCGAGAGCTTGGTCATCAGCAGCGCCTGGGCCGGGCGCGCCAGCGCCTGCCGGAAGGGACGCCCGTCGCCGTCGCAGAGCGCGTCCTCGTCCCAGATCTCGTATTCGTTGTTGTCGTTCCACACCGTCGCGAAGCCGTAATCGAGCAGCGCCGTCTCGATCCCGTTGCGCCACCAGGCCCGGCCCCTGGGGTTGGTGTAGTCGAGATGGAAGCCCAGCCCGTCCCAGAACTGCGCCACGGCCGGCCTGCCACTATCACCGTCGCGAACGAGGAAATCGCCATCGAGCGCCTCCTGCAGGCGCGGATGGTCGTCGAGCAGGCAGGGCTTGAGATTGGCGACGGTGAAGATGCCCGCCTCGTTCAGCCGGGTCATCGTCGCCTTGGGATCCGGGAACTTGTCGCGATTCCAGTTGAAGGCGTAGCGGCGATGGCCGATCTGCGTGTAGCCCGAGCCGAAATGGAACGAGTCGCAGGGGATGCGATGCGTCTCGAGCTTGCCGATGAAGTCGCTGATGCGGGCATCGGCATCGGGCGCATCCGCGATCGCCATCGAGGTCACGCCGAAGCCATAGGACCAGAGCGGCGCGAAGGCCTGCCCGCCGGTCAGCCAGGAGAAGCGCTTGACCACGTCCGGCACCGTCGGCCCGGCCATCACATAGTAGTCGAGATCGCCGTCATCGCCTTTCCAGGAGCGGAACAGGCCGTGGTAATTGTCGAGCGTACAGCCGAAATCGACGCTGCCGGTCGAGAGGTTGTCGTAGAAGACGCCATGCGCGCCCACAGGCCCGTCGACGATGAAGAAGGGCAGCATCTTGTAGAGCGGGTCGGACAGCTCGGCATCGAAGCCGCAGGGATCGACCGCGTCGATCGCGAAGCGCCGCCCCGTCCGGTCGAGCGGGCCGGCCTTGTCGCCCAGCCCGTAATGCCGCTCGGTGTAGTCGCGCGCCATGTAATGCGCGAGCGCGCCGGTGCGCGGCGACATCAGATAGGCCTGGGTCGTGCGGTCCTGCAGGAAGGGCTTGTCTTCCCCGGCGCGGAACCAGGCGATGCCGAAGGGCGAGAGCGTCACCTCGGCCGACAGCCCCGCTGCCGACAGCACGACCTTTCCATTGTCCTCGACGACGTTCGCCTGCGGGCAGGCGAAACCTTCGAGGCTGTCGCGCGGGCGCCCCTCATAGGGCGGCTCCAGCCCGCCGGGCGCGATCGACCAGCCCCGGTCCAGACGGTAGCCGTCGCGCGGCTTCAGCGTCACGCGGCCGATATCGCCCTCCAGGATGCGGACGGCGATTGTCGCCCCGAGGCCGACATCGAACAGGGCGGCTTCGCCGTCGCGGCCGAGATAACCGCCTTGCGTGAGGGCTTTCATGGGATGGTCTCCAAACCTGACATCGCATCCGTGACGTCATCCCGGGCGACCAGCGGGAGACCCGGGATCCATTCCTGAACCGTTCCGGAATGGATCCCGGGTCTGCGCTTCGCTTCGCCCGGGATGACGGCGCGTATTCTTAAGTTCTGACCGCCCGGCCCGCCTCGTCGAAGAGGTGGATCTGGGCCGCGGGCAGCGCCAGCTGAACGGTCTCGCCGCGCTGATGGGCACTCTGGCCCTCCAGCTTGAGCGTGACCTGCGGCAGCCCCGGCGAGGCGCCGTAGAGATAGCTTTCGCCGCCCAGCCGCTCGACCAGCTCGATCGACAGCGGCAGACCCTCGCCTGGCGCGAGCCGCACATGCTCGGGCCGGATGCCCAGCGTCACGGCCGCGCCCGGAGGGACCGCCCCCGTCTCGCAGGCGATCTCATGGCCGTCTTCGCCGAGACGAACGACGCCCGCCCGCGCCACGACACCGGGCAGGAGGTTCATCCGCGGTGAGCCGATGAACCCCGCGACGAAGAGGTTGTTGGGGCGGTTGTAGAGCTCGAGCGGCGTGCCGACCTGCTCGATCCGCCCACCCTGCAGCACGACGATCCGGTCCGCCAGCGTCATCGCCTCGACCTGGTCGTGGGTAACGTAGATCATCGTTCCGCCGATTTCGGCATGCAGCCCGGCGAGTTCCTTGCGCGTCGCCACGCGCAGCTCCGCGTCGAGATTGGAAAGCGGCTCGTCGAAGAGGAAGATCTTGGGGTCGCGCACGATGGCGCGGCCGATCGCGACGCGCTGGCGCTGCCCGCCCGAGAGCGCACGCGGCTTGCGCTCGAGATAATCGGTCAGCCGCAGCATCGCGGCCGCGCGCCGCACGCGCTGGTCGATCTCGCCGCGCGGCAGGCCCATATTCTCCAGCGCGAAGGCCATGTTCTTGTAGACGCTCATATGCGGGTAGAGCGCATAGGACTGGAACACCATGGCGAGCCCGCGCTCGGAGGCCGGCAGGCCGGTGACGTCGACGCCGTCGATCATGACGGAGCCGTCCGTCACCTCTTCCAGACCGGCGATGACGCGCAGCAGGGTGGATTTGCCGCAGCCCGAAGGCCCGACGAAGACGACGAATTCGCCGTCCGTGACGGTGAGGTCGATGCCGTGCAGGACATGCGTGCCGCCGAAGGATTTGCGCACGCCGGAAAGGGTCAGGCCGGCCATGACTACTTCATTCCCGTGTTGGCGATGCCGGTGGTGATGAACCGCTGCAGGAAGACGAAGACCAGCGCCACCGGCAGCAGCGTCACCACCGTCATCGCGAGCAGGTAGTGCCACTGCGTCTGCAGCTCGCCCTGGAAGGCGTTGAGGCCGATCTGCAGCGTGTAGGATTCGGTCTTGGTCAGGACCGCGAGCGGCCAGAGGAACTCGTTCCAGCGCCACATCACCGAGAAGATCGCCAGCACCGCCAGCGCCGGCATCGCCAGCGGCATCACGATGCGCCAGTAGATCTGCCACTCGGAGGCCTTGTCCATGCGCGCGGCCTCGATCAGGTCGCGCGGCAGCGTCAGCATGTATTGCCGCAGCAGGAAGACGCCGGTCGGCGTCGCCGCTCCCGGCAGGATCACCGCCCAGAGCGAGTTCACCAGCCCGAGTTCGGTGATGACCAGATAGACCGGCACGAGGATGATCGTGATCGGGATCATCAGCGTGCCGATCACCATCAGCATCACGGTGTTCTTGCCGCGGAACTCGTAGATCGACAGCGCATAGGCCGCCATCGAGTTGATGATCAGCGTGATGATCGTCGCCACCACCGTGACGAAGACGGAGTTCCACAGGAAGCGCGTGAAGGCGAAGCGCTCGAGCGGCTCGGTGTAGTTCTCGGTCGCGAGCTTGAACGCCCGCACCGGCGTGCGCCTGTCGATCGGCACGCGGATCACCTCCGCCGGGTTGGCGGGGTCGACCATCTGCGCCTGGATGCCGATGCGCCGCACCTGGGCCAGCACCCGCGTCGTGCCGTCGGGCAGCGTCACCTCGAACAGCGGCAGCGGCTGCGGATGGCCGGGGACCGCGACCTCCTTCTGCGACATCGGCAGCAGCGAGGGCGGGAATTCGAGCAGCCCGGCCTGCGTCTTGAACGAGGACAGGGCGAGCCAGAGCACCGGCCCGAACATCAGCACCACGCCGAGCGCGAGATAGGCGTAGGCCGCGACGTCGGTCCAATGCCAGCGGCCTGGCTTGCGGCGCGCCGTGGCGAGGCGGGTCACGAGGCTCATGCCGCCCCCTTGCGGTTGCTCGCCGCCAGCTGCGCCAGCGTCAGCGCGAAGAGCACGATGCCGAGCACGACGGAGGCCGCCGCCGCCAGCCCGAAATTCTGGACCTGGTTGGAGAAGGCCGTCTCGTAGATGTAGTGGACCACCATCAGCGTCGCGGTGCCGGGACCGCCGCCGGTGAGGACGAAGACCTCGTCGAAGGTCTGCACGCCCTTGATCAGCGCCAGCACGATCACGACGATCATGTTGGGCCAGAGCAGCGGCAGGGTGATGCGCCAGAACACACGCCAGCGCGGCGTCGCGTCCATCTCGGCCGCCTCGTAGAGATCGGCGGGGATGGCCTGCAGGCCGGCCAGCAGGATCAGCGTGTAGAAGCCCATATGGGCCCAGACCGAGACGAAGACGACCCAGAACATCGCCCAGCTCGGATCGACCAGGAACAGGATGCGCTCGCCGCCCAGCGAGGTGATCCCCGCGTTCAGGAGGCCGTCGCGCTGCAGGATCCATTTCCAGGTCAGCGCCACAACGACGGGCGAGAGCAGAACCGGGAAGAAATAGACGGCGCGAAAGAAGCCGCGCGCCTTGATCTTCATGTTCAGCACCACCGCCGTCACCAGCGAGAACAGCACCATCGCCGTCACCTGGAAGACGGTGAAACGGGCCGTGTTGGCGACGCCGCGCCAGAAATGGTCCTCGCGGCAGGAACCGGGATCGAGGAAGGAGCCGCAGTCGAACAGATAGGCGTATTGCTGCGCCCCGACATAGGGCCGCTGCGAGGGAAACAGCTCCGTGCCGCCGGTCACCGAGAACACGACGTTGATGATCAGCGGCAGGAAGACGAACAGGCCGAAGAAGCCGATGTTCGGGAGGAGGAAGACATAGGCCATCCGCCGCTCGCCGATGAGGCGCTGCAGCGCGCTCATCGGCCAGTCGACGAGCCGCATCAGCAGGGACAGCGGCGCGGCGAGGAGGCGTGCGGCGCCGCGAGGCGCCGCGGTATCGGCGGAGGCCATGCGGGCTTACTTCTTGTTGCGCTCGGCGATCTGCTGCTCGACGTCCGAGGCGATGCGCTTGTAGGCCTCGTCGAGGCTGGTCTCGCCCGAGATCGCCTGGCCAACCCGGCTGATCGCCGCATTGAAGATGATGCGGTTGTTGACGTAGCCCTGCAGCTTGTAGGCGACGGGCGAGAGGTTCGCGACCTGGTCGGAAAAGACCTTGAGCGCGGCCTTGGCCTGGGCGCTGGCGTCCTTGTAGTCGAGGCCCTTGGCGGCGATGCCGAGATGGCCCGGCACGAACAGCGAGCGGGCGTAGAACTCGCTCAGGACGGGCTCGCTGGCGAGATACTCCATCACCTTGGCGACGGCCTCGGGGCTCTTCGTCGCCTTGATCGCGACGAGGCCGGCGCCGCCGGGCATGCCGGTGCAAGCGGCCGCACCGCAGGGCGAGGGCGCCGCCACCCAGTCGAAGGCGTTGCCGACGGTCTTGTCGAACTGCGCGATCTGCCAGGAGCCCGAGACATACATCACGACCTGGGCGTTCTTGAACTCGTCATTGGCGCCGCGATAGGCCGCGCCGGAGACCGAGCCCCAGAGCTCCTTGGCCATGACGCCATCCTTGTGCCAGTCGAAGACGCGCTGCGCCGCGCGCTTGAAGCCGTCGTCGATCACCGCCGGCTCGCCCTTGGCGTCGAAGACCTGCGCGCCCTCGGAGACGGCGAGGCCGAAGAAGCGGTGGCCGGAGCGGTCCATCGCGATCGGGAACGGCGCCTGCACCTTGGTCGCGACCGCCTTGGCGGCCTTGGCCCAGTCGTCCCAGCTCGCCTTGGCGCCGGGCAGGGCGATGCCGGCCTGCTCGAACAGCGTCTTGTTGACGAGCGGCCCGGTGACGGTGAGCTGCGTCATGAAGCCGGTGATGGCCTTGTCGTCGCCGGCCGGCCGCATCCAGGGCAGGAACGGCCCGAAATTCTTGTCCCAGTAGGCGGCGTCCTTGAGATAGGGCCGCAGATCCAGCGCGTAACGGGCGATGCCGCCGAGATCGACGACGCGGGCGATGTCGGGACCCTGGCCGGAAGCGAGCTGGACCGGCAGGTTCTCGGTGATCGCCTTGTAGGGCACCTGGTCGAGGACGACCTTGATGTCCTTGTTCTGCGCCTCGAAGCGCTTCAGCAGGTCGGAGACTACCTCGCCCTCGTTGCCGTCGGAATACCAGGCGATGCGCACCGTGGTCTGCGCCTGGGCTGCGCCGGCGATAAGGCTCGCGCCGAGCGCGAGCGCGGACATCCAGTGTTTGCTCTGCATGTGCGTCCATCCCTGGTCGTTGGCGGCGCCTCTCGGGCGCTCTCCCCAAATTAAGGCAAACGTTTGCCTTGCTTGTCAACGCGAGAAATCTGCATGATGGATTCAAGACGCCGCCCGAGCCGGCGTCCCTGCCACGGACCCATGACGACCAGACCCGCCCGCGCCGAAACGCCTCTGGCCTCGCTCGCCACCGTCGCCCGTGCGGCGGGCGTCTCGGTCGCCACCGTCTCGCGCATCGTCAACGGCAAGCGCGGCCGCGCCTCGGCCGAGACGGTGGCCCGCGTCGAGCAGGCGGTGGCAAGGCTCGGCTATCGGCCCAATCCCGTCGGCCGTGCGCTGAAGCAGCGGGCGAGCCGCGTCGTCGCCCTGCTGGCGCCCAATCTCGACAACCCCGCCATGGCGGCGATCGCGGTCTCGACCGAGGCCGCGCTGCGCGACGCCGGCTACGTCACCATCCTCTGCGACACCCACGACCGCGCGGAGCTGCAGGACGAGTATCTCGCCGCCATGCGCAGCCAGTTCGTCGCGGGCTATGTCATGGTCAGCGCCGTCGCGAGCCGGGGGCTCGAGGCCACGCTGCGGCGCGGCGACCCCATGGTCTTCGTCGCCCGTCGCAGCCCGCTCGGCGGCGGCGCCTTCGTCGGCATCGACGACCGCGCCGCAGGGGCGGAGGCCGCAGACCACCTGCTCGATCGTGGCGTCGCACGCCCGGCCGTGCTGATGGCGGCACAGAACGCCTCCAGCACCGGCGAGCGCGCGGCGGGTTTCATCGCCAGGCTCGAGCAGCGCGGGCTCGCGCCGCAGGAGATCCGCCGCGCCAACGCGCAGGGGCTAAACCATATCGAGATCGGCTATGCCGCCGCGCGGGCTCTGGTGGCGGAGGGCGGCTGGCCGCAGGGCCTGTTCTGCGTCAGCGACCTGATCGCCTACGGGGCCTATCGCCTCGCGAGGGAAGCCGGAATCGCGGTGCCCGGCGACTGCCGCATGGTGGGTGTCGACGGCAACGCCATCAATGCCTGGCTGGCGCCTTGGCTCACCTCGATCCGTATTCCCTACGAGGCCTTCGGCGGGCATATCGTCGCCCAGCTCGGCCAGCTCTGGGGCGGCGGCACGGGCTCCCACGTCCATGTCGGGCACGGCCGCATCGGCGAGGCGGCGCCCAGCTGACTCAGCGAGCGCGGGTCAGGACGGCGGTGGAAGGATATTAAGGAGATGGTGCGTCCGGCTGACCGGAGAGCCAGACCGGACCGGATCAGATCACGGTTGACGGACTGGGAGAGAATGGCGCGCCCGAAAGGATTCGAACCTCTGACCCTCAGATTCGTAGTCTGATGCTCTATCCAGCTGAGCTACGGGCGCGTATCGGGCTGCGGCCTGCGCCGTCGCTCCGATGGGGGCGAAATAGCCGCTCTCCCTGCGCTTGGCAACCCTCAATGTCGCGGCGCGGTAAAAGTTTTGCCGGGGCGAGCGACCGGCGGTTCCTTCAGCCGCCCGCCCGCAGCAGCGGCGCGGCGGCCGCGATCCGGCGGGCCTGCACCTTTCGCCGCGCCTTCGGCAGCTTCTCGGCGATGCCGTAGAGCTGCTCGCGCCGGTCCATCTCCCGCCAGACATCGGCGGGCACGATGCCCATTTCGCTCCACAGCACGACGAGGTTGTAGAGCAGGTCGGCGCTTTCCAGGATCGTCCGGTCCCGCTCGCCCTGGACCGCTTCGAGCCCGACCTCGAAGGCCTCCTCGGCCAGCTTCTTGGCCATCTTGGGCAGGCCCTCGCCGGCGAGCCGGGCCGTCCGCGACGAGGCGGGGTCGCCGCTGCGCGCAGCGAGGACGGCGGCATGGAGACGCTGGATCGAATCGGCCATCGCAGCAGAATCCATGCCGCGGATGAGGGTTTGATGACAGCGGCCCCGGCAGGGCCCGCGGCGCTCAGTCGGCGATGACCTGCAGCCGGTGCAGCCGGGCATAGGCGCCGTCGCGGGCGAGCAGCGCGTCATGGCTGCCGGTCTCGACGATCTTGCCCTCTTCCATCACGACGATCAGATCCGCCTCGCGCACCGTCGACAGGCGATGGGCGATGACCAGCGTGGTGCGGTTCTTCATCAGCCGGGCCAGCGCCTGCTGGACCAGGCGCTCCGATTCCGCGTCGAGCGCGCTCGTCGCCTCGTCGAGCAGCAGGATCGGCGCGTCCTTCAGGATCGCGCGGGCGATGGCGATGCGCTGGCGCTCGCCGCCCGAGAGCTTCTGGCCGCGCTCGCCGACGGAGGACTCGTAGCCGTCGGGCATCGCCATGATGAAGTCATGCGCGGCGGCGGCTTTCGCGGCAGCGACGATCTCCTCATCGCTGGCGCCGGGCCGTCCGAAGGCGATGTTGGCGCGCACCGTGTCGTCGAACAGCACGACATCCTGGCTGACGACGCCGATCTGGGCCCGCAGCGAGGCCAGCGTCAGCCCGCGCAGATCCTGCCCGTCGATCTCGATGCGGCCCTCGCCGGGGTCGTAGAGCCGCGGCACCAAAGCGAGCAGGGTCGATTTGCCCGAGCCCGAGCGCCCGACCAGCGCCGTCGTCTTGCCGCCTGCGGCGACGAGATCGATGCCTTCGAGCGCGCGCTGGTCGTCGCGATAGCGGAAGCGCAGATTGTGGAAGGCAACCTCGCCGGCCCCGACCCGCAGCGGCTGGCCATCGGGCGGATCGACGATCTGCGGCTTCTCGTCGAGCAGCGCGTAATAGCGCTTCAGCGAGGCCCCGGCCTCCTGGACGATGGCATTGAGATTGCCGAGCGAGCGCATCGGCTGCGCCGCCAGCAGCAGCGCCGAGACATAGCCGGTGAAGTCGCCCACGGTAGAGCCGCCGCTGGTGATGCGCACACCGATCGCCGCCAGCACGCCCGCGACCGCCATGCCGCCGCCAACCTCGAGCAGCGGATCGAGCCGGCCACGCGCATTCGCCGCCTTCATCTTGAGCGAGCGGATCGTCTCGAACGCCGCCGCCGCCCGCCGCTCGAGATAGGGCTCGAGCGTGTCCGTCTTGGCGGCGCGGGCGCCCTGCAGGCTCTCGGTGACGAGGCTCGCCATCAGGCCCGTCTGCTCCTGCTGCGAGGTCGCCATGCGGCGCAGCTTCCGGCCGATCTTGCCGATCGGATGCGCCACGATCGGGGCGACCAGCATCACCACCAGCGTCAGCTGCCAGTCGATCCAGAACATCGCGCCGACGAGGGCGATCGCGGTCAGCACGTCACGCACCGCGATGTTGATCAGCCGGGTCAGCGCCTCCTTCACGAAGGTGAAGTCGGTGGTGAAGCGCTGGGTCAGCGAGGCCGGGTTCTCGCGCTGCAGCTGCGCGAGATCGGCCTGGATCAGATGGGTGTAGAGCGCCGTCTGCATGTCGGCCTCGATCCGGCTGACGACGCTGTTGGTCATCACCGTCTGGGCCAGCAGCGAGAAGCCCTTCACCGCCGTCACGATGACGACCACGATCGCGACTGCGTTGACGACCCCGATCTCGAGGCCGATCGACTTCGAGACCAGCCGCTCCATGCGCCTGACGAAACCGGTCGATTCCGCCGTCAGCGGGTCGGCGAAGCCGTCGAAAGCCGCCTTGATCAGCAGCGGGTAGAAGCTGGTCGTCGCCGCGATCACCACGACGAGGCCGAGGATCAGCGCCATCTGGGGCAGATAGGCCTTGACCTGCTCGCGCCAGACACGGAGCAGCAGCGCGAAGGTATCGTCGGTGACGCGTCCAATCTTCATGGCGCGCGACCTATCACGGCGGCGCAGTGAGCGCTACGGGAGGCCGGGTCTTGCTCCGGACAAGAAGGTGGCGTCCCATGCGGGCGACCGATTCAGGAAAGCGCGAGCGCCCATGCCCCTCCACCCGCCGGCCCAGCCCGGCCAGAGTTTCGCCGAGATCGACACGCCGGCCCTGATCCTCGACCTCGACGCCTTCGAGCGCAATCTGGTCACCATGGCAGCCTATACGCAGGGACATGGCGTCCGGCTGCGGCCCCATGCCAAGACCCATAAAAGCCCCGAGATCGCGCTACGCCAGATCGCCCATGGCGCCGTCGGCCAGTGCTGCCAGAAGGTCTCCGAGGCGGAAGTCCTCGTCGAGGGCGGCGTGACCGACGTGCTCGTCAGCAACGAGGTCACCGGCGCGGCCAAGCTCGACCGGCTGGCGAAGCTCGCCCGCCAGGCCAGGATCGGGCTCTGTGTCGATCATCTCGACGGCATCCGCGAGGCGGCCGAGGCCGCCGCCCGCCACGACGTCGTGCTCGACGTGCTCGTCGAGATCGATGTCGGCGGCCGCCGCTGCGGCGTCGCGCCCGGCGAGACGGCGGTCCGGCTGGCGGAAGCGGTCGCGCGCAGCAACACCCTGCGCTTCGGCGGCCTGCAGGCCTATCACGGCACCGCCCAGCACATGCGCTCGATCGACGAGCGCCGCGAGGCGATCGAGCGCGCCGCGCTCGGCACCCGCAACACGGTGGAGCGGCTGCACCAGGCCGGGCTCGCCTGCGCCGTGGTCGGCGGGGCCGGTACCGGCACCTTCGAGATCGAGAGCCAGTCCGGCATCTGGAACGAGATCCAGGCCGGCTCCTACATCTTCATGGACGCCGACTATGCCCGCAACCGCCAGGCCGACGGCACGCCCTTCCGCACCTTCGAGCACGCGCTCTTCATCCTGACGGCCGTGATGAGCAAGCCGGTGCCGGACCGCGCGGTCGTCGATGCCGGCCACAAGACGGCTTCGGTCGATTCCGGCATGCCGATGCCGTTCCGGCGCGAGGGCGTGATCTACACCAAGCCCTCCGACGAGCACGGCGTGCTGACGGGCGATCCGATCGCCCTGCCGCATCGCGGCGACCGGCTGCTGCTGATTCCGGGCCATTGCGACCCCACGGTGAACCTGCACGACTGGTATGTCTGCGTGCGCGGGCTCCACACGCCGGACGCCCATGTCGAGGCGCTCTGGCCGATCGCGGCGCGCGGCGCCCTGACCTGAACCCGCGCGTCCGGGCCCGCGTGACGGATTCAGCGATTGAGCCTGACCGCCGTGCTCTGCGAGAGATCGTAGCCGCCGAGTTCGCGCGCCCGCGCCGCCATCGCCGGGCCGCGCATCCAGGCCAGCAGCCTCTGCGTCGGTGGCTCGAAATAGCTGCGCCGGCGCATCGCCAGATCGACATGCTCCCAGACCAAGGGGAGGAAATCGAGGCCGAAGGCGATGGCGACGGCGCGCGAGGCGATGCCGCAATCGGCGCGCCCGGTCCGAATCGCCAGCGCGAGATCCTGCCCCGTGGCGCAGATGCCTTCGGCGAGGGTCAGCGACGGGGCCGGCACGCCCTCCCGCGCGATCAGGCTCTCCAGCAGCAGCTGCGCGCCCGCGCCCTTCTGGCGACGGGCGAAGCGGGCCCGTCGCTCGACCGCCGAAACGAGGCCGGACAGCCCGAGCGGGTTGCCGGGCGCGACCAGCAGACCCTGCTCCCGGCGCGCAAAGCCGATCACCACGGCGTCATGGAGCCCCGGCTCCGCCTGAACGGCCGCGGGATTGGCGCCGTCATCGTCCGGCGTCGCATGGAGATGGATCGCGGCGATGGCGACCTCGCCCCGCACCAGCCGGTCGAGCCCGGCCTGCGAGCCCTCCGCCAGCAGCGCCAGCCCGCACCCCGAGTCGCGCACGGCCACCTCGAGCAGCGAATCCTGGCTGCCGCCGATGATCGGCGGCGGCTCGGCCAGCCGCAGCCCATCCGGTCGGGCCAGCCCGGCCTCGAGCCAGCGGTCGAGCGCCGCGCGCGGGAACAGCCACTTCCCGCTGACCTTGCTGCAGGGCACGCCGCCGCTGGCGACCAGCTCGTAGAGCTTGCGCTCCCCGAGCCGCAGATAGCCCGCCGCCTCCTCCGTCGTCAGGTAAGCGTGATCCTGCATCGACATGCACAGTCCTGCATTCTCTCCCGAATTGGCATTTGGTCGCATTGAAAGCTAACAAAGACAAGTCTTTGCAGACTTTCGGAACGAACAAGGGGCGGCATTGGACTTCTCGGCGATCTTCTCGGCGGCCTTCGCCCTCGTCATCGGGCTCGATCCGGCCTTCCTGGCGATCGTAGGACTGTCGCTGCGCGTGACGCTGACCGCCGTGCTGATCGCGGCCCTCATCGGCCTGCCGCTCGGCGCCGCCCTGGCGCTCGCCCGGTTCCCGGGCCGCGCTGCCGTGATCGTCCTGCTCAACGCCCTGATGGGGCTGCCGCCCGTCGTCGCCGGGCTGATCGTCTTCCTGCTGCTGTCGCGCTCCGGGCCGCTCGGGCCGCTTGGTCTCCTCTTCACGCCGACGGCGATGATCATCGCACAGGTTCTGCTCGTCCTGCCGATCGTGATCGCGCTGACGCGCCAGACCGTCGAGGACCTCTGGGGCGAGTATCGCGATCATCTCCGTTCGGTCGGGCTCGAAGGCCTGCGCGCCATCCCGACCCTGCTCTTCGACGGCCGTTTCGCGCTCGCCACCGCCCTGCTCGCCGGCTTCGGCCGCGCCAGCGCCGAGGTCGGCGCCGTGCTGATCGTCGGCGGCAACATCGCCGGCTACACCCGGACCATGACCACGGCGATCACGCTCGAAACCTCGAAGGGCGACCTGCCGCTCGCGCTCGGCCTCGGCCTCGTCCTGATCGCCCTGACGCTCGCCATCAATGCCGTCGCCTTCGGCGCCAGCCGCATCGGCGCCCGGTATGCCGGGTGAGTGCCATGCGTGACCGCAGCTCGATCCTGCCGCTCGACGTCCGCTCCGTCGCCTTCCATGGCGACGGGCGCCGCCTGGTCGACGGCGTCAGCTTCCGGCTGCCGGCCGGCGGGCTGACCGTCCTGCTCGGCCCCAACGGGGCCGGCAAGTCGCTGATGCTGCGCCTCTGCCACGGGCTCCTGACCCCGAGCGAGGGGCGGATCGGCTGGGCGCCCGGCGCGGATGGCAGCCACCGGCGTCACGCCATGGTCTTCCAGAAGCCGATCATGCTGCGCCGCTCGGTCGAGGCCAATGTCCTGCACGCGCTCGCCGCCGCAGGCCAGAAGCGCGACGAGCGCCGCGATCGCTGCAGGGCCGCGCTCGAACGCTTCGGCCTTGCCGATCGAGCCGATCAGGCGGCGCGGCTGCTTTCCGGCGGCGAGCAGCAGCGCCTCGCCATCGCCCGGGCCTGGGCGCTGCGGCCGGAACTGCTCTTCCTGGACGAGCCGACCTCGCAGCTCGACCCCGCCGCCACCCGCCAGATCGAGACGCTGCTCACCGGCCTCGTCGCCGAGGGGCTGACCGTGCTGATGTCGACCCATGATCTCGGCCAGGCCCGGCGCCTGGCCTCGCGCGTGCTGTTCCTCAATCGCGGCCGGCTGGTCGAGGATGCCTGCGCCACGGATTTCTTCGCCGGCCCCGCCACGCCCGAGGCACGGGCCTTCCTCGCCGGCGATCTGCTCTGGTGACACCCCGACCGAACAAGAAACCGAGGAGACGACCATGACGACGACCCGACGCCTGCTTCTGGCCACCGGTTTCAGTGCCGCGCTGACCGGCCTTGCGCTGGCCCAGACCACGACCGCCACGCCGCCCGCCGCCTCTGCTCCGGCGGCGACCGGGACGCGCTTCATCACGGTCTCCTCGACCACCTCGACCCAGGATTCCGGGCTGTTCGGCCACATCCTGCCGCTGTTCAAGGCGAAGACCGGCATCGAGGTCCGGGTCGTCTCGCAGGGCACGGGCCAGGCGCTCGACACCGGCCGGCGCGGCGATGCCGACGTCGTCTTCGTCCATGCCAGGGCGCAGGAGGAGAAATTCGTCGCCGACGGCTTCGGGCTCGAGCGCAAGCCCGTGATGTACAACGACTTCGTGCTGATCGGTCCGAAGGCCGACCCGGCCGGCATCAGTGGCACGAAGGACATCGCCGCCGCGCTGGTGAAGATCGCCGAGAAGGGCGCGCCCTTCGTCTCGCGCGGCGACAAGTCCGGCACGCATTCGGCTGAACTGTCGCTCTGGAAGGTCGCGGGCGTCGATCTGGAGGCCAGGAAGGGCGCCTGGTATCGCGAGATCGGCCAGGGCATGGGCGCCGCCCTCAACACCGCCGGCGGGATGGGCGCCTATGTCCTCGCCGACCGCGGCACCTGGATCTCCTTCAAGAACCGCGGCGACCTCACGATTGCCGTCGAGGGCGACCGTCGCCTGTTCAACCAGTACGGCGTCATCGCGGTGAACCCCGCCAAGCACCCGCATGTGAAGATCAATGACGGGCAGGCCTTCGTGAACTGGCTGGTCAGCCCCGAGGGGCAGAAGGCGGTCGCCGACTACAAGATCGAGGGGCAGCAGCTGTTCTTCCCCAACGCGACGCAGGCGGGCGCGTGACCCCATGCGCCTCGGCTTTCTGGCAGGCCTCGTTGTAATGGCCGGTCTCGCGACGTCGCCGGCCCTCGCGCAGGAGCCGGTTCTCCTGCATGCGGCGGGCAGCCTGCGGGCCGCGCTCATGGAGGTGACGCAGGCCTTCACCGCGCAGAGCGGGCTTCCCGTGAAGCCGGCTTTCGGTGCTTCGGGCCTGCTGCGCGAGCGCATCGCCAAGGGCGAGGCGGCGGAGGTCTTCGCCTCCGCCGATCTCGGCAACCCCCGCGCTCTCGCGAAGGAGGGGCGCAGCGGCGCGGTCGTGCTCTTCGCCCGCAACGAGCTCTGCGCCTTCGTCCGTCCCGGCATCGCCGCGACGCCGGAGACGCTGCTGGAGCGCATGCTGGACGCGAACCTCAAGCTCGGCACCTCGACCCCGCGCGCCGACCCCTCCGGCGACTATGCCTTCCAGGTCTTCGCGCGCGCCGAAGCGGTGAAACCCGGCTCCCGGGCGGCGCTGGAGGCCAAGGCGCTGCAGCTCACCGGCGGGCCCGGCAGCGCCCCGGCGCCGGACGGCCTCAACGTCTACGGTCACAACCTCGCCAGCGGCGCGGCCGACATCTTCCTCGCCTATTGCACCAATGCGGCGCCGATCGCGAAGGAGCAGCCGGGGATCCGCATGGTGAAGCTCCCGCCGGAGCTCGCGGTCGGGGCGGATTACGGCCTGACCCTGATGAACGGGGCCTCGCCAAATGCGGGACGCCTCGCCATGTTCATCCTCGCGCAGGAGGGGCAGGCGATCCTGGCCCGGCACGGCTTCACCGCGCCGACGCTCCCGCGCGAAGGCGGTTGACCGGAGACCCCCATGGACTGGCAGGCGACGCGACCGGGCGAGACCAGCGCAAACCTGCCCGACCGGCAGGATGCGCATCTCGTCTTCATCGGCCGCCTGCGCACGCCCTTCGCGACCCGCGACCAGTGCCCGCGTCAGGGCGATGCCGAAGCCGGCCCGGTCTGCCGCGCCGAGATCGACGAACCCTGGCAGGCGGCGCTCGCCGGGATCGAAGACTTCGCCTGGCTCGACCTGCTCTACTGGATGCATCAGGCCCGGCGCGACCTCGTCACCCAGACGCCGCGCGGCGGCCAGCCGCTCGGCACCTTCGCGCTGCGCTCGCCCGTTCGGCCCAATCCGATCGCGCTTTCGCGGGTGCGGCTGCTCGGCGTCGAGGACGGCGCGCTGCTGGTGCGCGGGCTCGACTGCCTCGACGGCACGCCGCTGCTCGACATCAAGCCGCATCGCTGCCGGCACAGCCCGCCAACGGAGCCCGGCCATGCCCCGTCCTGACCGCCGCGCCCTCCTCACCGGCCTCGCCGCCCTCGCGGCGTGCCCCCGCTTGGCGCAGGCGGCGAGCGTGCGCGACGGCGCGGGCCGCGACGTCGCCGTGCCCGCCACGGTCACGCGCGTTTTCCCCGCCGGGCCGCCCGCCGCAATCCAGCTCTACACGCTCGCGCCCGATCTGCTGCTGGGCTGGCCGCGCGCCAACCGGCCCGAGGAGCGCGAATTCCTGCTGCCCGGCATCGGCAACCGGCCCGAGATCGGCCGCATCACCGGGCGCGGCAACAGCGCCAATCTCGAAGCCGTGCTCCAGCTCAAGCCTGACCTGATCGTCGATGCCGGCTCGACCGGCAGAACCTATGTCGAGCTCGCCGAGCGGGTGCAGGGCCAGACCGGCATCCCCTATGCGCTGCTCGATGGGCGTTTCAGCGCGATCCCCGAGAGCTACCGCATCCTCGGCCGGTTGACCGGCCGCAGCGAACGCGCCGAGACGCTCGCGACCTGGTGCGAGACGGCGATGGCGACGATCCGCGGACGCATCGCCGGGATCGCTCCCGAGAAGCGCCCCTCGGTTTATTACGCCCGCGGACCGCGTGGCCTCGAGACGGGGCTCGGCGGCTCGATCAATGTCGAGACGCTCGCTTTCCTCGGCGCCCGCAACGTCGCCGACCAGCCGGGCAGCGGGCTGGCGCAGGTCTCGCTCGAACAGGTCCTCGCCTGGGATCCGGAGGTGATCGTGACCATCGACCTCGCCTTCTCGGAAAGCGTGCGCCGCGATCCCGCCTGGGCCGGTGTGCGGGCCGTAAAGGCCGGTCGCGTCCATCTCTCGCCCAAGATCCCCTTCGGCTGGGTCGATTTCCCGCCATCGGTCAACCGCATGGTCGGGCTCTGGTGGCTGGCGAAGCTGCTCTATCCGCAAGCTTTCCCGGAAGACATCCGGGCCATCGCGCGCGACTTCCACACGCTGTTCTACCAGATCACGCCGAGCGAGCCGCAGCTCGACCGCATCCTCGCGGGGCGAGGGTGAACGCCGTGACACCCTCAGGGCAACTCTGACCCCATGCGCCCCTCGCTCCTGCGCGGCAACGCCATCGCGCTCACCCTGCTCGGCCTCGCCATTCTGCTCGCCTTCGGGGTCGGGCGCTTCCCGGTCGCCCCCGGCGATCTCGCGCGCATCCTCTGGGCGGGCCTGAGCGGCCAGCCCTCGGGCCTGTCGCCGCAGGTCGAGACCGTGATCTGGAACATCCGTGGCCCGCGCGTGCTGGCGGCGCTGCTCTGCGGCGCCGCGTTGGCGGTGGCGGGCACCGCCTTCCAGGGCCTGTTCCGCAACCCGCTGGTCTCGCCGGACATCCTCGGCGCCTCCTCGGGGGCGGCACTGGGAGCGGTCCTCGGCATCTATCTCTCGCTCGGGCTCTTCGCGATCCAGCTCGCCGCCTTCGCCGGCGGCCTGCTGGCGGTGGGTGCGGTCTATGCGGTCGGCTCGACGATCCGGCGCGGCGACCCGGTCCTCGTCCTCGTCCTGACCGGTGTGGTCGTCGGCTCGCTGCTCGGCGCCGGCATCGGGCTGATCAAATACTGGGCCGACCCCTACAACCAGCTGCCGGCCATGACCTTCTGGCTGCTCGGCAGCCTCGCCGGCACCGACCGCAGCGATCTCGTGCCGCTGCTTGGCCCGGTGCTCGCCGGATCGGCGGTGCTCATGGCGTTGCGCTGGCGCATGAACGCGATGTCGCTGCCGGAGGAGGAGGCGCGCGCACTCGGCCTGCGCACCGGCCCCTTGCGCCTCGCCATCGTCGCCGCCGCGACGCTGGTCACGGCGGCGAGCGTCGCGGCCGCCGGCATCATCGGCTGGGTCGGGCTCGTCGTGCCCCACCTCGCGCGCTTCCTAGTCGGGCCCGACTTCAGCCGGCTGCTGCCGACGGCGGCCGTGCTCGGCGGCGGCTACCTCCTCGTCATCGACACGCTGGCGCGCACGGCCGGCCCGGTCGAGACGCCGCTCGGCATCCTCACCGCCGTGATCGGCACGCCCTTCTTCATCTGGCTGCTCGCCTCGGCCCGCGGAGGCTGGTCGTGAGCCTCGCCGCCTCCGATCTGGCTTACGGTTATCGCGAGCGTGTCATCGGCCGCGACATCGCCTTGTCGCTGGCCCGGGGCGAGGTGCTGGCCCTGCTCGGCCCCAATGGCAGCGGCAAGACCACGCTGCTGAAGACCCTGCTCGGGCTTCTGCCGGCGCGCGGCGGGACGCTGCTGCTGGACGATCGCCCCCTCGCAGCGCTCTCGCCGCCGGAGCGGGCGCGGGCGCTCGGTTATGTCCCGCAGGCCCATACCGGGACCTTCGCCTTCACCGTCGAGGCCGTGGTGCTGATGGGCCGCAGCGCCCATGCCGGCCTCTTCGCCGCGCCCTCGCCCCGCGACCATGCGGTCGCCGCCGCGATGCTGGAGCGGCTCGGCATCGCCCGGCTGGCGCAGCGACCCTATACGGAGATTTCCGGCGGAGAGCGCCAGCTCGTGCTCATCGCCCGCGCGCTCGCCCAAGAGCCGGCCTATGTCGTGCTCGATGAGCCGACCGCGAGCCTCGACTTCGGCAATCAGGGCCGGGTGATGCAGGAGATCCGCCGGCTCTCAGGCGAAGGCCTCGGCGTGCTGTTCACGACGCATGATCCCAACCAGGCGCTGCGCCATGCGGACCGCGTCATGATGATCCGCGAGGGGCAGGCCATCGCCAGCGGGGCAGCCGCGGATCTGCTCACCCCCGGGCGGCTGCAGCAGCTCTACGGCGTGCCGATCGAGACGGTGAGGGACGGCGACGGGCGCATCGCCTTCCTGCCCGGCTGAGAGGCCCTAGCGGCAGAAATCGGCGCAGCCCGACTCCCAGAACGGGGCGTCGCGGCGCAGCTCCGGCATCGAGGGGCGCGGCTTGGCGCCGGGCAGATCGGCCGGCGTCGGCGCCACCAGCTCCCACCAGCGATGGGCGCATTGCGAGCGGAAGGCCATCTGCTCCGCAATCGAGGTGTCCTGCTTCGCCAGCGCCGCATCGAGCGCGGCGCAGCTTTCGCGCAGCCTCGCATCGTGCGTGTTTGAGGGATCGTTGGCATAGTCGTGGAAGGCGGCCGTGAAGGCCTCCATCTCCTGCGCGAGCTGCGGCCAGTCGTGCCGGTCGAGATTCCAGGCGTCCATCCATTCGCGCACCACGGTCTCGACGGCGTCCGCCTTCGGCCTGTCCTTCACCTTGCGCGCCGTCGTCAGCATGTGGCGCATCAGCTCGGCGCGGGCATGGATCTGCCGGGCGGCCAGCGCCGCCTCGCGCATCGCGGCGATGGCGGCCTCCGCCTCGGCGCGCAATTCCTCGACCAGATGGGGCATCTCGGTTCTCTCAGGGCAAAGTGGCGAGGCGTTCGATCATCCGCTCGAACAGCTGTGTCGCCTCGACGGTGGCGACGACATGGGCGTTGGGCTGGCGCTTCAGCCGGCCGTTCCAGTCGATCGTCGTGCGGCCGCGCAGGGAGCCCGCGCCCGTCTCGATCTCGACGAAGCAGTCGCGCCCCGCAAACAGCTCCGGCCAGAGCAGGAAGGCGATGACGCAGGGGTCGTGCATCGGGTGGCCGGCCGTGCCGAGCCCGCCCGGGCGCGGGCGCGTCAGCATGCCGTGGACGGCCCGGCCGCTGGCCGTGCCGAGCGCGCCGATCCGCGCGACCTGCTCATGGCCGGCGATCGCCTGCAGCGTGACGCCGAGCCCCATCATCACGATCGGCCGGCCACAACCGAAGACGATCGCCGCCGCATGGGGATCGACATGGATGTTGAACTCGGCCGCAGGCGTCATGTTGCCGAGCCCCAGCGCCCCGCCCATCAGCACGATACGCTTCACCTTGGGCAGGATGTCGGGCGCCAGCCGGACCGCGAGCGCCAGATTGGTCAGCGGCCCGAGCGGGCAGAGCGTGATGCCATCGTCCGGCGCGGCGCGGCAGAGCGCGATAATCGCCTCGACCGCGTGACCGGCGCTGGCTTCGCTCGCGGGCGGGGGCAGGTCGACCCCGGCGAGCCCGTCGGGGCCGCAGACGAATTCCGCCGTCTCGAGCGGGAACAGCAGCGGCCCCTCGGCGCCGGCATGGACGGGGACGGCCGCCGCCGCGGCCCCGGCGAGATCGCGGATGCGGAGCGCGTTGGCGGTGGTCTGCGCCACCGGGACATTGCCGGCGACCGTGGTGATGGCGCGCAGGTCGAGCCGGTCGCGCGACGCGAAGGCGAGCAGCAGCGCGACGGCGTCGTCCTGGCCGGGATCGGTGTCGATGAGGATGGCTTCGCGCATCTTATTCGGTCCTCATCCTGAGGAGCGCTTCGTCAGAAGCGCGTCTCGAAGGATGCTCCAGAGGGTTCCGGAGCCTCCTGAAACATCCTTCGAGACGCCGCTGACGCGGCTCCTCAGGATGAGGGCTGCGGAGGAGGATGGCATCGGCTCAGGCCGCCTTCGCGTTGCCGGCCATGATCAGATGCGCGATGTCGTCGGGCTTGAGATCGCCGATCGGCCGGTCGACATATTTGCGGCCCGCGCCCATGATCACGACCCGGTCCGCCAGCGCCACCACGTCGCGCATGTTGTGGCTGATCAGGATGACGGTGCGCCCGTCGGCCTTGAGCTTGCGGATCAGGTCGAGCACCAGCGCGCTCTCCTTGACGCCGAGCGCCGCCGTCGGCTCGTCCATGATGATGATCTCGGCATTCCAGCGCAGCGCCCGCGAGATCGCGACCGCCTGGCGCTGCCCGCCCGAGAGCCGTTCGACTGGGCGGGTCATGTCGGTCACCGCTGCCGAAAGCTGCGAGAGATAGCGCTGCGATTCCGCGATCATCCGCTTCTTGTCGAGAACGCGCAGGAAGGGCAGCAGCACCGGCTTGGTCAGCTCCGAGCCCATGAACACGTTCTGGGCGACGGAGAGCCGCGGGGCGAGCGCCAGATCCTGATAGATCGTGGCGACGCCATGCTCCAGCGCGTCATGAGGCGAGCCGAAGACCACCGGCTGGCCGCGCATGCTGATCGACCCCGAGGTCGGCTCCTCGGCGCCCGAAATCACCTTGATCAGGCTCGACTTGCCCGCGCCGTTATCGCCGCAGATCGCGACGACCTCGCCAGGAAAGATGTCGAGATCGACCTCGCGCACGGCGACGACGGGGCCGTAAGCCTTGCCGATGCCGCGCAGGGAGAGGAGGGGGGTGGGATCGCTCATGATCTGTCCGTCCGGCTACGGGGCCACGCATCGTCATTCTCGTGCGGAGCGAAACTCCGACCCGAGAATCTCATGCCGAGAAGGCGCTGGTTTCCGAGATGCTCGGGTCTTCGCCCGAGCATGACGTGCAGGGGTTCACTTCAGGAACTGCTGGACGTTCGTCTTGTCGACCAGCACGGCGTCCGTGAAGAGGTAGGGCCCGCTGGTGACGGCCTCCTTCGGCTTCTTCTCGACGACGATGGTCTGGATCGCGTCGACCGCCTGCTGGCCCATCGCCTCGAAGGGGATGGCCACCGTCGCCAGGAAGGTCGAGGCGGGGTCGGCGATGCGGGCATAGGTCTCCTTGCCGCCATCGACCGAGACGAGCGGGATCTGGCCCTTCTTGACGCCTTGGGCCTGCAGCAGATCGTCGATGATGTAGGCCTGCCCGTCGAAGGAGGCCCAGATCCCATTGATCTTGCCCTGGTTCTGCAGCAGCAGCGCCTGCATGCCGGCCCGGACGTCGTCGCGCCAGCTCTGGGTGCGGGCCATCGAGAACTTGCCGAGCTCCTTCACCGCCTGGTTCTCGGCCAGAACGGCATCGAGGATGCGGCCGCGGATGCGCGAGGCGACGTTGAGGTCGAAGCGGGCGGTGACGATGTTGCCCTGGTAGCCGAGCTGACCGAGCAGGTAGAGCGCGGCATCCGCGCCGACCTTGTACTCGTTGGTCTGGATGTCGAAGAGCGCATGCGGGCTCGAGCCCGACTGCACGGTGACGACGGGGATCTTCGCGTCCTTGGCCGCCTTGAACTGGGCGTCGGCCTCGACCGGCTTGCCCATGGCGATGATGATGGCGTCGACCTTCTTGGCGATCAGCGCGTCGAACTGCTCGGCATGCTTGGGCAGCGCGCCCTCCGAGTTCAGCAGCGTCACGCCCCAGCCCTTGGCCTTGGCGGCGGCGGCCGCCGCGTTGGCGACGCGGGCATGCGTCTCCGACGAGAACTGGAAGCCGATGATCCCGACCTCGAAGGCCTGCGCCTGCGAACCCAGTGCGAGCATCGCCGCTGCGGCCAGCAGCGTCTTCCTCAATCCGAACATGTGACCTCTCCCCTCGTTCTTGTGGTGGTTCTCAGACCTTGAAGGCCGCCTTCTTCATCGCGCTGGCCGAGAAGGCGACCGAGCCGATGATGATGACGCCGAGCACGATGTCCTGGATGTAATAGGGCGCGCCGAGCAGGACCAAGCCGTTGCCGAGCACCTTCAGCACCAGCGCCGCGAAGACCGTGCCGGCGATGTTGGGCTTGCCGGGCTCGAACATGGTCATGCCGAGCAGCACGGCGGCGATGGCGTAGAGCAGGTAGTCGCCCGCCATGTTGGGCGCCGCCGAGGACAGGTTGGCCGCGAGCAGCGCCGCCATCAGCCCGGCGAAGACGCCCGCCAGCAGCAGGCCGATCCGCTTCATCCGCGCCGTGGCGATGCCGGCGAGCCGCGCCGCCTCGTCCGCCTCACCGGTGGCAACCATATGCGCGCCGGTGCGGGTCCATTTCACCAGGATCCAGGCGAAGAGCGTCGCGCCCGTCATCCAGAGCACGAGATTGGGGATGCCGAAGCTGTAGCCGCGCGCCAGCCCGGTGAAGCTCACCGGCCAGCGCCCGGTGAAGGCGACGCCCTGGGTGATCATGAAGGCCAGCCCCTTGGCGATGGCCGCCGTGCCCAGCGTCATGATCAGCGAGGGGATGCGCAGCACCGTGACGCCATAGCCGTTGAGGCTGCCGAGCACGATGCCGACGGCGAGCGCAGCCCCGAAGGCAACCGCAGGCGGGTATTGCGAATGCACCATCCAGCCGCAGACCACCGCCGCCAGGCTCGCCATCTCCGCGATCGAGAGGTCGAGCTCCGCCACCGTGAAGGCGAGCGCGAAGCCCAGCGCCAGGATGGCGAGGAAGCTCGTATCCTTCAGCACGTTGATGATGTTCATCGTGCTGGCGAAATTCGGCGCGAAGAGCAGGAAGAAGACGACCAGCACGAGCCCGGCGATGGCCGTGCCGTAGCGCCCGATCACCTCGCGAACATCGAGCCCGCCCATGGCCTCAGGCCCCCTTCGCGATGGTCGAGATCGGGGAGAGTATCTCGATGCCGCCGGTGATCGGGATCAGCGCCCCGGTCACGAAGGCCGCCGAGGCCGAAAGCAGGAAGGCGATCACGGCAGCGACATCCTCGGGTCGTCCCAAACGTCCAAGCGGCGTGCGCATAGCGGCGCCGGCGACCAGCGCATCGAACTGCTGCGCGAAGCCGCCGCGCACCATAGGCGTATCGATGATCCCCGGCGCCACTGCATTCACCCGAATGCCATGCGGTCCGAGCTGCTGGGCCATGCCGTAGGTGAGGGTCGCGACGCCGCCCTTGGCCGAGCCATAGGCGAGATTGGCCCCGCCATTGGCATGGGCGATCGAGGAGATATGGACGATGGCCCCGCCTTCGCCCTGGCCGATCATCTGGCGCGCGGCCGCCTTCGAGATCCGGAACACCGCTGAGAGGTTGATGTCGACGAGCCTGTCCCACTCGTCATCCTCCATCTCGACCAGCGGCACGGGGCGCGAGGCGCCCGCTCCCGTCACGAGATGATCGAGCCGGCCGAAGCGCTCGACCGCCAGATCGACGCAGGCCTGGGCGAGATCCCGCTCGCGGACATCGCCGGCGAGCGTCGCGACGCTGGCGCCCTGCGCGGCAAGGTCCTGAGCCAGCGCGTCGAGCCCGCTCTGGTCGAGCCCCGACAGCACCAGACGATGGCCCTGCTCCGCCAGCATCGCGGCGAGTGCGCCGCCGATGCCGCCCGAAGCGCCCGTGACGAGGGTGACCGGTCCCGCCATGGCTTCAGGCCGCCTTGCGGTTTTCATAGGCGCGCACCAGCGCCTGGGCGCGGCGCGGCTCGACCGGGTTCAGCGTCTGGCGGTCGTATTTGATCGAGGTGCCGACGATGAACAGCTCGGCGACCTCGGCCAGCCGCGCGATGTTCTCCTCCGCCACGCCGGTGCCGACCGCGACGGGCGTGTCGGGCACCTGCCGTGCGACGCTCTCGATCACCGCGATGTCGGCCTCCTTGCCAGCGGCGGGGCCGCCGACGCAGACGATGTCGGCGAGCCCGATGAAGACCGCGCCCGAGGCCTTCTGCTCGACGGGGCGGTTGTCGAGGTTGATCGAGAAGCCCGGCGTGACGTTGCAGATGATGCGGATGTGCTCGGCCCCGAGATTGGCGCGCAGACGCAGCGCCCTCGCGCCGTCCGGCGTCATCATGCCGATGTCGCCGACGAGTCCGCCGGTCAGGAAGGCGCGCACGAAGCGCCCGCCCGTGGCATGGGCGACCGCGATCGAGGCCGGCGGGTCGATCAGCATGTTGACGCCGTGCGGCAAGGTCGTCTGCGCCTGGCATTCGGCGATCACCTCGGTCATCGCGGCGACGACCTCGATCGGCATGGTGCCCTCATAGGGCATGTCGGATTCATTGGTGTAGAGCAGCGCGTGGAAGCCGGCCTCCTCGAGGATCTTCGCCTCCTCCTTCGCCTGCTTCACGATCTTCCGCATGCCGCCGGCACGGTCGTAGAGCGGCGTGCCGGGCAAAGCGAGGGTATGGACGCAGCCGATGAGGAGATGGTCGCGGCCGAAATCGGTCTGGACGAGGGTCTTCATGGGCGGTCAGTCCTTGGGGGCGGGAGAAGGCGCGGTATGGATGCCGGGCAGGGCACCGGCGCTGCGTGAAAGGGAGGCGAGATCGGCGGAGAGGGGAGCGAGCGCCACCTCGCTGCGCCGGTAGAGCGCATACAGCGCGTCATAGGCGGCCCGGCGCGAGGGCTCCGGGGTGAAGCGCCGCGCCGGCCGCACCAACGCTTCCTGGGCCTGCGCCAACGAGGCGAAGCGGCCGAGCCCGGTCCAGGCGACGATCGCGGCGCCGAGCAGGCCGGGCTCGCCGGAGGCGCCGACGACGACGGGCCGGCCGCAGATATCCGCCTTGATCTGGCTCCAGACCGGATTGGCCGCTGCGCCGCCGCCGAAGCGGATCTCGCCGACCGATGCCCCCAGAGCGGCCTCGGCCCGCTCCAGCACGATCCGGTTCAGGAAGGCGACGCCCTCCAGCACGGCGTAGGCCAGGTCGGTCGCGCCATGCTGGCGGCCGAGCCCGAGGATCGCCCCGCGCAGCGCCGGGTTCCAGTAGGGCACGCGCTCGCCCTGGAGATAGGGCAGGAAGATGAGCGGCTGCGGATGCCGGCGCCCGGCCAAAAGCGCATCGATGCGCTGGCCGGTCGAGCCCGGCTCCGCGCTTTCCCGCGCCAGCAGCGAGAGCAGCCAGGAGACGGTGGCGGCGCCGTTCTGGCTCGGCCCGCCGATCTGCCAGAGGCCGCGCCAGTCCACCGTCAGCAGGCCCTCGGCCTCGACCGGCTCCAGCCCGACGGCGCCCAGCACCTCCGTGGTGCCCGAGATGTTGTAGGCATAGCCCGGCCGCAGCGCACCGAGCCCCGCCACCGCGACCCAGGTATCGCTCGACGAGCAGAACACGGGTACGCCGGCCAGCCTGTCCAGCGGCGCCGGCAGGCCCGGCCGCACGGGGCCGACCGGGTCGCAGGGCTCCAGCATCGGCGGGAGGATGCCGGCGGACAGCCCGATCGCGCCGAAGGGATCGACACCGCCGAACGCTTCGCGTGAGGCCAGCAGCCGCGCCATCGAGACCGGGTCGCCGGCCTGGCGGCCGGTCAGCCGGGCATTGAGGTAATCCTTGGGCTCGAGCACGCAGGCGAGCGCGCGGAAGCAAGCCTCTTCCTCCTCGCGCAGCCAGGCCAGGCGCGCCAGCGGGTGAAAGGCGTTGATGCGCTGCGCCTCGGGATGGTCGCCCAGCCGCTCGCGCAGCCGCCCCGCGGCAGCCTCCGAGCGGGTGTCCTTCCAGGTCATGGCGGGGCGCAGCTGGCGCCCGTCGCGGCCGAGGAAGACCTGCGTACGGGTGACGCCGCAGATCGCGACGGCCTCGATTGCATCGAACAAGGCGGGCTCGGCCTCGGCGAGCTGTCCGGCCGCCTCGACGAGGATGCGCCACCAGGCGGTCGCGTCGATCTCCGACCAGCCCATGCGGTCGATCGCGGTCGGGCCGAGGATCATGGCCTGAGCGCGGGTCACACCGGTCTCGTCGATCAGCGCGGCGCGGAAGCTGGTGCCGCCGAGATCGCAGGCGAGGACGACGCTCATGCGGTGGCTCCCGGGGCCGAGTCCGTGACGTCGCGATGGATCGTGAAGCGGTAGATGTCGCCGCGGATCAGGTTGTCGCTGACCTCGACCACCGCGCCATTCGCGTCGCGCGCCACGCGCTGGGAGCGGAACACCGCCGTGCCCGGCGCGATCGCCAGCGGCTCGGCCTCCTCGGCGCTGACGGACCACGGCTCGAGGGTCTCCTCGACGGTGGCGACCTGCACGCCGCGGCATTCGGCGAGATAGCGGTACAGCGAGGCATTCTCGAGATCGGCGGCCGTGGTTTCACCCAGCGTCACGAGCCCGACGCGGGAACGCTGCAGCACGGCGGGCTGATCGTCGAGGCAGCGCAGGCGGGTCAGTTCGACGAGGCCGGCGGCCGCTGCCGGGCCGAACAGCGCCGATTCCTCCGCGGCGGCGGGCCGCGCGACGAGCGCGATCACGCGCGTGGTCGGGACGCGCCCGGCCATGCGGGCCTCGGTGTGGAAATCGACGATGCTGCCGAGGTTCTTGGCGATGTGCCGGGGACGGTAGAAGGTGCCCTGCCCCTGCCGGCGCTCGATCAGGCCCTGATCCTGCAACTGCTTCAGCGCCGCGCGGATGGTGGTGCGGCTGGCGCCGTAGCGCTCGCAGAGTTCGTGCTCGGAGGGGATCGCGCGGGACGTGTCGCCGCCGGCCGCGAGGCCGCGTTCCAGACTTCGGGCGATGTCCTGATAGCGGATCACGCGGCGGCCCCGGCTGATGAGCCACCATGAAAGATACAAATCCAATACAAGTCAAGCGGGGTGGGAGCGCCTGTTGCGCGCGAAAGGTCAGAAGTCGCTGGTGAGGCCCTTCACCTCCCAGTCGTTGTAGCGCACCGGCTCGAGCCCGCCGCGCCCGTCGATCTCCTTGCGGCTGGCGACGTCGGCCGCGCGCGCATCGATCTCGGCCCGTCTGGCCTGCGCCTCGGCCAGCGCGCGCTGCGCCGCCGGCGACAGGGTCTTCGGTGCGGTCTGCGCGCCATCCGCCGGGACGGGGGTCATGTCTTGGGGCTCGCTCATCGCCTCGGTCTCTCGCCAAAGTCCTTGCAGGATCGCCGTCCGCTTCACCACATAAGGGCCTGAACCGCATCCGGGGAGAGGCATGTCGCCGCGAGCCGGGCCGCGAAGCAAGGGGATGACGATGAACTATGTCCGCACCGGCATGCTCATGGCCGGTCTCACCGCGCTCTTCGGCGCGGTCGGCTATCTGCTCGGCGGCGGCGGCGGCATGCTGATGGCGCTCGGCTTCGCCGCCGTCACCAACCTGTTCAGCTACTGGAACTCGGACCGGCTCGCTCTTGCCGCCCACAACGCCCATGAGGTCGACGCGACGACCGCGCCGGAGCTGTACGGCATGGTGCGCGACCTCGCGGCGAGGGCCAATATGCCGATGCCGCGCGTCTACCTGATCGACGAGGACCAGCCCAACGCTTTCGCCACCGGCCGCAATCCGGAGAATGCGGCGGTTGCGGCCACCACCGGCATCCTGCGCACGCTGAGCTACGAGGAGCTGGCGGGCGTGATGGCGCATGAGCTCGCCCACATCAAGAACCACGACACGCTGACGATGACGATCACCGCCACCATGGCCGGCGCGATCTCCTCGCTCGTGACCTTCGGCATGATGTTCGGCTCGCGCGAGAACCGGCCCAACCTCATCGTCCAGATCCTGCTCTCGATCCTGGCGCCGATGGCCGCGATGATCATTCAGATGGCGATCTCGCGCTCGCGCGAATACGAGGCCGACAAGCTCGGCGGGGAGATTTGCGGCAATCCGGTCTGGCTCGCCGATGCGCTGGCGAAGATCGCCGGCGGCGTCGCGCACACGCCGAACGAGACGGCGGAGGCGAAGCCTGCTACGGCGCACATGTTCATCATCAATCCCCTCACGGCTGGCGGCATGGATTCCCTGTTCTCGACCCACCCCGATACCGGCAACCGCATCGCCGCGCTGATGGAGCAGGCCCGCGCCATGGGCGTCGGCCGCAGCGGCGGCGGCGGCTTCATGAGCCAGGCGGCCCAGAGCCCCTGGAGCGGCGGGTCCGGCCGGGCGCCGGGTCCCTGGGGCTGATCCGGTGGCGAAGGGACGCAAGGCGGACGCTCTCCACACCGAAGCAGGACGGACAGAGGACGGCGACAGCGGGATGGCGCCGGGCCTGCCGGCTCGCAAACTCGCCGCAGCCGTGATCGACGAGGTGCTGCGGGCGAAGCTGTCGCTCGACGACACGCATGAGCGGCTGGCGCCGTCCTACGGGCTCGACGCCGCCGACAGCGCTCTGGCGCGCGCCATCGCGATCACCGCCTTCCGCCGCCTGGGGACGATCCAAGAGGCGATCAATGCCAGGCTGGAGCGCGGCAGCCCGCGCAATTCCGGGCCCTTCGAGCCGATCATGGTCGGGGCGGCGGCGCAGATCCTGTTCCTCGACGTGCCGGACCATGCCGCCGTCGATCTGGCGATCCGCCATCTCCACGAGGATGCGCGCTCGGCCCGCTATGTCTCGCTCGGCAATGCGCTGCTGCGGCGGCTGGCCCGTGAACGCGAGGCCATCCTCGCCGAGGCGGTCGACCCCTTCCTCGACACGCCGGAATGGCTCGCCGAGAGCTGGATGGAGAGCTATGGCGAGGATGTCGCCGCCGCCGTCGCCGAGAGCCATCGCGACGAGCCGCCGCTCGACATCTCGGTGAAATCCGATCCCGAGGGCTGGGCGGAGAAGCTGGACGGCCTCCTGCTGCCCACCGGCTCGATCCGCCTGCGCGAACGCGGCGGCATCACGGGCCTGCCGGGTTTCGACGAGGGCGCCTGGTGGGTGCAGGACGCGGGCGCGGCGCTGCCCGTGCGCCTGCTCGCGCCGAAGCCGGGCGAACGCATCGCCGATCTCTGCGCCGCGCCGGGCGGCAAGACCGCGCAGCTCGCCGCGATGGGCGCGCAGGTTACCGCCGTCGATCGTTCAGGACCGCGCCTGCGCCGGCTGCGCGCCAATCTGGAGCGGCTCGCGCTGGCGGCGGAGATCGTCACGGCCGATGCCGCGCAATGGCAGGCCGAGCCCTTCGACGCCGTGCTGCTCGACGCCCCCTGCAGCGCCACCGGCACCATCCGCCGCCACCCCGACGTCGCCTGGACGAAATCGCCCGAGGACCGCGACAAGCTCGTCGCCCTCCAGGCTCGGCTTCTCGCGGCCGCGGCGCGCCTGACGAAACCCGGTGGCCGGCTGGTCTATTGCACCTGCTCGCTGGAGCCGCAGGAAGGCGAGGCGCAGATCGAAGCTTTCCTGAAGGCCCATCCCGACTTCGCCCGCAAACCCGTCGAGGCCGGCGAAATCGGCGGCCTCGCCGAGGCGATCGACCGCAACGGCGACCTGCGGACCCTGCCGCACCAGCTCCGCAACGCGACGTCGCGTCTCTCGGGATGGAGCGGATTTTACGCAACCCGCCTGATCAGGCTATGACATGATGGGGAATCGGACGGGTCATCGACGCTTGGTGTCGTGAGTACGGGGCATATCGGGGCATTGAACGGCTGGTCTGAGCGCAGGGGTTTGGCGCAGGCCGCGATCGGACGGGCGGCCCGGCGAACCCGTGGTCAGCTCTTCGGCGTCGCGCGCCGGTTCTGGCCGTTCGGGCGATCCGCCGCGACGCGCCTCCTCTTCGCCCCCCATGACCTGCGCACCGCAGACCCCACCACCGCGGGCGACATCTATGCCGGCTATTACGCCTTCGCCGGCCGCACCCTGCGCACTCATGGTGAATCCCCCTTCGACAGCGAGCCGCCGAGCGAGGCCTGGGCGGAGGCGCTGTTCGGCTTCGGCTGGCTGCGCCACATGCACGCCGCCAACACGGCTCTCGCCCGCGCCAATGCGCGTGCCCTCGTCGAGGACTTCATCGCGCGCAAACGCGAGCGCGGCGAGATCGCCCGCCGCCCGGCCGTGGCGGCACGCCGGCTGATTTCGCTGCTCTCGCATTCGCCCCTCCTGCTGGAAGGTGCCGACCATGTTTTCTACGACCGTTTCCTGCGCCATGTCTGGCGCCTCGCCGACCGCCTGCACCTGGCGCTGGCGGGAGCGGTGGAGGGCGGCGCGCGCCTCAACTGCCTGATCGCCGTCAGCTTCGCCGCGGTCTGCCTCGATGGGCAGGACGGGCGACGGCGCCGGCTGGATCACCTGCTCTCCGACGAACTCGACCACCAGATCCTGCCCGATGGAGGCCATCTCAGCCGCAATCCGCGCGTGCTGATCGAGCTGCTGCTCGACCTTCTGCCGCTGCGCGAAACCTTCATGGCGCGCGGCATCGAGCCGCCCCGGGGCATGCTGATGGCGATCGAGCGGATGATGCCGCATTTGCGCCTGTTCCGGCACGGCGACGGCGCGCTGGCCCTGTTCAACGGCATGGGCACGACGCCGCCGGACCTGATGGCGACACTGGCCGCCTATGACGACGCCCGGGCGCGGCCGATCGAGCAGGCGGGCTATTCCGGCTACAGCCGCCTGACCGGAGAGCGCGCGCTCGTCGTGGTCGAGGCCGGCGCCGCGCCACGGGGCGCCCATTCCGTCGAGGCCCATGCGGGCTGCCTCTCCTTCGAATTCTCGAGCGGCGCCCACCGCATCGTCGTCAATTGTGGAACCAGCCGCTACGGCTCGGCCGAATTGCGCCAGGCGGCGCGCAGCACCGCCGCCCATTCGACCCTGACCCTCGCCGATCGCTCGAGCGCCGCCTTCGGCCGGGTGCTGGGCGAGATGCGGGTCGTCGCGGGCCCCTCCGACGTGCGCGTCGCGCGCCAGGACACGGAAGCCGGCCCCGAATGGGTCGGCAGCCATGACGGCTATCGCCGCAGCCTCGGCGCCGTCCATACCCGCCGCCTCCTGCTGGCGCGTGACGGCTCATCCCTGTCGGGCGAGGACGAGGTCAGCCTGAGTTCGGCGCCCTCCTCATTGCCGGCAGTGGCGCGGTTCCATCTCCACCCCACCATCAAGGCGAGTCTGGTCCGTGACGGCGAGGGCGTCATGCTGGCTCTGCCCAATGGCGAGATCTGGTCTTTCGACGCAGCGGGGCTTCCCCTCGCGATCGAGGAGAGCATCTTTCTGGCCGCGGCCGACGGCCGACGGCGCACCGAACAGATCAGCGTCGCCTTCGATGCGGTCGCGACACCCCGCATCACCTGGCGCTTTGCGCGCGTCGGGGCGGCGACGCCTCCGGCCGCCCGATTCCGACCGCCGCCGCTGGACGAAGCAGCCCCGGAAGCACCGCCCGACGCCTGAGGCGCCGGCTCACTTTGCTTTGCGCGCCGCAGCATGATAGCTCGCGCCGACCGTCTTCTGTCCTGGACCCTTCCCGATGCCGACCGAGCTTCGCCGCGTCGAACGCGCGCTCCTTTCCGTTTCCGACAAGACCGGGCTGGTCGAGTTCGCGCGCGCCCTCGACCGGCTGGGCATCGCCCTGGTCTCGACCGGCGGTACGGCGAAGGCGCTGGCCGAGGCCGGCCTGCCCGTCACCGACGTCTCCGATCTGACCGGCTTCCCGGAGATGATGGACGGCCGCGTCAAGACCCTGCACCCCAAGGTTCATGGCGGGCTGCTGGCAATCCGCTCCCATCCCGAGCACCAGGCCTCGATGCTCGGCCACGGCATCGCGCCGATCGATCTGCTCGTCGTCAACCTCTACCCCTTCGAGGCGACGGTCGCGGCCGGCAGGCCCTATGACGACTGCATCGAGAACATCGACATCGGTGGCCCCGCGATGATCCGCGCCGCCGCGAAGAACCATCACGACGTCGCCGTCGTGGTGGAGCCCTCCGATTACGCGGCGGTCCTCGCCGATCTCGAGGCGCAGAAGGGCGCGACCACGCTGACCCTGCGCCGCAAGCTCGCCCAGAAGGCCTATGCCCGCACGGCCGCCTATGACGCCGCGATCTCCAACTGGTTCGCCAATGAGCTGGGCGACACCGCCCCCGCCTATCGCGCGCTGGGCGGCCAGCTCGCCGAGGCGATGCGCTATGGCGAGAACCCGCATCAATGGGCGGCGTTCTACCGCACGCCCAGCACCCGCCCCGGGGTCGCCACCGCCCGACAGGTCCAGGGCAAGCAGCTCTCCTTCAACAACATCAACGACACCGACGCCGCCTTCGAATGCGTCGCCGAGTTCGACCCGGCCGCGGCGGCCGCCTGCGTCATCGTCAAGCACGCCAATCCCTGCGGCGTCGCTACGGGCCCCTCGCTGCTCGCCGCCTATGAGCGCGCGCTGGCCTGCGACCCGGTCTCGGCCTTCGGCGGCATCGTCGCGCTCAACCGCCGGCTCGACGCCGAGGCCGCCCGCAGAATCGTCGAGATCTTCACCGAGGTCATCATCGCGCCGGAGGCGGACGAGGAGGCGATCGCCCTCATCGCCGCCAAGAAGAACCTGCGCCTGCTGCTGACCGGCGGCCTGCCGGATGTGCGTGCGCCCGGCCTCTCGCTGCGCACGGTCTCGGGCGGCTTCCTGGCTCAGGCCCGCGACAATGCCGTCGTCGACGACATGGAACTGAAGGTCGTGACCAGGCGCCAGCCGAGCGAGCGGGAGCTGGCCGATCTGCGCTTCGCCTTCCGCGTCGCCAAGCACGTCAAGTCCAATGCCATCGTCTATGTGAAGGACGGCGCCACCGTCGGCATCGGCGCCGGCCAGATGAGCCGCGTCGATTCCTCCCGCATCGCGGCCTGGAAGGCGGCCGAAGCCGCCAAGGCCGCCGGCCTGCCGGAGACGCTCGCGAAGGGCTCGGTCGTCGCCTCCGACGCCTTCTTCCCCTTCGCCGACGGCCTGCTGGCCGCGGCCGAGGCCGGCGCCACGGCCGTGATCCAGCCCGGCGGCTCGATGCGCGACGACGAGGTGATCAAGGCCGCCGACGAGGCCGGCCTCGCCATGGTCTTTACCGGTCATCGCCATTTCCGCCACTGAGCCCAACCGCGCAGGGAGGGCTGCCGGATGCATACGCTGAAACTCATCGCCGCCGGTTTCGCCCTGCTCGGCGCGCTGCATTTCCTGGCGCGCCGCCTGAAGCTCGGCGGCGGCGATCCGACCGGCTTCGCCGTCAAGCTCTTCCTGCCGCTCTGGCTCGTGGCCGCGCTGGTCAATCTCTGGGTCGGCGTCAACCGCGCCGGCTACACGCTGCTGCAGGAGATGCCGTTCTTTTCGCTGGTCTTCGGCCTGCCGGCGGCGTTCGCGATCCTGCTCTTCCTCAAATTCAGGTGATGCGATGAGCCTGGACTCCGTTCGCGCCTTCTTTGCCGCCCATGCCCCCGACATCCCGGTCATCGTCACGCCCGAGAGCAGCGCGACGGTCCAGCTGGCGGCCGCCGCCCATGGCGTGGAGCCCGCACGGATCGCCAAGACGCTGTCGCTGCGGGTCGGCGAGCGCGTCGTGCTGGTGGTGGCGCGCGGCGATGCCCGGCTCGACAACCGCAAGGCCAAGGCGGCGTTCGGCGCCAAGCCGCGCATGCTCGATACGGCCGAGGTCGAGGCGTTGACCGGCCACCCCGTCGGCGGTGTCTGCCCCTTTGGGCTGGCGACGCCGCTCCCGGTCTATTGCGACATCTCGCTGAAGGCCTTTGACGAGGTCGTGCCCGCCGCCGGTTCGACGCACAGCGCGGTCCGGATCGCACCTGATCGCATCGCCGCGCTGACCGGCGCCGAATGGGTCGATGTCTGCCAGGATGTCGTCGCCTCGGACGGCTGACGGACGTTAGCGTGAAGCCGCCAGCCGACGCGTCAGCGCCATGGCAGCGGCCGGATTGCGGATCTTCGCGCCGCTGATCACGTAGAGAAAGACGTCGCGCGCCACGGTCGGTGCGGGCGCGCTGGCAACACGCTGCAGATCGTCGGGCACCACACCTTTCGACCAATGCCACGCACGCTGTACCCATCGATCGAGATCTGCGGCAGCATAGCCCTCCGACTCCGTCTCGCTGGTTCCCATGATGCGGGCATAGACGAAGGGCGCCGTGACATCGGCGATCTGCGGATAATCGGAATCCCCGGCCGTGATCGCCGCCACCCCGTATGCGCGCAGCAGGTCGATGAATTCCGGCGTGCGGAAGCTGTCATGGCGCACCTCGACGGCATGGCGGATCGCGAGGCCGTCGACGCCGCGCGGCAGCAGCTTCACGAAGGCCTCGAAATCGGCGGGGTCGAAGGCCTTGGTCGGCATGAACTGCCAGTTGATCGGCCCGAGCTTCTCCTTGAGTTCCATCACGCCACCGGAGAAGAATCTCTCGATCGAGGGCGCGGCCTCCGCCAACACGCGGCGATTGGTGATATAGCGCGAACCCTTGACGGAAAAGACGAAGTCGTCGGGCGTCTCCGCCCGCCAGCGCGCAAAGCTTTCGGGCTTCTGCGAACCGTAATAGGTGCCGTTGATCTCGATCGTGCCCAGATGCGCGGCGGCATGCTCGAGCTCGCGCTTCTGCGGCAACCCTTCCGGATAAAAGGTCCCGCGCCAGGGCTCGAACACCCAGCCACCGATACCGATCCTGATCGTGCCTTGCGGCTTCGTCATCTTGATCTCCAGCGTCGCAAGGTCTCGGTCCGATGCGGGGCGGCTGTGAAGCAGGCCCAGCACTGTCGGCGACCCTAGCAGGCGTTCGACCTGGTTCGAAGGCGCTGTGCGCCAGGCTGTGTCAGCAGCGGCACGAGTCTCGCGCAGCGCCACCTGGCATGAGGCCCATCTGAACGAAAAAACGCCCGCAGCTTTCGCTTGCGGGCGTTTTGTTTTCGATTTTGGTTGCGGGGGCCAGATTTGAACTGACGACCTTCAGGTTATGAGCCTGACGAGCTACCGGGCTGCTCCACCCCGCG
>JAESFG010000255.1_pt1 | contig 123830 bp, 112 predicted proteins | sample 9269371 | NCBI WGS metagenome assembly JAESFG01 (sample SAMN14506227, study PRJNA617093) | algae metagenome | isolation source: Aetokthonos hydrillicola CCALA 1050 (B3-Florida) and co-occurring... | place: USA: South Carolina | collected 2013-01-01
CGACCGCCTGGTCAACCACGGCATCAATGCTGTCAAAGCTCGAATAGAACGTAACCTGCGCGTCAGTCGGCGGAAGGCGCCAGATGTCCTGCAAGACTTCGGCGACGACTTCGGGGTCAAGGGCCATGTAACCTTCTCTCATCACGGTTGGGCCACCCGGCATAACCGCCGAGGGCAAAATGGGCCATTAAAGCCGACGGATACTATGAGCTTTGCTATACCGGCCGCAACCCCAAAACCGCGGTCGATCAAAAAATCAAGCCGAGGCCTACGTATCCCCGCTCCATAGTTGCAAAAAGGCAACCCGTGGCACCCGAGCAGCGTCCACGACCCCGCGAATCACCTGCGGCTTCCGCCGCCGACAGGGCGACTGTCCTCCCTGTCCAACTGGCCCGATTGCATGCTTTCCCCACGCGGCGCCTGGCAGTTGCCCGTCTTGCAGCGACGCGGAGGCTCTGTAACTTACAAAGACCTGGTCAGCCCGACCGGATTCGAGGACCAAATGGCCAGGCGCCTGCCGCGATCGTCACCGACGCTCCAGACTGCATTGTTGGCGGCACTGCGCCGCGAGGCGCCGCGTTCGATCAGCCTGCGCGACGACGATACCTGTACCACGATCGCCTCCTACAATGTGCACAAATGCGTCGGCACCGACGGCCGCTTCGACCCGGGGCGCATAGCCGCCGTCATCGACGAGGTTGACGCCGACATAATCGCCCTGCAGGAGGCTGACGAACGCACCGGCAGCCGGCAGGGCCTGCTTGACCTCGATGCGTTGCGCGAGCGTACCGGGCTCACCCCGGTCTATGCCCCGAAGAACCGGCTGAGTCACGGCTGGCACGGCAATCTGGTGCTGGCGCGCTCGAGCGTGGTGCAGGAGGTGCGGCCGCTCAACCTGCCGAGCCTCGAGCCGCGTGGCGCCATCATCGTCGACCTCGCGCTGAAAGGCGTCGAACTGCGTGTGATCGCCGCCCATTTCGGCCTGCTGCGGCGCTCACGCTCGATGCAGGCCTCGGCCCTGGTCGAGGCGACCCGCTCCGTGTTGCGGCCAACGCTGCTGCTCGGCGACCTCAACGAATGGCGTGTGCGCAACCGCTCCGCCCTGCTCGGTCTGTTTCCGCATTTCGGTCCGCTGCACGCCAGCATACCGAGCTTTCCCTCGCGGTTTCCCCTGCTCGCGCTCGACCGCATCCTGGCGAGGCCTGCCGACATCATTTCGCGCATTGAGGTGCACCAGTCGCCGCTGGCGCGGGTCGCATCGGACCATCTGCCGCTGAAGGCCCGGCTCTCCCTGGACCATATCCGGCTGGGGCAGCAGCCGCCGCCCGGCGTCTGACGCCACATCGACCCACCGGCCGCGGCTCGAACCGCCGCCGCAACGGCACTGCCTGTTGGCCACACGGCGACGGCGCATCGCTCACCCGGCCATCGCCAGGGCGACGGCATCGGCGCCGGCCGGAAAGCGCAATTGCCCGGACGTGTCGTTTGCCGCTTGCCAGACAGCCTCGGCCACATCGGTCTCGCGGGTCATGAGCGGCGGGTTCGCATACCCGGCGAAGATGGGCGCGGCAAATGCGGCATAGGCCTGCGGGATCAGATCCTCGATCCGAACCTGCGTATTGTGGGCAAATCGCGTGGTGGGGGCGTAGCCGGGTTCGACGAGCTTGGCGGCGACACCGAAGGCGCAGAGCTCGTGCGCCAGAGATCCTGTGAACCCCTCGATCGCCGACTTGCTGGCGGTGTAGGCCGCAGCAAGCGGCATCGACGCCAGCGTGACGCTTGAAGTGACGTTGACCACCACGCCCGAACGTTTCTGCCTGAATTGCGGAATGACGGCCTGGGTCATCGCCATCACGCCAAACGTGTTGGTCTCGAACACCTTGCGCACATGCGACATCGGCGTTGCCTCGAAGGCGCCGACCACGCCGATGCCGGCGTTGTTGACAAGCACGTCGATCGGGCCGGCGGCTTCGATGGCCGCCGCGATGCTTTCCGGCTTCGTCACATCCAATGCTACCACGCGCATGCGTTCCGATCGAGGCCGGATGCCGCCGCGGCATGGCCATCGCCGAGGTTGCCGAACGAACCGGCTACGGGTCGGCAAGCGCCTTCAGCACGGCCTTCAGCCGCCATGTCGGACAGCCGCCCGGCCGCTATGCGAGCCCGGCACGGATCGTGCCCGACGCGCCTCCCTTCCACCGGCGTTCGTCCCCCGGGCGGCAGGTCTGGCCAAAGCACTCTCTTTCACAAGGATATGGCAAATCCAAACCGATTGTGGATCCGTAGAGCGGAGAGTATCGCAATGAGGCAGCAGGTTTTGACCGGAGACGAGCCGGCAGGAGGGGCAAACGCCGCGCCTGACCGGCAAGGCGCGACCACGATGCTGGCCGCAGTGTCGGGCCTGTGCATTTATGCGGCAGGCTCGGCGATTCTAGCGGCGGGGCTGGCCGTCGAGGGACGCCGGATCGGCCTGTCGGAAACCGAGATCGGCACCATCTTGAGCCTGGGCGCGTTCGCAGGAGTGGTAACCGCTCCACTTTGGGGCTATGCTTCCGAACGCTGGAACCGGCGCACGCCGATCCTTTTGGCCATGCCCTTCGTGGCGATCGGCCCTGGGCTGATTGGGCTGGTCCTCGGCAATGCCGCGGCGCTTTCGCTTGCCTTCGTCTACGTGTCGCTGATCGTCGCCCGCCTGCTGCATGCCGCTTTCGGCGCCGCGCTCATCCCGCTGACGCAGAGCTACCTCGCCGACTCATCTTCGCCGCGACTGCGCGTCAGCGTGATGGGCCTGCTCGGCGCCGCCTTCAGTCTCGGCACCGTCTGTGGCTCGACGCTATTGTGGGCGACCGCCCCGTTCGGACTCGCCAGCGGGCTTTACGTGCTCGCCGGCCTGGGCCTAGCTGCTTTCCTTTTCACCGCGACGCACCTGCCGGAAGTTCCCCGCCGCCGGAACGTGCTACCCGAGGAAGCCCGGGTTCCGCTTAGTCGCACCTGGCCCAACTTCGCCATCTCCCTGGCTGGATACTCGGCCTATTCCATCGTCCAGCCGATCGTCGCCCTGCGGATCATGGATCGCTTTGCCGCCGACGCCGTCACAGCCACCGGACGCGCCGGGCTCGTGCTGGCCGGCGCATCCCTCTCGCTGGTCCTGGCGCAGGCTTACGTGGCCACGCGCAGCGGCTGGAATGCCGCTGCGATGCTGGTCATCGGCAGCCTGTTCGCGCTCGGCGGGATGGTGGCGCTCACCACCGCCGACAGCGTGCTGCCGCTGGCGGGCGCGATGATCGTCGTCGGGCTGGCGCTCGGCTTCATGGTGCCCGCCAACCTCGGCATGCTTAGCCTGGCGACGGGCGGCGGCGCCCAGGGCAAGGTCGGCGGCATCAATGCAGCCGCCAGGGGGCTGGGGATTGCGATCGGGCCGATCACCGGAACGGCGCTCTACGGCGTCGACCAGGATGCCCCGCTTTGGGCCGCTACCGCCCTGCTTGCCCTTGTCGCCGTGCTGTCGATGACGGCGGGAGCGATCAACCGGAGGCCGCCGACGGCGTGAGGCCGCCGGCGGTGCCTTCGCAGGTCAATAATCCACGGCGTCGCGAATGATCGGGCAGGTCATGCAATGGCCGCCGCCACGGCCGCGGCCGAGTTCGGCGCCGGCGATCGTGATCACCTCGATCCCCTCCTTGCGCAAGAGAGTGTTGGTGTAGGTGTTGCGGTCGTATGCGAACACGACGCCCGGCGAGGCGCAGACGAGATTTGCACCGGAATCCCATTGCGTGCGCTCGCGAACGTAGGCATTGCCGCCGGTCTCCACGACGCGCACCTTCTTGAGGTTCAGCGCCTCCCCCACCGCCTTCACCCAACCGCCTTCGTGGGCCCGCACGTCGATGCCGCCATTCTTTCCGGGCCGCACGCTGAACGGCGTGATCGAGTTGACGATATCGGGGTAGATCAGCACGCAGTCACGGTCGGCGAATGTGAAAACCGTGTCGAGATGCATGGCCGCGCGTAGGCTGGGCATGCCGGCGACCAGAACGTGATCCACCACGTCCTGGTCGAATAGCGCCCTGGCCGCCAGTGCGATGCCCTGGCGCGAGGTGCGCTCGGACATGCCGATCAGCATGGTGCGGTTGCCGGCGGGCATGACGTCGCCCCCCTCGACGGTGGCAAGCCCGTGCTCCTCTTCAGGATTGCCCCACCAGATCTTCACTTTGCCGGCGAAGTCTGGGTGGAACTTGTAAATGGCGGTCGTCAGCAGCGTCTCGTCCTTGCGGGCCGGCCAGAAGAGGGGGTTCACGGTGCAGCCGCCATAGACCCAGCAGGTTGTGTCGCGCGTATAGAGCGTATTGGGCAGCGGCGAGATCAGATAGCGGGTGATCCCCGGCGATTCCCTGATAAGGTTCATCAGCGGGCCGGACAACTTCTCCGGGAACTCCTCGACCGAAAGGCCGCCGACCAGGGTCTCGGCCAGATCGCGGTTGGGCAGCCCCTCGAGATAGCTGCGCACGTCGTCCATCAGTCCCAGTCCGACCTCGTTGGCGGTGACGCGATGATCCAAAATCCAGGCTTTCGCCTCGGGCACCGCGACGGTCTGGGTCAGCAGATCGTGCATCTCCACCACGTCGACGCCGCGGTCGCGAAGCTTCTGCTGGAAGTCGAGATGGTCGCGCTTGGCGACCTCCACCCACAACACGTCGTCGAAGAGGAGGTCGTCGCAGTTCGAAGGCGTCAGCCGCGCATGCGCCCGCCCGGGCGCGCAGACCATCACCTTGCGCAGTTGGCCCACCTCGGAATGCACGCCGAAGGCCGTCGATTGGGTAGCCATTTTGTTTTTCCTCTGCCGCTTTCAGGGAGTGATGCGGCCGGTGACCAGGCCGATCAGGCCGATCACGGCGGCGATGAGCACGGCGGCGAGAACGATCAGTTCCCGCTGCGTGAAGAGTTGCGCGTTCTGTTCGCGCCGGGCCCAGTAATAGAGGATGGTCCCCGGGGCATAGAGGACGGCGACGAGAATGACGTATTTAGTCCCCGCCGCGACGAACATGAAGATCGTGTAGATCACCGCGATCCATGCGAAAATCCGGTCACGACCCTGCTCGCCCGGGGTGGCCTCGTAGCCTTCGCCTCGGTTCGCCAGCAGCACGCCATAGCCGGCCACCAGCAGGTAGGGCAGCAGGCTGGTCACGCTGGTCATGTCGAGCATGAAGTTGAAGGCGTCCGCCGACCAGTAGGTTGAGATGAGGAACAGCGAGACCACGCTGTTGGTCAGCCACAGCGCATTGGCCGGCACGCGGTTGCCGTTCTGCGCCGAGAAGAGCCTCGGCATGTCGCGCGACTTGGCGGCTGCGAACAGCACTTCGGCGCAGATCAGCGACCAGGCGAGATATGCGCCGAGCACGGATATGAGCACGCCGACGGAGATGAACACCGCGCCCCAATGCCCGACGACCAGTTCCAGCGCCCCGGCGAGCGAGGGGTTCGCGACGCCGGCGATTGCCGCCCGCGGGGCGTTGGCAAACGGCAGCAGCGTGATCGCCACCATCAAGCCGGTGACGGCGACGAAGCCCAGGATCGTCGCGGTGCCGACGTCGGCGCGCGTCTTGGCGAAGCGCGAATAGACGCTCGCCCCTTCGATCCCGAGGAAAACGAACACGGTGATCAGCATCGTGTCGCGGACCTGTGCGAGCAGCGTCTTCTCCGGCATGTCCACGCCGCCGAAGAAGTTCTCGGAAAACTGCGCGTAGTTGAAGAAGAAGATGAAGGCGAGGATCGCCACGATGATCGGAACGATCTTGGCGACCGTAACGACGGTGTTGATGAAGGTCGCCTGCTCGACCCCGCGCAGGATCATGAAATGGAATGACCAGATGCCGATGAGCGAGACGATGATCGCGGTCGCCGTGCTGCCGTCGCCGAAGATGCCCGGGAAAAAGCGGCCGAGCGTGGTGCTGATCAGCACCCAGTAGAAGACGTTGCCCAGGCAGCTGCCGAGCCAATAGCCGAAGGCGGACAGGAAGCCCATGTAGTCGCCGAAGCCGGCCTTGGCGTAGCCGAACACGCCGGAATCGATGTCTGGCCGCCTTTCCGCCAGCGACTGGAAAACACGGGCCAGCATGTACATGCCGGTCCCGGCGATCAGCCAGGCGATGATGGCGCCGAAAGGCCCGGTCGCGGTGGCGAATCGGCCGGGGAGATTGAAGATGCCGGCGCCGACCATCGAGCCGACCACCATGCCGGTCAGCGCAAACAGCGACACCTTCTGCGTATTGTCCGCCACGTCTTAATCCCTCCCTTCAGACGCCGGCGTTGTTTCGCCGGTCTCCGCCTGTGATCGACAGCGTCCCAAGCGTGCTTTGTGCCCGTAGATTAGGGATTTTTCGAATTGCCGATAGGGGGAAACAGTCCCGGCCACGGAATTTTGAGGAATTTTGATACTCATCCCAGAACGGCTGTCTGACTTCAAGCCGGCTAACAGCGAAGGCTGTGAGTGATAAAACCTCGAATTACCCTTTACGCCTTTGATCCGCTACCAGGAATCATTTCGATAGCCGGCGTTCCTTTTTCGAATCTTACTTCGTCGCCTCAGCATTACCCTCTTGAATTGCGCAGCAACCAAAGCACCGTCGACGACGCTTTCATACGAATTAGGATTACCGCGAGTTCAGCTTTTTCCGGCGGGTGAGCCTCGGCGAGACGGTGCTGCGCCGTAGAACCGTATCAGGCGCGCTCGACGACCCTCGCCTGCCGCCGATCTGCGGCGACGATCTATGCACCGCGCCACGTTTGATCCCAATCAAGGCGCGGCGGTACGCCCCCTGCGACTCTGGCGCAATCGTCGGGATTTCTCCATGCCTCACAACCTCATCGCCAGATTCGCCGCGCCGGTGCCACGCTACACGAGCTATCCGACCGCTCCGCATTTTCATTCGGGCGTCTCGGCCGACACGTACCGTGAATGGCTCAAGGCCCTGCGTGACGGAGCCAATCTCTCGCTCTACCTGCATGTCCCCTACTGCGACCGGTTGTGCTGGTTCTGTGCCTGCCACACCAAGCACACGCTTTCTTACGAGCCGGTGAAATCCTACCTTCAGGCGCTTGCCCGTGAAATCTCGACCGTGGGCGACATCCTAGCGGGCCGCACCAGCGTCAGCGCGGTACATTTCGGCGGCGGCTCGCCGACGCTTCTGAAGCCGGCCGACATCGTTGGCATCGGGCAAGCCTTGCGCTCCGCCTTCGCGGTCGGCGACGGTGCCGAGATCAGCGTCGAGATCGACCCGAGCGACATGGACGAGGCCCGCTTCGACGCGCTGGCCGAACTCGGCATGACCCGAGCCAGCCTGGGCGTGCAGGATTTCGAGCCCGCCGTGCAGCGGGCGATCAATCGCGAGCAGAGTTACGAGCGGACCCGCTGGGTCGTGGAGAACGTACGCTCCCGTGGCGCGCGGTCGGTCAATCTCGATGTCCTCTACGGCCTTCCGCACCAGACCGTGGCCACCCTCGCGCGGACGCTCGATCAGGTCCTGGCACTTTCGCCGGACAGGATCGCCATGTTCGGCTACGCTCACGTGCCCTGGTTCAAGAAGCACCAGACAATGATCGACGAAGCCGCGCTGCCGGGCGGCGCGGAACGTTTCGAGCAGTCGCAGTTCGCGGTCGCGCAGATTGCCGCGGCCGGCTACGTCGCCATCGGCCTCGACCATTTCGCGAAGCCGTCCGACGGCCTTTCGCAGGCCCAGGCGAACGGTGAGCTGCGACGCAATTTCCAAGGATACACCGTCGACGCCGCCGACGCGCTGATCGGTCTCGGCGCATCCTCGGTCGGAAGGCTGCCGCAGGGCTATGTTCAGAACATCGCCGCCATCGCCCAGTACGAGCGCGCGGTTGCCGACGGTGGCCTCGCGGTTGCCCGCGGCATCCGTCTTTCGGAAGATGACCAGGCCCGCGCCTTCGTCATCGAGAAGCTCATGTGCGATCTCGGCTTTTCCGGCCGCGAGGTTTGCGATCGCTTCGGTGTCGCCGGCTCCGCAGTCTTGAGGCTGGCCGAGGGTATTGCGGCCAGCGATGCCGACGAGATTTTCTTCCGCGAGGGCGACAGCTTCCGGGTGTCCGAGCGTGGACGCCCGTTCGTGCGCTCTGTCGCGGCGCAGTTCGACGCCTATCTTCAGAACGGCCAAGCGCGCCATTCGGCGTCCGTCTGATCGGCATACGAAGGAGAAATACCGATGATCCTGCCCAATGGCACCGTCGTCGCCGTCCTCGACGGCAAGACGATCAGGCTTTTCCGCAATCGCGGGCATGAACCCCACATCGACCTGATCGAAGCCCGGGAGCCCAACCTCGATGCGGCGAATGTCGGTTCGGGCGGGCGCCACCACAGCAGCACGGCCAATCCCGACGCCAAGCGGCTCAGGGAAGACAACTTCGCCGCCGCCGCGGCCGCCTACCTCAACCGGGAGGCTCTCTCGGGAGCGTTCGAGCACGTGGCGATCGTCGCCGACCCGCGCACGCTTGGCGAACTGAGAAAGCATTTCCACTCCGCCTTGAGCGCAAGGCTGGTGGGTGAAGTCGCCAAGGATCTTGCCGGACATCCCGCCGATGCCGTGGCGCAGGCACTTTCGGCGGCTTGATCGCGCCCCGCGACTGCGGGAACCCGGTTGTGCAGGCGGGCCGACGCTCGTCAACTTGTGGCTCGGGCGCGTGCCGCCCCGCCGCGATCAGCCGTTGAGCATGGGTTGCGTCAGTTCCTCCATGCGCGCCAGCACGTCGAGCCCCTGCATGTTCAGGTAGTTGAGCATGTCGATGAAGACCCAGTTCTCGACCAGCTTGCCATCCTCCTCGCGGTAGAGGTCGACGACGCGCATGTCGGCATCGTTGGGGCTGGCGGTCATACCCATGAAGCCGCCGGAGTGGCTGAGCGTCAGGTTGGCCCAGCCGAAGAAGCCGCCGAAATGGCCTTCCGCCATCCGGCAGAGGTGCCCGTTGAAGCGGTAGCCCCTGGAAAAGGCCTTTCTGAACGGCCCGGAATGCTGACGGATGTAGCGGGGAATGGTGTAGGTGGCGCCGATGCCGGCCGGCCCCCACCAGATCATGTCCTCGCTCCACGCGCGCGCCAGTTCCTCGGCAAGGCCGGTCGCGCCCCTGCTGCGGTCGGCGGAGCGCATGTCGTTGAGCATGCCGTCGATCGCCGCGAGTGTCGCCCGGCCGAGCGCCGGATCCTGCGGCCCGTACATCAGCCCTTCATGCGTCGCCGGACCGGGCTGGACGAGATGCGCGCCGGTCTGCGGCGGAAACGGGTCCTGGCCCGCCTGGATCATCACCTGCGGGATGTCGAAGAACATCGCCGTCTCGACGATGCGGCCGTTCTCCACGCGGTCGAACTCGGCGTAGCGCATCATCGCGATCCTTCCGGACGGCCGGATGCCGAGCCAGGGCCGGTCGAACAGGCCCATCAGATGGCCCATCGAGACGACCCAAACCGACGTGAAACCGTCGAGTTCGTTGAGCCCGGCCATGAAGATGTCGGGCCGGCGCTGCAGGCGCGTCATCGCGCCAAGGAAAGGCGCCCAGAAGGCCGCTGCCACCGCCGCCGCTCCCCGCTGTTCGTGAAACGGGTGCATGCCGCGCCAGTGCCAGTCTGGTGCGGTGTGCGCGGCCAGCGCGGCCGCGATGGTGTCGGGAGTCCCGCGAGCTATCGCCGCATGGTGCGCGCGCACGAGATCCTTCTCGGCCTGCAAATCGCTCACGGTCCAACCCTCTTCTCTCTCGTTTCCGCCGTCGCCTCGCCTGCCGGCGGGAGGTCCAGCCAGGCGAGAAGCTCGCGCGTAACCGCGCCGGGCCGTTCGAGTGTCGGCAGATGCCCGGCACCCTCGATCACGATCAGGCGCGACTGCGGCATCAGCGAGTGCATAAGTTCGTGGCGGTCGCGCGGGCATAGACGGTCGTCCTCGCCCATCAGGACGAGCGCCGGTCCCTTGAAGGCGGAGAGCGTCGCCTGCCGGTCATCGCGGCCGGCGAGCGCCATCGACTGCCGGGCAAAAACCTCCGGCCCCAGCGCCAGCGCCATCTCCATGCAGAGGTCGAGGATGCGCTGGCGGTCCGGCCCGTCGGCGAGGTAGCTCGGCTTCATCTCGTCACGCAGCACGGAGCGGAGTTGACCCGCCCTCGCCTTCTCGATCTGCGGTATGCGTCGCGCCTGCACTTCGGGCGCCTCCGCGCGCGGGTTGGTGTCGAGCAGCGCCAGCCGCTCGACACGCTCCGGCGCCTGGTGCAGCAGCTCCATCGCGACGATGCCGCCCATGCTGAGCCCGGCCAGGGCAAATCGCGGCGGCGCGGTGGCGAGGATTGCCGCCGCCAGCGCCTCCGTCGTGTCGTGCTCGGTCGGCGCTGCCAGCAGAACCGGACGGCGGCCGAGCGCGGCAAGCTGCGGCGCAAACAGCCGCCAGTCGCACATCATGCCGGGGATGAGCACGAGCGGCGTCATGAAACGCGGCGGGCGCCTTCCTTCAGCGTGGCGAGCTTCGCCCACGCAATCTCCGGGTCGACCGCGCCGAAGCCGGCGAAGGTGCCGAAGCCGCAGTCGGAGCCCGCCATCACCCGCTCCGGCCCGACGATGTCGGCAAAGCGCTGCAGCCGCTGCGCCACCAGATCGGGGTGCTCGACGAAGTTGGTGGTGGTGTCGACGACGCCGGGAACCAGCACCGTGTCGGCAGGAATTTCACCCGAGCGGTCGCGGAAGACCGTCCATTCGTGGCCGTGGCGCGGGTTCGACGTCTCGAACAGGAGGTAGCGCGCCTTCACCCCCATCAGCACGGAAAAGACCTTCGCCATGTCGATGTCGCAGACATGCGGGCCTTCATAGTTACCCCAGCAGATGTGGACGCGGATGCGATCCCGCGGCAGCCCGTCTATGGCGTGGTTCAGCGCCTCGACATGGCTGGCAGCGACCTTGACGAACTCCTCGTCCGAAAGATGCTGGAAAAGCATGTGGCGCGACAGCGCGAGATCCGGGCAGTCCAACTGCAGGAAGAGACCGGCCTCGACGATCGTGCGGTATTCGTCCTTCATCGCATCCGCAAGTGCCGCGAGGTAGGCCGCGCGGGTCGGATAATAGCCGTTCTGGAGGAACAGCGAGATGACGCCCGGCGAGGCGGCGTTCATGAAGCCATGCGCGACGCCGTGCGCCGCCATCGCGGCCTTCAGATTGGCAATGTCCTTGACGAGTTCGCCCTGGCCCTTCGAGCGGACCTCGCCGACGCACATCGGCCGCGAATAGGTCGGCGTGCCGCCGGACTTCGCCAGCCGCTCCAGGAAGGTGGGGAACAGCTTGAGGTCGCCGGGCGCATTGCGCGGGCTGTCGCCGGCAAAGCCGGTGTAGCGGTCCTTCACATAGGTCGCGTAGGAGATTTTCGACGTCTCGCCGTCGCTGACGATGTCGATTCCGGCTTCTTTCTGCCGCCGCACGACCTCGGAGACGGCCGCGGTCATGCAGGCGTCAAAACCTGCCGCGTCGTAAGGCTCGCCGCGCTCGCGTGCGAACAGATAGTCGACGACGGCCTGGCTGCGCGGCAGCGACCCGACATGTGTGGCCTGCAAGGTCATCATTTTCCTCCCGTCTACGCACCTTGATACCGGCGGCCTAGTGCCGCCAGGTCGGGCCGGCCTTGTCGGCCGTCTTGGTGACCCGGTAGAGGCTGGCCTCGCCGGTCATCGACGGGGTCAGCGAATGCCGCAGGCCGGGAGGCACCGCACAGGTGTCGCCCGGGTTGAGCGTCTTGGTGCCGCCGTCCCACTCCAGCCGCCAGTAACCGCGCATCGGCATCAGCACCTCGTGCGTGTCGAGGACGTAAGGCGTCGACGGGATCGAGTTGCGGGACAACAGCTCGACCTCGAAACCGGGCTTGTCGCGCAGCAGGCCCTTCTCGCCGATCACCTTGGCGGGCTGGCGGTCCGACAGCGCCATCAGGTCCCAGTAGCGGGCGACGTAGTTGGGCACGACGTCGGCGGTGGTCGGCTCGGGAAAAGTCTTCAGTTCGTCGTCGGTCAACAGCGGCATCGGCTTCACGCTGTCCGGAAGCTTTTGGCCCTTCTTGGAATCGTAGAGCTTGCCGTTTGCGCCGAGCACCAGCCCGTGCTCCCTGGCGTCCTCGATCACCTGCGGCGCCCAGATGACGCCGCCGCCGGCATCGTCGCCGCCGAGGATCGCCATGATCATCCCGTAGTCGGTGCCGATGTTCTCGAAGCCGCGAAAAATCCCGGTCGGGATGTTGAAGATGTCACCCTCTTCGAGCACGACCTCGCCGGCCTTGCCCCAGCGGCCCCAGAAGAAGCGCCAGCGGCCCTTGAGCACGAAGAAGACTTCCGCGGTGCGGTGCGAATGCAGCGAGTTGCGGCACTTCGGCGGCTGGCCGGCGGCGCCGATGTTGAAGCCGGGCGTCTCACGGATGTGGACGTGCTGGTCAGCACTTTCGGAGACCCCGCCGCCGATGATTGTGAAATTCTCCTTCTGGTCGGAGCCCGGCGTATGCGCGTCGATGAACGCGGTCTTGCAGGGTATCAACTCCCCGTAGCGCACGATGCGCGCCTCCATTTCCTGCGGTGTCATGGTCTCATCCCGTCTTGAGAAGGATCTGCTTCCAGATCGCGGTTTCGTCGTAGAGAACGTATTCGCGGCGCAGGCCCCAAGGCCCGAACTCGGCGTGGCTGATCGCCATCACGTGGAGGTCCACGCCGGTCGGCGTGCCGAAGGCGCCCCAGCCGTCATGCCGGCCGGTCAGCGACCAGCGCACCGCGGCACGCGGCGAGAACTCGGGATCGTCGCGGCCGATGACGTGGTGGATCTCGAACCTCGCGTTGGGCAGCGCGGCGCGCAGGCCCATCCAGAACTGGTCGGCATCGCCATGGCCATGGGCGGTCACGCCGCCCGGCAGTTCCAGCTGTGCGGCGCGGTCGTACTCCACCGGGATCGCGGCCATGTCGGCGCCCATGATGCGCGACAGGATGTCGGCATAGCGCTGCCCGACCGGGTGGTCGTTGCCCTTGCCGCGATAGTCGCCCTGGACATCGATCTCCGGCGTGAACGGCTTGACGCATTTGTCCGGGCCGCCCTCGCGCGCGATCAGGTCGGCGGCGAAAGCCTTCGGAGCCCAGCCCATCTGCCGCACGATGGCGCCCTGGTCGCGCACCAGCCACTCGTCGTAGATCTGGTTGTTGCGCGAGGCACAGTCGGCGAGAATCCGGTAGACGAACCGCTTGCCAGTCGCTTCGCCATACATCCCCGCCCGGGTGTGGGTGGCCTGCGAAAGCAGCCGGTGCGAGGACAGGAAGCCTCCATCCTCGTTGCCGCACCAGATGACGTCTTCGCCCAGCAGCGTACGGTCGGGAAACTCGGCGAGCGTGGCCATCGTGGCCGCGATCACGTTGCGGTTGCCGATCACCACCGACCCCGGCGAGCGCACCGGAATTGTGTCAGAATAGTATTTATGCAGGGTCGCGATGCGGCGGTCTTCCCAGATCTCCTTGGTTATGCCGAGGACGTAGTCCGGGAGGTCCCTGAACTTCGGGTCGTAGCCTTTCATTGCCATGTTCTCGTCACCCTGCGGTCCAGCCGCCGTCTATCAGGAGGGATGTGCCGGTGATCATCGCCGCCGCGTCGCTTGCGAGGAAAACCACGGCGCCCATGATGTCCTCGACCTCGGCGACGCGGCCGAGCTTGATCTTCGAGGCGATCCAGGCAGCGCGTTCCGGGTTGGAAAAGGTCGGCTCCGTCAGCGGCGTCCGCACGAAGGTCGGAGCGATCGTGTTGACGCGGATGCGATGCGGCCCAAGCTCGATCGCCGCCGCCTTGGTCATGCCTTCGATCGCATGTTTCGTGGCCGCATAGACCGTGCGATCGATGCCGCCGACGTGCCCCATCTGGGACGAGATGGTGATGATCGAGCCGCCCTTGCCGGCGGCGACCATACCGCGCGCGACTGCTTGAGTGACGAAGTATGCGCCGCGCAGATTGATGCCGACGACCGCGTCGAAATCTTCGATTTTCGTGTCGACCAATTGCGAATGGCGGGCAGTGCCCGCGTTGCTGATGAAGATGTCGAACGGCCCGGCCGCTTCGACCGCAGGCCCGGCGACTTCGGGCCGGTCGACGTCGAGCACCAGCGACTCGGCCGAGAAGCCGGTTTCGCAGATGGCGGCGACCCCCTCGTCCAGCGCCGCCCTCCCGCGCGCGGCGCAGACGACGTGCGCACCGGCCTCGGCCAGCGCCATGGCGCAGCCAAGCCCGATGCCGCGCGAAGCGCCGGTGACCAGCGCGCGGCGGCCGTCGAGCCGGAACGACGGCGTGCGCGGGAGTGACGTCATTTGAGCGCCCTCCCCGTCTCGGAATCGAAGCCGGTGCGCGCCTTGTTGAACTCGCGCAGACGCGCGAAGCCGTCGATGCCGATCTGGTCGTAGACGTGCAGAAGATCGATCAGAACCCAGTTTTCACGGATCATGCCGTCCTCGACGCGCCAGAAGTCCAGCGACCGCATCTCGATGCGCCTGCCGGCCGGCGCGATGCCGAGCCAGCCGCTACCCGAAAGCGTCTGCACCATGTCCGGCCAGCCGGTCACGGCCGCGTAACTGCGATCGGCGAAGTGGTGGGGCCTGGTCTGCTCGGGGTACTGGCCGCGGTCGGGCATGGCGCTTAGGAACGGAATCTGGTGCCAGTTGCGAAAGCCGCGGATGCCGCGCGCGGTACCGATACCCGCCGGTCCATACCAGTTCATGCGCGGGTGCCAGTAGCGATCCAGTTCCATGACTTCCGGCCCTCCCTGGGACGGATGGCGAACCATGGCGGAGAGCATCCCGACGACGAGGTCGCGGGTCGCTGCAGCCGCGGCCTCATCATAGGGGCCGGGCACGAGGCCATCGAGGCTGGCCGGACCGGGGACATGCCACTCGCGCCCCAGGCTCGGTGCCAGCGGCCAGGCCGAAGCCTGCATCATCACCTCGGGAATGTCCCATATCGCCTGGATCTCGACCACGCGCTCGTTCTCCAACCGGAAGAACTCGTGGAAGCGCATCGCCACCTGGTGCCCGGTGGGCGGAATGTCGAGCCAGGGTGCAGCAAAGATCCCCGTGTAGTAGCCGCCGCATCCGACCCAGTCGGCACCGTGGCCGTCCGTGCCCGCCACGACGATGGTGTCGCGCCGCTCGAGGTCCGGAACCGCGCGGAACAGTCCGGCATAGCCTGTGTCGTAGAAGGTGCTCGCGTCCATGTCGCCGAACGGGTGGCAGAGCCTCACTTGGGCGCCGGGCGCGAGCAGGCGATTAAGCGCCTCGCGGACGCCGTCTTCCGAAAAGTCATACATCGCCGCCCGCATCGGGGCGACGAGCTGCTTGTGATGACTGTGCCGGTCGGATGTCACTCGGCAGCCTCGGCGTAGGGCACGTTGCGGCCGCCATAGCGACGGACGCGGACGTTGGCCTGTTCGGCATGGCCGACGAAACCCTCCAGCATGCAGAGCCGCGAGCAGTATTCGCCGATCATGGCCGAGGCCTGATCGGTGAGCACCTTCTGGTAGCTGTGCGTCTTGAGGAATTTTCCGACCCACAGCCCGCCGGTGTAGCGGCCGGCCTTTTTCGTCGGCAGCGTGTGGTTGGTGCCGATCACCTTGTCGCCGTAGGCAACGTTGGTGCGCGGCCCAAGGAACAGCGCGCCGTAGCTCGTCATGTTCTGAAGAAACCAGTCGTCGCGGTCGGTCATCACCTGCACATGCTCGGAGGCGATGAATTCGGCCTGCTGCAGCATCTCCTCATAGGTGTCGCAGACGATGACCTCGCCATAGTCCTCCCAGGATTTCGCCGCCGTGGTGCCGGTTGGCAGGATCTTCAGAAGCCGCTCGATCTCGACCATGGTTTCGCGCGCCAGCCGTTCCGAGTTGGTCAGCAATACCGCCGGCGAATTGACGCCGTGCTCGGCCTGGCCGAGCAGGTCGGTGGCGCACAGCTCGGCGTCGACGGTCTCGTCGGCGATCACCATCGTTTCGGTCGGCCCAGCGAAAAGGTCGATGCCGACGCGGCCGAAGAGCTGGCGCTTGGCTTCGGCCACGAAGGCGTTACCGGGGCCGACCAGCATGTCGACCGGCGCAATCGTCTCGGTGCCGAGCGCCATCGCGCCCACGGCCTGGATGCCGCCGAGACAGTAGATCTCGTCGGCCCCGCCCATGTGCATGGCCGCCACGATCGCCGGATGCGGCGCGCCGCCCTGTGGCGGGGCCGAGGCAATGATGCGCTTCACGCCGGCGACCTTCGCGGTCACCACGCTCATGTGGGCGGAGGCGACCATCGGATACTTGCCGCCCGGCACGTAGCAGCCGACCGAATTCACCGGGATGTTCCTGTGGCCGAGGATGACGCCGGGCAGCGTCTCAACCTCGATGTCCTTGATCGAAGCCTTCTGCGCCTCGGCGAAGCCGCGCACCTGCGCCTGCGCGAAGCGGATGTCATCGAGGTCGCGCTTCGCCACCTTCGACATCGCGGCCTCGATCTCGGTTTCGCTCAGCCGGAAGGCGGGCGGCGAGTACTTGTCGAACTTCTCCGACAGGTCGCGCACGGCCGTGTCGCCCCGCTTCTCTATGTCGGCGAGGATGCCTTCGACGGTGGCACGGACCTTTGCGTCGTCCTCGGCCCGCGCCTCGGCGCTCCTGGCCGTCTTCAGATGGCGGATCATTTGGGGCGTTTCCGGTCTTTTTCTTGTTTCAGGCGGCCTTGACGGCCGGGCGAGGCGGGATCTTGCGGCCGGCATCGTATTCTTCCCAGCCGTGGCCGTTGAACGGGTCGACGCCTAGCTGGCGCATCACATGCGGGAAGTCGACCATGACCCAGTTGTCGACGATCTTGCCGTCGACCACCTTCCAGAAGTCCATGTAGCGGATCTCGACACGCTTGCCGGTCGGCGCGATGCCCATGAACTCGCCGGAATGGGTGGCTTCCTGGCGGCCGAACGCGGCCATCCACTCACCCTCCGCGAGGCGGGCCTCGTCGATGCAGACCTTGTCCGAAAAGGCGGCCTGGAAGGGGCGCTGCCAGTTGTCCTGGAACTCCTTCAGTCCGTTCTTGGTGCCGCAGCCGGCATTGCCCATCCAGCGGAAATTGCTGGCGAAGAACGCGCCGATGCCGTCGATGACGTGGTCGTTGAGCCCATCGACCATGCCTTCCACGACGGCGCGCGTCGCCTCGGTCTTGGAGCGGTCGTTGTTCTTGGTGAGTGCCGCCTGTTCGGGACGGGAGCCTTTCATGGATGCCTCCTGGATTATCCTTTGACCGCGCCTGCGGTGAGGCCGGACACGAGCTGTTTCTGGAAAACCATGACGAGCAGGAAGAGCGGCGCCGTGATCGACACGGCGGCCGCCACTGCCTGCACCTGGTCGGTGGTGGTGGTTTCGCGGTTGAAGAAGCCGGTGATGGCCGGCACCATTGTCTGCGACTGCGCGTCTAGCAGCAGCGAGCAGACGAGATAGTCGTTGTAGGCGAGCAGGAACGAGAACAGCCCGGTCGTGATGACACCCGGCCACATGACCGGCATGATCACCCGGCGGAAGGCGCCGAAATGCGAGCAGCCGTCGACGCGAGCCGCCTCGTCGAGTTCGGTCGGGATGTTCTGGAAGAATGAACGCAGCATCCAGATCGTGAAGGGCTGGTTGATCGACACCAGCACGACGATGACCGCCAGCGGCTGGCCGTAGAGCGTGGGCGGCGCGTCGGAGAACAGATGCAGTATCGAGCCGATGACCGGTGCGTTCCACAGCGGCGTCAGCAATTCGCGCGAATTGATGAACGGCGGCAGATAGCCGGTGACCAACACGGAGTGCGGCAGCGCGCGGAAGATCAGCGCCGCGATCAGCAGCCAGAACGCGAGCGGCGAATTTGTGCGGGCCAGGCCGTAGCCGGCGAGCGTGCCGACCGTAAGCGAGATGGCCACCGTGCCGAAGGTGATGACCAGCGAATTGATGAAGTTGCGATAAAACTGATGGTCGACCCAGACCGCGTGGTAGTGCTCCCAGGTCATGCCGAACAGCGGCTGCGCGAGCACGCGGACGCCGGGGATGGCGCCGAGCACCGCCTCGACGACGCGCACCAGAGCCGGCAGCAGCCACCAGAAGACTGCGACGCCCCCGACGAGAAGTGCCAGCGAGACTACCAGCCAGCCCAGCACGGGCGCGGCCGGCGCCAGGATGGCCACGGCGCGGCGCGCATGGCGCGCGGCGAAGCTGTAGGCGAACCATGCGGCGCCGGCGAAGATCGCCAGGCCGGCGACCGAGACGCCGCCGCGGTTCTCCAGGGTGGAATAGCCGACGATGACCTGCACCGGATCGTCGGCAAAAGCGTCGATCGGCAGCTTGAACGACATCACCACGATCCAGACCAGTGGGAACGCGGCCAATACCGACCAGAAGGTGACGAAGGCCGCGGTCGCGAGCTTCAGGCCGGCCGGGTGTTCGAGGGCTTTTGTGCTGGCCATCGGTCGCTCCTCACCGGGTCCGGCGCTGATCGCGCCAGGCGCGGCGCAGCAGCGGCACGAGGATGATGACGATGCCGATCATGGTCAGCATCGAGGAAGCCGAAGCCCGGGCGATCGAGCGGTTGCCGGCATTGTCCGGGATGAGGAAATCGTAGGTCAGCCACTGCAGCGAGATACGGTAGGCCTGGCTTGAGAAGCCGATCACTTCTTCGAACACTCGGTAGGCGTCCATCAGGTGGATCAGCGCGACGAAAACGATCAGCGGCATCAGGTGTGGGATGATCACGTATCGCAGGCGCTCGAAGCGCGAGGCACCGTCGATGATCGCCGATTCCAGCGTGTCCTCGTCGACAGTCTGCAGGCCGGCGTAGAAGATGACGAAGGCGAACGGCGTGACCGCCCAGACGCGATAGAACATCATCAGCGCCTCGATCGCCCAGCCATTGGCGAAGACGCGGACCGGGTGGCCGAGCAGGTGCTCGAGCGCGGCGGTCATGATGCCGTCGCCGACGAACAGCCAGCGGATCGACAGCGCACCGATGACCGGCGTGATGATGAAGGGCAGCAGCGTGATGAAGATCAGCGGGCCGCGGATGGCGCGCATCGTGTTGTTGAGGGCCAGTGCCACTACCAGGCCGAGGCCGATAACCAGCGGCAGCGTGACGATGGTGAAGGTGAGCGTGAAGCGCAGCGCCTTGTAGAAGTCGATGTTCATGATGGCCGAGACGCCGCCGCCGGCGGCCAGTGCGGCCGCCACCACGTCCGGCTTGAGCAGAAGCAGGTAGTTCTGGAAGCCGACGAAGCGGGTCTCGACCACCGGGCGGCCGGCCTCGTCGAGCACCGCCTGGCTTTTGGTCTCCTGCACGCAGGTCTGGGTGACGAAGCCCGGCGTACAGGTCTCGACGGTCACCTGCTCGTAGACCTGCTGGGTGACCTGGAAACTCTGGATGAAGACGCTGATCAGCGGCAGCGCGATGAACAGCAGCATCAGCGCCATCGAGGGGGCCACGAAGGCGAAGAATACGCGAGGCTTCATCGGCAGGCTCCCTTGCTGGCGGTTGCGGGGAACTCCGGACGCGAATGCGCCCGGAGTTTCGTAAGCAATGACTTACTTAATCAGGCCCTTTTCCTTCGCACCGGTCGTGTATTCGGCCTCGATGTCGGCCAGTGTCTGCTCAGCACTCTTCTTGCCGGTGAGGAAATCGCCGACATGGTTGCCGAACGACTCGTGCAGGATGCCGAGCGCGGGCGAAGCCGGGTAAGGCGGTGCGCCGGCTTCCGCCGAGGCGAACGCACCGGCTGCCAGAGCACCGGGCTTGTAGCCCTTGATGAGCCACACGGCGGCGTCGTTGTTGGCCTTCACCATGTCTTGGCTCAGGCCTTGCATGACCAGCTTGAAGGCGGCGTCGGCTTCCTCGTCGGAGATGTTCTTGGCAATGGTCACGCCGTCCCACCAGATGGTCGTGGCGGGCTTGCCGCCGGCGACCGCGGCCGGAGCCGGGCCGACGCCGACCTTGCCCACGACCTTTGATTCGGCCGGATCCTCGAGGGCGCCGGCGCGCGAGGCCCAAAGGTTGGTGAGCGCGATTTTGCCCTGCTGGAACTGCTGCTGGACGACAGTGGAGTCGGCGACCAGGAATTCGGGGTCCATGTACTCGCTGAGCGCCTTCAGCATCTCCAGCGTCTTGACGCCTGCCTCGTTGTTGACGGTGGCGACATTGCCCTCGCCGAACAGCTGTCCGCCGAAGCCGAGATACATGTTGACGAATTCCTCGCCGAGGTTCCAGCCGGTCTTGAAGGTGCCTCCCACCGGGTACTGAAGGACGCCCGCGTCCTTGATCTTCTTGGCCGCGGCCAGCAGTTCGTCATAGGTCTTGGGCGGCTCGATGCCGAGGTCCTTCAGGATGTCGGCGCGGTAGATCAGGTGCTGGGTGTTGACCATCATGGCGATCGCCATGGTCTTGCCGTCGATCTTGATCAGCTGGTTGGGCTGCAGGTTCTGGCCGTACTTGGCGACGAGGTCGTCGAGCGGGCGGATGGTGCCGTCCTGCAGCAGAGGCACGATGCTTTCGGTTGCGACGCCGCCGATCTGGTAGAGCGACGGCTTGGCGGCGAAAGCGGCCGGCTGCTTCTGGCCGAAATCCTGGTCGAGTTCGGGCTGGAAGTTGCCGCACTCCGACATCGCTCCGGTCACGGCCTTCCACGCCTCGAAGCCGGCGCTGAGCGACTTCAGCGGCACCTCGTTCTGGTAGCTGCAGGCGGCCTTGGCCGACACAGTCGCCAGCAGCGACAGGGCCGCGGCGAATGCAAGTTTCTTCAGCATTTGCGATCTCCCATTGTTTGTTGGTCGGTATGCACTTTCCTTGTGCCGCCCTGTCGTGGGCGGCACTGTGCCTCTTCAGATCCTCGCGCCGGTTTTCCTGTCGAACAGGTGACAGATTTCCGGCTTGACGACGAAGCCGACGGCATCTCCGATCTCGGCCTTGAAGTCCTTCGATGCCTTGAGCGCGAGCAGCGCCGGGCCGGCTCTGACGGTCACCATCGTGGCATCGCCCAGAAGCTCGACGCTGTAGATCGGCGCCGACACCTCGGCCGTGCCGGGAACGCCGAGGCTGGCATCCTCGGCGCGGTAACCCAGCGTCACCGGCCCCTTGTGATGCGCGGGCAGGCCGGGAATGCGCACATGCTCGGCGGTGAAGACGCCGTCGGTGATTTCGCCGTCGACGAGGTTCATCGCCGGCGAGCCGATGAAGCCGGCGACGAAGGTGTTGGCGGGGCGGCTGTAGATTTCCACCGGCGAGCCGACCTGCTGGAAGGCGCCCTTGTTCATCACCACGACGCGGTCGGCCAGCGTCATCGCCTCGACCTGATCGTGCGTGACATAGATCGTGGTCACCTTCAGCTCGTGCTGCAGGTTCTTGATCTGTGCGCGCGTCGAGACGCGCAGCTTGGCGTCGAGGTTCGACAGCGGCTCGTCCATCAGGAAGACGGTGGGCTGCCGAACGATGGCACGAGCAAGCGCCACGCGCTGCCGCTGGCCGCCGGAGAGTTCGCGCGGGCGCCTGTCGAGCAGCGGGCCGAGTTCGACCATTTCGGCAGCGCGGCGCACCCTGGCGTCATGCGTCGAGCGATCGACCTTGCGCACCTTCAGCGGGAAGCGGATGTTTTCGTAGACGGTGAGGTTCGGGTAGAGGCCGTAGCTCTGGAACACCATCGCCACGTCGCGATCCTTCGGCTCGAGATCGTTGACACGGCGGTCGCCGATGAAGATGTCGCCTCCGGTCGGGTCCTCCAGACCGGCGATCATGCGCATCGTGGTGGTCTTGCCGCAGCCCGACGGGCCGAGGAAGACGACGAACTCATGGTCGGCGATCTCGAGATTGATCTCGTTGACGCCTGTGAAGCTGCCCCACCGCTTGGAGACATTCTTCAAGGTTACCGATGCCATCGCTTTCGGCCCTTCGCTCTTTCGGACGGCTGATCCCATGGCACCGCGGCAGTGTTCCCGTCCGCCGTCGGCGCTCTTTCGATGGGCAACTCATCGCAGATTTTGAATACGTATGCAAGCTCCGCCGGACAAAAAGTTCGAAGCCGCGGCTACGTCCGCGGGAATTGGCGCGATCGGCCGAGCAGGTCGAGGCCAAGGCAGGAGAGGAAGTGCGGGATGTCGATGAAGATCCAGTTCTCGGCCAGCTTGTCACCGGCGCGCCGATAGACGTCGACGACGCGCATCTCGCCCGTCCGGTCCGATGCCGGCAGGCCCATGAATCCGCCGGAGGATTTCATGGTGAGGTTCGGCCAGCCGAACCAGGCAGCATAGTCGCCTTCCGCGATGCGGGCGACGTGACCATGGAAGACGATGTCCTCGAGGTGATCGCTGAACGGTCCCTGGTGCTGCAACTGGTAGCGCTCGGTCGTGTAGGTCGCGCCGATGCCGGCTGGGCCGAACCAGAGCATGTCCTTGTGCCAGGTGCCGAGCAGCTCGTCCTGCGGCGAACCCATGCCGGAGGTGGTGAGTTCGCGTGCCATGCGGTTGACCAGCTCGAGCGTCTTTTCGCCCTCGGCCGGGTCCGTTTCGCCATGGAGCAGGCCGTCATGGGTCATCGGACCGGGCGTCAGGATCGCCGCGCCGGACTGCGGCGCGAGCGGGTGCAGGCCGGCCTGCTGCATGATGCCGATGACGTCGCAGAAGAGTGCCGTCTCGACGATCATGCCGTCTGCCACGCAATGGAACTCGCAATAGCGCAGGAAGGCGAGCTTGCGGGTCGGCGCAATATCGAGCCAGGGTTGGTCGAACAGGCCCATCAGATGGCCCATGCTGCAGGTCCAGACGCCGCCGCGTTTCGCCACATCGTTCTCGCCGGCGATGAAGATGTCTTCGCGGCGCTGGATCGGTCGAAACGCCTTGCGAAAGGGGCGCCAGAAGACGTCGGCCACGGCCCCCGCCCCGCGCTGCTCGTAGAAGGGATGCATGCCGCGCCAGAGGAAATCCGGCGTCGTGTGGCGCGCGATGGCGCCTTCGATCTCGCCGTCCGCGGCGGCATCGAGGTCGCGCATGAAGGCCCGAACGATGGCCTTGGTCTGCTGAAACGCGGTCATCTCTTTCCTCCCATGGTTCTGCTCCCGCGGTTACGCTTCGGCGTCGTGCCTGCCGGGCGTTTTGAATTCGTATGCATCGAATTGCTTCACAAGCCGCCACCTCACCTCCGTCTCAGGAAGCGGATGGAAGCAGCTCGGCTTGGATGAGGGTGAGCGTCTGGCGGTCGGGCAGCCGCGCGCTGGCGCGCACGACGAGGCTGCCGGGGATCACAGCGTTGTATTTCACCACCTTGCCGGTCTCGATCTGCTCGACGAGGATGCGCACGGTCTCGGCGATCATCTGGTCGCCCGGCTGCCGCACCGTGGTCAGTTTGTAGCCACCCCACCCGGCCTCCGGCACGTCGTCATATCCGACCAGCGAGACATCCTCCGGGATGCGCAGGCCGAACTCGTCACGCAGCACGTCGGCGGCGGAAAACGCCATGTGGTCGTTCGCCACGAAGATGGCATCCGGCCGCACCGGGCCGGAAAGCAGCTCGCGCGCGGCCTGGGCTGCCCCCTCGAAGGTGTAGCCCCCGACGGTGCGCTTCCACAGCGAGCGGCCGAGCGCGGCGAGCTCGCCGGTGAAGCCCGCCTCGCGGTCGCGGTTGGTCGAGGAGTTTTCCGCGCCGGCCACGAAGGCGATGCGCTCGTGCCCTGCCGCCGCCAGCAATCGGGCGACGACCCGCCCGCCGGTCATGTTGTCGGAGGTGACGCTGCTCGCGGGCAGGGCCGGAACGTAGCGGTTGAACAGCACGACCGGTATGCCGGTCTGAGCGCATTCGCGCGCCAGCGTCGACGACATGGTCGCCGACGCCATGACGATGCCTTCGACCTGGAACTGCAGCATCTTCTGGACCATCTGATCCTGGTTGCCGGGATCGGTCATGAACAGCAGCACCTGGTAGCCGTGCTCCTGCAGCGAGCGGGAGAGCCGCTCAAGTACGATCGGATAGAACTGGTTGTCGAGGTATGCCACCAGCACGGCGATGATGCGCGACTTGCCGCTGATCATGGCGCGCGCCAGCGCGTTCGGCCTGTAGCCGAGTTCGCGCGCTGCCGCGAGCACGCGCTCGCGCGTAGCCTCGGATACGCTGGCGCCGGGCGTGAAGGTGCGGCTGACGGCCGACTGCGACACGTTCGCCAGCCGCGCGACGTCCTCCGAGGTGACCGAATCCTTCGCCATCACTGCTCCACCCGTCGCCGGCCGGCGCGCTCGCGCATCAACGCGAACAGATCCACGCCAAGTTGCAGGAACAGATCGGGAAAATCGAGCAGAACCCAGTTTTCCGTCAACAAGCCATCCTGGCGGCGCCACCAGTCCATCACGCGGATATCCAACGTCCTTCCCGTCGGATCAAGTCCGCAGAAGGGACCGGAATGCGTGGCGCGAATGCTCGGCCAGCCGGCATAGCACGCATAGGGCCCGTCGGCGAAGTGCGGCGCCTCGAGCCCGTCCTGCCAATCCGGAAACGCGCGCATCCACGGCGTCTGGTGGTCGCGGAAGAAGCCGTCGAGGCCGCGGGTTGTCCCGATCAGCGCCGGGCCGTACCACATCATGTCGGGCGACCAGTAGCGCTCCATTCCCATCGCCACCCGGTTCCGTTCGAACAGCGGACCGAGCATCGCCATGACGAGGTCGAAGGTGCGCGCGGTTTCTCTGGCTGGAGAGGCGGCCAGGCGAACCCCATCGCGGGTCGCTGGTCCAGGCACGAGACCTTCGATGCCGGCTCCGCCGCGCCATGGCGCGACGCCGGCCTGACGCATAAGGTCGGGCAGGTCGAACAGGACGAAGGCTTCGGCGATTCGGCCGGCATCGAGGCGATAGACCTCGCCGAAGCGCAGCGCCACCCAGCGCCCGGTCGCCGGAATGCCGAGCCAATCCTCGGCGAAAATTCCGAAGTAGTAGCCGGTGGCGCTGATCCAGCGATCGCCGCTGAAGTCGCCTGCGAGAAAAACGTCGTCGCGCCGCTCCAGATCGGGGAAGCTACGGTGAAGCGGTTCCAGGAACCGCGCCTCGACGGCATCGATACCGTCGAGGCGCCCGAGCGGATGGCACCCGTTCCAGGCGATCCCGGGGGCAAATACGCGGCTAAGAACATCCATCCGCCCGGCACCGCGGCTGCGCGCGGCCGCGGCGAGGCCGTCGTGGAGGCCAGCGCGCAGATCGTTGTCAGTATGATTTGCCATTCCCATGCGAGCCGGCTGGCGCGGAAGCGTTTCGTTCCGCGCCGGCCTCCCCTGTCAGTGGCCGCCCTTGATACCGGCCATCAGGTCGACGCCGAGTTGCCTCATCACGTCGACATGGTCGACCATGACCCAGTTCTCATGCAGCTTGCCGTCCTTGACCGACCAGAAGTCGGAAAAGCGCATGCGCATGAACTTGCCGGTCGGGGCGAACCCTAGCCACTCGCCGCGCTGGTGCGCCGTGACGAAGCCGGTCGCCGAGACCATGTTGTCATCGGCGACCTCAATGTCGTTCTTGGCATGGTAGTCCGGGAACGCCTTGTAGAACGGCTTCAGAACTTCCTCCTGGAACCCCTTGATGCCGTGGATGTCTCCGAAGCCGGGAGGGCCGTGCCAGATCATGTCCTCGCGCCAGAACTGGTGGTGGGCCTCCAGATCCTGCCGATTGAGGGCGTCGTACATTCGGTGGACGAGATCGAGATTGTAAGCTGCTGCACTCATTGTTCTGCTCTTGTTGCATGGCCTGCCGTTCACCCTTTCGATAGAGGGGGGCAAGCGCTTTTTCGGATTATCGTTCGAATTGCAGGACCTGGCGTGCCTGCCCGCAGATCCGGCTAGGCGGTGGAGAAAAAGGTGGCGAGATAGATCATCCCTTCACCGCTCCCGCCGTCATTCCGGCCACGATCTGTTTCTGGAACAGGTAGATCAGGATGATGATCGGGATGGTCACCGAAACGGCGCCGGCAATGCCCATCATCAGCTTGTCGAGGTGTTTCGCCTGGCCCATGTAGTTGCCGAGCGCAGCCGTCATGGTGGCCATCTCGCCGTTCATCAGCTGCGACGAGATCAGGTAGTCATTGTAGGCGAGCAGGAAGGCGAACAGCGCCGCGGTGACCACACCCGGCCACATCACCGGCATGATCGCAAGCCTGAAGGCCTGGAAGCGCGAACAGCCGTCGATAAGGGCCGCCTCGTCGAGCTCCTTCGGGATGTTCATGAAGAAGGAGCGCATCATCCAGATCGTGAAGGGCTGGTTGATCGCGGTGAGCACGATGATCAGCGTCTCGTAGCGGCTCCATATGCCGAGGCTGAAGAAGGCCGGACGGTAGGCGGTGAGCAGCACCACCTGCGGCATGGCGCGGAAGATGAGCGCCACCACCAGCAGCCAGAAGCCGAGCGAGCCGCGGTAGCGCGATAGCGCGTAGGCGGCCGGACAGGCGACCGCCAGCGAGACGACCACGGTGGCGACGGTGACGATGGTCGTGTTCACCGCATAGCGCCAGAACCCGTCCTCCACCCAGACGCCGTAGAAATTGCGCAGCGTGATGGGCGCGAACAGCTTGGGCGGCACCGAGAAGGCGTCGACCGGCAGCCTGAACGAAATCAGGAACATCCACAGGAACGGGAACATGGCGATGAACAGCCACACCCCCATGCCGGCAACGTTGATGCTCTTCAGCCATAACGGCAGGCGGTCGGTGGCGCTCATGTCATCGACCTCTGCTCGCGCCAAGTGCTGACCAGCACGGGGATGAGCAGGATCACGATGCCGACGACGGTCAGCACGGCGTAGGCGGCCGCCTTGTGCACATTGTCCTCGAAGGACAGCACGATATAGACGAGGTACTGCAGCGAGCTGGCGAAGACGCGCGAATTGAACACCAGTATCGGCTCGAAGACGCGGTAGGCGTCCATCAGGTGGATCAGGATGACCACCGAGAACAGCGGCATCAGGTGCGGTATGGTCACCAGCCGGATTGCCTGCCAGCGGGTCGCGCCGTCGACGCGCGCCGCCTCCAGCGATTCCTTCGGCACCGTCTGGAGCCCGGCGTAAAGGATGATGAAGGCAAAGGGCGCGGCATACCAGACGCCGTAGGCGATGATGAGCACGCGGATCGTAATCTGGTCTTTCAGGAAGTAGATCTGGCCGAGGCCGAGTTCGCGCAGCACGGTCGCGACGATCGCATTGTCGAGGAACAGCCAGTAGACCGCGAGCGAGGACACCACCGGCGTCGCGATCATCGGCAGCAGCGACACGAAGATCAGCGAGCCCTTCAGCCGCTCCGTCGCCCGGTTGACGGCGAGCGCCAGCAGGAAGCCGATCGTGACCATCAGCGGCGTCGTGGCGATCACATAGATCATGGTGAACTCGAGCGCGGACCAGAAGTCGAGGTTGGTGATGTCGCGGTACATCGACTCCACCATGTCGGGCAGGCTCGCCGCTTCGCGCGGCTTGCTCAGCATCTCGCCTAGTTCCTTCACCTCGGCCGCCTGGGCGAGGTTGCGAAGGCCGACGAACTCCCAGTCGCGGACCGGGCGGCCGTGCTCGTCGAGCACGGCCTGCGGCACGTAGCTGACCTGCTCCTTGCTCGCCCCGCCGAAGAGCGGGACGTTGGTGCGCACCTCCACCATTTCGGTGCGCACGTGGCTCTGGTAGAGCGCGAGCCAGAACACTGCCACCAGCGGCAGCGCGATGAGCAGAAGCATCGAGAGGACCGAGGGCGCCACGAAGCCCAGGAAGGTTCTGGTTCTCATGGCGCTGCCCCGGTCCGCCTTGCCCTACTTCATGTAGCCGGCGTCGGTGGCGGCGCGGCTGTAGGCCTTGGCCGCGTCGTCGAGCGACTGCTGGGAGCTTTCCTTGCCGGCGATCGCGTCGCCGATGTTCTCGCCCAGCGCCAGGATGGCGAGGTCGACCTGCGGAGTCATCGGAAAGGGCGGCGCGCCGGCCTCGACTGACTTGACGATCGCCTCGGCATACTTGGTCGGCTTGTAGTTCGAGCGCAGCCACAGCGTGATGTCGTTGTTCTCGGTCACGGTATCGGCCTTGATCGCCTCCATCATCACCTGGAAGGTAAGGTCCGGATCGCCGTCGAGATTCTTCGGGATGACGTAGCCGTCCCACCAGAACAGCGTCGAGACCGGGCCGCCCGGCTTGGCGCTCGGCGCGACGGTGAAGCCCACCTTGTCCACCACCTTGCTTTCGTCGGCCTTGTCCATGGTAGCCGCGATGTCGCCCCACAGGAAGGCCATGGCGATGCGGCCTTGCTGCATCTCCTGCTTGACGCCGCCGAAGTCGATGGCGAGAGCGTTGGGCGACATGTAGCTGGCGAGCTTCTTCATCAGGTCGAGCGTGGCGACGCCCTCCGGCCCGTTGAACCTTGGCTCGGAGGTGACGGGATCGGCGAGCGTGCCGCCCATGGCGACGAAGATGTCGATGAACTCGTTGCCAAGTTCCCAGGAATTGCCGTAGGCGGCCGAGAAACAGTGGTCGAGGTCGGGATCGCCCTTCAGCTTTTCGCAGGCCGCGATCAGCTCGTCATAGTTTGTCGGAACGGCAATGCCGTGCTTTTCGAGGATGTCCTTGCGGAAATAAAGGATCTGGGCGTTCGCCATGAACGCCACGGCCATGATGTCGTCGCCGAACTTGATCAGCATCTGGTCTTCGATCTTGTACTTGTCCTTGTACTTCGCGACCAGGTCGTTGAGCGGCATCAGCTGGCCCTTGGACTGCAGCTGGACGATCGAGGAGTTGGCGACGGCGGCGCCGTCGAAGGGCGAGCTGGACGCCTCGAAGGCGCGCGGAATCTCCGTCTTCATCTCGGTCGTCAGCTTGACCTCGACCTTGAGGTCGGACTTCTCGCATTCTTTCATCTTCTTGCCCAACAGTTCGAGCGTCGGGAAGAAGTTGGTGATGACGTCGACTTCGCCGCTGCCCTCGATCGAGCAGGCGGCGCTGGCGAGCGACGGCGCCAGGCAGGTGGCCGCGGCGGCGAATGCCGTCGAAGCAAGCCATAAACGTAGGGTCTTCATGGGTTCCACTCCGGTGCGCCCGTTCTTTTCACGTCCGCCGGCAGCGTGGCGCCAGGCGCGCCGGCTCGAAATCCTGTCGCCCGCGGCGATCAGCGGTTGAGCTGCATCAGCACGCCGAACTCGTTGAACATCATCCATTCCTTCTGGACCATGCCGTCGGCGATGGCCCACTGGGTGATGCCCCATAGCGTGACTTGCTTGCCCGTCGGCTCGCCGTACGGGCCGTTGCCGCGATGCGTACCGACGGCACCCCAGCGTATCGACACGACGAAGCCGTCCTTCGGATTGCCCATCCAGTAGATGTCGTCGACGGTGAGGCTGATGTCCGGAAACATCGCGACCACGGAAAGGATGAAGGAACGGATCTGGCCCGGGCCGCGATAGACCCGCCCGGTCGAGCCCTGCATCACCACGTTCGGGCTGTAGACTGCGTCGATGGCCCCGAAGTTGCGGCGGTTCCAGATGGTCTGGAAGGCGGCGCGCACGAACTCATCGACATCGTCGCGCCTGGCGGGAATGGGCAGCGTCGCCGGCTTGCCCTGCCCAAGCATGCGCTTCGGCTCGCCGGCCATGAAATTGACCAGAGGCGAGGTCTGGCGGGCAGTGGCGAAACGCTTGGCAGTTTCGACGACGTCGAAGCCCAACTGCTGCAGCAAGCCGGCGGTGTCGTAGATCACGTTCTCGTGGAAGATCTCGTTGGCGCGTGCCACGCAGTTGGCGATGCACCAAAGCTGCACGCGTTTGCCGGTCGGGGGGCCGAAGCGGCTGTAGCCGGTGTTGGTGCCGAGAATCTTGGTGCGGTGCGAGGTGTGGAAGCCGACATCCTCGTTGCCGGCCCAGATCACCTCGTCGGCAACCAGCCGAATGTCGGGGAATGCGTTGTTGGTATGGACCGTATCGGCCACGATCTTGTCGCGGCCGTACTGCAGGCCGAGGTCGTCCCACACCGTGCAGTCGTGGCTGTAGGTGTCGTAGATGTAGCCGATGTCCTTCTCTTCCCAGATGCGGTGGGTGATGCGGACGATGTAGTCGATGATGTTGACGTAGGTCGGATCGAAGCCGCGCATCGGCTGGGAGACCAGGCCCTCGGGTGCCTTGCCGATGAAGTTGTCAGTGCCGCCGCGCCGGTAGGCGTCGAGCGAAATCGCAAAATCCTTCGGCATGTGCTCGACCGACAGCGCTTCGAACTGCACCCGCGACAATTCCGGGGCTCGCTCCGGCCTTGCCTGCAGCGTCTTCGATTTGTGCGCCCCGGCAGTGCCTTCGCCGGTCGTACGGTCCTGCGCGACTTCAGCCATTGCGATGCTCCTCGAACTCTGCATACGTATGCTTGCCCAGATCATTGCGATTGGCAAGCGGAATCTGCACTCAGCGTCATTTCTTGCATGGTTGACACCGGGCGACTGGAAACTGGCGGCTTGTGCACGCATACATATGCGGATAGCTTCGCGCCGATTTGCCGGCAAACGCGTCGGCCTGGCCGGCCCCGATCGGAGACGCATGAAAAGAAGCACCGTCACATCCGTCGATGTTGCGCGCCATGCAGGCGTATCGCAGTCGGCGGTGAGCCGCGCCTTCTCCAAGGTTCCGACCCAGTCTGGCGTTTCGGAGGAGACGCGCCGCAAGATCCTGCGCGCTGCCGACGAACTCGGCTATCGGCCGAACGCGCTGGCGCGCTCGCTGATCACCCAGCGCACCCGCATCGTCGGCGTGCTGTTCAGCTATCTCGACAACCCGTTCTACGCCAACGCACTGGAGCTGATCTGCCATGGGCTGCAGCGCGAGGGCTACCATGCGCTGGTGTTCATGATGCCGGACACGCTGGCCGATGTGGAGGCGACCGTGTCGGATATCCTGCAGTACCAAGTCGACGGGCTGATCACCGCCTCGGTCGAACTGTCGTCGCAGGTGTGCGAACACTGCTACGAGCAGGGCATTCCGGTGGTGATGCTGAACCGCGTGCAGGACAACCCGCTGCTCTCAAGCGTGACCACCGACAATGTCGGCGGCGGCCGGCTGGCGGCGGGCGCGCTCATTGCGGCGGGATGCAGGCGGATCGGGCTGATTGCCGGCTGGGAAGGCGCCTCGACCAGCCGCGACCGCGAGTTCGGCTTCACCGCCGAGCTTGCCGCGCGGGGAATCGAACTCTTCTCTCGTGCAGTCGGCCATTTCGACCTGGCACGCACCGAGGCGGCGACGCGCGAAATGTTCGAGCGGCCGGCCGAGGAGCGGCCGGACGGCGTCTTCGTCGTCAACGACTACATGGCGGTTCGTGCCATGGACGTCATCCGCTTCTCCCTCGGGCTAAAGATCCCGGACGACGTGTCGGTCGTCGGCTTCGACGATACCGCGATGGCCGAACTGCCGACCTACGGCCTGACCACAGTGCGCCAGCCGGTGCGGCAGATGGTGGACAGCGCGCTGCGCCTGCTGTTCGAGCGGGTGAGCAACGCAGAGGCCGAGCCCGAACACATCATCCTCGGTGCCCGGCTGGTCGAGCGCCGGAGCCTCAAGCCGGCAGCGCCGCGCGGGCTTTTCTGACCAGCGAGAACGATTCATGCGTCACGTTCGGGTTCGAAGGCGCGGATCGGTTTGGAAATCGGCTTTTCGTCTTGCGTGAAAGGCGCTGACCCGGTCGCCAGCCCGGTTTGCCAGTCCTGATTGTGGCAAGACGGCAACGCCCGGGGGTTACAATGGCCCTGCCCCCCTACCCGCCACCTCCCGGCGTTGCGTAGTTTTTAACTTTGCCCGTACGGTGTAACGCACGGGACGATTCTCCACGCATGTTCGGACTGCACTTGGAGATTGGGGTAAGATGAACATCAAGAGCCTGCTTCTCGGCTCGGCTGCGGCCCTGGTCGCAGTGTCGGGCGCGCGCGCCGCCGACGCGGTGGTCGTGGCCGAGCCGGAACCCATGGATTATGTTCGCATCTGCGACACCTACGGCTCCGGCTTCTACTACATCCCCGGCACCGAGACCTGCCTCAAGCTCAGCGGCTACTTCCGCTACGACATCGGCGTCGGCGACCTGTTCGGCCTGAAGTCCTACGACAAGAAAGAGTACTACGACCCCGGCATCGTCGACGAGAACGACACCTACTACAAGCGCGCCCGCTTCCAGGTTCGTATCGACGCCCGTTCGGAGACCGAGCTCGGCACCCTGCGCGCCTACTTGGCCTTCAATGCCCAGTACGACACCAACGAAGAGGTAGACAGCGTCGGCCGCTACGACAACACGTCTGACTCCTTCGATATCGAGTACGCTCATCTCGAGCTCGGAGGGCTGCTGATCGGCAAGACCGACTCGCTGTTCTCGACCTTCACCAACTATGCCGGCGGCGTCATCAACGACGATCTCATCGGCTACGGCCCGTTCGGCACCCATACCATCCGCTACACCTTCACCGGCGGCAACGGCTTCACCGCCGCGGTCTCGCTCGAAGAAGGCGACGGCTACCTGTACACCCTCGACGACTATGTCCCGCACGTGGTGGCCGGCGTCGGCTTCACCCAGGGCTGGGGCGGCGTGTCGGCTGTCGTCGGTTACGACGCGGTCTGGGAGAATTGGGCCGGCAAGGTTCGCCTCGACGTCACCTTCACCGACACGATCTCGGCCTTCGTGATGGCTGGCTTCAACGGCGACGAGGACATCCCGAATTACTACGCTCCGTGGCTGGGATCTTGGGCCATCTGGGGCGGCGTGACGGCAGGCGTGACCGACAAGGCCACGATCAACGTCCAGCTGTCTTACGACGACTGGGAAGAGTTCGCCGCTGTCGCCGATGTCGAGTACGAGCTGGTTCCGGGCTTCAAGATCACCCCTGAAATCGGCTACTTCGACTATGGCAAGTCTGACGATGGCGACGCCTTCGGCGCCTATGTCCGCTTCCAGCGGAACTTCTGATCAGCGCTCTGCCGAGCACCGCCGGAAAAGCTCGTTGCCATCGACAAGCCCTTCCGTTTGCCCGACTGTGTGAAGATATAGCCGGACACAGCCTCTGGCTCCACGTCGCCGGGAAAATGCAGCGGCGCGCAGGTTCCGGGGGAGTTCAGAACGTCCGGTTCCAGTGAGCAGGCCGAAGGAACGGAACCGGCGAGCGGAAAGTGGGGAAGCACGTCATCTTCAGCGTCCCAAGATATGCAGTCCACATGTCCTCCCCGCCAAAGGCGATGCTGGCGATGTGGTTGAGCGTCCTGCCGGCATCGGCATCGAGGATGTCGACGGTCAGCCCGTCCTTTTGGAAAGCCCGCTCCGCCATGGCCATGTCGTCCGGTCCGACATCCTCGAACATGAGGCGGCGGCTTCCGTCCGGCTCGAAGCGATAGATGCGGTTGGAAACCACGCTGGTGACCCAGTAGCCGCCGAGTGCGATCGTGCAATACCGTCCGAAGGCGGCCAGGAAGACGCGCTGACGGCGGGTGCCTGGCTTCGCGTTAACTCGGTGCCGCCCCCCGGAGCACCATCCCCATGCCTTAGGTGGAAAGGGCCCTCGGCGCGGCCGCGGGCGGTGACGCGGCGATATGGGCGACGCGACCGCAGCGGGCCGGCGCGCCGTATCGCCTCCTTGGCCTGACCACAGCTTCCGTAGGTTGCACCGCTGTTCCGCCAGCGCCCGTCACGGCGAGCACGGGCCCGCAGGCTGTCTCCCGTTTTCTGCCCAAAGGCAGCCACTCATCCCCTCGAAGACAGACTGCGATCAGAGCGATACAGATAGCCCGCCGTCGACAGCCAGCGAGTGGCCGTTGACGTAGGCGGCGGCGTCGGAGGCGAGAAACACCACGGCCCCGCCGATTTCATCGGGCGAGGCCCAGCGGCCGGCGGGGGTGCGCGCCTCGACCCAGCTGCTGAAGGCCTCGTCGTTCAAAAGCGCAGTATTCAGCTCGGTGGCGAAATACCCGGGAACGATGGCGTTTACGGTAATGCCGCGTCGCCCCAGTTCCGCGGCGGTCGAACGTGTCAGTGCGTGGAGACCCGCCTTGGCTGCGACATAGGCATGGATGGTGGGGCGGCCGAGAATTCCCGCAACAGACCCTGTGTTTATGATGCGGCCGAAGTTGTTGGGGAGCATCAGGCGAACCGCGTCGCGCATCATTCGGAAACATGCCGTCAGATTGATGGCAATCACCCTTTCGAAATCCTCGTCTTCCCACTCGACCAGCGGCCTTCGATGCTGGATTCCAGCATTGTTGACCAGAATATCGAGCCGCCCGTGGCGTTCCACGATCCCCTCGAGCGATGCCTTCGAGCGGCCCGCGTCGGCAACGTCGAACGGCAGGGCTTCGGCGCCGATGAGCGCCGCTGCCTGCGACAGGGCGGTTGCATCGCGCGCATTGACGATGACTGTTGCACCGTTCTGCGAAAGTGCCTTGGCCATCGCGAAACCCAGGCCGCGCGACGCGCCGGTCACCAACGCGACGCGGCCTTTGAGCGAGAACATCTCGGACATGGAGCCCCCCGATCCACGGGCGGACATTCCCCCGCAGTCTGCTCGAATAGCCAAGCGGCTGCGGCGACGCAAGGCGGCCGGCGAGCGAACCCGGTGCGCCAGTATTGCACCGCCGCTTCGTCATCGAGGTTGGGCTGCTGGCGTGGCCAGGTCGGCGGCCGCGTCGATCAGATGCTCGCAATTGTCGAGGACAACGAGCATCTTCTTGTTCTGCAGAAATTCGAGCAGTCCGGGAAGCGTCTGGCTGGACGTGACTGGCTTGCCCAGCGCGGACGCGCGCGCCTCGTTGACGAGAAGCACGACCGTCAGGGTCATCGGATCGGGAAGCACGTCGCGCGTCAATGCTCGTAGTCCCTGTCGCGCGGGATGCAGCGCCGCGCTTGCGGATGACGACGGCGAGTTCCACCACCTAGTCGAGTTCCTTCGTCCCATGCGGCAGCTCGACCGGATCGTCGGCATTTACAACGGTAGCGGAAACCTTCACGAAACCGGTCGGAAACGGCCGCGTCCCCTCCCAGTTTCGGAAATTCCTGATCTCCCTCAAAGCTGCGCGCAGCGCCCTATCCCATCTTGAACGCCCAGGCCGCGACCGTCCCGCTCGAGTGTCACGAACTTCATTTTCTCTCCTGGACGCTTCGTCCCGCCACCGCTTCAAGCCGTGGTATCGATGACCCCGAGCGTCTCGCCAACGCCCACCACCGCCCCGGCGGGGAAGCGGACCTCGACCAGCACGCCGGCTTCGGGCGCCTCGATTTCCGTTACCGTCTTGTCGGTATCGACCTCGATCAGGAGTTGTCCTTGAGCAACCCGCTCGCCGATGGCCGCCAGCCATTTGGACACCTGGCAATCCACCACTCCCATCGAGAGTTGCGGCAACTTGATTTCGACGATCATTGCGAATCAAATCCTGCTGTTGGCGACGACTGATCGCACTGCATTCTCGATACGGGCTTCGTCCGGAAAATGCTGCTTCTCGAGCGGCGGGCAGAAAGGAACGTGCACCATGGGCGTGCACACCCGCCGGGGTGCGGCTCGCAGCGACTGGAACGCCTTCTCTGTGACCGACGCGATAACTTCTGAAGCTGCGCTGCACGTGTCGTAGGCGATGTCCGCCGCGACCAGCCTGCCGGTCTTGCGGACGGATTGCAGGATGGTCGACATGTCGAGCGGTGCCAGCGTGCGCGGATCGATAACCTCCACCGAGATTCCCTCGGCTGCGAGCTTCTCGGCTGCGGCGAGCGCGGGGAACAGTGTAAAGAAGGCGACCAGCGTCACGTCGCTGCCCTCGCGCGCAACCTTCGCCTTGCCGATGCGCACGGCGTCCGCCTCCTCGTCGAGCGGACCGCGACGGCGCACGGTCGTCATGTCCGCAAGGACCACGACCGGGTCCGGATCGCGGATCGCGGCTTTCATGAGGCCGTATGCGTCGTTCGGAGTGGCCGGGGCTACGACCTTGAAGCCAGGGATGCCCATGAAGATCGGATGCGGGCGGTCGGTATGCTGGGCGGCGGCGTTGGAGCGATGATACGTGATGAGATAGAAGACCGCCGGCACGTCCGCCTGGGTTCCGAAGAGGTAGCGGTTCTTGGCCGCTTGGTTCACCAACTGGTCGAGCGCAACATAGGCGAAGGTGGCAATTGAAAGGTCGACGACCGGCTTCAGGCCGCACATGGCCGCGCCAACCGCCGCGCCGACAATCGCCCCTTCCGAAATCGGGGTGTTGCGTATGCGCTCGCCGCCGAACTTCTCATAGAGACCGAGCGTCATGCCATAGGTGCCGACCTGGATGTCTTCACCCATGACGAACACGGATTCGTCCTCCACGAGCGCTTCGTAAAGCGCCTTGTTCATCGCCTGCATCGGCGTGACAAGCTCTCCGCCGCCGGCCCTCAATGCGTCTGCCACGGCGAGGTCTCCCAAGCGCTGGAATCGGCGTACATGTTGCGCCACAGGTCTTCCCTGGTAGGATAGGGGCTCTTCCGTCCGAACTCGACCGCATCGTCGAGTTCGCTCTCCACTCCGGCTTCGAGCGCAGCCAGATCCTCGTCGGTGACCAGGCCTTCCTCGCGCAGCCGCTCGGCCTCGATGCGGATCGGGTCACGGTCGCGCCAATGGGCGACTTCGTCGGGATCGCGCCTGCCGCTGAGCGAACCCAGCCGGTAGGAATGGTCGTCGTAGCGGTAGGTCATCGCCTCGACGATCGACGGACCGTCCCCACGCCGCGCCCGGGCGACAGCTACGGCGACCGCGCCGTGCACGGCGCGCACGTCCTGGCCATCGACGGTCACCCCGTCCATCCCGTAGGCGGCCGCACGCTGGGCGATGCGCTCGACAGGCGTCGCCTGTGCGAAAGGCGTCGTCACGGCATATCGGTTGTTCTCGCAGAAGAAGACCACCGGCAGCCGCCAGACAGCCGCCATGTTCATGCCTTCGTGACAGATGCCCGTGTTGGCGGCGCCATCCCCGAAGAAGGCGAGGCTGACACGGTCCAGCTTGCGCAGCCGGTTGGCGAGCGCCGCGCCCACAGCGATGCCGATCGAGGAGCCGACGATCGCCGATTCGCCAAGGCTGCCGACCGAAAAGTCCGCCAGATGCATCGAGCCACCCATGCCTTTGCAAACCCCGGTCGACCTGCCCATGAGTTCGGCGATCAGCCGGTCGACCCTGGAACCCTTGGCGATGGGATGTCCGTGGGAGCGATGCGTGCCGGTGATGTAGTCGTCCTCGCGCAACGCCATGCAGGCGCCGACGCACGCCGCTTCCTGGCCGGCCGAACTGTGCATGACGCCGATGACGTCGCCGCGATTGATGAGTTTCTCGGTCCGCGCCTCGAACGCGCGGATCATCATCATTCGCCGGAGCGCGAGCAGCGCGGGTTCCCTGTTGGATTTCTCCGCCATCATCCTCTTCCCGACATGCTCATAGGCCGACACCGAACCATGAAAGCCGCGGAGTGAGCCCGCTTCCCCCGATTGGGTAGGAATTGGAGTGCGCGTGAGCGTCCGTTCGAAATTTGGGTTCACCCGTTCCGGCGCCGGGATCATACCGGCGACGACGCAATGCCGAGCACGTCACCGAGATCGTGCAGGGCGCCGCGGTAGTAGTCTTCCATGTCGAAGAGATCGCAGCCGAGATAGATGAGGTCGTAGCCGAGTGCGATCAGATGACGTGCGCGGGCCGGAGTGGCGGCATTGGCGGCCGCGCGGACTCCATGGCGCCGCGCGATGTCGATGGTCCGGCGATGCGCTTCTTGGAGGAATTCCGCCGCCTCGGAAGCCGGTTGCGATAACCCGAAGCGGGAGAGGACGAGGTCTGATGGGCCCAACTGGATAACGTCCAGCCCAGGCACGGCGGCGATGTCGTCAAGCGCATCCAGCCCGTCCACGGATTCCACCATTGCGATCACGAGCTCGCGTTGGCGAACGCTGCCCAGATAGGCCTCGAGATGACGTCTGTAGCCGGAAGCCCTCGGAATGTTGGAGTTCCGGATGCCCAGCGGCGGATAGCGGCAGGCCTGGACGAAGCGCTCGCACTCTTCGCGAGACCCCACATAGGGGCATGTGATCGAAGCCAGCCCGAAATCGAGCAGCGCCATCACCAGTCCCGGATCGCCGTTCCACGGGATCCGCACCCCGGCCGCGGATCCCGCCGCCTGAATGGCGGTGATCGCAGCAGTGATGTCTGATCGGTCGAAATTACTGTGCTGCATGTCGATGGTCACCACATCGAAATCCAGCAAAGCCAGCACCTCGCCCGACAGCTTGCCGGGAATGATCGACCACGCGCTGATTGCCGGACGACCAGCTTCCCAGGCCGCGACGATCGGGTTGGGCTTGAGTTCGCGCATCTGAGCCGCGCTCCTAGCTGCCGATCGCCCGCGCCGCCGCACGTTTGTGGGCCAGAAGCGCCGCCAGCCGGCGGTCCCGCCAGCGCTGGCGTTCCGGCAGTTGGGTGGCGGAATGGCGCGCGCGCAGTTCCCCTTCGACCTGGTCGAGCACGGCCGGTGTGAGTGCCACCGGCCCGCTCATGGTCGAGGATATGCGCGCCAGCGTCGTCCCGTAGCGCTCAACATAGTCACGGATGCCTCCGGGCGCATTGAGGTCGATCGTCTCGTACGGACCCATGAACGACCAACGCAGCGCCAAGCCGTCGCGAATGCCAGCGTCGACGTTGTCCGCCGTGGCGTAGCCCTCGTTCACTAGCCTGAAGGCTTCGTTGAGCAATGCCGTCTGGAGGCGATTCATCAGGAAGCCGTCGATTTCGCGCGCCATCGCGATCGGCACCTGGCCGATCGCGCGCATCAGTCTGATCGTTTCGCGCACGGTTTTCTCGGAGGTCCATGGCGCCGGCACGACTTCGCACGCCGGGACGAGGAACGGTGGATTGATCGGGTGGACAACGACGGTACGCTCTCGCCCGATGCACGATCCGGTGAATGCCGACGGCAGGATCGCCGATGTGGAACTCGCAACGATCGCGTCCGGCGATACAAGTTCTGTGATCGCACCGAATACCGCTATCTTTTGCTCGACACGCTCGGGCGTGCTCTCTTGTACATAGTCCGCGCCGTCGAGCGCCTCCGCCATCGTGGCGCAGGGCACCAGCCTGCCGAGCACATCCGCCTCGGAGTGTCCGTTCAGCAGACCATTGGCGCCAAGGTCGGCAAGGATTGGCCTGATGTAGGCGACAGCATTGGCGACGGCCGCTGGCTCGGCGTCCCAGAGACCTGCCTCATATCCACCGCGCGCGAAGCATATGGCCCACGCACGACCGATGAAGCCCGTGCCTATGATCGCGACTTTCCGCATCTTCCCGTCCCCCTAGCGAGACACGAACCCGCCGTCGATGACGAGTTCGGCCCCCGTGACGAAGGCGGCATCGTCGGAGGCAAGGAAGGCGACCCCGGCCGCGACGTCCTCTGGCGTTCCCATGCGTCCGAGCGGCGTCCAGGCGACAAGCCTCTCCAGCATGTCCGCCGGCAACGCCTTGCCGGTCCGCATCGGCGGAAGGAAACCAGGGTAGACGGCGTTCACACGGATCCCGTGTTTGCCGTACCGCACGGCCAGGGTTTTGGTCAGCGCCCGCACCGCGCCCTTCGACGCATGGTATGCCGGATGGCCGCCCTCGCCGCCGACCAGGGCCATGATCGACGCGATGCTGATGATTGAGCCGCCGCCTTTCTGCTGCATGACCGGCACGACCGCCCTTGCGCCCAGAAAGACGCCGGCCGCGTTGACGTCCATAATGCCTTGCCAGGCTTGTGAATCCATCGGGTCGCCGGCTGTCTGGCTGCTGCGACCGGCCGAATTTACGAGGATGTCCAGCCGACCGAATTCCGAAATCGCGCGCTCGACGCTGGCCTGCCAGTGGTCTTCGCGGGTGACGTCGAGCAGGAGCCAGGACGCGGACGAATGGCGGGCGTCGCGTATGACCGAATCGGCGCCCGTTTCGACCACATCGGCAAGAAGCACGTTGGCGCCTTCGGCAAGGAAGCGCCGCGCGGTGGCGGCGCCGATGCCGGACGTAGCGCCCGTGACGAGCGCGGTCTTGCCCTTCAGCCTCAACCAGTCCTCCCGACAGTCGCGTTGCCGCCCGTAGGTCGACCGCTACCACCGCCATTCGGCGGGCAATTCACCCGAACGGGTTGGGCGCCGATCGGGGGCTGAGTTCGCGAAGGTTCACGCAGGTCGTCAGGCGGCCCAGCCGCACATAGTCAAGCACCTGCTGCACTGCCTTGAGCCTCAGGTCGCGTGCGCTGGACGGGCTGTAGAATCCGCCGTGGGGCGACAGTACGAGCCGACCCTTGATCCAGGCCTCCTCTTCGCGCCAGGCCCTTATCAGGGGATGAGACGGATCGGGCGGCTCGGTTGGCAGCACGTCCAGGCCGGCGCCGCCGACGCGTCCGCTACGGATCGCGTCGGCGAGGTCGTCGAGGTCGATGATCTGGCCACGCGCCGTGTTGATGATGACCTGGCCCGGCTTGGAATGGGCGAACGCGGAGGCATCCAGCATGTTCTTCGTCTTCGGCGTCCCCGGCGCATGCACGCTCACCACATCGGCGACGGCCATCAGTTCGGCCAGTTCATGCACGCGCTCGAAATCGAGACCCAATTCCATGCCGTGCGGGACAAACGGATCGTAGAAGACGATCCTCATGCCGAACGCCGCAGCGCGCCGGGCCGCTGCGACGCCGATCGGTCCGAGGCCGATCACACCGAAAACCGTGCCGTGCAGCCGTCGGATCAAGGGCGGCGCGTGATACTTCCAGCCGCTCGCCGGCTCGCTCCTCAGCCCGGCGTCGAACTGCACCGTGCCCCGCGTAAGCGCGAGCATCAGAGCGATCGCGTGATCTGCCACCTCGTAGGTGCCGTAGTCGGGCACATTGGTAACCGGGATGCCGAGCCCACCCCAGACCGCCATGTCGATGTTGTCGACCCCGACGCCGGCGCGTACGACAATCCGGCACCTCGTGAACCACGCCTCCGGCTCCCGAAACCGCTCCGCCCCATGATGCTGGATGATCGCGTCGTAGAGCTGGCATTGCGCGGCGCCCATCGGGGGACCGGCATCCTCGCCCCAGCGCCGCACATCAAATGCCATGTCGGCGGCAGAGAAGGTCTCGCGCTCGAGTACTGCGTCGTCGGGATAGTGCCATCCCGACATCAGGACGCGAAGCGGCTTGGCAGCTTCTACGGTCATGCACTTATCCATTGAATCGGGGTGTTGCCAGGCCACGTAGGCCGGTTTGGATCGCAAACAACCCACCGGCGTAGCGCTGGTCCCTGCGGCCACGCGCGGCGGTCGTGACATAAAGGATGTCGAGGTCGCGACTGCCGAACTCGCAGCAGGTCGGCAGGTCGGTGGGCAGACGCACGGTCAGCATCAGCCGGCCGTCCGGATCGTAGCGGCGCACCTCGCCCGAGGGCGGAACCGTCAGCCAGTAGCCGCCCTCGCTGTCAACCGTCGCGCCGTCGGCGATGGTGCCGCTGCCGCGAAGGTCGACGAAGACGCGACGGTTGCTCGGCACGCCCGCGTTCGCATCGAAATCGAACGCCCAGACAAGTCCTGCGTGACTGTCGGCAAAATACATGGTCCGACTGTCCGGGCTCCACGCAAGACCGTTCGAGCATCCGACACCTTCGATCGTGCGGTGGACCGAGAGGTCCGGATCGAGACGGTAGAGCGACCCGATGAATTCGATCGGCTTGCCCTCGACCTCAAACATCGTACCCGACCAGAAGCGTCCCTGCCGATCCGGCTTGCCGTCGTTGAAGCGCGTGTCGGTCATGCCGGCCTCTGGGTCGACGATCGGGGTGAACGTCCCGTTCAAAGGGTCGAAGAAGTGGAATCCGTTGACCATCGACAAGACGAGGCCGCCGGTCTTGCGCACGCCGAGGCATCCCGGATATTGCGGCGTCTTCCAGCTTTCGTTCGTCCCGCGGGACGGATCGTGCCTATGGATGCGGCTTCCCCAGATGTCGAGCCACCAAAGCACCTGCGCTTCGGTATCCCAGAAGGTCCCCTCGCCGAGTTCGGCGCCCGCGTCGAAAACGCATTCTATACTCGTCATCACCAATTTCGCTCACTCGTCGTGGCCGGGCCGCGGCGCAATGATCAGCCGCAGCAGCGCCGCAAAGGCCTCGCTTCCGATCGTGACGGTCACGAAGATGACGAGGCCGTAGACCATCATCAGGGCGCCGGTCGACAGGCCAAGCGCCGGCAACAGGCCGGCGAGGATGGTCAGTACCAAAGCGCCTGCGATCGTGCCGACGTAGTGGCCGCTGCCGCCCAGGATGGAAGCCCCGCCAATCGCCACGGCTGCGACCGACGTGAACAGGTATGGGTCGCCCATGCCGAGATAGGCCTGCCCGGAATAGCCTGTCAGCAGCAGACCGGCCAGAGCGGCGGTGAAACCCGACAGAACGTAGGTCAGGATGGTCGTGCGCACGGTCGGCACGCCAGAGAATTCCGCTACGGTTGCGCTGCTCCCCACGGCATAGAGGTAGCGGCCGAACGTCGTCTTGGACAGCAGGAACGAGGCCGCCACAGCCAGCACGAGCCAGATGACGCCAATGACCGGGATCGGCCCGACGCGCCCGACCGACAGGTAGCGGATCATCTCCGGCGCGCGCGGCGTCGGCAGGCCGCCCGTGTAGATAACGATCAGCCCCTGCAGGATGACATTGGCGGCAAGCGTCATGATGATGGCAGGGACGCCGAAGATCGCCACACCGACGCCATTGACCATCCCGACGAGCGCGCCGGCCGCAAGCACCAGCGGCGCGGCCCAGAGCAGGGGCAAGCTCTCGCCGCCGCAGAAGATCGCCATCAGGATGGCGGCGCAGTTCAGTACCCAGGGTACCGATAAATCGATGCCGCCGCCGATGATGACGAAGGTCTGGCCGAGCGCGACGATGCCCACGAACGCAGCGAGCACCATCGAGGACCGAAGGTTGGCGTCCGACAGAAAGCCGGGCGAGAAATAGCTGGTCACCATGAGCAGGAAGACCATGCCCAGATAGGCCAGCGCGATCAGGTGGTTGCGCGCGACCAATTCGATCATCCGGCAAGCCTCCGCGACGACTTCTCGGCAAGCGAACTTGCGAGCACCGCGATGAGCAGGATGACGCCGGACATCACCGGCTGCCAATAGCTCGAGACGCGCAACGCGAATACCAGGTCGCCGATGATGGTGAGGATAAAGGCGCCGATCATCGTTCCGACCAGATGGCCGCGTCCGCCGAAGAGGCTCACACCGCCCACGACTGCGGCGGCCACCGACGGAAGGATGTAGTCGCGGCCGATCAGTGGCGAACCGGTGCCGGTCTGCGTCGTAAGGTACAGCGCCGCGGCTGCGGCGAACAGGCCGGACAGCCCATAGGTGGCGATGTTGACTCTCAGGACGGATGCGCCCGATAGCAGGGCGGACCGCTCGCTCGACCCCGCCGCCTGGATGACGATGCCGAGCCGCGTGGCCCGAAACCAATGCCAGAACAGCACGAGTGCGATCAGAACCCATACCGGGCCTGACAGGCCGAGGAAGACGGAGTACCCAAACCCCGCCCACCAACCCGGTACGCTGCCGCCGTCCGTCGGCAGGATGGTGAGCGCGACGCCGGTCAGGACCGACCACCCCGCGAGCGTCACGAGAAAAGGCTGGAGCTTGAGGATCGTGATCAGCAGACCGTTCAGCGCGCCGATGCCGAAGCCGGTCGCAAGTATGATCGCGGCCCACAGCGCGACCTGGCCGGGATTGTCCCCGAAGCGGGTAGCGGCGATGACCGTTCCGAGGCTGATGACGCCCCCGATCGAAAGGTCGATCCCGCCTCGGATAAGCACGATCGTCTGCCCGGCGGCGGCCAGCATCAACGTGAGCGCCGACGCGGTCACGAGATTAAGCTCTTCCAGCGTGAAGACTCCTCGCTGAAGGTGGCCGCGAACCAGCACGATCGCAACGAGCATGATCAGCGCGACCAGGAATGGCATGCGGTCCAGTGAGGAGATCCAGGCGTGGAAAGGACGAGCGGCTGCTCTCCCTGACTGCTTGTCCATAGGCATTCAGGCCGCCTGGTCGAACATCGCAGCGCGCAGGATCGCACCTTCGGAAATCTGGTCGCCGGCCAGCGTCGCAGCCACTCTGCCTTCGCGCAGCACCAGCACCCGGTCGGCGACGTTGACGAGTTCCTGGAGATCGCTGGAGTAGAACAGGATCGCGTAGCCGCGACCGGCCAGGTCCCGCATCAGCTGGAAGATCTCGCTCTTCGTGCCGACGTCGACGCCGCGGGTCGGATCGTAAAGCAGCAGCACCCGCGCCTCGGTCAACAGCATCTTGCCGATGATGATCTTCTGCTGGTTGCCGCCCGAAAGGGTGTCGGCATGCTGCTCGGGCGTGCTCACCTTGATGCGGAGGAAATCGATCATCTCCTTCGTCAGAGCCGCCTCCTTTGGTCGCGACAGCACGCCGCGGCCGGATATACGCCGGATGACCGAAAGGGTCAGGTTCTCGCGGACGGTCTTCGACAGCATCAATCCCTGGCTGCGACGCTCCTCCGGCACGAGCGCAATCCCGTCGCGCCCCACGAGTGCGTGCCGCGGCGAAGTGATGGCAGCGGCCTTGCCCCAGAGCATCATCTCCCCTTGCGTCCGCGAAATGCCGAAGAGACCCTGGAATAGCTCGCGTTGACCGTGGCCCTGTAGGCCGCCGACCCCAAGCACTTCGCCTTCATGCAGGTCGAATGTCACGCCCGGCAGCCGCGGGCCGCCGGAGAAGTCGCGCGTGCCGATTGCAACGCGATCCTTTGCGCTGCTGACCCGCTCGGGATAGAGGCGCTCCAGGCGGCGGCCGATCATTTCGGTGACGATCTCCTCGTCAGACACGGCGGACGCCACATGGGCCGCGACCGTCCGGCCACCGCGAAAAATCGTCAGGCGATCGGCAACCGCACGCACTTCGCCCATGCGATGCGAGATGAACACGACAAGCCGTCCTTCGCCCGCCAGCCGCCGGGTCAGGCCGAGAAGCCAGTCCGTCTCGCGCGCCGCAAGCGAAGAGGTCGCCTCGTCAAGCACCAGGATCCGCGGCTCCTGCGACAGCGCCTTGGCAATCTCCACGACTTGCCGCTCGCCAAGACTAAGCCGACGCAGTTCTTTGCTCGGATCCAGGGAAGGAAATTCGAAGCGCTCGAACAACGCCTCGGTCTGGCGGCGGATATCGACCCTGTCGACCGTTCCAAGGAGGGTCCGGGGCTCGCGCCTGAACCAGATATTGCCCTCCACGGTGAGGTCGGGAATCGACGACAGTTCCTGGAAGACCGTGACAATACCGTGGCTGCGCGCCTGGTCCGCGTTGGCCGGCTGGTACTCTGTGCCGTCGAGCGTAATGCGCCCGACATCCTGGCGCAGCACGCCGGCCAGGATCTGGATGAAGGTGCTTTTGCCAGCGCCGTTCTCGCCAAGCAGCGCATGCACCTCGCCCCCGACTGCCGAAAAGCTCGCATCGCTGAGCGCCACGATGCCGCCAAATCTCTTGGACAGTCCGTTTGCGCTCAGAACGCTCATGCGTCTCGTCTCCCGACGACGGTGCGTGCGGGCCTCAGCTCTGGCCTGCCGCTTCCTGCGGGGTGATCTCGACCCAATCGGGCGAGACCGGGAGGAACAGCCCCGGCGAGAGGTCGGGGAAGGCGTTCTTGCCAGCTTCGAGCTTCTGGATCACGGTGTCCGGAAACAGCTTCGATGGAAGCGGATCGGTGGAGAAGAAGCTGTTCGGCACCAGGATGGCACGGTTTTCCGGGCGCTTTCCGGTGTCCAGGATCTCGACCGCCAGCTTGATCGCCTCGGCCGACAGATAAGGCGGGTTAGAGCCCAGGATGCAACTCGCCCCGTCAGTCTCCATGCAGGCCACGGCCGAGCCGTTGAACGAGAAGGCGGTCACAGGAACCATCGGCCTGCCGGCGTCCTTCAGCGCCTGCATGGCGCCAGTGCCATAGGCCATATTCACGATCGCATCGACCTGCGGGTTTGCCGCAAGCAGGGCGGCGGTGCCGGACTGCTCCGGTCCTGGCGCGAAGTCGCCGTTGAAGTAGCCGACGATCTTGATGTCAGGATATTTCGACAGCACCTCCTCAGTCGCCTTGGTCGTGGCGATCGACGCCTCGTATCCCGCGAGCCCACGATCGATGATGACATTTCCTTTGCCGCCGAGCTTCTCGGCAACCCATTCAGCCAGCACGCGCGGCGTGTAGTCCCAGTCGACGGACAGCGCATAGGCGCATGGCTCAGTGAGGGTCTGGTCGAAGCTGATGACAAGGATGCCCTCTTCGCAAGCCCGCTTCACAGTCGGGTTCAGAGCCGTCTGGGATGCCGCATCGATCAGGATCGCATTCGGCTTCTGACGGATGATGTTGTTCAGCGAATTGATCTGCGCCTGCACAGTTCCCTCGGCCTGCTCGATCTTCAGATCCACACGGCCGGCCAGGGGTCCCTTCTTCACTGCTATCTCGGCACTGCGGATCATTTGCTGGCGCCAGTCGTTGCCCATGAAGTTGTTGCTGAGGTAGATGACGTATGGCTCTGCCGCGCCAGCGGGCACATGGGCAGAGCAAACTGTCGAGGCCGCAATGACGCCACCCAGCAACATGGTTCTCGTCTTCATTGTCTTTCCTCCCGATCTCGCCGTCGAATCGGCTGCGGCTCCATCGCGCCGCACCGGTATCGTCAGGCCGCTGCGATACAGTTTTCAAGGACTTGCGAGCTGATCTTGCACCGATGGGATCGCAGGGCAGCGCACGGTCCGAGGCCAATCGCGACCCGCAACTGACATCGCCGCAACGACGCGCCGCGCTAACGATCTGCCTCCCGCCATCGCGACATCGGCACTCAACTCTCGTTTCGCTCGGTCGCTGGCACTCCTCTTAGCGATGCACCGCCATCGGCCTGGCCGCCGCATCGTTGCCGCCGAGCGTACTGCCCGCTTCCGGGACCGAGATGACGTCAGATATGGTTTTGGGTATTCACCCGAACGGGTAGGCGGAGCGGACGCCCTTCAGGGTCGCACGCGGGCGGACCGCGGGACATCGACGCAGCACAGATCGTTCGCGATCACGCGAACAAACTCCGACTGCCGGCAGGTGCCAGTCTTGGAGAAGATGCGTTTCATGTGAAAACGTACGGTTTCCAGGGATACACCCGTGTCTTCGGCGACGGCCGAGAGCCCGGTGTTGGACAGCAGACTCACGGCGGTGCGGATCTCGCTTGGCGTCAGGCCGTAGTTTTCCCGCAACATGATGTCGAGCACTTCGGCGTCGTAGTCGTCCGGCAGCATTACGAGGCCGACCTGGATCCCGCCGATCCCCTCCGGCTTGGCGGCCCATCCCCACACCCGGACCCGCCGCCCCTGGTTGCTGCCCAGAAGTGCCGTCTCACAGCCCTCGCGCTCCGACGCTGATGCTTTGCGCAGGAAGGCCCTCAACGTCTCGGACGAACCGCTGCCAACAAAACGAAGCCTGCCTTGGACAATTGCAATGACGTCGTTGTCGGCGGCCAGGCGGTACGCGGCCTGGTTGGCGAACAGCACGTTCATCCGCTCGTCCAACCTGACGACTGCAGCCCTCAGCCGGTTGACGATCGTCGCGGCAAAAGATTCCGTCTCCACCCGACGCCTGAGCGACCGGTCGATGATGACCGCCTGGCGCAGGTGATGAGACATGCTGCTTAGCCGTTCCGCCGAATCGTTCGTGAAGGGAATGCCGCTCAAGTTGCGCGACAGCTTTACCAGAAGCGTGCCGATTTCCGACCGAAGACCGATCGCCAGCACCTGGTCTGTGCCACGCGGAGCGATGAATTCCTTGTGGAAGGCGGGACCGCCGAGGTCCCGGCTCGACAGATTGCTGAAGGATATCGGCTGGCCCTCATTGGCCAAGATCTGCGAGGTCGTCGGATCGATCAGATGACCGTATGTGTGGTAGCGTTCGATAAGCGGCGATGCATGGCCGAACGCGCCTACGAGCGAGATCGACCGTTCGCGCTCAGACAGGATATCGATGTAGGACGCCTGCGCACCGCAATAGCTCGAAAGCTGGGCAAGAGCATCATCCCACGGCTTAACGCCCCCGGCGGCGGAATAAATGCGCTCGATCAAGTGGTCGCGCGGATCCCCGATTGCTGCTTGCATCTTTCCTCCCGTGAATGATGCGCTAGCATCTTAGCTCTAGGTCAAGCTGTGGAGAACAGCAATTCTGCCCAATCGCATTGAGCGGCATGGGGTTGGCGGCGACACACGAGTGGCACCGGTGCGGAGCTCAAGCTTTATTCATATCCGACGGTCTGATATGAACACTTTGAATGGCGCGCCAGGGGGCTCATGTCCAACCAGATTGTCGTTATCGATCCGCTTGAGCGGATCGATCTTCTGAAGAGCCTGGCCAGCGAGGTTCGCATCCGCATCCTCGAACTGCTTCACCGCGGAGGCCCGAAGAACGTCAACCAGGTGGCCGAGGTGCTCCGGCTTCCTCAGTCGACGATTTCGGCGAACATCCAGGTATTGGTGGATGCCGGACTGGTGCAGACCCGGTCAGAGAAGGCGCGCAAGGGGAGCCAGAAGCTCTGCTACACGACATTCTCCGAACTGCTGATCGCGTTCAAGGATAGGGCAAAGGGCGGAGAGGAAGATGGCATCGAAGTTATCATGCCGCTCGGGCTCTATACTCGCTGCAACGTCTCCGCGCCTTGCGGGCTGTGCTCAAAGGACGGCGTCATTGGCTTGCTTGACGTCCCCGGCACATTCCTCGACCCCGACCGGATGCGCACCGGACTACTATGGTTCACGCGCGGTTTCGTCGAATACCAGTTTCCCAACAACGCGACTCTGTCCAACACGAATGTCGCGGCGCTGGAACTCGCGTTGGAGCTTTCGTCGGAGGTGCCCGGAACCTCGAAGAACTGGCCGTCGGATATCACGATCGCCATCAACGGCCACGAAATCGATACCTGGACCGCACCCGCAGATTATGGCGACAAGCGAGGAAAGTTCACGCCGAACTGGTGGAAGCTAGCGGGCTCCCAGTACGGCGATCTAAAGAACTGGCGGGTTACCACAGACGGCACCTTCCGCGATGGTCGCAAGGTTTCGAATTGTACCCTGCAAGACCTGCAACTTGATGAGCATCACTCCATCCGCGTCCGGATCGGCGTCAAGGACGACGCCCGACATCCGGGCGGTGTGAACATTTTCGGCAGCGGTTTCGGCAATCACAGCCGCGACATCCTGCTCCGCATCGCGAAAGCCTGACACAGCTTTTCCGTACGGACGGCCGGCCGCACCTTGACGCGCGCCCATCTCCTGCGCGTAAATGAACCCGCAAATCAGATATGAACCGGAAGAGCGGATTGATATCCGCCGGCGGGAGAAAACATGAAAGCCAAGATTACCGCCAGCGCAGCCTACACCATCGCCGACATCGACAAGCGCATCTACGGTTCTTTCGTCGAGCACCTCGGCAGGGGCATCTACTCTGGCATCTACGAACCCGGCCATCCACGCGCCGATGAGCGAGGCATGCGCCAGGACGTGCTGGAACTGGTGCGCGAACTGGATACGCCTATCTGCCGCTACCCCGGCGGCAATTTCGTCTCGGCCTACAACTGGGAGGACGGCATAGGCCCGCGGGAGGACCGGCCGAAGCGGCTCGATCTGGCCTGGCGCACGACCGAATCCAATCAGGTCGGCATTCACGAATTCGCGGACTGGGCAGCGAAGGCCGGCACCGAGATGATGCTGGCCGTCAACCTCGGCTCGCGCGGGCTCGACGCGGCACGTGCGTTCGTCGAATACGTCAACCATCCCTCGGGCAGCTATTGGTCGGATCTGAGGGCAAAGAACGGCCGCAGGGAGCCTTGGAACTGCCGCCTGTGGTGCCTCGGCAACGAGATGGACGGACCGTGGCAGGTCGGCCATAAGACGGCTGCCGAGTACGGCCATCTCGCCAATGAGACAGCCAAGGCGCTGCGCGGGCTAGACCCCACGCTTGAGCTTGTTGTTTGCGGCTCCTCGCACTCCAACATGCCGACCTATCCGCAATGGGAAGCGACGGTTCTCGAGGCGACCTATGACCAGGTCGACTACATTTCGCTTCACATGTATTTCGAGAACTACGAAAAGGACACACGCGAATATCTGGCCCTTCCCGCCAAGCTGGATCGCTACATCGGAACAGTGTCGGGTGTGATCGACTATGTGAAGGCCAAAAAGCGCTCGAAGCGCGACGTGAAGATTTCCTTCGACGAGTGGAACGTCTGGTACCACCAGCGCAAGCAGGACGCTCAGCGGATGCGCGAGTGGGACTGGCCGGAGGCGCCGCGCCTGTTGGAAGATATCTACAATTTCGAGGACGTGCTCCAGGTTGGCTGCATCATCAATACCTTCCTGCGCCGCTCGGACGTCGTTCGCATCGCCTGTATTGCCCAGCTGGTCAACGTTATCGCCCCCATCATGACCGAGCCCGGCGGCCCTGCCTGGCGGCAGACTACCTACTGGCCGTTCATGCTCGCTTCACGGCACGGTCGCGGCACGGCTTTGCAACTTGCTGTCGATGTGCCGACCTACGACGCGGCGGTGGCCGACAAAGTACCTTGGCTGGACATAGCGGGAGTGCACAACGCGGATGCCGGCACGCTGACCTTCTTCGCGGTCAACCGCCACGCCACGGAAGTCATGGAAGCCGCTATCGTACTGGATCGCTTTTCGGTGAAGTCAGTTGAACACACGCTCATCGCCCATCCCAATCTTGAGGCGACAAACACCATACAGGCTCCCGACAACGTAGCTCCCAAGGTGGGAAGCGGCGCCTTTCTGAGCAGTGAGGGCATCTCCCTGGCACTCCCACCGCACTCCTGGTCGATGGTTACAGCAAGATTGGCACACTAAGTATCTGCATATCGGATACATACCGCATAGTCGGTTGCACAGACTTGCATTTGGTGTAGCATGAGTGTGCGACAGCGGTGCAAACCGCCGCAATCGGGAGGAACGGACATGAACTTTCGCAGATTGATGGCGGCCGCCGTGGTCGCCTCAGGCGGTGTATGGGCCGCGGCGGCACATGCCGAAGAAACGGTCGTCTGGTGGGATTTCCTCGGCGGCGGCGACGGCGTGCGCATGAAGCAGATGATCTCCGACTTCAATGCCGCCCACGCCGGCAAGGTTAAGATCGACGCAACGACCTTGGAGTGGGGTACTCCCTTCTACGCGAAGGTGCAGACTTCCGCCGCAGTCGGGGAGGCGCCCGACATCATGACCTATCACGCCAGTCGGATTCCGCTGGCGGTCAGCCAGGGCCTGCTGGACGAGATCACCGCGGACGACCTCACCAAGATGGGGCTGTCATCCGGCGATTTCGCGAGTTCCACATGGGATGCCGTGACCATCGACGGCAAGCAGTACGCGGTGCCGCTCGATACGCACCCGATCGTCCTCTACTACAACCGTGATCTTCTCAAGAAGGCCGGGGTGCTGGGCGACGACGGCAAGCCGAAAGGCATGGGAAGCAAGGACGAATTCACGGCCACGCTGCAGGCGCTGAAGGATTCCGGCGTCGAGTTCCCGCTGGGAAGCGTGACCGCTGACGGTAATTTCATGTTCCGCACGGTCTATTCCCTGATGTGCCAGCAGGGCGGCGAGCTGATGACAGACGGGGCGTTCCTGGCCGGCGACAATGGCAAGAAGCTGGAGAATGCGCTCGGCGTCTTGGCCGGATGGACCAAGGCGGGGTTGCAGTCCACCTATACCGACTACCCTGCCACGGTTGCGCTGTTCACGTCCGGCAAGGCCGCGATGATGATCAATGGCGTCTGGGAGGTCCCGACCATGACGGACCTTGCCAAGGACGGAAAGCTGTTCGACTGGGGTGCGGTTGAGATCCCGGTGATTTTTGACAAGCCCTGCACCTACGCTGACAGCCACACCTTCGCGATACCGAAGAACCAGGGGAAGGAAATGACCGCCGAGAAGCGCGCAGCAGTCCTTGAGGTTATTTCCTGGATCGACAAGAACTCGCTATTCTGGGCGACGGCTGGCCACATCCCGGCGTACAAACCCGTCACCGAGTCGGCCGAGTACAAGGCCATGCAGCCCAACGCCACCTATTCGACACTAACCGCGAACATGATCTTCGACCCGAGGTCGCCGCTGGCCGGTATCGCCGGTCCCATCTTCGACGTGATGTCGACCTATTTCGTCCCGACACTGAACGGCGAGATGGACCCGGCTGAGGCCGTGACGTCCATCACCGAAGGGTTGAACGCCCTGTAACCTCCCGCCCAGCTCGGGGCCATCCCTGGCGATGGCCCCGTTCCTTCGAGGAGATACGGTGGTCGGTGGCAGGAACAAAGACACGCTGGTCGCACTGGTGCTGGTTGCGCCATTCGTGGCGATTTATGCACTGGTCTTCGTCTATCCCACTTTGCAGATGTTCCGTATCTCGTTCACGGACGCCCCGCTGATTGGCCCGGGCAAATGGGTAGGCTTGGACAACTACTGGCGGCTCCCAAAGGATCCGGTGTTCAGGCGCGCCGCCTGGAACACCGCATACTTCGTCGCCATGACGGTCATCCCAGGCACGGTCATAGCGATGCTGATTGCGCTCGGCGTATCGCGGTTGAAGGGCCGGTTCCAGGCCTTCGTTCTGGCACTGTTCTTCCTGCCCTACATCCTGCCGGTGTCGGTGGTCTATCTGATCTGGGACTGGACGCTGAACTTCCAGTTCGGGGTCGCCATGCATGCGCTCGACTGGTTTGGCGTCCCGCGCGTCCCGGTGTTCAAGTCACGCGAATGGTTCATGCCGGCCGTCGCTTGGGTAACGATCTGGTGGACCGCCGGCTTCTCTATCCTGCTGTTCCTGGCCGGCCTGCGTGCCATTCCCGCCGAGATCTATGAAGCGGCGGCGCTCGACAATGCGTCTCGATGGACTACGTTCCGGCGCATCACCTGGCCGCTGCTCTGGCCCGTGACCTCACTGGTCGTCACGATTCAGCTCATCCTGCAGCTGAAGATATTCGACCAGGTCTATCTGTTTTCGATCGGCGGACGACCGAACGACAACATGGTGTTCGTCTACTATGTTTTCCTGCGGGCCTTCCAGCAGAACCAGGGCGGCAGGGCCGCCGCGGCGGCGGTCATCCTGTTCCTGTTGATCGTTGTTATTTCGGTCATGCAATTTCAACTGCTGCGCATGGCCGGCGGTCGACGTCAATGAACGCGACCCTGGCAACCCGATTAAACTTCTGGGGAGGCCTGATCACCGTCCTGACGGTGCTGGCCGCGATCCTGTGGGCATTTCCGCTGTACTGGGGCGTGATCTCCTCCCTCAAGACGGAGGACGAATTGGTCCGGCCCTACGTCAAGCTCTGGCCGGAAAATCTGACGTTCCAGCACTACGTCCATGCGCTGACGGAAACCCAGATCGGCGCGTGGTACGTCAACTCGATCGTCGTGGCCATCGGTGTGACCTTCATTACCGTCGGATCGGCGATGCTCTGCGGCTATGCCATCTCGCAGCTGCGTTTTCCCGGCCGCACGGCCTTGTGGTGGCTGATCCTCGGTTCATTCATGGTTCCGATCTCGGCGCTGATCGTGAACCATTTCGTGCTGATCGCCTCGCTCGGGCTGGTCAACACCTGGGCGGGCACCATGCTGCCGCAGCTGATCCACCCAGTCGTCATCATCGTCTACAAGCAATTCTTCGATCAGGTGCCGCGCGATTTTCGCGAGGCGGCCGTTATGGACAACGCCTCGGAGTTCGCCATCCTGTTCAAGGTCTACATGCCGATGAACTGGGGAGTGACGACGGCGCTTACGATCGTCTGCTTTATCTGGGCATGGAACGCCTTCCTGTGGCCCTTCCTGGCAATCACCCGCACCGAGATGATGACGATCACGGTCGGTATCACGCAGGTGAACGACGCTTTCGGCGTATATTACGCTAGGGAACTTGCAGGCGCGGTGCTCGCTGGCCTCCCCGTGGCGCTCGCCTACCTCCTGTTCCAGCGCCGGGTGACCGAGGCGATCACCCTTTCGGCCGGAATCAAGGGCTAGGACCCAAGCCGAGGGTCGTCCTCAACTCGAGGCCATCCGCCGCGCCGATCCGTCCGAGGCGAAAAGGTGCAGCGCCGTACGGTCGAATTGTAGGTTTACCGTATCCAGTGGCTGCACGGCCGAGACGCCGCGGTCCTGCGCCGTCACCAAAGTTCCGTCCCGGAGCGTGACATAAAGCAGTGTTCTTTCGCCGAGGCGCTCCACCACCTTGACGATGCCAGTCGTGTCACCGCCTTCGGCGGCGAGGGTGAGCGCTTCCGGCCGGACACCGAGCTCCGAGATGTCTTTCAGGTCCTGGTCGGGCGGCAGGGTAACGACGGTGCCATCTCCGAGTCGAAGGCTCGGGCGGTCACCGGCGCCGGACAGCGTCACCGGCAGCAAGTTCATCGCGGGCGAGCCGACGAAGCCCGCGACGAAGCGCGATGCCGGCCGCTGGTAGACCTCCATCGGGGTGCCCACCTGCTCGATGCGGCAATCGTTGAGGACCACGATCCGGTCGGCAAGGGTCATCGCCTCTACCTGGTCGTGTGTGACGTAGACCATGGTGGACTTCAACCGCTGGTGCAGTTCGGCCAGTTCCACCCGCGTACGCGAACGCAAGGCGGCATCGAGGTTCGACAGCGGTTCGTCGAAGAGAAAAGCCTTTGGTTCCTTGACGATCGCACGCCCGATAGCGACACGCTGGCGTTGGCCGCCCGAAAGCTGCGCGGGGCGGCGCCGTAGCAGCGTGTCCATCTCCAGCATGCGGGAGGCTTCGGCGATTCGCTGCTCGATCACGGCGGGTGCAAGGCCGACATTCCTCAGCCCGAACGCCATGTTTTCGGCGACCGTCATGTGCGGATAGAGCGCGTAGTTTTGAAACACCATTGCCACTTCCCGCTTGCCGGGAGGCAGCGTCTCGGAGCGCACGCCGTCGATGGTGAGCGACCCCTTGTCGATCGTTTCCAATCCGGCGATCATACGAAGAAGCGTCGTCTTCCCGGAACCCGACGGCCCGAGGAAAACAACGAGTTCGCCTGATTCAATGCGCAGGCTTACGCCGCGGATGACTTCGACCCCGCCAAACCGCTTCCAAACCTGATCCAACGAGATTTCGGCCATGCAAGATCCTCTCGCGGGAATCTTTTCGCATCGGAACGCAATGTCAATGCGCAGCGATCAGGGGTGCAGGCCCGCGGGGAGGCAAAAAAGGCCACCGAGCTTGCGGATGGCGATACTGTCCCGCTCATCGTCTATTGGAAACCTTTCGACGCGGGGCGTTTTCCTGCTGTGCCGGGCACCGGAGCGGACCGGTGCGGGCGGTCGCTTTCGCCGGCCCTCAATTCGAGAGTACAAAGCTTCTGGACGATGCCGAATGGGTAGGCTGCAGCATATGCAGGCAGTTGGGCAAGCATGGCCTCTGCGAGCGTTACACCGATTTCCCGCAGGGACACGTTGAAACATGTAACCGCGGGCATCAGAAACCGCACCGTGGGCTCGTCCCTGAAGGCTATGAGAGCCAGATCGCGACCGGGTGCGAGTCCCAGTTCCGCCAGGCGGCGATAGATGCCGATGGCAGCGACCTCGTACATGAGGAGGATGGCCGTGGGCGGCGCGTCGAGGGCCAGAATCTCATCCACGATCCGGTAACCGGCCTCCTCTTTGCGGCGCGTCACGAACACCAGCTTTGGATCAAAGGTCAGCCCATGCCGAAGGAGCGCTGACCGGTAAGCTTCCTCGAACACGGCGCCGAAATTCACGTCTCCATAGGGAACGGTCACGGCGATGCGGCGATGGCCCTGCGACACGAATCGGTCGACCGCAGTGTTCACCACCCCTTCGAAGTCCAGGTCGATCCAGGAATACCCCTTGCCCGACGTGCTGCGTCCAAGCGTCACGAAGGGCAGGCCGACTGACTGGAGCAGATCGACGCGTGCGTCGACGCGCTGGGTGGACGCCAGAATGATGCCATCGACCACGCCCCGCGCCACGAATCGCTCCAGGTAGTGATAACGATCCTGATCCGTCGGACACGGAAGCACGAGCAGGTCCAGGCCGTGCCGCGTCAGCACGCTCTGCACGCCATCGAATACGCCCATGAAGAAGTAGTCGCTGCTGGCGGCTGTCTCGGGGTCGAGCTCGATCATGAAACCGACGGAACGCGTGGTACCCTGAGCGAGAGCCCGAGCAGCCTGGTTGGGCGCGTAGCCTAGCCGCGCAGCCGCTTCCAGCACCTTGCGCTTCGTCTCCTCGTTGACGTCGCGCTTGCCGTTGAGCGCCCGCGAAACGGTGCCGGTCGAGATACCCAACTCCTTGGCCAGCCGCGCGATGCCTCGCATACCCGGTTCGTTTCTCCGCAATCCTGATGCAGCGCTATTGACATGCCCATCGCCCAAAGTATAGTTCCGTAAACGCTTACGGTGTCATCGTAAGCGGTCACGCTAACGCCGTTAGCGCTTACGACGCGGAGTTCTCTTTCTCCAGATGCCTGGGAGGGGCATTTGCACAAGAAGGCGATCTTGGTCGGATGCGGCAACATGGCCGCCACATGGGTCCGCGCCCTGCGCGACCTGGATGACCATGTCGCGCTGACAGGCCTCGTCGACATCGACCTTGCCGCCGCCGAGCGGTTGCGTGGCGATTTCGGCCTGACCGAATCCGCGGTGGGAAGTGACCTGGGGGCTATGCTGGAAAGCCGGCGGCCCGAAATCGTGTTCGATGTCACCATACCCACGGCAAGGCGGTCGGTGGTCCTGGCCGGGCTCAGCCACGGTTGCCACGTGCTGAGCGAAAAGCCGATGGCGACCTGCGTCGCCGATGCCCGGCAGATGCTGCAGGCTGCGTCGCAGGCAGGCCGGGTGCTGGCGATATGCCAGAACCGCCGCTTCAAGGAAGGCATCCGCCGTGTTCGCGCGGTGATCGAAAGCGCCGTGCTGGGGACGATCAACGCGATACACTGCGACTTCTTCGTCGGCGCCCATTTCGGCGGCTTCCGGGACGCCATGGAGCACGTGCTGTTGCTCGACATGGCGATCCACACCTTCGACGCGGCGCGTTTTCTTTCCGGGCAGGAGCCGGTGGCGGTCTATTGTCATGAAGGCAACCCGGCGGGCTCCTGGTACGCGCACGGATCGGTCGCCAACGCGATCTTCGAGTTCACCGGGGACGTGGTGTTCACCTATCGCGGCTCGTGGAGTGCGGAAGGCGCCAACACGAACTGGGATTCCGCGTGGAGGATCGTCGGGTCGAAGGGCACGCTGCTGTGGGACGGCGAGAGCGACTTCGCGCTCAACGTCGTCGACGGGGACGAGGGCTTTTTTCGCCCGCTGAGGAAGGTCGAAGTGCCCGGCGCCCCCGACCCGCTCCTCACGAACGGGCATGTCAGCGTCATCGCCAGCTTCCTGTCGGCGCTTGAAACCGGCAGTGCGCCGGAGACCAGCGGCCGCGACAACATCAGAAGCCTGGCGATGGTGTTTGCCGCCATCGAGAGCGCGGCAGCGCGCCGGCGAGTCGAAATTAACCTTCGGGAGTTAGTGTGAGCAATCCTGCAAAATCTGTCCGCATCGGCACGATGATAAACGCGACCGGCGGCAAGGCCGCGGAGCGGATCGTCGAGATCGCGGATCTGGGATTCGAGAGCTTCGAGCCGTTCTTCTGGCAGACCACCAGCGGACAGGACCTTGTCGAACTGGGCAAGCGCTGCGTCGACGCCATCGGAAGCCGCGACATCACCATTTCGACGCTGGGCATGTTCGGCAATCCGCTGGAAACGGGCGACCTGGACGTCGAGACGCTGGAGGGATGGAAGGCGTGCATCGACAATGCCCACCATTTCGGCGCGACCTGCGTCGCGGGCTTTACCGGTCGGCTCCGTGGCCGGCCGCTGGTGGAGAGCCTTCCGCGCTACAGGGCGGTCTGGAGCGAACTGGCGAAGCGGGCCGAGGAGAAGGGAATCCGGATCGCCTTCGAAAATTGCGCGATGAACGGCAACTGGCAGACCGGCGACTGGAACATCGCCCATAACCCCGATGCCTGGGAGCTGATGTTCAATGAGACGCCCGAGCGGCATCTAGGGCTCGAATGGGAGCCGTGCCACCAGCTTGTCTATCTCATCGACCCCCTGCCCCAGATCCGGAAATGGGCCGACCGGATATTCCACGTCCACGGCAAGGACGCGACCGTGCGCTGGGACGTAATCCGCGAGCACGGCATTTTCGGCAAGCACCCATTCGTCTTCATGCGCACCCCTGGGTTCGGGGACAGCAACTGGACGGATATCATCAGCGAGCTGCGCCTCGCCGGTTGGTCGGGGTCGATCGATATCGAAGGATGGCACGATCCGGTCTACCGCGATGCTCTGGAAATGACCGGACAGGTGGCCGCGCTGAACCATCTCAAACACGCCCGCGGCGGAGAATTCGTGAATCTGACTGCGCACTACGAGGGCGGCGACCCATCGCTGGGCCGCGATCCGTGAGCAACCATGCCGGCCGCGTCGCGACCGGCCAACCGTGCAGAAGCACAAGGGAGGAAGTGATGACTGACGGCAGAATATCTTTCAGGGCGATTGCATTGGCATCCGTCGCGCTCGTGTCCATGGCCACCACGGCGGGTGCCGAGGCGCTCCGCGACCAATGGTGCAAGGATACCACGATCCGGTTCTTCGCCGGCGGCGCTGAAGGCGACGCATTTGCCTCGATCGTTTACAACGGAGCGGTGCAGGCCGCTCACGATACCGGCGCAAACGTGGAATACATCTTTTCCGGCTGGAAGGCTGAAACGATGGTGCAGCAGCTGCGCGAAGCCGTGGCGGCCAAGCCCGACGGGATCGCCATGATGGGCCATCCGGGCGAAGCGGCAATCATGCCGCTTGCCGAGGAGGCAGCCGCGGCGGGCATCAAGATGATGTACCAGAACGTGCCGCTTCCGGGGGTCGTGGCAAAATTCGGCGGCGGCTATGTGGGCGCCCAGCAGGACCTCCAGGGCAAGGCACTCGGCGAGGAGTCGGTTCGCCGCTTCGGATTGAAAGCTGGCGACGAGGTGATGGTGTTCGGCCCGTTCGACCAGCAGCCTGAACGCTACGTGCGCGAGGGTGCTACCGCCGACGCACTGGAAGCCGCCGGCGTGACCGTCACCCGCTTGCCTTCGCCAACCGAATGGGCCGCCGATCCCAACCTGGCGATTCCGGTGATAACGGCGGCGCTGACCGGCAAGCCGAATATCAAGGCGATCGTCTATCCGGGCGGTCAGCTTCTCGGCAATGCCCCCGCCTACATGAAGGCCGCCGGCAAGAAGCCGGGCGAAATCATCCAGATTGGTTTCGACACCAGCCCGCAGATCGTTGACGCCTTCAAGGAAGGCTGGGTCCAGCTCACCGCCGACCAACAGCCGTTCCTTCAGGGATACCTGCCCGTCCTAAGCCTCTGCCAGCAGGCGGTCTACGGTTTGGCGGCGATCAACGTGGACACCGGCGCCGGGTTCGTGACCCCCGACAACTACCAGGCGGTTGCCGATCTCGCAAAGGAAGGCCTGCGCTAGGCCGGCATATCCGTTCGTGCCGTCAACGCCCTTCATGCGGGGAGCCATGACCACACCGATCATCGAGTTGCGCAGCATAACCAAGTCGTTCGGGACGATCTACGCGCTCGGCGGGGTGAGCCTGCACGTGAATCCCGGGGAGGTTGTGGGGCTGCTGGGCGACAACGGCGCCGGCAAGTCGACACTGATCAAGATTCTCGCCGGCGTCATCAAGCCGACGTCCGGCGAGATTCTGGTCGGCGGCATCCCGGTCGGCAACTGGAGCCCGGCGCGGTCCCGTGCGGCCGGCATCGAAACCGTCTATCAGGATCGTGCGCTCGCGGTGCAGCAGTCAATAGTGCGCAACATCTTCATGGGGCGCGAACTGGCCGGCCGCTTCGGGTGGCTGGACATGCGCAGGCAGATAGCGGAGGCCGAGAGGCTGATGCGTGAGATCGGCTTCACATCGAAGGTGTTCTCGCCGCATTCGATCGTCGGCCAGCTCTCGGGAGGCGAGCGCCAGGGGGTCGCGATTGCACGGGCTATACTGAAGCAGGCGAACCTGATCGTGCTCGACGAGCCGACGACCGCGCTTTCATTGACGGAAACCGCCAAGGTCTTCCATTTCGTACGGCAGGTTCGGGCTTCGGGGCGGTCGATCGTGTTCATCGGCCATAACATCCATCATGTCTACGACATCGCCGAGCGCTTCGTGGTGATCGATCGGGGACGGGTGGCACTGGAGAAGGCGAAGGCCGATGTCGCGTCCGCAAATGAACTCATCCAGTTCATGGAAGACGTGGCGAAGCCCCACCATGCAAGGGAGATCGCCTGATGACCGACGCCGCACATCCGAAGGTGACGGTCCGCGAGGATCGGCATCCGGCGGAACGGCCGCTGCGCCGGTTTGTCCTGGGCAACAGGGCTGCTCTGGGCTCGCTGGGCATCTTCTGGCTGATGCTGCTCGCCTTCTTCGTCGCTAACCCCGCGGTTTTCTCGAACTGGGGACTCTACACCGCGGTAATGACCACATTGCCGGTGGCGTTGTTCCTGGTCGCGCCGCTGGTGTTCGTCGTGACATCCGGGGAAATCGATCTTTCCTTTCCCGCGGTTATGGGCTTTGCCTCCCTGGCTTTCGCCGCCGTCGTTCAAGCGGGCTACGACCCGTTTCTCGCCATGCTGGCGGCGGTCGTCTTCGGTACGATGCTCGGCTTCGGCGTCGGGGCCCTCGTCGTATACGGTGGACTTTCCTCCCTCGTCGCTACGCTGGGGATGAATTTCATGCTGCGCGGCGTCATCCTGATCGTGACGAACTCCAAGTCTATCGCGATGCCGGAACTGGTCGACAGCGTGGCTTTCAGACTGTTCTCGAGCAAGCTGTTCGGGATCCCGGTGCAGATGTTCTGGGCCACGCTGTTCGTGGTGTTTTGCGCCCTGCTCTACAACCGCCACCGGTTCGGCGCCCATGTGCATGTGGTCGGCGACAATCCGGAGAGCGCCAACGAGATGGGAATCAACGTCAGCCTGACGCGAGTGAAGGTTTTCGGGCTGATGGGCCTCGGCGCGGCGCTGGCGGGTATCTCCTCCACGATGATCAACTTCACCTGGTGGCCGACTTCCGGCGACGGTTACCTGCTCCCGGTGATTGCTTCGGTTTTCGTGGGCGGCACGCCCCCCTGGGGCGGGATCGGTACTGTGATCGGCGGAGCCATCGGAGCGCTTACGGTCTCCTTCATACAGACGGGCGTCGTCGGCGTCGGCCTGTCAGGCTTCTATGTGCAGTTTTTCTACGGGCTGATCATCATCCTGTCGCTTCTGGGTCACCGCTGGAACCAGGTTCGCTACCGATAGGGGCGATGTTTCGGGAGATTGATTGTCAACCTGAGCCCGAGCAGTTTCATAGCGGCTGCCTGATTAACGGGTGCGAGCGCTTTCTTCGGCGTCGACGCGAGATCGGCCTCAGCCATGCGGTCTGCCTGCCGCAGCGGGGCGCTTGCGGGGCCGTCAGCTGATTTCGATGACGGCCTTGATCAGTCCGCTCTTTTGCGATGCCCACCGCGGCAGATCGAACACCGCATTGGCCAAGTCGGTGCGATGGGTAATGAGCCGCTCGACCGGCACCAGGTCACGACGTATCGCGGAGACGACCTGCTCGAAGTCCTCAGCGGTGGCGTTCCGACTACCGAGAAGGGAGATTTCCTTGCGGTGGAAATCCGGGTCCTGGAAGGTGATCGCCTGCCTGACGACGCTGACGAGAACGTAGCGGCCGCCATGGGCGACGTGGTCGAAGCCTTTCTCCATGGCCGCGGAACTGCCGGTCGCGTCGAACACCACGTCGAAGCCCTCGCCTCCGGTCGAGGCTGCCAGCGCCGCAAGCCCTTCGGTGTCGGCGAGAAACGGGGCGGCGCCGGTGATCGACGCGGCGCTGGCGGTACGGTCGGCGTCCTGGTCGAGGACCGCGACGGACGCGCCGGAAAGTCGTGCGAACAACGCCACGCCGAGCCCGATCGGCCCTGCCCCCACGACGAGGACGCGGTCCTCGGCCGAAAGCGCCGCGCGGCGCACCGCGTGCGCGCCGATCGCCAGGAATTCGACCGAAGCGGCCTGGTCCATCGACAGCCCGTCGACCGGTATGAGATTGGCTGCGGGAATGGCGAGAAAGCCTGCCATGCCACCGTCCTCGTGCACGCCGAGGACGGAAATGGTGGTGCAGCAGTTCGGCCTGCCGCGGCGGCATGCCACACATCTTCCGCACGAGATGTAAGGGTTGACCGCGAAGATCCGCCCGGCCGGCAGGTGCGATCCAGCCGGCGCCTCCATCAGCTCGACGGCCAGTTCGTGGCCCATCACGCGAGGATACTGCAGATAGGGGTGCTTGCCCTCGAAGATGTGGTAGTCGGTGCCGCATACGCCGACACGGCGCGGGCGGACTAGCAATCGGGAATCATCGGCCTTTGGAGGGCTTCGCCGTTCGAGGACGAGTTCGCCGGGCCGCACGCAGACAAGGGCTTCCATGGATCGCTCGCTGACACTCGTTCCTGTGATGCCGACCACCAGCAGAAGAACGGGGGACCGGCAGTTCACGCCAGCCCCGTACGGTTACTGGAACTGCGCTATGTCTTCCTTTGTCACAAGAGCGGCGTCCGAGTCGATTGGCGACTCGACCTTTTCGCCCCTGATGGCTTTGACCAGCGCATCGACACCTATCGAAGCCATCTTCGCGGGAAACTGCGCCACGGTTGCGTTTTCCATGCCTGCCTCCGGCGCCTCGGCCTCGCCATGAAACAAGTCGAAGCCGAGAGCGTCACCTTGCAGGCCAGATTGGCGTTTTTCAGCGCTGCGCCGCTCCTGCCGGCGGCGGTCCGCAAGACGCGTAGATGGACTTCAGATCGGGACTGGCCGTCCGGATGTATTAAGCCGGCGATAGTCGTCGCTGCGGCGCGCTTTGGGCGTCGGAGCGCACGGCACTATCTCGGTTTCGTCATTCGCAGGCACTGCCTGTGCGATGACGGAAGCTCACATCGAAATACCCTGCGCTAGTGCGGGCGAAACAACGTCCGGTAGTCGGTCGGCGTTACACCGACATACTTCTTGAACACACGCGAAAAATATTGCGACGAGTGAAAGCCGTTCTCGATACCGATGGCGGTGACGGAATCCGAAGTCTGCGTCAGCCGTTCGCAGCAGCGCTTGATGCGGATGCGCTGGCGGTAGTCGTTTGGCGCCATGCCGACCTCGTGCGTGAACAGGCTGTAGAGCCGGCTTTTGCCATAGCCGAGACGACGCGCGACCTCTTCGATGTTCTCATCGCGATCGGCGCCCTCGTCGGCGCGCTCGCGAAGCATTGCCGCGGCTCTGCGGACAAGGCGGCTCTGGGCGCCGGAATCGCGCCGCGAATTGCAGACGCCCCACAGCGAGGTCACAAGCGAATAGACCCGCGAGCGCACCTCGGCCATGATAGGGGCCGACCCGATCAGCAAACGTTCGTCGGTAAGCCATGAGCAAAGCTCGCCCAGCATTCGGTGGTTGTTCTCGGGCAGGTCGACAGGGCGTTGGTGGCTTTCTGCCATCTCGAATAACGCCTTGATTTCAGGACCCAGAAACAGCCGCGCCTTGTCGACGGCTTCATCGACCGGCTTGAAGACCAGCCATAGCAACCGACACGGCGTGTAAACGCCGTTGGCGATACGATGGCGGCGACCTGCGGGGATGATCAGCGCCTGGCTGCCGGTCGTCATCGAGAAATGATCGTCGGGCAGATCCCAGCAGGCTTCGCCTGACTGCATGAATACGATTTCGATACCGCCGTGCTCCTCCCAGGAGTCCGAGGTCGGCACGGCATTTCGGAACTGGTAGTAGCCGAAGAAGGCGACTTCCGGGATGCCGAAATCGCCACCCGCGAAGGTCGGCTGCTGACCGAGCAAATGCGAGCCGATCATGCGAGACCCCGTGTTATCTCAAACTTCTGCGATGCCGCCTCGCCCATGACGCGCTCCCGGCCTCGTTCATAGCGTAGCAAGATCGGGGAGAGAGCGTAAACTGAGGGCGGGCAGCTTGAGGTCGAGCACATCGCCGGCGGTCATCCCAAGCGATGCGAAGCGCACGCCGGCACCATTGCTGGCTGCGGCGACGCTCTTGTCGTTGAGGGTGGCCGTCAGCGAGCCGCCGTCGATCGGAAGTCCCAGGTTCTGGAGTTCGAGGTCGCCGCCAAGCACTTTGAGGAGCGCGCGACCCTCGGTGAGCGCTATCGTCCCATAGGCGTTCGCGCCCGACCAGAAGCTGCGAAAGGTGCCGGACTGCTGAACTTGCGGCGAAAATCCGATGTGACCGCGCCTCGCGTCGAAGGTGAAGCCGGCAAGGATGATCATGGCGCCCCAACTCGCCATCGAGCGTGCATAGTTCGAGCCGCACTCGATCTCATTCCAGGGATTGCGCTTGCCGCCGTCGTAGCGATCACGCACACCCGCGGTGACGTCTATGCCGCGGTCGATCATTCCATACGCCATTAGGAGCTGAGCGAAAGCATACTCCAAGCCATGCATCGTCTCCTGAGCGTAGGGCACCGGCACCGCGGGCTTGACGGCACCCTCCAGCCAGGTGGTGATCACGGCACCGGATTCATCGTCGAGACCGAAGACGCGGCAGGGATTGTAGATATCGCCCAGCCGGCGCTTGAAGTTGTTGTCGTAGATCGTGCCGAGGCTGGTGATGACCTTTTGCCGATCGAGAATCTCGCCCAGGCCGTAGAGCGTCGCGTGCCATTGGCCGAGGGCCTGGTCGATGATGCAGCCGCCTCCGATCTGGTACTTCAGCTCCTTGTGCTCTTCGCTCCAGTAGAGCTGCTCGACCGTGTCGCCGAGCACACCCAGCGACTTCTCGCTTTTGATGAAAGGTGCCAGGACCGACTTGTCCGCAATGTCGATCTGCTGGGTGAAATGCGATCCATTGAAGAGGTTCTGGTCCACCCAAGCGCGGCCTCGCCCGTAGATATGCCGGTAGAGCTCCCCGGCGCTGGCATCGTCCAGCGCGTCAGCCATTTCGGCAGCGGCGACGAGTGCCCCGAGGTAAAAGCTGGTGAGCCAGGAATTGGGCCCGAACAGTTCCATGTCCAGCGTGTGGTGCTGCCGGCCCCACAGCACGCCGGTCTGCTCCGGATCCCAGCGGTCGGGGTTGTCGGGGCTCCAGGCATAGTCGAGGCTGCGCCGGACAGACGGCCAGAGATTGCGCAACCAGGCGTCGTCGCCGCTCAGCTTCCAGTCACGATAGGTCTTCATCACATTGCCGAACTGGCCATCGGCGCACGGACGCTCGGTCTCGTTGCTGGTTCCGAGCGGCAGACTCAGACGAAAGCTCAGACCGCCCGCGGCGTTGAGATTGTATTTATAGTCGGCGGTGCGCATCGACCGCTCGAGGGCCGGAAACAGGAAAGGCAACGCCTGCTGGTAGTTCCACACATGCGTGCAGCTTCCCTCGCACGATCCCGCGGCCGGATGGCAGCCCTCCCAGCCGTAGAAAGTACCATCCTCCAGCCGCACGGTGGTAGGCGACTTCAGAATTGAAAGATTGGCACCTGCTGCATCGAGCACCGCCAGCGGCAGGGTCGAACCGTAGACCGCATCGCGGAAGGCCAGCGTCTCGTCCCGCAGCGTCGGCCAGCGCTCCAGCACTTCCTTGGCGATCGTCTCCGCACCGGTCCACTCGGTCGCATACCAGTTCTTCCACTGCCCGCTCGCCGGCGACGGGTTGCGGAAGTGCCAGACCGGCGTGATCCAGTACTTGCGAAAGTTGGGTGCGTACCAGGTGATGGCGAAACGAACGCTCTTCGTCTCGCCCGGCGCGACGACGACGTGGCCGGCAACGAGGCTCGAATCGCGGTTGCGGCCCATGCCGCCGGCGACGTCGGCCGTGCCGTAATCGCGGTCCGCGAACGGACCCGGCTGGTTCAGCTCCTTCCAGTAGACCTCCAGCGCATCGAACCAGTGGCCTCGATAGAGGTGCGTCTGCCGGCTGGTGACAGGACTGTCCGTGGCAAGGACGATCTCCGCATAGTGCGGAGCGCCGCTGTCGGGCTCGTCGGTGATGACCTTGACGCCGGTCAGGCCTTTGCGATTCACGCGCGTGGCCTTGGTGGGTGGCTGCAGCCCATGCCCGACGACGCCGACCGCGGTGTAGGTGATTGGCGCATCGGTGGAGTTGCTGAAGGCGATCTCGAACATCGCGGTCGGAATGCTGGAATCGCGGTCGTTGAGCGGAATGAACGGATTGAATGCAGCGAGCTCCACGGCGCCGGGAAACAGCGGGCTCTCGAAGGCGAGCTTTGCGACCGGAAAGCGGCCCTCGAAGGTGTTGGCGTCGAAATGCGGCATGCCGGCCAGCGAGTCACGGCGCGCGCCGAAGCCGAAATTGCGTGACGTGTCGGCAGGAAAGTCACCAGTGCGGCTGCCCAGATACGGGCCGTTGAGAATGCGCGCGTCCAGCACCTTGCCATCCTGCTCGGCGCGCACGGCGAAATGGCTGAGCCCGTTGGTGATGCCCTTGGCAGGCCGGTTCTGGATCTCCCAGTCGATGAGCCGGCCCGCGCCGCTGAGGCCGATTGACCCCGTGCCTATCCCGCCCAGCGGGAAGGAGATCTCGCGCGTGCTTTCGCCTTCATATACAAATGGCGCCGTCATAGGCATCTTGCGCTTTCCTCCACTGCTGCCGGAAGCCTGGGCTCGGACCCTACCCCACCCTTCGACGCGCCACGTTCAGAGAGCGCCGCTGGAAAAAAATCCACATGCTCATCGTCGGCGCAGCAGATCGCGCAACGCCGGCGCAGCCATGAGGACGGCGAGAAGGATGACGCCGCCGTAGATAATCTTGAGCGCTCCGGCATCGAGCCTGAAGATCGGAAGCAGTCCGTTGAGGACCGTCAGCACAAGTGCACCCGCGATCGTGCCGAGGTAGGAGCCGCTGCCGCCGAGCATCGAAGCGCCGCCTATGGCTGCCGCCCCGATCGACGTAAACAGGTAAGGATCGCCCATGCCCAGATAGGCCTGGCGGCTGTAGCCGCAAAGCAGGATGCCTGCCAGGGCCGCCGTCGTACCGCTTGCGGCGTAGGCGACGATCGTCGTGCGGGCAACCGGCACACCCGAGAGCACGGCAACGGTGCGATTGGAGCCAACCGCATAAAGATAGCGGCCGAACGGAGTGCGGCGCTCGACGACGACGACGATTGCGGCCAGCACCACCCACAATAGCAATATCATCGGTATCTGGCCCAGCTTGCCGGCAGCGATGTAGGTCAACGCCTTGGGCGCGAGTGGCGGCGGAAAGCCGCGGGTGATGATCAGTAACATCCCCTGCGTGATGACGTTGACCGCCATGGTCATGACGATGGGTGGCACGCGCATCAAGGCGATTCCGATGCCGTTGACCACGCCGACCGCGCATCCCAGGACGAGGATCAGCGGCACGATCCACAGCAGCGGCAGACTCTGGCCGTGTGCGAGGGCGGTTACCAATATGGCGGCGCTGTTCATGATCCATGGGACGCTGAGATCGATGCCGCCGCCGATGATGACGGTGGTCTGCCCGATGGCCGCTATGCCGGTGAACGCGGCAAGGGTTACGAGTGTCGCCACATGCGCCGGATTGGCGAAGCCGGGTGAATAGAGGCTGACCAGCACGAACAGCAGGAGCGCGGCCGCATATGCGAGAAATATCGGACCGGGCAGCCCTAGCCCACGCATCAGACCGCCCCGCCCCGTGAACCGGACTCTGCAAGTCCGGTCAGGATGACGACCAGCATCAGGATGAGGCCCGACATCACCCACTGCCAGTAGCTTTGGAGTTGCAGGAGGAACACGACGTCGCCGATGAGGGTCAGAATGAAGGCGCCGACAATCGTGCCTACGAAGGTGCCGCGCCCGCCCAGGAGGCTGGTGCCGCCGATCACGACCGTGGCGATGGCCGGCAGCAAGAATTGGGTACCGACGGTAGGATGACCGGCGCCTGTCTGCGCGCTGAAGTAGAGTCCGGCCGCCGCGGCGAACACCCCCGACAAGCCGTACGCCCAGGCGTTGCTGCCGAGCACCGAGACGCGGTTGAGATAGGCGCTGCGCTCATTCGAACCGGCGGCGCGAATGGCGTTGTAGACCCGTGTGCGGGCGAACCATGCCAACAGCACGATCAGCACGGCCAGCAGCAGCATCGGCATACCGAGGCCGCCGGGCGTCAGATGCGCGAATTCGACCCAGGGCTTCGGCACGCCGCTGGTTTCGGCCGGCAGGACAGTCAGCGCACAGCCCTCGAGGATCGACCAGGTCGCGAGTGTGACGACGAAGGGCTGGAGCTTTCCCAGAGTGATGATCAGGCCATTAAGCACACCCACCCCGGCGCCGAGGACCAGCACGAAGCCAATCCAAAGCAACGACTCGGCGAGGCCCGGTTCTCCACGCGTGGCGCAGATGGCCGTGGTGAGGCTCAGAATGCCGCCGACCGACAGATCGATCCCGCCGCGTGTCACGACGATCATCTGGCCCGTGCCGACAAGGATCAGGGTCATCGCGGCGGCGACCTTGATGTTGATCTGGTCGATGGTGAACGTGCTGGGCCGCATGATGCCGATTGCCGCGCCCAGCAGAACCAGCACGATCAGCGGCGGCAGCCAGAGATGACGGCGCGAAAGTGCGGCAAGCCTGTTCACGCGGCAATCCCTTGCGACAGCGTCGCGCTGAGAATTGCCGCCTCGGTCATCGCCTCGCCTTCGAGCGTGGCGGTGATCCTGCCATAGCTCATCACCAGCGTGCGGTCGGCCACGTGCGCAAGTTCGGCGAGATCGGTCGAGAAGAACAGGATGGAGTAGCCGCGCGCGGCAAGGTCGCGCATCAGCGTGAAGACCTCGGCCTTGGTGCCGACATCGACGCCGCGCGTCGGATCGAAGAATAGCAGGATCTTCGCGTCGGTGGCGAGAAGCTTTGCGAGCACCACCTTCTGCTGGTTGCCGCCCGAAAGCGTTCCCGCCGCCTGCTCGATGGAGTCTGCCTTGATACGGAGCTGTGCGGCAGCCCCTTCGACGAGAGCGAGTTCCGCCCGCCGATCGACCAGTCCGCGCTTGACGATGCGCCTGATGGCACCGAGCACCACGTTCTCGCGAATCGATTTGCCGAGCAGAAGGCCCTGGTTCCGCCTGTCCTCCGGCAAGAGAGCCATGCCGATCGCCGGCGATAGTGCATGCCCCGGTCCGCGCACTGTCACCGGTCGGCCGCGAACCTCGACCTGGCCTTCAGCGCGCTCGACACCGAGCAAGGCCATGAAGAGTTCGCGCTGGCCATGCCCTTGAAGTCCCGCGACGCCGAGCACTTCGCCCTCGCGCAAGGCGAAACTCGCGCCGCGCAACTGATGCCCGACCTTGAGATCGTTGACTTGCAGCGCGACCTGGTCGGTGGCGGTCGGCAGCCGTTCGGGGAAGAGCCGGTCGAGCCTCCGACCCAGCATCATCGAGACGATGTCGCCGTCGGTAAGGCTCGACGTGGCCTGGGTGCCCACGGTTTCGCCGTTGCGCAGGACAGTGACGCGGTCGGCAACGCGCCGGACCTCATCCATGCGATGCGAAATATAGAGAACGAGCTTGCCCGCGGCGGCGCGTTCCCGGGCCTTGCCGAGCAGCCAGTCGACCTCGCGCGGCAACAGTGCCGAGGTCGCCTCGTCGAGAATGAGAATGGCGGGGTCGGTCGCCAGGCCCTTGACGATCTCGATGAGCTGCCGGTCTCCGATGGAGAGCGTTCGCACCGGCGCCCGCGGCGGGATGAGGGCAACGCCGAGCGCGTCGAAGAGCGCCTCGGTCTTCCGGTTGAGATCGCGCTGCGAGATGGTGCCGAGGGCCGAAAGGTGCTCGCTGCCGAAGAAGATGTTTTCGGCGACGGTCAGATCGGGGATCAGCGAGAGTTCCTGAAAGACCGGGCTGATGCCGGCATCACGTGCCTCTCGCGGGTTGCGTGGCGCATAGCCGGCACCACCGAGCTTGAGTTCACCCTCGTCGGCCGCAACGGCCCCCGAAAGAACTTGGATGAAGGTGGACTTGCCGGCGCCGTTCTCGCCGAGGATGGCGTGCACTTCGCCGCCCTTGGCGGCGAAGTGCATCCCGTTCAGAGCGAGGATGCCGCCATAGCGCTTGCTGATCCCTACTGCTTCCAGCAAAGGCACGGCGTCGTTCCCCACTCAGGCGAATGTGCATCGGCGCATCAGCCGCCAGTGCCAGCCGCTTCTTCGGCGGTGATGTTCACCCAGCTCGGGCTCGCGGGCAACACCAGGCCGGGCGGCAGGTCCGGAAACACGTTCTTGCCGACCTCGAGCTTCTCGATTTCGACGCCTTTGGAGAAATCGCCCGCGACGATGTCGGTGGTCAGCCGCGGATAGTCGCCGAGCACGGTCTTGGATGCCGGCGGATGCCCGTCGAGAATGTCGACCGCGAGCTTGATTGCCTCCGCTGACAGGTAGGGCGGATGAGTGTAGATGAAACACTTGAGCCCGGGCTCGGTCTCCGTGGCGCAGGCGGTGGCCGATCCGTTATAGGCGAACATCACGATCGGCACGAGCGGTCGGCCGGCATCCTTGAGGGCCTGGATGGCGCCCGTGCCGTAGCCGGCGGTGAGGATGCCGTCGATCTGCGGGTTGGCCGCGAGCAGCGAGGCCACGCCTGCCTGTTCGTCGCCGAGCGCGTAGTTTGATGTGTACCAGCCGACGATTTCGATGCCGGGAAACTGCGCCATCACCCGCTCGATCTCCTTGTTGGAGGCTTCCGAGATTGGCGAGCCGGGCAGGCCGCGATCGACGATGATCTTGCCTTTGCCGCCGAGCACGTTGGCAAGCCAGGTGGGGATGTCGTGATTGACGCTGTCCCAGTTAGTGTTCAGCTTGTACGGGCACGGCGCCGTCACCACCTGGCTGAAGCTGATGACGACGATGCCGGCAGCGCAGGCAGCCTCGATCGTCGGATTGAGCGCGTCGAGCGACGCCGCATGCACGATGATCGCGTCCGGCTTCGCGGCGATGATGTTGTTGAGCGAGTTGATCTGAGCCTGTGCGGAGTTCTCGACAGTCTCGATGTGCAGGTCGACGCGGCCGGCCAGGGGCGCTTTCTTGACAGCGACTTCGGCCGAGCGCTGCATCTGCTGCAGCCAGTCGTTTCCGATCAGGCCGTTGCTCAAATAGATCGTGTATTTCTTGTCGGCAGCGGTCGCCGGCGCGAGCATGGTGGCGGTCATGCCGGTCAGCAGACACCCCGCCAGGATCGCCTTTCGGGCGAAGTTGAACCTCATCTAATCCTCCCTTGTGCGTAAGGACTTACACACTGCACTCGAACACTAGGTCTCCTCCGTCAAGCCTGCGTTCACATTGCACCGCTGGAAAATAGTACACACTACCCTGCTGGTGCCGAGCAAAGAAAGGGCGCTCCGAGAGGGCGGCAGCCGGAGTTGAGAGTGAGGAGAAATCAGGGCCGCAGGGCCTCGAGGTCGACCGCCTCGCCCATCGCGAGATAGCCACCATGGTTGGGATGGATGTAGTCCTCCGGGCCCGCCCATCGAGTTCGGAGCGAATTCCTCCCGTATCGCCGATTGAGTACCGCGCAGCCGGGGACACCGCGTTCACTTTGCGCCGCGGGAAGAAAGTACACACCGTCTGGTCGAAGTCAGGGCGTCTGCGCGCCCCGGGTGGCCGTGTCGAACGCGAACAGCGAGCCGCCCGCCGTTACAAATATCCGGTCGCGGTCGCGACCGCCGAAGGTCAAATTGGTGACGGGCGCAGGGAAATCGACGATCTGGCCGAGCAGCGTCTGGTCCGGCGCATAGACATCGATCTTCGCACCAGCGCTGGCCCAGAGATTGCCCTCGACATCGACCCGCATGCCGTCGGGAACACCGACCGTGATCGCGAATATCTCCCCGCCGCTGATCATGCCATTCGCATCCACGTCGAAGCGGCGGATATGGGAGTTTCGATCGGGCCCATCGGTAACGGCGGAGTCGCCGATATAGAGGATGCGCTCGTCGGGTGAGAAGGCCAGACCGTTTGGCTTGTCGAAATCACGCGCAACCGCCGCGACTTCGCCACTCACCGGGTCGATGCGGAAGACGAAGTCGCCCGCTTGGTGCTTTATTCCACCCGGAACGTGGAGTCGGAGGCCGTAGTCTGGATCGGTAAACCACACCGAGCCGTCCGACTTCACCACGACGTCATTGGGTGAGTTGAGCGGCCCGCCTTCGAAGCGGTCGGCCAACACCGTCACAGTGCCGTCGATCTCGGTGCGCGTCACACGCCGGGCGCTGTGCTCGCAGGTGACAAGCCGGCCCTGCACGTCGCGCGTGTTTCCGTTGGCGTGATTTGAATCGCGCCGAAATACGCTCACCGAATCGTCGGCGACGAACCGCATGATGCGGTTGGCGGGAATGTCGCTCCAGAGAAGGCACTCGTGGTCGGAAAACCACACCGGCCCTTCGGTGAACACGCCATGATCATGCAACAGCCGAACCCGCGGCTTGCGCGGCAGAAGCCGCGGAAAGCGGCGATCATGAACGATTGGCGTCCCCAACATCGGCGCGGTCTCCCATCGCGTGCGCGCGAGCGTAGGGACTGCGATATGGCTTGTGCAAGGGGCGGCCGGACCGCCGCTATGCCCCGATCCAATCTCCGTTGTGGGGGCAGTGTCGCGCTGGTTCTCGCCCGACGCCGAAATCGAACTGCTCCCGCCAGTCGGGCGAGCCCCTGGTGCGCTCGCCGCCAACGCGAATGTCGCCACGGAATTTCGGCGAGTTGACCATTTCGATCTCACGCTTGTCGGATTCCGGAAGCATGAAAAATCGCCTCGCCTCGGCAAATGGTCTCTGGATGTCCGCCTGCGGAATTCCGTGCCCACTACGGCAGAAGAAGCCGATGTGACCCGCCGAGGCGCGCAGGTCTTGGAAGAAAGCCTTGCGTGGGAAGCCGGGACCCCCCAAATCGCTTGGGTCAAGTATCGGCAATATCCTCGGCGTGGTAAATCTCGCTCCAGTCGTTGCCTTCCGCCAAGGCGTGCAAGATTGCCACGACCGATGCTCCAAACATAGGAACGGGAAAGCGCCAAAGCGGATACGAGGCGCCCAACGCTTTCTTCTCGCGGGCCGGGAAGGACGTTTTTGCTCCTCCGCCCGTTCTCAGTCCGCACGGCATCGCACTAGCAAATGGCTGCAGAAAGGGCCGCCCCTCGTCGACATCTGGCAGTCAGTGCTTGCGTTCCCTAAAGAGTGTCAAACGGCCGCCAAAATCTTCCACGCCTGTTCACAGAGTGGCGCTGACCCAATATGCGCACTGGTCATGGCAGAGACTCACCCACATTCCCCCGCGGCAATAACGCTTTCAGCGCGTCCGCGCCGGGTATTCGTTTTGGGCGCCACGGGAACGATCGGTCGAGCCACCGTGCGCGCCCTCGTGGCCCGCGGTCACGAGGTGGTGTGTTTCCTGCGACCCCGCGGCGGAGCTTCAGATGCGTCCGTCCACGCGGATCAGGCGGAGTTGTTGCAGGGGGCAATCCTCCGGTTCGGGAATGTGACCGACGGTGGTTCGATCGAGCGGGATGGCTTTCGCCACGAACGATTCGATACGGTGGTATCGTGCCTTGCGTCGCGCACCGGCGTGCCGAAGGACGCCTGGGCGATTGACCATGCGGCGCACGTCCTGGCCCTGGCGGCAGCCAAGCGGGCGAGTGTAACGCACATGGTGTTGCTGTCGGCGATCTGTGTGCAGAAGCCGGTACTGGCGTTCCAGCACGCCAAGCTCGCCTTCGAGCGCGAGCTTGTCGACTCCGGGCTGACCTACTCGATCGTTCGGGCGACCGCCTTCTTCAAGTCGCTCTCGGGCCAGGTCGACCGGGTCAGGCGCGGCAAACCCTTCCTGGTCTTCGGCGATGGCCGACTGACAGCCTGCAAGCCGATCAGCGATGGCGATCTCGCCGGCTTCCTTGCCGATTGCCTGGATGACGAAAGCCGCTGGAACCGCATCATGCCGATCGGGGGCCCTGGCGAGGCAATCACGCCCCGGCAGCAGGGCGAGCAACTCTTCGCCCTGCTTGGCCGCGAGCCGAAGTTCAGGCAAGTGCCGCCGGCCTTGCTGCAGCTGATCCGGCAGGTACTGGCCGGGCTTGGCCGCTTCAGCCCGAGCCTCGCCGCCAAGGCGGAGCTTGCGGGCATCGGGCATTACTACGCCACGGAATCCATGCTGGTCCTCGATCCCGAGACCGGCCGGTACGACGCCGACAAGACCCCGTCGACCGGCTCGGAGACCTTGTTCGATCACTATGCGCGGCTGATCAGTGGAGAGGCGAAGGACGACCGCGGCGCACACGCGGTGTTCTGACGGATGGCGGGCCCCACGCCCCCTCGCATTGAACCCGAACGCATGGCGACCCCGTCACGCTCGGCCCGAAGCTCCCAGCCCGCGAATAACGGCTCTCGCCGCTTCGAATACCGGTCCCTGGGTTTCGGCGAGGATTGCGTTGCGGTCGAAGCGTCCCGGATCACAGTTCACGGCGGCGCGCAGCGCCGCGCCAAAGGCCATGCGCAATTCCGTCCCGATGTTGAATTTGCAGATGTGCGAGGTGGCTGCGAGTTCGGCGCGTTGCAGGGGTGGCACTCCGGAGCCGCCGTGGATCACCAGCGGCACGTCAGTCACCGCCTCGATCGCGCGGAGGCGGTCAATGTCGAGGCCGGAGCCGCGATCCTGTTGCAGATGCAGGTTGCCGACAGATACGGCCATGGCATCAACCCCGGTCTGCCGTGCGAAGCGGGCAGCCTCCTGCGGATCCGTGCCGGCCGAGGCCGCACCGCCGGCATACCCGACAAAGCCGATTTCGCCCTCGCAGGAGATCCCGGCGACGTGGGCCAGTTCGGCGACCGCGGCACATGCGTCAATGTTTTGCGACAAGGGCAGGCGCGAGCCGTCGAACATCAGCGAGGTAAAGCCCGCGTCCAGCGCCGCGCGGCAGTCGTCAAGCGAGTAGCCGTGGTCGAGGTGGGCCACGACCGGCACTGAGGCGTTTTCGGCCAGATGGCGGAACATTGTGCCGAGGATCGGCAGCGGCGTGTGCTCGCGGCAGCCGGGCCCCGCCTGCAGGATGACGGGCGCGCGCTCGGCCTCGGCCGCCAGGACATAGGCACGCATGTCCTCCCATCCCAGACAGACCAGTCCCGGCACGGCATAGCCGCCCCTGAGCGCCGGTCGCAGCACATCCGCAAGGGTGGCAAGGGTCATCTGAACTTGGCAACCATGTCCATGATGCCGGGGATGGTGTGCAGTTGCGCGGCATGGGTTGGCTGGAAGTACTGCCTGAGGCTGCGCTGGCTTTGCCCGCCGAGGATGGTGAAGTAATACATTTCATAGCCCGGCAGGACGCAGCAGGGATGATAGCCCCTGTCGATCAGTACGGTCGAGCCGTTCACGATGTGGTAGGCGTCGCCCGGCTCGTTATCCACCCGCTGAAGCATCTGGAGACCGGAACCATAATCGGGGCGGAAGCGGAAATTGTAGCATTCGTCATGGCGGGTCTCCTCGGGCAGACGGTCGGTGTCATGTTTGTGGCTGGGAAAGCCCGACCAGCCGCCCGCACCGACGGTAAAAAGCTCGGAGACCAGCAGGCGGCCCACGCGGTCATGATGCGCGGCGCCGAGGATGTGCTTGATCTTGCGATGGGTCTTGGTGTCGTCCGAGCCGTATTGCACCTTGTCGATGTCCCCGACGCGCACGGCAAAGGGGCGCAGGGTCTCGCCAAATCTCGCGCCCGCGATGAAGACCTCGGTATCGGTCAGCGCGCTGATCCGGGCGCCGCTGTCAACGGGAACATAGACACCCTCGGGCTCACCATCCCAGACATCGGCGCCGCGCGTGCCGATTTGGGCAAAGCGCTCGCCGAGGGTCTCGACCGTGACGGTTCCGGTTGCCGGAACGACACAGGTCTCGTAGCCGGCAAGACGGTAGTCGAAGCTCTGGCCGGCCTTTAGCCTGACGATGTTGAAGTAGACCAACGGCACCAGCGCGTCGTCGGCATCGACGATCGCGCGGTTCTGGTTGTCGAAGGGGGCGATGTGCATGGTCGTCCTTTCAGGCGGCCGGGGGGCCAGGATGATCGGCGAGGAAGGCGTCGAGTTCGGACCGGTCTGGCATCGCAGGCGCGCAGCCGACGCGGGCCACGACCATCGCCGCCGCGGCCGATCCACGCTCGACCGACTGTCTGACGGGCATCCCGAAAGCGAGGGCCGCCATGAAGGCGCCCAAAAAGCTGTCGCCAGCGCCGGTGGGTTTCAGGGCTTGCGTCGGATAGATGCCGGTGACCCATTCGCCCTTGGGAGTGAGGGTGATCGCCCCCTTTTCGCCCATCTTGTAAACCACGATCTGAGCGCCGGCTGACAGAAGCGCCCGTGCCTTCTGCAGGCCGCGGTCGGCGTGCCCGGCCATGAAGCCGAACTCCAGGTCATTGCCGACGATCACGTCGCACAGCGCCCCGGCGCGGGAATAGACCTCGGCCGCCACCTCGGCCGAGGGCCAGGAATAGGGCCGATAGTCGACGTCGAAGACCAGGGGCAAGCCGGCCGCGCGGGCCAGATGGAAGGCGCGAAAGGCCGCGCTGCGCGACGGCTCTGCCGCAAGGACGGTGCCGGTGGTGATCAGCGCCGAGAAGCTGCTGTAATCCACACTCTCGACATCCGCCGCGGTCATCGCAAGATCGGCCGCACCATTTCGGTAGATAACCGACTGGCAGTCCTCGAGCCGGGTTTCCACAACCGCGAGCGAATTGCGCGCCTCGCCGCCCTCGGTTGAAACATGCCTGCGGTCCACGCCGTAGTGGTCCAATTGGTTCAGGCAGAAGCGGCCAACGGCGTCGTTCGAGACGCGGGTGACCAGCGCGGCTCGACAGCCCTGCCTGACCAGGGCCACCGCTATGTTCGCCGACGACCCGCCCAGCGCAGCCACGAACCGCGTGGCCGCTTCGGTCCGGGTGCCGGGCGGATCGGCGTAGAGGTCCATCCCCGCGCGACCAAGGACAACAAAGTTCCGGCCGGCAAGCCGCGCAAGGCCGCGGCTCATGCGCCCGGCCTCTGGGCTAAGCCCTCGGCTTCGGCCTCGGCGTGCAGGGCGCGGCACTGGACACTGCCCGAGATTTCGGGCGTTCCGATTTCGTCTCTCCCGGGCCGATCATGGTTCCCTTCCCCATGACTGGTCCGGAAACGTGGCTTGCATGGCATGGGGGCGGAGGATACTACCTTTGCAACCGGTTGCAATAGAGTGGCGGAAAGAGGGCGCCCATGCGCGAAATCGGAATCGGCCTGGTGGGCGGCGGCTACATGGGCAAGGCGCATGCTGTCGCCCTGAGCGCTGTCGGCGCGGTCTTCGATACGGAGTTGCGACCCAGGCTGGAGGTGATAGCGGCTTCCAGCCTTGCCTCCGCCGAGCGCTATCGCCGGGCCTACGGTTTCGCCCGCGCGACGGGAGACTGGCGCGACCTTGTTGCCGACCCGCGGGTCGAGGCTGTCGTCATCGCGTCGCCGCAGTCCACGCACCGCGCAATCGCCGAGGCCGCCTTTGCCGCCGGCAAACCGGTGTTCTGCGAAAAGCCGCTGGGCGCCTCGCTCGAGGATGCGCTGGCGATGACGGCGGCGGCCGAGGCCTCGGGCCTGCCGAACATGATCGGCTTCAACTATGTGCGCACGCCGGCCACGCAATTCGTTCGGCGGTTGCTTGCCGAAGGAGCGATCGGCCGGGTCACCTGGTTTCGGGCAGAGCATAGCGAGGATTTCCTTGCCGACCCCACACTGCCCGCCACATGGCGGACCATGGGCCGCGCAAACGGCGCGATGGGCGATCTGTCGCCGCACATCATCAATTGCACGCTGGCCCTGATGGGCGAGATTGCCGAACTGTCGGCGCGCATCGAGACCGTGCACGCCACCCGGCCCGACCCTTCCGGCCCGGTGACGGTGGACAATGACGATCAGGCCCAGATGATGGTCCGCTTTGCCTCGGGTGTCATGGGACATCTGAGCGTCAGCCGCGTCGCGACCGGACGCAAGATGGGCTATGCTTATGAGATGTTCGGCACAAAAGGCGCGATCCGCTTCGATCAGGAGGATCAGAACGCGGTCTGGCTTTACCGAGCCGAGGCTCCCGAGTCGCAACGCGGTTTCACCCGCATCCTGACCGGACCGGCGCACCCCGACTATGGCGCCTTCTGCCAGGGGCCGGGCCACGGCACCGGCTATCAGGACCAGATCATCATCGAGGCGCGCGATTTCCTGGCGGCGATCGCCTCGGGCCGCCCCTGCTGGCCTACATTCCGCGACGGGCTAGCGGTCGCGCAGATCATCGAAACGGCGTTCCGGTCTGACGCCGATGGCTGCTGGCGAGCCGTTGAGAAAACATTAGGGAACCCGACATGACCATCCGCATCGGCAATGCGCCTTGTTCCTGGGGGGTCGAATTCGCGGATGACCCGCGCAACCCGCCATGGCGTCAGGTGCTCGGCGACTGTGCCGAGGCTGGCTACAGCGGGATCGAACTCGGCCCCATAGGCTTCATGCCCGAAGATCCCGAGGTTTTGGGCGAGGCGCTAGCCGAAAACCGGCTCGAACTGATCGGCGGCGTCGTCTTCCGGCCGTTCCACGATCCCGACAAGTGGGATGAGGTTTGGGACGCCTCGGTCCGCACCTGCAGGGCATTGGCCGCTCATGGCGCTCGGCATCTGGTGCTGATCGACTCGATCTCGCCCCGCCGCGCTCCCACCGCCGGCCGCGCCGAGGCGGCCGAGCAGATGAGCCGCTCCGAGTGGACCGCCTTCCGCGACCGTATCGCGCAGGTGGCGAAGCTGGGGGTCGAAGAATACGGGCTGACCGCCAGCATTCATGCCCATGCGGCAGGTTTCATCGATTTCGAGCCCGAGCTGGAGCATCTTTTGGATGAGGTGGACGAGCGTTTCCTGAAGATCTGCTTCGACACCGGCCACCATTCCTATGCGGGTTATGATCCGGTGGCCTTCATGCGCCGCCATGTCGACCGCATTTCCTACATGCATTTCAAGGACATTGACCCAGCGGTGAAGGCCGATGTGATCGCGAAGGGAACCGGCTTCTATGACGCCTGCGGGCAGGGCATCTTTTGCAACCTCGGCCGTGGCGATGTCGATTTTCCCGCCGCCAGGCAGATCCTTCTCGACGCCGGCTTCACCGGCTGGTGCACGGTCGAGCAGGACTGTGATCCGACGCTGGATGTGAGCCCGATTTCAGACGCCCGCAAGAACCGCGCATACCTGTCTTCCATCGGGTTCAACTAAGGAGGCCACAGATGGCACAACTGAAATGGGGGCTGATCGGCGGCGGCGAAGGGAGCCAGATCGGCCCTGCACACAGGATTGGCGCGCGTCTGGACGGGCTCTACGACTTTGTCGCCGGAGCCCTGGATCATCGACCCGAGGCGGCGCGCGATTATGGCCAGCGACTGGGTCTTGCGGTCGACCGCGCCTATGGCGGCTGGCGCGAGATGCTGGAAGGCGAAAGGACGCGCCCTGATCGTGTGGACCTCGTGACGGTCGCCACGCCGAACGCCACTCATTTCGAGATCACCCGCGAATTCCTCAAGGCGGGGTTCCATGTCCTTTGCGAAAAGCCGATGACGATGACCGTCGATGAGGGCGAGGAGATCGTGAGGCTCGCCCGCGAAACCGGCCGGATCTGTGCGGTAAACTACGGCTATAGCGGCTATTCGCTGGTGCGCCACATGCGCGCCATGGTGGCGCGCGGCGATCTTGGCGCAGTGCGAATGGTGGTGGCCGAGTTCGCGCACGGCCACCACGCCGATGCCGCGGACGCCGACAACCCGCGCGTGCGCTGGCGATATGACCCCGAGCAGGCCGGCATCTCCGCCCAGTTCGCCGACTGCGGCATCCATGCTCTGCATATGGCCAGCTTCGTGATCGGCCAGCAGGTGTCGCGGCTTGCCGCCGATACCGTGTCCTGCCTGCCCTCGCGGGTGCTGGAGGACGATGCGCAGGTGAACTTGCGCTTTGAAGGCGGCGCAGTCGGGCGGTTGTGGACCTCGTCGATCGCCATCGGGCGGCAGCACGGGCTGACCCTGCAGGTGTTCGGCGAGAAGGGTGGGCTGCGCTGGTCGCAGGAGCAGCCCAACCAGCTTTACTGGATGCCGCTTGGCCAGCGCCTGCAGGTGATCGAGCGTGGCGAGGGCGGGCTGTCGCCGGAGGCGGACCGCTCGAGCCGCGTCACCGTCGGCCACGCCGAAGGCATGCCGTTGGCCTTTGCCAACATATACAAGGACCTGGCCGAGGCCATCACCGCACGGAAAGCCGGCCGCGCACCCGATCCGACGGCCGATCTCTATCCCCGCGCCGAGGATGGGCTGAGTTCCATGGCAGCGGTCTTTGCCGTCGCGGAAAGTGGAAAGGCGGGAGGCCTCTGGGTCGACGCCCGCGCGCCGATGTTCCGCTGAAGGCGATTTCCTCGAAGACGTCTCGCTTGGGGTTTCTATGTGTTGGGAGTTCCCGGAAACTCGATTTGCGCAGGGTCCGGTGACGACGCGCGCAATGTGCGGCGCTCGATCACGCGGCAGGGGAACAGCCGGATTTCGGGGTGACGGTCGGGCTTTTCGATCGTCGCCACCACAAGTTCGATGGCCGCCTCGATGATTTCGGGCAGGGGCTGACGGATGGTTGTCAACCCGATCAGTTGCCAACGCGACATCTCCATGTCGTTCAGGCCTATCAGGCCCACGTCCCCGGGCACCGACAGGCCGGCCTCCTCGATCGCGCTCAGCGCGCCAACCGCCAGAAGATCGTCCCCGCAGAAGTAGGCCTCCGCCGGAGCCGCCCCCAGCAGGCGCTGCATTTCGGTTCTACCGGCATCGAAACTGTAGTCGCTGGCGAAAGACAGGCTGGCGCTGACCCGCGACTCTTGGCCGAGTGCGGCCAGAAACCCCGCCGCGCGATCCTGCGTCGAGGTGGCGGTCTCTGGTCCGCCCAGGAACGCCACCCGGCGGTAGCCGCGCTGGATCAAAAGCTCCGCCGCCATGCGCCCGCAGGCGACATTGTCGATCCCTACCACATGCACGCCAGGCATCGCCGAATAGCGCCCGAAGGCATGAACGACGGGCAAGCCGGCTTCCTTGAACGATTCCGCAAAGCTCGGCGGCAGCGTCGACGAGGCGACGATCACGCCGTCCACCGAATATTGCCGCAGCATCCGCAACGAGGCCGCCGGATCCGTTGCGCCGCTGAGATTGACCAGCAAGGGCCGCAGCCCACGCTCCTGCAGTCCGCGCGTGAAGAGGTCGAACACCTCCAGGATCAGGGGATTGTGGAAGTTGTTGGCAATCAGGCCGATCAGCTTGGTTCGCCCTGTCGTCAGGCTGGACGCCAGCGCGTTCGGCGCAAATCCCAACTCATTGGCAGCCTTTTCCACCCTTGCGCGGGTTTTTGCCGAGACCGACGCCCCCGCCGTGAAGGTGCGCGACACTGCCGAGCGCGAAACCCCTGCCCGCTCGGCGACCGCCTTCAAGGTCACCACCATCGTCCACTCGCACCGACTCGCCTCGTCCTAGCATAGATGCCCGGCCCCCAAAGGAAACCCGGACCGAGTCGAAGGATTGCAACCGGTTGCAGAAATGCGCCCCGCGAGCGCTTATCAAGTCAACGGTGGTCGGCAACATGCCTCTCCTGCGCATGCCCCCTGATGGGGGGAGCGACGAGCCGCGGTGACCACATTCGATACGCCGCGCCGGACGGTTCCGAGTTCCTTGCTCGGCATGTGTTCACATGGCCCTGGCGCCACTGGACAGAGCGAGGTGCCCGCCTACCTACCGCGCATGGAAAAACCAGGGTCCGCGACCCGACGCACCAATCCGGCAGCCGGCGGGTCACCTTTCGATCCGTCACGCCGGGCATGTCACCTGCAGGTGGACGGGACACGCGGCCCGGCTGGCGGAGGCGCCGAGGGCCGTCCTCAACCAGTCAGCCGCCCCTCGCCCGCACCGATGCGGCTTGCAGCCGCCAACGGCGCCTCGCCGAAGGACAAGGCGGAATGACCGTGCTGCGCGTGATCCTCGGCGATCAGTTGTCCGCACGGCTGGACATCGTGGCGGACGCCGACAAGGGCCGCGACGTGTTCCTGCTGGCCGAGGTCCTGACCGAGGCCACCTATGTGCGCCATCACGTCAAGAAGATCGCCTTCCTGTTTTCCGCCATGCGCCATTTCGCCGAGGCGCTGCGCAGCGCCGGCCATGCCGTGCGCTATGTCGCGCTCGACGACGCCGCAAACAGCCAGAGCCTTGACGGCGAAATCCTGCGAGCGGCGGAGGCGGTGACGCCCGGCCGGGTCGCCATCACCGAACCGGGCGAATGGCGGCTGCGCGAAGGCTTCGAGGCCCTGCGGCTGGCGCTTCCCGTGCCGCTCGAGATCCTGCCCGATACGCGGTTTCTCTGCTCGCATCAGGACTTCGACGCCTGGGCCGAAGGGCGGCGCGAATTGCGGATGAAGTATTTCTATCGCGAAATGCGGCGGCGCCACCACCTGCTGATGGAGCCGGATCGCAAGCCGTCGGGCGGGCGCTGGAACTTCGATGCGGAGAACCGCAAGCCGCCCAAGGCCGGGCTCGATGGTCCGCCACGCCTCAGCTTCCGCAAGGACCCCATCACGCTCGCCGTGCTCGACCTGGTGCGGCGGCGCTTTCCGGACGGCTACGGCCGACTGGAGCCGTTTCATTTCGCGGTGACGCGCCAGCAGGCGCTTCGCGAACTGGAGCATTTTATCACCCATATCCTGCCGGGGTTCGGCGACTATCAGGACGCGATGGTCACGGACGAACCCTACCTGCGCCATTCATTGCTTTCGGCCTACATCAATGCCGGGCTGCTCTATCCGTTGGAGGTTTGCCGCAAGGCCGAGGGCGCCTATCGCGACGGGCTTGCACCGCTCAACGCCGCCGAGGGCTTCATCCGCCAGATCCTGGGCTGGCGTGAATATGTGCGCGGCATCTACTGGCGATTCATGCCCGGCTACGTCGAGCGCAACGCCCTCGGCGCGACAGAGCCGCTGCCATGGTTCTACTGGAGCGGCGAAACGCACATGGCCTGCATGCGGGAAGCCTTTGCGCATACTTATGACCATGCCTATTCGCACCATATCCAGCGATTGATGATCACGGGCAATTTCGCCCTTCTGGCGGGGATCGATCCGAAGGCCGTGCATGAATGGTATCTCGCCGTCTATGCCGATGCCTATGAATGGGTCGAAGCGCCGAACACCATCGGCATGGCGCTACACGCCGACGGCGGGCTGCTGGCCTCGAAGCCATATGCCGCGAGCGGAAACTACATTAAGCGGATGAGCAATTTCTGCGACGGATGCGTCTACGATCCGTCCGTGTCGGTCGGGGAGAAAGCCTGCCCGTTCAATGCGCTTTACTGGGATTTCATGGCGCACCACCGCGAGCGGTTCAGCGGCAACGCGCGGATGCCTTATGTCTACGGCAACTGGGACAGGATGGGCGCCGACAAGCAGGCCGCGCTCCGTGCCCAGGCGACGGCGCATCGTGCCGCCATGCGCGAAGGGCGGCTATGAAGAAGAAGCGCACGGCAAAAGCCGATCTGCCGAAAAAGACCTGCACCGTTTGCCGGCGCCCATTCACCTGGCGGAAGAAATGGAGCGAGGTCTGGGACGAGGTGATCTATTGTTCGGACGCCTGCCGCGGCCGGCGCAGGTCGAAAGCTTAGACTCGTCTTTCAGGGAGGATGGACAGTCGCCAAAGCGCGCCTGCCGGAGAAAGCGTCGCGCATATTGCACACCGGCACCGTACGGCGAATACCGCTTCAACTTGCCAAGGTGGTGTTGCGGGCGACCTTGGTGGTTGACGACAGGTCCTTCGCGACTCTGATTACCGCCACATCGGCCGAGGCCCATCCGAACCAGCCTGAGTGCCGATCAAAGAGCCCGCAGATGGCGCACCGGACGTCCCGCCACGAGCGACGAAGCCGCGCGCAGGATTCCCTGCGCGTCGATGCCGTAATGGCGATAGAGGTCGGCGATCGTGCCGGACTGGCCGAAATGCTCGACGCCCAGCGAGCGGGTGCGGTTGCCCGAGACTGAACCAAGCCATGCAAGGGTGGCCGGATGCCCGTCGATGACGGTCACCAGCCCGCAATGCGAAGGCACCTCGGCCAGCAGGCGCTCGACGTGGGCGCGAGCGTGTATCAGGCCGGCCTCGCGGGCGCGCTGCGCGGCAGTCCAGCCGGCATTGAGACGGTCGGCCGAAGTCACTGCCAGCAGCCCGACGTCGCGCCTATCCTCCGCCAGTAGGCCCACGGCCTCGATCGCTTCGGGAGCGACCGCGCCGGTGTAGGCCACCACGATCTGCGCATTCGGGCCGGGGCGCCGCATCCAGTAGCCGCCATTGACGATGTCCTCGGCGAGCTGCTCGCCCACCGTGCGCATGGGCTGCTCGACGGTGCGGGTCGAGAGCCGCAGGTAGAGCGAGCCGCCGACCGCGTCGCGCAGCCATGTCGTCTCGTCGGGCTCCGCCTTGCCGGAGCGCTGCATGTAGTCGAAGCCGAAGCGCATGATCGCCTCGAGTTCGTCGACGAAGGCGGGTTCGAAGCTTGCAAGCCCGTCCTGCGCCATGCCGATCAGCGGGGTTGCGATCGACTGGTGTGCACCGCCCTCGGGCGCCAGCGTGACGCCGGAGGGCGTCGCCACCAGCATGAAGCGGGCGTCCTGGTAGCAGGCGTAGTTGAGCGCATCGAGGCCGCGCTCGATGAACGGGTCGTAGAGCGTGCCCACCGGAAACAGCCGCTCGCCGAACACCGAGTGCGACAGGCCGAGCGCGGAGAGCATCGTGAACAGGTTCATCTCGGCGATGCCGAGTTCAAAATGCTGGCCCGCCGGCGAGAAGTCCCAGGCGAAGGTGGACGGTATCCGCTCGGCCCTGAAGACGTCCGCCAACGATTCGCGCGCAAAAAGCCCGCGCCGATTGACCCAGGCGCCGAGATTGGTCGAGACCGTGACGTCGGGCGATGTGGTGACAACCCGCTCGGCGAAGCCGTCGGTACGCTTGGCAATGCCGTGCATGAGCAGGCCAAACCCCTGCTGCGTCGACATCGCCCTGCCGATCTCGACCTCGAGCCGATCCGGAACCGGAACGGCGGAAACGGTAGGGCGTTGCACGCGGCCATTGAACGGCGCACCCGCGATCAGCGCCCGCACGGCCACGGCGTCACGCATCCCCTCGAAAGGCTCCCACTCGCGGCCGGGACGGATGCCGAGGGCGTCGCGCATCGCCTCCACCTGGCGCGGCGTCATCAGGCCTGCGTGATTGTCCTTGTGGCCGGCGATCGGCAGGCCGTAGCCCTTGATCGTGTAGGCGATGAAGCAGACGGGGCGATCATGGCCGCGGGCCGCCTCGAACGCGCCGGTCAGCACAGACATGTCGTGGCCGCCGAGATTGGCCATCAGTTCCGCGAGTTCGGCGTCGTCCCGTTTCCCGATGAGGCGGCTCGACGCGCCCTGGTCGCCGATATCGTCGAGGAGGTGCTTGCGCCATGCCGCGCCGCCCTGGAAAGTGAGCGCGGAATAGAGCTGGTTCGGGCAGGCTTCGATCCATCGCCGCAGCGCCTCGCCGCCCGGCTCGGCGAAGGCCGCTTCCTGCAGTCGCCCGTGCCTGAGGATGACCACATCCCAGCCGAAATTGCGAAAGATCGTTTCGAAGCGCTGCCACAGCCCCTCGCGCACCACGGCGTCGAGGCTCTGGCGGTTGTAGTCGACCACCCACCATGTGTTGCGCAGCCCGTGCTTCCAGCCTTCGAGCAGGGCCTCGAAGATGTTGCCCTCGTCCATCTCGGCATCGCCGAGCAGCGCGACCATCTTGCCTTCCTCGCCGCCCCAACCCCGCGCGCGCAGAAAATCCTGCACAAGCGACGAAAACAGCGTCTGCGCGACGCCGAGGCCGACCGAGCCGGTGGAGAAATCGACGCCGTCGGTATCCTTGGTGCGCGACGGGTAGGACTGAGCGCCTCTGTAGCCGCGAAAATTTTCCAGCTTTTCGCGCGTCTGGTTGCCAAACAGGTACTGGATCGCGTGGAACACCGGGCTGGCGTGCGGTTTGACCGCGACGCGGTCCTGCGGCCTCAGCGCCTGCATGTAGAGTGCCGTCATGATGGTGGACAGCGAGGCCGAGGACGCCTGGTGTCCGCCGACCTTCAGCCCATCTGCGTTGTCGCGCACGTGATTTGCATTGTGGATCATCCAGGTCGAAAGCCACCTGACCTTCCGCTCGATTTCGGTGAGTGCGCCGATCCGGTCCATCAAGCTCTCCATTTTGGTTGAGGGTAGCGGATCTCCTGTCGCCGGAATCACCAAAGACGGTTGCCGAGCGCGGGATTTTTAGCGATTGTCGCCAAAGATACTCAAGAACGTGAAGGAAATCGCCAAGATGGAGCTGATCGACAGGATCGACCTGAAAATCATCGCCGCCGTGCAACTCGACGGCCGCATCTCCGTCAACGATCTGGCCGAACAGGTCGGCCTTTCTCCGTCGCCGTGTGCTCGGCGGCTGCGCATCCTCGAGGAGCGCGGCATCATCAAGGGTTACACGGCGACGATCGACCAGGTGAAGGTTGGCCTGCCCGTGAGCGCCTTTGCTTCGATCAAGCTGGAGCGCCAGCGCGAGGAGGACCTTGACCACTTTGCCCGCGCGATCATGCAGTGGCCGGAGGTCGTCGACTGCTACCTGATGACAGGCCAGCGCGACTATCTGCTGCGCATCGTGGTGGCCGACCTTCAGGCCTACGAGGCCTTCTTGAAGTCGAAGCTGACCCGCCTCGACGGTATTGCTTCGATCGAAACCAGCTTCGCGCTCGATCAGATCAAGCGCTCGGAGGTCCTGCCCTTCGGTGGTGTGAAATCGTAGCGGCGCCCTTATCCCGGAGCGGCTAATGGGCTCAATCACCGCAGAACGATGTTGGCGGCGGTAACCCGTCGAAAGCGGCGTCTACCGGCCGAGATAGGAGCGCCGCACCGTGGTGTTTTCGGCGATTGCAGCGCGCCGCCAATGCTGCGGTTCTCGAAAATGGCAGGATCGCAATTTCGGGACCGGGCGTCCCTTAAAGGGTGCTCCCGGCACTTTCGGCTGGTAGCGCATTTGCCGGATCACGAATGTGCGGGCCGCTGCGGTGACGCATTCGACCGTGTGTTCCTAATGGCCGAAGGAGACATAAACCAACCAGTTGGTTGACCGCATTTGGCTATATGATATCCTCGTACCAGCAGGTGTATCGACTGGGGTATCTCGACCGGCATGGGCAGCAAAAGCGCATATGATGTTGTCATTGTCGGCGCCGGCGCGGCCGGCTGCGTCCTCGCCAACAGGCTGACCCAGGATCCCGGTCGCCGCGTCTTGCTACTGGAGGCCGGGCCGGGCGAAATGCCGATGGGTGCCAGGATGCCGGGGGCATGGATCAGCCTGATCGATACCGAATATGACTGGAAGTATCACACGGTGCCGCAGGCGCGGTGCTTCGGCCGCCGGATAGCCTGGCCGCGCGGTCGGATCGTGGGCGGTTCCGGCTCTACCAACGCGCTCGTCTACATGCGCGGCTCCCCGTCGGACTATGATCGCTGGCGCGACAAGGGATGCGCCGGATGGGGCTGGGACGACGTGCTGCCGTGGTTCCGCAGGTCGGAAAGCAACCCTCGCCTGAGCGCCTCGCCGACACACGGTGACAGTGGCGAGTTGCCGGTTGTCGATGTGCCGGCACACGATCCCGCCGAGAAGCTGTGGGTCAAGGCGGCACAGGAATACGGCCTGCCCTACAACGAGGATTTCAACAGCGGCGACCAGTACGGCTGCGGCTTTTTCCAGGTTTTCATTCGCGACGGCGAACGCTGCGGCCCGGCGACGGCCTTTCTCGATCCGGCGCTGACGCGCGCGAACCTGACGCTCGTGACGGAGGCGACGGCGACCCGGATCTTGACCCGGAACAATCGCGCCGTCGGCGTCGAATATCTCCATCTCGGCAAGATGGAGACCGTATATGCCGATAGCGAGGTCGTGCTCGCCGGCGGAACCGTCAACAGCCCGCAGCTCCTGCTGCTCTCCGGCATCGGTCCCGCGGACGAGTTGCGAAACGTCGGCATCGATCCCGTCCATGACCTTCCGGGCGTCGGCCGTTCCCTCCAGGACCATCTCAACATCGTCGTGACCTTCGCGACACGCGAGAAATTCGGTATTGCCGGCATGAGCGAGGGCGATTGGGCGGACGCCGTGCAGGAATGGAGCGACAAGCGCACCGGGGCGATGGCCAACCCGTGGTCGACGAGCGGGGGGCAGGCAAAGTCGCGGCCCGGCCTGGCCGAGCCGGATCTTCAAATCTACGGCATCGCGACGCCGCACCGCGACCATGCGCGCTACCTTTCGACCGTTCCCGGCGTCTCGATGTTCACCGTGCTGCAGCGGCCGAAAAGCGTCGGCCGGCTGACAGTGCGCTCGGCCGATCCGCTGATGCATCCAGCGATCGATCCGCGCTACCTCTCCGATCCCGACGGTAGCGATCTCGAGACACTGGTCGACGCGGTCGGGTTGAGCCGCGGCATCGCCGCCACCGAGACGTTCAGGCATCTCGGCCTGCGCGAGTCTTTCCCGTCCTCGGAGGCGGTGACCCGCGAGGAGATCGCCCGCTTCGTGCGCGCCCAATGCCAGTCGATCTATCACCCGACCAGCACCTGCAGGATGGGGCTCGACGAGGAGGCGGTGGTCGATCCGGCGACACTTAAGGTGCGGGGCATGGAGGGGCTGCGTGTTTGCGATGCGTCGGTCTTTCCGGACGAGATCGCAAGCAACATCATGGCGACGGTCATCATGGTTGCCGAGCGCGGCGCCGGTTTCATGAAAAACTGAGGGAGCGGCACGGAAATGGCGGCGATCACCAACGACCTTCTGCGGACCTATATCGAATCCGACGGATTGGGCCTTGCCGACCTGGTCCGGCGCGGCGAGGTTTCGCCGGGCGAACTCGTCGAGGCGGCGATCATCGAGATCGAGAAACTCAACCCGGCGCTGAACGCGGTGATCCACAAGCTCTACGACATGGGTCGCGAGGCCGCGAAGGCCGTCGACCGCCAGGCGCCCTTCGCGGGCGTGCCCTATCTGCTCAAGGAACTGGCCACCTCCTGGAAAGGCGCCCCGAACACCAACTCGTCGTTCTATCTCAAGGACATCGTCGCCGACTTCGACGCCGAGGTGGTGACCAGGTTGAAGAAGGCCGGCTTCCTGCTCGTCGGCAAGTCGAATGCCCCCGAGAACGGCTGGTCGATTTCGACAGAACCCAGGCTCTACGGCGCGACCGTCAATCCATGGCGGGCGGATGTCACGGCTGGGGGGTCGAGCGGCGGCTCCTGTGCGGCCGTGGCGTCCAGAATGGTCCCGGTGGCCGAATCGAGCGATGCCGCCGGCTCGATCCGCGTTCCTGCCTCGTGCTGCGGCGTGCTCGGCATGAAGCCGTCCCGCGGGCGCATCACCATGTTCCCCTTCGGCGACGTCTGGCACGGCGGGGCTTACTTCCTTGCCAACACGAGGACCGTACGCGATAGCGCAGCCTATCTCGACGCCGTGGCCGGGGCCTTGCCGGGCGACCCCTACCAGCCGCCCGTTCCCGACGGCAGCTGGCTCGAACTGTCTCGTCGGGCTCCGAAAAAATTGCGCATCGGCTACACGGTGACGCCGCCGCATGGCCGGCCGATCGACGCCGAGGTAAGGCAGGCGGTGCTCGACACGGTCAAGGTGCTTCATGGCCTCGGCCACGAGGTCGAGGAGCGCGACATGGCGCTCGATTCGGATCGCGCCTGGAAGGTCTACACGCATATGAGCTGCGTGCAGACCGCGGCCATATTCGAGTGGCTGTCGGCGATCGTCGGTCGGCCTGCGACCCGTGACGACGTCGAGCCGATCACCTGGGCGATCATCGAGCGGGGCCGCAACACAAGCGGCATCGAGCACATTTCCGACGTCGAACAGGTCCGCCAGCTCGGCCGATCCGTTGCCCTCGACCTCGACGAATACGACATCTACCTGACGCCCACGCTGACGAACCTGCCGAGGCCGGTCGGCTACTACGACATGTCGATGACCGACCTCGATGCCTACAATGCGCTGTGGACGGATGGAGCGTTCACCTTCCCGTTCAACATGTCGGGCCAGCCCGCCATGTCGATGCCGCTCGGCATGTCTAAGGGCGGCCTGCCCATCGGCGTGCAGGCCGTCGCGCGCTACGGCGACGAGGCCACCATTCTCGCCCTCGCCACCGTTCTGGAGCTGGAGATGCCCTGGAAGGATCGGCGCCCTCCGGTCTGCGCGTCGGCGTGATCGCGTCGCGGCGGACCTGCATCGAGACACGAACTCAGGATAGCCCCATGTCCATCCTCAGCCCCATCCCGAGTTCGATCGAGAACGAGGCCCTGCTCGACGACTTCATGTCGTCGCCGTCGCCTGAACTCGTGCGCGATCTCGAGGGCGTGCCTGGTGACATCATGATTCTGGGCGTCGGCGGCAAGATGGGGCCGACGCTGGCACGCATGGCCAAGCGGGCCGCGCCGTCGAAGCGGGTCGTCGCGGTCGCCCGCTTCACGACGGCGGGACTTCGCGAGGAGCTCGAAGCAAGCGGGATCGAGACGGTCGCCTGCGACCTGCTGGACGCAGGCGCCGTCAGGAAGCTGCCGCGGCCGGAAAACATCGTTTTCATGGCAGGGTTCAAGTTCGGCGCGCAGGCCGACCCAAGCCAGACATGGGCGATGAACGTGCAGGTTCCGGCCTTGGTCGCCGACACGTTCCGCACCTCGCGGATCGTCGCCTTCTCGACCGGCTGCGTCTATCCGTTCGCCGAGGTTCGCAGCGGCGGCAGCACTGAGGATGTGCCGCCCAACCCGCCCGGCGAATACGCGATCAGCTGTCTCGGCCGCGAGCGCATGTTCGAGTATCATTCCAGGCAGCACGGCACGCCCGTCGTGCTGTTCCGGCTGAACTATGCGATAGACCTGCGCTATGGCGTGCTGCACGACATCGCCAGGAACGTCCTCGAGGGCAAGCCGATCGACGTGTCGATGGGGCACGTGAATGTCATCTGGCAGGGCGATGCGTGCTCGCAGGCGCTGCGCTCGCTGGCGCATTGCGCGACGCCCCCCGTGCCGATCAATGTCAGCGGGCCGGAGATCCTGTCGGTGCGCTGGCTGGCGCAGGAATTCGGAAAGCGCCTCGGCCTTTCGCCAACCATTGTCGGCGAGGAGTCGGAGCGCTCCTGGCTGACCAACACCACCCGCGCCGCCCAGCTTTTCGGCTATCCGCAGGTGCCGGTGCTGACGATGATGGACTGGGTCGCGGACTGGGTGTCGTCGGGACGGCGCAGCTTCGGCAAGCCGACCAAGTTCGAGGTCAGAAGTGGCTCCTATTGAAGACCAGGCGGACGTCCTTCTCGGCGAGGCCGACATAGAGGACGCCCTGCTCCTGTCCGACGAGTCGCGCTGGAACCAGACGGCGGAGGACTGGACAATATTTGTCCGCCACGGCCAGGCCTATGGCGTGCGCGCGGCCGGAAGGCTCGTCGCGTCGGCGGCTATCCTGCCGTTCGGTGGCGGTTTCGGCTGGATATCCATGGTGCTGGTGACGGCTGAGTGGCGCCGGCGCGGCCTCGCTTCGCGGCTGATGAACCGCTGTATCGAGGCGATGCGCGCCAGGGGCCGCGCCTCCTTACTCGACGCCACGCCGGAGGGTGCGCTGGTCTACGGTCAGCTCGGGTTCGAAAGCAAATGCGGCATGGCCCGATGGCGCGGCGCGGGGTTCCACCCGGCAGCGCCCATTGCCGCGCGAGCGCCGGCGAAAAGGACCGAGATCCTGGCCGGCGACTTTCTGGCATTCGGCGGCGACCGGCGCATCCTGATCGAGGATTTCCTGGACCGGCCGGATACCCATGCGGTGGGCGATGCGCGAAACTTCGTCGTCTGGCGCAGCGGCCGGCGCGCGACACAGATCGGGCCGCTCGTGGCGCAGGATCGCGGCAATGCGCGCGATCTTCTCGAAACGGCTCTTGCCAGCATTTCGGGCCCGGTGATCGTCGACCTGCTCGACGCCGGAGCCGGGCTCCGTCCGGTGCTCGAAAGGCACGGGTTCGAAGCTTTCCGCGCCTTCGAGCGCATGGTGCTCGACCGTGGCAGCCTGCCCGGCGAGCCTTCGACGATGCTGGTCGCGGCTGGCCCCGAATTCGGCTGACGCCACCGGCCCGCTGGCTTCCAGAGGACCAGGCATCCGTTTTTCGTGGCTTGGGCGTCGTTCGGCCTGATCTATCCCACACCAGTGGCCGCGATCAGCAGAGCGTGCTCGTCGAGCCCAACATTGTTCATGACCGCGGAGATCCGGCCATGCCGTACCGCGGCGATGCGGTGGCTGAGCGCCAGAACCTCGTTCAGTTCCGACGAGATCAGGATGATGGCCACACCCTCTCCGGCAAGACGCCGCAGCACGGCATAGATCTCCTCCTTGGCCCCGACATCGACGCCGCGGGTCGGCTCATCGCAGATCAGCACCCTGGGCCGGGCCAGCAGTGCACGCGCAAACAGCACCTTCTGCTGGTTGCCTCCGGATAGCGAACTGATCGGCGTATCGAGCGAAGCGGCGACCAGCCTCAGGCCGCGGAGCACCTCGCCCGCCCGCTTGCGCTCGCGGCCGAGCCGCAGCAGGCCTGCCGATGAAAAGCTGCCCAGCGAAGATGCGGTCGCATTGCCGGTGACGGCGATCGGTGCGAAGATGCCGTCGCGTTTGCGGTCCTCGGTCATGTAGACAACGCCAGCCGCAAGCACTCCCGCAGGATCGTCCGGCAATGGCTTGCCATTCATCGAGGCCGCAAATCCATCGCGGCGTCGCAGACCGGCAATGCGATGCGCTATCGACGTGCGTCCGGCTCCGACCAGACCGGCAAGTCCCAGGATCTCGCCTCGATGCAGGTCGAGCCGACGCCCGTCTTCGGCCAGCCCATCGAGAGACAGGACGAGGGCGCTGCCTGCGCTCAACGGTGGGGGAGCCGTGTTTGCGGCGACGTCTCGCCCGGTCATCAGACGCACCAGTTCGGCCGAGGCGAGAGCGGCCTTGTCGCGGGTTGCGACCAGCGCGCCGTCGCGCATGACCGTCACGCGGTCCGCGATCTCGAATATCTCTTCGAGCCGATGCGAAATGTAGAGGATGAGCAGTCCCTTCTCGCGCAGGGTGCGGACGACCGCGAACAGTTTTGCCTGTTCGGAAAGCGAGAGCACCGCCGTCGGCTCGTCGAGGATGAGGATACGGGCATCCGTCGAGAGCGCACGCGCCAGTTCCACGAGCTGGCGGTCGGCTAAGCCGAGGCTGGCGACGGTCGCGCCCGGCGCGAGCCCGATGCCATAGCGATCCAGCAGCTCGGCAGCGGCGCGCAGGGCTGCGGAGCGGTCGACGGAGGCGAACCGGCCGCGGAACTCGCGGCCGAGATAGATGTTGTCGGCGACGCTCAGCTCCGGAATGGAACTGAATTCCTGGTAGACGATCGCCACGCCGGCGTCGCGCGCTTCGGCCGGCGATGTGAACGAGACGGTCCTGCCCCCGATCGAAATCGTCCCGGAACTCGGCTGGATGGTCCCCGACAGCACGTTCATCAGGGTCGACTTGCCGGCGCCGTTGGCGCCGCAGACGGCGTGGACCTCGCCGCCATCGGCGGCGAAGTCGACGTGATCGAGCGCAACCACGCCGGGAAACCGGCGTGTCAGCGCGTGCGTCTGCAGCAGGGGCATGGATGCCGTCCTGACTACTGCGGCAGGAACTCGGCCGGCAGGTCCGTCTTGAACCAGTCGTCCGGACGGTCCGGCTCGTTCAGTTTCGCCGCCTCGGCGGGGTCGAGATAGCGGGTCGGGACGACGACGGCCGTCGTCGTCGGCTGGCCGGTGAGAATCTTCACCGCCTGCTTCACGGCCTCGCGGCCGACCTCGAGACCGCTGGTCACCGAGCCCCACTTGTTTTCCTTCGCCACCAGCTTGGTCCAGCCGTTGTAGTCGTCGCCGGGAGAAAGCGTCAGTTCGTCCAGCCGGCCGGCTTCGTCGAACGCCTCGTAGATGCCCATGGACATCTGGCCGGCAGGCGAAAATGCGCCGTCGATCTGCGGGAAACGCTGCAGGAGATTCTCGGTAAGCTGTTTGGCCTTGGCGCGATCCCAGTCCCCATATTCGGCACTGAGCAGTTCCATGTCCGGATAGTTCTTCAGCACGTCCTGGAGCACCGCGAGCTGGACGACGGCCGCCGACGAGCCGGCGATCGGGAGCATGGCGATGACCTTGCCCTTGCCGTTCAGCGACTTGGCGAACTGCTCCGCCACCTGATCGGAATAGCTCCACTGGTTGACATAGGCGTTCGAGGTGACGGCCGGGTCACGCATGAAATTGTAGCCGATATTGATGGTCACGACGCCCTTGTCATGCGCCTTTTGGAGCGCCGGAAGGATCGCCTTTTCGTCGACCGGCCAGAACAGGATGGCATCGACGCCGCTGGTCAGCAGATCCTCGATGTCGGCGGTCTGCTTGCTCGGATTGAAACCGGCGTCGGTGATCTTGAGATCCTTGATCTCGGGGTGGAGCGAGGCTTCGTACTTTATGGACTGCCCGGTGAAGTTGATCCACGCATTGCTCAGGTAGCCTGCGGAGACGCCGATCTTAAGGTCGCCGTCCTTCTTGTATTTCGATGTATCCAGGGGCTCGTTGGCCCAAGCCATGATCTGGTCGTAGGTTTCCTTCTTGGTCAGATCCAGGTCCTGCGCGATCGACGTTCCGGTCATGACAGTACCGGCGATCGCGGCGATGGCAAATGTCTTGAAATAGTCTCTCATGTTCGTGGTACCCTTCTGTGGTCTACTCTTCGCTGCGTCCACCGCCGCGGCTGCCAATCCAGGAATGGGCGGCCGAGGCGGCAATGATGATCAGACCCTTGATGGCGAGCTGAGCGGCAAACGGCAGCCCGGCCACATTGGCGAGGTTGAGCGCGATGAACATCACCAGGACGCCCGCAAAGGTGCCGCCAACGCCGCCGCGCCCGCCTGAGAAGGTGGTTCCGCCGAGCACCACCGCCGCCAGGACGTCGAACTCCATCCCCTCGCCCGGATTGGTTCCGGAAACGCCGGTGCGGGCCAGCAGCGCCAATCCGCCGAGCGCCGCAAAAAGCCCGGCGACGACATAGGCGACCACCGTGACGCGCTCGACCGGCAAGCCCGCCAACCGCGCCGCATCCGGGTTGGCGCCGACGAGAAAGACGCTGCGGCCGAAGCGCAGGCGCGACTGAAGGAAGATGCCGATCGCGACGGCGACCAGCAGGCAGACCACCAGCACCGGCACGACACCGCCGATCCGGCCGTTGAAAATCTCTCGGAAGCCGGGTGAAACGACACCGCGCGCCGTTCCGCCCGTGCCCATCTGGACAAGGCCGGAGACCACGATCGACATGCCGAGGGTGACGATAAAGGAAGACACCCGGCCGTAGGCGACGATCAGGCCGTTGGCGAGGCCGACGGCGACGCCGCAGGCACAGGCCGCCAGGATGCCGATCCAGAGATGATCCGGCCTGCCGTTCATGACCAGGGCGCAGACCACCGCGCTCATCGACACGATCGCGCCGACGGACAGGTCGACCCCGCGCAACAGCATGACGAAGGTCACGCCAACGGCGGTGATGCCGACAGGCGCCGCCTGCCGGGCGAGATTGGCAAGGTAGTTGAACTTGAAGAAAGCTTCCGAGGCGAGCCCGGCGAGGCCGAGCAGCACGACCAGGACGATCCAGACCGCCGCTTTCTCGAGCGAAGGAAGGCGACCTACGTTCAGCCCTGAGCCGACCACTGCACTCATGCCGGCTGCGCCAGGCGCGCCGGCCGATCGGCCAATATGGCGACGATGACGATCAGGCCCTTGATGACGATCTGGGTGAAGGCCGGCACCTGAAACAGGTTGAGAAGGTTGCTCATCACGCCGAGGAAGAGCACCGCGCCGAGGATGCCGACGACGCTTACGCGACCGCCCTTCAGCGGCGTCCCTCCCAGCACCACGGCCACGATCGCATCCAGTTCCAGGCCATTGCCGGCATTCGGGAAACCCGTGCCGAGCCGGCCGGCGACCAGTAGCGCGGCGATGCCGGCGCTCAGGCCCGAGACGATATAGGCCCAGCGGGTCAGGCCGGCGAGGTCGAGGCCTGCCTTGCGCGCCGAACCGGCGCTGTTTCCCATCGCCAGCAGGTGCCAGCCGAACACGGAACGTTGCAGGGCATAGTATGCGGCAAGGGCCATGGCGGCGACGAGAAAGAGCGACGCCGGAACGCCGAGCACGAAACCGTTGCTGAGAAAGGTGATCGACGGCGCCACCTGGCCGACGCTGCGATCAGTCAGAAGAAAAATGCATCCCTGCAGCACACTCAGCATGCCGAAGGTGAGGATCAGCGGCGGCATCCTCAGACGGTTGATGAGTTCGCCGTTGAGGAGGCCGACCGCGGCGCCGATCGCCAGGCATCCGAGCACGACGGCCGCGCTCATGTCTGGAAAGCGCTCGAACATCATGGCGGCCACGACCGCAATCAAGCCGACCAATTGGCCGACCGACAGGTCTATCATGCCACCGGCAATAACGAACGCCTGCCCCAGGGCAAGGATCGCAAGTGTCGCGGATTGCTGCAGGATGTTGGCGACGTTGGCGCCGGTTCGGAACTGCGGGAGGAACATCAGACCGGTGGCTGCGAGCAGTAGAAGCGCCCACCAGATACGCGGCAGCCTTTGGAATCCTGAGGCTATGGCCAAAGGCCGCATTTCCGTCTATCCTGAAAAGTAACCAAGTAGTTGGTTATCATACGTGTGGATGGCCGGTCAACATGAATGGGCGGCTCTGGACGAAGGCGTCGGATTGGCGTTGGGATCCTTCGTGCCCCTTGTGACGTCGAGTCGGGGGCAAACGTCGAAGTGGGAGGAAGCCCTTGGTTGCGAATGCGGTGCGTGGGATGAGCGAGGCTGGCAGGAAGCGCGCCGAGACCCGTCAGCCCAAGCAGCGCGATTCCGCGGCCACGCGCGCGGCGCTCCTCGCCATGGCTATCCAGGAATTCGCCGACAAGGGATTTGCCGGCGCACGCGTTGACGAGATCGCCGGCCGGGCGGGCGTCAACAAGCAGCTGCTCTACCACCACTTCGGCAACAAGGACGACCTATACCGGGTCGCGCTGGAAACCGTCTACTCGGAGATCCGCGAGAAGGAGAAGGCGCTGCATCTCGGCGACCTGACGCCGCTCGAGGCGATGCGGACACTGGTCGGCTACTCCTTCGACTATCTGGTCGAGCACCCGGAATTCATCAAGCTGGTCAGCGATGAGAATGCCCAGGGCGCGCCTCACGCCGAACGTTCGGAAGAACTCGCCGAGATGCACTGGCCGCTGGTCGAACTGCTTCGCGAAACGCTGCGGCGCGGCGCCAAGGAAGGCGTGTTCCGGGACGACATGGACCCCATCAACGTCTACATTTCGATCGCCGGGATCTCCTACTTCTTCTTTTCCAACAATCCGACGCTCTCGGCGATTTTCGGCAAGAAGCTCAACTCGCCGGCGGCGATTGCGGAGCGGCGCGTCCACGTCATCGAATTCGCGCTGGCGGCCCTGCGTAGCAACCAACCGGTTGGTTGACACTACCCGGATTGCTGGTACAGTTCCATTCGCGAATTGCAGCCGCGGACGGCCTTGGCCGAACACGGCAACGAGGCCCGCAGGCCGGCAATTCCCGGAGAGACGAATGGGACTGCACCGAAGCGATCTGCCGGACACGATTGCGACTCTGCTCCGTACCGGAACGGCCATCCCGGCCCACCCGCTGGCACTGACGGCCGAGCGCCGACTTGACGAGAGGCGACAACGCGCTCTGGCGCGCTACTACATCGACGCCGGGTGCGGCGGGCTCGCCGTCGGCGTCCACACCACGCAGTTCGAAATACGCGATGCCGGTCTCTTCGAACCGGTTCTGTCGCTGGCGATGGATGTCGCGCGCAACTGGGCCGACCGTCCGCTGGCAATGATCGCCGGGGTGATCGGCCCGACGGAACAGGCCGTGCGCGAGGCGCGAACGGCGGTGGGTCTCGGCTATCACGCCGGCCTGCTCAGCCTGGCGGGCTTCAAGCGCCGGAGCGAGGACGAGATCATCGAGCACTGCCGCCGCGTGGCGGACGAAATACCGCTCGTGGGCTTCTACCTGCAGCCGGCTGTCGGCGGCCTGCTCCTCGACGCCCACTTCTGGAAGCGCTTCTGCGAGATCGACAACGTCGTCGCGATCAAGGCCGCGCCATTCAACCGCTACCGAACGATCGACGTCATGCGCGGCCTGGTCGAAGCCCGGGCGGAAGATCGCGTCACGCTCTACACCGGCAACGACGATCACATCGTGCTCGACCTTGCGATCCCCTTTTCCATCATGCGCGACGGCAAGCCTGTCACCGTGCGCTTCCGCGGCGGCCTGCTTGGTCACTGGTCGGTGTGGACGCGCAGCGCGGTGGAACAGCTCGAGCGGATCAAGTCGGCCGTCGCGAGCGGTGTAATTCCGGAGGATCTGCTGGCTCTAGACGCTCGCGTGACCGACTGCAATGCGGCGTTCTTCGATGTCGCCAATGATTTCGACGGATGCATTGCGGGCTGCCACGAGGTTTTGCGGCGCCAGGGGCTGCTCGAAGGCATATGGTGCCTCAATCCGAACGAACAGCTAGGCCCCGGTCAGAAGGAAGCGATCGACCGCGTCCTCAGCATTCACGCCGACCTTTCGGACGACGCGTTCGTGAAGGCAAACCTTGGGCGCTGGCTGTCGTGAGCGCGCTGGCGCTTGACAGGCGACGGCGCCGGCATAAGATCAAATAACTGGTTGGTTGACATTTGCGAAGACAACGAAGCGGCTCCCTGCCCGGGAGAACGCCGGGTCGGAAGCCTGGCGAACGGCTAGTGACGCCCGCTCGAGACAACGGGGAACTGCGGTGGTTCTGTCGGGCAAGCCCTTGCTGACCGGCCTTCAGGTTTCGCCAGATCGCGCGGAAGCGCGGACTGTGGTTCCAAGGTTGGTGGAGCGGCGCACGGCGGGTTGCATCGCCGGACGTCGCCGGCGCCGTGCACGGACGGCAACGTGCTACCGCTCCGGCTTGCGACAAGGCTGACGTGGCGGTGTGCGCGACAAGGCATGCCCGCGCATCCGCAACACCGGTCGACGGCTCGGAGCCGATCCCGGGCCGAGGAATGCGGTGAAGGAATTCGCTGTGTATCTCGAACTCGTGCTGAACATAGCGACGACCGTGAGCATACTGATGCTCATCGCGCTCGGTCTCGCCATCATCTTCGGCCTGATGAACATCCTCAACATGGCGCATGGCGAGTTGGTGACGATCGGCGCCTTCACTGTCTCGCTGGTGCAGGCCTACAGCGGCAGCTTCTGGCTCGGCGTCATTGCAGCGCTGGTGGTTGGCGCAGCAGCCGGCTTCATACTCGAGCGCGGCCTGATCCGATTCCTGTACGACCGGCCGATGGGTGTGATCCTCGCCACCTGGGGCGTCAGCCTGATCGTCCAGCAAATGCTTCTGCTTTCCTTCGGCCCGAGCCCGCAGGTTGTCTTTTCGCCCGTCGAGGGTTCGCTCGACCTCCTTGGTGCCAGCTACCCGCGCTATCGCCTGGTCCTGATCTTGGCCGCCGTCCTCACGGTCACAATAACAGCCTTGATCATGACACGGACGCGGTTCGGGCTCGATCTGCGTACCGTCATCCAGAACCGCGAAATCGCCGAACTCCTTGGCATCGACACGCGTCGCGTCTTCCTCACCGCGTTCGTTGGAGCCTCGGCTCTCGCCGCGCTCGCCGGCGCCCTCCTTGCACCGATGAGCAAGATCGTGCCGACCATGGGAGCGGAGTACCTGGCACCTTCCTTCTTCGTGGTAATCGTCGGCGGCGCGGGCAGCCTGGCCGGCACGGTCGCGGGCAGCACCCTGATTGGCGGGCTGAGGACGATCCTCGACTATCAGGTTCCCAGCACGCTCTCGCAGGCGTTGGTGCTGATTGCAGCAGTCATCATCGTGCGCGTGCGTCCGCGCGGGCTGATCCCTGCATGAGCAGCGAGGCGATGACCTCCGTCCCGGCGGCGACCGGAAAGGCAACGGGAGCGACGCGGGCACGCACCATCGTCGCCTTCGTCCTGATTGCGCTGCTGTTTGCCTATCCGCTGGCGCTTTCGTCGTACCAGATGGACGTGGCGCGCGACGCGCTCATCTTCGCCCTGCTTGCGCTGTCGCTGGATTTCCTGTGGGGCAAGGCGGGCGTGCTGTCTTTCGGCCAGGCTGCCTATTTCGGCATCGGCGCCTACGCCGTCGCGATCGTCGGGCCGATGATACCGAACGACAATGCGGCGCTGATCGGCTGCGCGACCGGGATTGCGCTCGCGCTGATCGTCGCCGGCGCGGTTGGCTACCTGCTTATCTACGGCGGCGTCCGCGGTGCCTACCTAACCATCGTCACGCTCGCGCTCACCCTGATCGCGCGCAACATCGCGACATCCTGGGCGAGCGTGACGGGCGGTGAAGCCGGGCTGATCGGTGCGCCCCCGCCCGGTCTCGCAATCGGCGGATGGAGTGTCGTCGCCACCGACTCCCTCAGCCTCTATCTGCTTGTCGCGATCATCCTGGCCGCCGCCCTGTTCGGCATCTGGACCGTATGCAAGGGCCAGTACGGGCGCGTCCTGATCGCCATCCAGGACGATGAGGCGAAGGCACAGGCGCTCGGCTACGACACTTCGGGCCACCTCCTGCTCGTGTTCGTTCTGTCCGGAGCCTTGGCAGCGCTCGCGGGCGGGCTCTACGCATCCGTGTCGGGCTATGTCGCGCCTGACCTCGTCGGCCTCCTGCTCGCCACGCAGGCGATCGTGCACGTCGCGCTCGGCGGGCGCGGCACACTCATCGGACCAGTTATAGCGACAGTGCTCGTGATCCGGTTGCAGCAACAGGTCAGCAGCTTCAGCTACGCGCTCTGGCCGCTGCTCCTCGGCCTGTTCTTCATCGCCATGGTCTTCCTGTTCCCAAACGGCCTCGCTCCGCTGTTCCGTCGCATCATCGATGCCGTCTTCGCCAGAAACAGCGGGAGTGGACGATGAGCGTTGCTCCGCTGCTTTCGGCAGAGAACATCACGGTCCGCTTCGGAGGGCTGGTCGCGGTCGCCGGCGTCAGCCTGACGATGGCGCGAGGCGAGATCTGTTGCATCGTCGGGCCCAACGGCGCGGGCAAGAGCACCTTCTTCAATGTCCTGACGGGAACCGTCACACCCACCGAGGGCAGGATCCTGATCGAGCGCGAGGACTTCACGGGCCGGCCGATCCACGCCTTCGCGCGGCGCGGCGTGGCGCGCAAGTTCCAGGTTCCGAGCGTTTTCCCCTCGCTCAGTGTCGCCGACAACCTGCGTGTCGCGCAGCGCCGCGGCGTGGATGAAGGGGCAATCCGTGACATCCTCGCGCAGCTCGGGCTCGGCCCCAGCTCCGGCCTGCCCGCCGGCATACTGGCGCATGGGCAGAAACAGTGGCTGGAGATCGGGATGGCGCTGGCGACGTCGCCTCAGCTGCTGCTGCTCGACGAGCCGACCGCCGGCATGGGGCCGGAGGAAACGCAGCACACCGTGCGCCTGATCCGCGACATCGCGGCGCGATCGGCGGTGGCGGTGATCGAACACGACATGGAGTTCGTGCGCGCGCTCGCGGTGCGCACGCTCGTGCTGCATCAGGGCCGGGTAATCGCCGAGGGATCGTTCGATACGGTCGCGGCCGACGAACACGTGCGCGACGTCTATCTGGGGCGAGGATGATGCTGTCGGCGCAAAACCTCGTCGCCTCCTACGGTGCCGTGCCGGTGCTGGAGAACGTCTCGTTTTCGCTGGCACGCGGCGAGGTGCTCGCGTTGCTTGGCCGCAACGGCGTCGGCAAGACGACCTTGATGCGGTCGCTGATGGGGCTGATTCCGTCGCGCAGGGGAAAGATCGAACTCGACGGCCTTGAGATTGGTCGAGCGCCTGCGCACGCGATCGCGCGCCTCGGCATGGCGCTGGTGCCACAGGGCCGCGGCATACTCGGCAAGCTCACCGTGGAGGAGAACATCGCGGCAGGGTTGCGCGCCTGTGGGCCGCGCCCTCCCCTGTCGGTCGCCGAGGCGATTGCGCCCTTCCCCGTACTCAAGGAGCGGCTTGGCGATCGCGCCGGATCGCTGTCGGGCGGCCAGCAGCAGCAGCTGGCGCTGGCGCGCGCGATCGTCTGCCGGCCGAAGGTGCTGCTGCTCGACGAACCGTCCGAAGGCGTGCAACCCAACATCGTCGCGGAAATCGGCCGTCTGATCCGTCACCTCACCCAGCACACGGGTCTCGCCGTCCTGCTCGTCGAGCAGAACATTGAACTCGCGTTGGCGACCGCGCAGCGCTGCCTGGTCATGGAAAAAGGCCGCATTGTCCACCAGGGGCCGGCCGAGGAACTCAGGGACGACGCGATCCTCAAACGCTACCTGGCGCTGTGACCCGCGGCCTCCGACGAGGGAAGAATTCATAACCACAAATGGGGAAAATGTCATGACTGCCTTACCGATTACCAGACGCACCGCCCTCAAGGCGCTCGGAGCCACCACCGCTGTCGGAACGCTCGGCATGCCGGCGATCCTTCGCGCGGCCGATCAGGTGAAGATCGGCTTCCTCGCGCCTCTGACCGGATCCGAGGCGATACTCGGCATCGTTCAGCTTCAATGTTTCCAGCTTGCCATGGACCACCTGAACGCCGCTGGCGGCATCGCCGGTCGCGAGATCGTCGCCATCACCGAGGACGACGAGACCAACGCCAAGTCCACCATCGACAAGACCCGCAAGCTGGTGGCCGAGGACAATGTCGACCTGGTGCTGGGTACGCTGGCCAGTTTCGAACGCACCGCCGCGCTGAGTGTCACGTCGCGCGCCAAGAAGCTGTTCATCTACCCGACCTACTATGAAGGCGGCGACTGTTCGCCTTTGCTGGTCAACACCGGTCAAGTGCCGAACCAGCAGATCGACCCGCTGGCCGAATATCTGACCAAGAATGTCGGCAAGACCGTCTACGTCATCGGCCACGACTATATCTGGCCGCGCGGCAGCACCGAACAGCTCAAGGCCGGTCTGGAGGCTCGCGGCGGCTCGCTGGCCGGCTCGGAGTTCGTACCCTTCGGAATCAGCGATTTCGGCCCGGCCTTCGCCAAGATCAAGTCGGTCAATCCGGACATCGTATCGTTCATGCTCGTCGCCGACGACGCCATCACGGCGGTGAAGCAGTACCACAGCTTCGGCATGAAGCAGCCGCTGGTCTTCCATGCCTGGGATGAGGTCTCGCTCGGTGCCGTGACTCCTGCCGAGGAAGCAGGCATCCTGTCGTCGCAGGGCTACTTCCAGCAGATCGATTCGCCTGCAAACAACGCTTTCACCAAGGCCTTCGCCGACAAATTCGGGGCCGACAAGCCGATCAACTACATCGGCGTCTCGGTCTACCAGACGGCGATGCTCTATGCCGAAGCGGTCAAGAAGGCCGGCAGCGTGGAACCCGACAAGGTGGTCGCGGCGATCAGCCAGGTGGAAGTCGACGGACCGATCGGTGTCATGCGCATCGAGGCGGCGAGCAACCATGCGGTGCTGCCGAACTACCTCGCCCGGGTGAACGACAGCGCCAAGCTGGAGATACTGCAGAAAAACGATCCGAAGCCGCCGGTCGCCGGCTGCAGCCTCTAGATCGGTCGTCGATGGCGGCCGGGGCGCCCGGCCGCCGCTATCTGCTTGCCGCCAGCGCCGGGTCGCCGCCATGCGCCACCGGCCTGCCAAGCCAGGAGATCACGGCCTGGCTGTCCGCGACCCACCCGAATTTCATGCCGAAGTTCTTCAGCGTCGCAGCCTTCAATTCCGGGTCGAACGACGAAACCGCGTCGGAAACCATGACCGTGCGATAGCCGTGGTGAAACGCCTCGCGCGCCGTCTCCTCGACGCAAATCTGCGCCACCGTGCCGGTCACCACCACCGATTCGACGCCGAGCGCCTTGAGGGTGCCGTCCAGATTCGTGGCATGGAACGATCCGTACCCGTATTTGTCGATCACCGGATCGTCCGGCGCGGGAGCGAGTTCGTCGATCACCGCGACGCAGTCGCGCTCGTCCGAAGTGTCTTCGTAGCGGCGCCCGACGCCCGCCCAGCAGCACTTCGTCTCCGGCTGGCATTGCGGCGACCAGAGCCACATCAGCCCGGGAGACTGCTCGGCCAGGAAGCGCGTGTAGACGACGGGCCGGCCCAGCGCCCGAAAGCGCTCGATCAGCCTGGCGATCGGTGCAATCGTGACCCGCGCCTCAGGGACCTCGAGCGGAGCACCAGGCCTTACGAAATCGTTCTGCATGTCGACGACAAGAAGCGCGGCCTTTCGGATGCGCTCGGCAGGCGGGATATCGGCTGCGACCTTCATCTTCCCCCTCAGGGCGAATGGCAAACAGGCAGTGGGCTATCGTCACCGGACACAGTTTGCCGCAGCGCCGGGATAGCGTCCAGCGCGCTATCGACAATTGGCCGCGATGGGTGACGTCTGGCACATAGGGTGGTTGCGCCAGCCCTGATCCCGAAGCGGCCGGGCGAGCGCGTCAAAACCAACCGACGGGAGGCGGTCACGTGACAGCCGAAAGTACCAGGTTGATCCCGGTCGGACGTTATGGCCAGACGACCGAATATACCGCCGCTGTCGCTTTCCTGGCCTCGCGTCGGGCCTCATACATCACCGGTTCCGTCATCCGAGTCGATGGCGGCCTCATTCCCAGCATCTGAGAGGAAAACATGTCCCTGACCCCCGATATCCGCGCTGCCCTGGAAGGCGTCTCCACCGCGACGTTGACGACGGTGCTCCTCAAGAAGGGTCTGAGAAACGTCTGGATGCGAGGCAGCGCTCCCCTGAGCAAAGGCCATGGCCGTCGCGTTGGGGAGGCATTCACCCTTCGCTTCGTCCCGGCACGTGAAGACCTCGCCACGCCGGCGAGTTGGTCGTCGCCGATTTCGACGCGGGCCGCGATCGAGGCAATGCCGGAAGGCTGCATCGCCGTAGCGGATGCCATGGGCGTCACCGACGCCGGCATCTTTGGCGATATCCTTTGCGCCCGTATGGCGCGCCGCAACGTTGCAGGTCTGGTGACGGATGGCGTCATGCGCGACGTGGCGGGCGTGCTCTCAACCAACCTGCCAATATGGTGCAACGGCGTCGCCGCGCCACCCTCGGTCGCCGGTTTGACCTTCGTCAACTGGCAGGAGCCAATCGGCTGTGGTGGCGTCGCAGTATTCCCCGGCGACACGGTGGTAGCCGACGACGACGGCGCGGTGGTCATCCCAGCGGCGATTGTGAGCGGTGTCGTCGCCGACGCCGTCGAACAGGAGCGCATGGAGGCCTGGATCATGGCGGAAGTGGGTCGCGACGTGCCTCTTCCCGGCTTGTACCCGATGAACGCGGAAACCCGCGCCCGTTACGACGCTTTCAGGGCCGGCAACTGACCCTCGGCCCGAGTGAGGCGCGCCCATGCACGTCGAGAACGCAGTGATCGCACCCAACCTGACTCCTCACAATTCCGACTTGACCCCGGACAAAGCGCTGTAGGTCGCTCATCCCAGGAGGCTGCTCGTTGAAGGCTGCACCGCGCTCGCGCCTTTCGGCACCACAGGCGAAGCGGCATCACTCAGCATGAACGAACGCATGGCTCTTCTCGAGGCCATCGTGGCTGGCGGCGTCGCTCCGGATCGGCTGATTCCCGGTACCGGTCTGACTGCGCTCCCCGACAGCGTCACGCTTTGCCGCCATGCGATCGAACTCGGCGTACACAGCGTGATGGTCCTACCGCCTTTCTACTACAAGGACGTCAGCGACGATGCGCTCCACGGCTGGTTCGCGGGGCTGATCGAAGGGGTCGGCAAGCCTGACCTTAAGATTTACATCTATCACATACCGCCCGTCGCCAAGGTCCGTTTCTCGATCCCGCTGGTGGGCTGGCTGACACAAGATTTCCCAGGCGTCGTAGTGGGCATCAAGGACAGCGGCGGCGACTGGGACAATACTGCAGCCCAGACGGCAATACTTGGGAAATCTACGCCTGGAATGTCGAGGGGCCGTATGGCGCCGGCCTGCCTCCGAAGAACCGGAACTTGCAGGACTAATCTTTCCCATTTCACAACGTCCCGAATGAAGGCGCCGTGCAGCGATCGCTGGGCCGCAAAATGCGGCGGGTCGATCTCTAAACGGCCATGCCCGCTCGTACCTGTTACGATTCCGATGGCCGAGCGGCAGCGGGTCGACGCTGAACGCCTTGCGATGTGCGAGCTGGGTCAACAATTTTAGAGGCGTCTAACTTGCCAAGATTCAGGCGGCTGGTGTATCCCCGGCGCTGAGGATGAGCGGAAGAAAGTTATGGTCGCTTGGCGAATTGAGGCGCTCGGCGAAGGGCGCGAGACTGAGCTGGGCGACAAGGCCCGCCGGCCGCGCGGAGTGCGGCCACGGGTGTTTGCAGCGATGGCACTGCTGGCCGCCTGTTGGGCATCGGCGGCATGGGGCGCGGAAGCCTGGTATCCCGTGACGGTCGACGTCTGGTCGCCGCCGTTCAACAGCGAGCACAAGCGGATCACGAAGCCGTTCACACCGCCCGAGGCCGCGGCGAAGCCCTGGCGCATTTGCGCTGCTATCCCGCATCTCAAGGACGACTACTGGCTCGCCGTGAATTTCGGCCTCGTCGACGAAGCGCGACGGCTCGGCGTGTCCTTGAACCTTTATGAAGCCGGCGGTTACGAGCATCTCGACGTGCAACGCAAGCAGATCGAAGACTGTCTCGCCAACGGGGCTCAGGCGCTGGTGATCGGGGCCGTTTCTGCGACGGGGCTCAACGATCTCGTCGAGAAGGCCGTCGACGCCGGCGTGCCGTTTGTCGACATGATCAACGGCGTCTCGTCGGAAAAGATAAGCGCCCGCGTCGCCGCTGATTTCTACGATATGGGATTTGCGGCGGGCGCTTACGTGAAGTCGCTTCCGACCGCGGAGGGGCGACCGCTCAAGGTAGCGTGGTTTCCAGGGCCGAGCGGCGCAGGCTGGGTGGCGGACGGCGACCGCGGCTTTCGCGCCGCGCTAGCCGGGTCCGGGACTAGCGTTATCGACGGCGGCTTCGGCGATACCGGCCTCAAGGCCCAGGCGCAGCTCGTGCAGGCGGCGTTGGCGGCGGATCCCGACATCGATGTCATTGCCGGCACGGCGGTGACCGCCGAGGCGGCTATCCAGATCCTGCAGAAGCAGAACCTCGCCGACCGCATCAAGGTCGTGGCCTATTATTTCGGCCCCGCGCTCAGCAGGGCGATCAAGCGCGGGCTGGCGCTGGCCGCGCCGAGCGACCGGCAGGCGATCCTCGCTCGCATCGCCATGGATCAGGCGGTCAATCTGCTCGAAGGCCGCGAGATCGACCGTCACATAGCGGCGACTATCGCCGTCGTCGACAGTGCGTCGATCGAAAGCTTCGACCTGACTTCGAGCATAGCGCCGGTCGGCTTCCATCCGCTGTTCAGTGTCGGTCCGTGAGCGCGCCGTCGGCGACCGGGACCGCCCGTTCGAGAACGCTCAGCCTCGTCGCGATCGCCCTTTGCGCCGTCGGCGCGCTGCTCTCGGCGGGGGGCGCCTGGGAGGCCTACCGCAGGGCTGACCGGGTTTGGCAGGCCCGCATCGACCAGACCGCGGAAACCCTTTCGCAAACCCTGCTGGGATCGCTGGAGAACGGCTACGCCACGCTGTCGGGCGTGCTCGCCGCCGCCGACGCCAACGGCCAGATCGCGAGACCCGCGTTCCTCAACGCCCTCAATGCGCTGGAACGGCGTTCAACCAGCACGCTGCTCGACGAGGTCGCCCTTCTCGGCACCGACCCCGTTGGCGACACGATTGTGACAATGTCGTCGGCCACTGCCGGCCTTTTGGTCGCTGGCGCGAAATTGGACAGCGACGCCGCTGTCAAGGCTGTGGAGGCGGCGCGGGTCCAGCCCAATCAGTTCGCGCTCAGCGCGCCGTTTCTCTCAGCCAAGGGCGAACCGCTCGCAGTCGTGGCGGTCGCCTCGGACGACGGCTCGGCGACCGTGGCGGCCGGCACCCTCAATTACGCGACGTTGGTCGATGGCTTGAAAGCCGCGGCCATGCCGGACGGCATGTCGCTGGCGCTGAAGGCCCGCTTCCTGGGCGAACCGCAACTCGTGGACGTGCTGCCGGCGCCTGCGGGTGAGCGCCCCGCCTATGTGGCGACGACCCGCGCCTCGACGGGCGGGGCGGATTTCGAACTGATTTGGGGCGCGCGCGCCGATTTCGACGGCGGCGCGAATCACGCCTTCGCCTTCGCCATTCTCTTCGGCGGGCTGGCGACGACGGCGGCGGTGGCCGGCATTGTCGCGCTGCTGCTGCGTCGGGAAGCCCAGGTGCGCCGCCGCGTCGACGAGGCAACCGCCGCCCTACAGGATGTTTCGAGGGATCTCGACCGCGAGCGGCTGCTCCTGCGCTCGCTGATCGACTCGCTGCCGGATCTCGTCTTCGCCAAGGACACGGAAAGCGTCTACATCGCCGTCAACGACGCCTTTGCCGCTTACATCGGCCGCCGCCCGGCGGAGATCGTCGGCCGAAGCGATTTCGAACTGTTTCCCGAGGAACTCGCCAAGCAATATCGTGCTTTCGATCAGGAGATGCTGCGCACGGGCGCGATCACGACCACCGACGAGACCGTCACCTTGCCCGACGGCCGGATGGCGGATCTGGAGACTACCCATTTCCCCTTCGTCGCTGCCGACGGCGCCCGGCTCGGCCGGATTGGCGTCTCCCGCGACCTGACCGAGCGCAAGCGCGCTGCGCGGGCGCTGGAGGCCGAACACAAGCGGCTCAAGGACATTCTCGGCGGCGCTCCCGTTGCGGTCAGCATCGCCGCCGACGGCGTCGTGCGCTTCGCCAATCCCAAGGCGGCGGAGCTCGTCGGTGCGCGGCCGGGCGCCTCGGTCCGCGACCGCTATGTCGATCCGACCGTGCGCGACCGGATCACCGAGCGTCTGCGCCAGGAGCCGGGGCCGTTCACGCTGGAAGTCCTGGTGCGCGACCAGAACGACGCGCCGCGCGACACGCTCGCCACGTATTCGGTGACGGATTACGGAGGCGAACCGAGCACGCTGGTCTGGTTCGTCGACGTCACGCAGGTGAAAGAGGCGGAACGCGCGATGCAGCGCGCCAAGGAGATCGCCGAGGACGCAGCGAAGGCCAAGGCGGATTTCCTCGCCAATATGAGCCACGAGATCCGAACGCCGATGAACGCGATCATCGGGCTTGCGCATCTCTGCCTGCGCACCTCGCTCGACGCCAAGCAGCGCGACTATGTCGCCAAGATCCACGGCGCCGGCATTTCGTTGCTTGGTATCATCAACGACATTCTCGATTTTTCCAAGATCGAGGCCGGCAAGCTCGATTTCGACGTAGTCGAGTTCGACCTCGACGCGGTTCTCGCCAATGTCTCGACGATGGTGGCGCAGAAGGCGCAGGACAAGGGGCTCGAACTCGTGATCGATGTCGATCGCGAGATACCGCACCGTCTGAAAGGCGATCCGCTGCGCATCGGACAAGTGCTGACCAATCTTCTCAGCAATTCCGTGAAGTTCACGGAAAAGGGCGAGGTGCGGCTTTCTGCGCAGGCGATCGAGAAATCCGGCGACAAGATAAAGCTGCGCGTGTCGGTCAGCGACACCGGTATCGGCATGACGCCGGAGCAGGCGGGAAAACTTTTCGTCGCCTTCACCCAGGCCGACACTTCGACAGCGCGCAAGTATGGCGGCACCGGACTCGGCCTCACCATAGCCAAGCGGCTCGTCGAGATGATGGGCGGGACAATCTGGGTCGAGAGCGAGCCGGGACGCGGCAGCGTCTTCACCTTCACGGCATGGCTCAGCGCGGCGGAAGGCGCACCGCGGCGCGTGACCCCGGAGCGGCTCAACCGCCTCAAGGTCCTCATCGTCGACGACAATGCCTCCGCTCGCGCGGTGCTTGATGACCTGCTCGAGCCGCTTTGTAACGACATCGAACAGGCATCGTCAGGAGCGGAAGCAATCGAGGCCGTGAAGCGCGCCGACCAAGGCCGGCCGTTCGATCTCTTGCTGCTGGATTGGCAGATGCCGGCGCTGGACGGGGTCGAGACCGCGCGCCGCATCCGCGCCGACGAGACGCTCAAGGTCAAGCCGGCCATCATCATTGTCACGGCCTTCGGGCGCGAGGAGGTGCGCGCGGCTGCGGAGGCGGCCAGGGTCGACGGCTTTCTCGTCAAGCCGGTCAACCGCTCCTCGCTGGTGGATGCGCTGGTCGAAATCTTCCATCCCCGCGCCGAGAGCGCCGAGGTCGCAGCGCCGGCCCCCGAAACCGGTTACGACCTTACAGGGCTTCGGGTGCTGCTGGTGGAGGACAATGCGATCAATCAACAGATCGCCGTCGAGCTTCTGGAGGGCGTTGGCGCCTCGCTCGAGGTCGCCGACAACGGGCGCATTGCCATCGAGAAGCTGCTTGCGCCGGGCGGCGACCGGCGGTTCGACATCGCGCTGATGGATCTGCAGATGCCCGAAATGGACGGGTTCCAGGCCATGTCGCGTATCCGTATGGAGCCGAGCCTCGCCGGGCTGCCGGTCATCGCCATGACCGCGCATGCCATGGCGGAAGAACGCGAGCGATGTCTCGCCGCCGGAATGAAAGGCCACATAACCAAGCCGATAGATCCGGAAGCGCTCTATCGAACCCTGATGCCCTACAGGCCGGCGGGCGCGCGGCCGGCGGCGGCGGCGGCGAGCACTGTTCCGACGCGCGAAAGGGACGCGCCGCTGCGGATCGCCGATCTCGACGTGGAGGGCGCCCTGAAGCGGGTCGCCGGCAACGCCAAGCTGTTCCGCTCGCTACTCGACCAGTTCGTGCGCCAGCAGGGCGACGCCGCCGCCGAGATTCGCGCCGCGATTGGCGCCCAGGACATCGCAGCCGCGGAGCGCGCCGCCCACACCCTCAAAGGCGTCGCCGGCAATCTCGGCGCGGGCGCCTTGAGCGGCATGGCGGGAGAGGTCGAGAAGGTGTTGCGGGCGGGCGACCGCGACGCAGCGGCCGGCCGGCTCGACGCGCTGGCAGCGGAACTTGGCCGCGTCACAGCGGCGATCCGCGAGGCGCTCGCGGAGGCGCCGTCGCCAGCGGTGCAGGCGGAGGCCGCCGATGTCGGGCCGGTCATCGAGAAGCTGCTGACGTTGCTCGCCGCCGATGACGGCGAGGCTTTCGGCTTTTTCCTCGAAGCCCGCGAAAGCCTCGCCGGCGCCGTCGCGGCCGCCGATCTCGACGAGTTGCAGGAGCAGATCGGCAATTTCGACTTCGCCGCCGGCCTTGAAGGCTTGCAACGCGTCAAGGACCGATTGAACGGAACCGCTTCATGATCGACCGCGCCCGCAAGACCGTCCTCATTGTCGACGACACGCCCGCGAATATCGCCGTAATGGCCGGCCTTCTGAAGGACCATTACGCCACAAAGGTCGCCACCAACGGCGAGAAGGCGCTGGCCATCGCCGATTCCGAAGACAAGCCCGACCTCATCCTGCTCGACGTCGTCATGCCTGGGCTCGACGGCTATGAGGTCTGCCGAAGGCTTAAGGCGGCGCCGGCTACGCGCGACATACCCGTCATTTTCCTGACCGCGCGGACCGAGGCGGAGGACGAAAAGAAGGGTTTCGAATGCGGCGCCGTGGACTATATACACAAGCCGTTTTCGCCACCCCTCGTAATGGCGCGCGTCGAGACGCAACTTGCGCTGCGGCGCGCGCTGCTGCAGGCGCAGCGAGCGCAGAAACAGGCCGACGATCTCCTGCATTGCCTGTTGCCGGAATTCGCCGCCGAGGAGATCCGCACCATCGGCACCGTAATCCCGCGCCGGCACGAGAACGTCGCGGTTCTGTTCTGCGACATTGTCAGCTTCACAGCCTATTGCGACCGCCATCCGCCCGAGGACGTGGTCGCCCGGCTGGACGCGGTCTTCGTAATTTTCGAGCAGGTCGCCGCCCGACACGGGCTGGAGAAGATCAAGACCATCGGCGACGCCTTCATGGCGGCGGCCAACCTCCTGAAGGAGACGCCGGACGGGCTCGATGCTGCGATCCGCTGCGGGCTCGAAATGACGGCCAAGCTCGCTGCTTCCGACCTTGGTTGGGAGGCGCGCGTTGGCGTGCATTATGGGCCGGTGGTCGCCGGCATCGTCGGGCAGGAGCGCTACCAGTTCGACATCTGGGGCGACACGGTCAATGTCGCCGCGCGCATGGCCGGCAAGGCGCAGCCCGGCGGGGTTGCCGTGACCGAGAGCGTGTGGGAGCGCATCCGGAACAGATTTTCCGGACGCTCGCTCGGCCTGCTGGCGGTTAGCGGCAAGGGCGAGGTCGGCGTATTTGAGATCACGGGCCAGGCAGGAGTCGGGTGACGCCCTTAGCGGCATTCGCCGGTGTCCCCCACCATCACACGGCAAAGGTGGGTCTGAAAGCGAACTTCGACGGCCACCGTAAGCATCCTGTTAGCGCCCTAATTTAACAGTTAGCACTCCGGAAGCGCTCAAGGTTACTGGGCACCATTGATTTCCGGAAACGCTATCGAGGTGTTCATGCAGCATGGGCGAGAAGAAGCGGCGATCCGCCGCCTACCTGAGTGATTCTGCTAGTCAACTCTCGCTTATCCCCTCACCTACCCGCCCCATTGCTGGCGACGAGATGGTCTGCGGTCAGGTAGGCGAGGGCCATGATCGTATGAGTCGGATTGTAGGCCGCTAGCGTGGGGAATTGCCCACCCCCTACGGCGTAGAGGCCCGGCACTTCATGCACCTGCCCATGAACGTCGGTGACGGATTTGGCGGGATCGAGCCCCATCCGGTGCGTGCCGGTATCGTGCACGGTCACGTGGTAGTTGGGTGTCGGCGAATCCTCCCACCACTCCGTCATGCCAAGTTCTGCCGCGAAACGACGTTTGACACGCATGAAATATTCCACCGACCGGCGGTCGTATTCGGTCCAGTCGTGGGTAATGCGCAGCGCCGGCTGGCCGTGCGAGTCGGTGACGGTCGGGTCGAGATCGCAATAGGCCTGGTGAGACGGCATGGTCGAATGCTGCGAGTAGAGCTTGAACAGCTTGCGGTAGTTCTCCTGCATCCAGTCCTTGAAGCCGGCCCCCCACCGCGGCACGTGGTTCGGAAGGCCGTGCGCGACCTCGAGCGGCTGCATGTCGCCGCCCCAGGAGTTGATCGGCGAGCCCCACAGCACCCCTTCGTCATTGTCCGGGATGCGTTCCGACGTGAGGTCGTCGACAACGGAGCCGGCCTGCAGCGAACCCATGAACGGATTGGTCCAGTCGCGCATCACGCCGTTGAACCAGCCGTAATTGTGCATGGAAAGATGCTTGCCGACATGGCCGTTGCCGTTGATGCCCGAAGCCAGCAGCAGGCGGGTGTTCTCGAAGGCATAGCAGGCAAGGATGACGGTTGGGGCTTCGATATCGACCCGCCGCTCGTCATACTCGATGTAGCTGACGCCGCGGACGCGACCGTCGCGCCCCTTGTTGACGCGGAATACGCGCGAGTAGGGCCGGATCTCGAGGTTGCCGGTTTCGTCGGCGGCCGCCTTGACGATCTCGTGGGTCGAGACCTTGGCGCCGACATGGCAGGGGTAGCCATGGCAGAAGCCGCAGTTCGTGCAGGCGTTGCGCCCCTTGTAGGGCACGGTGGCGATGGCAGTCGGCGTCGGATAGGGGTGGAATCCCATGCGCTTCGCCGCCTCGATGAAAACGCCATCGGTAGAGCTGCGCGCGAGTGGCGGCATCGGATATCCCCGATCGCGCGGCGACTCGAACGGATTGCCGCCGGGCTGGATTTCGCCGCGCACATTGCCGGCGATGCCGCCGACGCCGAGCTCCCATTCGACGCGGTCGTAGTAGGGTTCGAGGTCCGCGTAACTGATCGGCCAGTCGACAAGCGTGTTGCCGTCGGGCAGCGCGGCCTGCCCGAAGCGCTCGACAACCGCGCTGTGCATGCGAAAATCGGCTTCACGGAAGCGGAAGGACGCCGCCCCCCAGTTCAAGGTGCCGCCGCCGGTGCCGAGGGACGGCGGAATCTGGAACGGATTGCCGAGGCCAAGCTTGTTGGACGCCCACGGCAGCACCACGGCTTCCTGGTTGTGGCCGGGCCGCCAGGTGATCGGGTCCGTCGCCATCTTGGGCACGATGGCGGCGCGGGTGTAGTAGCGGATCTCGTCGAACTTGGTCTTGAAGTCGCCGGTCCGGTAGTAGGCGCCTTTTTCCAGCGCCACGACCCTCAGGCCTGCGCGCGCCAGTTCCGCTGCAATGATGCCCCCGGCTGCGCCAAGGCCAACGACGATCGCATCGATCTCGCGCGCGCTCATTGGGCGGCTCCATCAACTTCGGGGCTATGTGCCTGTATTTCCGCCAAGGTGGACACTGGGATTGTTCGGGCATCGAAGCCGATGCGCATCTGTTCCGCGCTGTAGCCCCACTGCGCCCCGGGAAAGCCGATCATGCGCCAGCCGACGGCATCCTTGTTGCCGCCGTATTGCGGATCGCAGAACGTGCCTTCGAGCGTGTGCTCGTAGACCACCGCGAAGAACTGCGCCATCCGGCCGGGCTGTTCCAACTCCTTGGAACCCTCGATCTCGCGCAGGACGGCGTCCTGCCGATGGCCGTCCAACCGGCGGAAAGGCTGGCCATGGCCCTCGACTGACAATTCGTCGAGGGCAGCGATGCCGCGGCGGTAGAATACCTGCAAATGCGAGACATAGCCGGCCAGCGCGCGGTCGATGAAGATGACCGCTTCCGCCTCGCTTGCGCCCGGATTCTCCGGCGAGCCGGGAATGAGGCGGGCCGTCATTGCGTCGATCGTGGCAGCTTCCTCTTGCGTAAAGAACATCAACGCCTTGAACATTGGCTTGCCCTCATTGGCTGGCTGACCGGTGCAACCGGGTGCGTCAAGGATTGAGCTTCAGCTGCTTGAAGCTACGGACGTTCTCGGTGATCGCGATCTCGACCGGCAGCCGTTCCATGCTCGAAGCCCCGTAGAAGCCGGCAAGGCCCCTCGTGTGCTTCAGCACGTAGTCGGTGTCGTTCGTGTCGGCGATCGGCCCGCCATGGCAGATGACCAGCACGTCCGGATTGACCTCCTTCGCGGCGTCGGCCATCGCCTGAACCGCGGTGACCGCGTCATCGAGGGACATCACCGAGTGGGCGCCGATGGTGCCGGACAGTGTGGTGCCCACATGCGCGACGATGATGTCGGCATCGGCCTTTGCCATCGCCCTCGCCTCGTCTGCGTTGAACACGTAGGGCGTGGTCAGCAGGTCGAGTTCGCCGGCCAGGCGGATCATCTCGACCTCGCGATTATAGCCCATGCCGGTCTCTTCCATGTTTGCGCGGATGCGCCCCTCGAACAGGCCGACGGTTGGGAAATTCTGGACGCCGCTGAAGCCCAGCTCCTTCAGTTCGCGCAGAAAGCGCGGCATCTGCCGGAACGGGTCGGTGCCGCATACACCGGCAAGCACCGGCGTGTTCTTCACCACGGGGATGACCTCCGCCGCCATTTCGACGACGATCTGGTTGGCGTCGCCATACGGCATCAGGCCGGCGATGGAGCCACGCCCTGCCATGCGGAACCGGCCGGAATTGTAGATGATGATCAGATCCGCTCCGCCCGCCTCCTCGCACTTCGCGGAAATGCCCGTTCCCGCCCCTGCCCCGACGATCGGAATGCCGGCCGCAACCTGGCGGCGAAGGCGGCCCATGATTTCAGTTCTGGACATTGGCGTATTCCTTGAGGAGACAAACTGATGATTGATCTCTGGCGACGGCCAAAGCCGCTCAGCCAGGATTCACTGCCCGGCAGGGATGATCCTGAAGTCCGGAAGGCCGCGCAGCGCGCGTTCCGATCCCGCCGGCGTGTAGACCACGAACACCTTCATCGGCACGTCGCCGGTGTTCACGGTGTAGTGGTAGCGGTCCGCAGGCACGTAGATTGTGCAGCCTGGCCCAACGTTGCGCACGATAGGCTTGCCCGCTTCGTCCTCGACCATCTGCTCGCCCTTGCCGGACAGGACGACGATGATCTCCTCGGCCCCGGGATGGTTGTGCCGTGTGTGGCCCTGGCGCGGTCCCATGGTGACGAAGCCGGCGCTCAGGCCCGATGCCCCATTCACCTCCGGCGAACAGGTGACGGTGAAGCGCCCCCAGTCGAACCCCATGGTCTCGACCTCATGCTCATCGACGAAGTAGCGCGGCTTGGACATCTCGATTTGCCTCTCGGTCTTTATGCAGACGTTCCCACGCCGCGGCCTTGTGAGGGGCGCAGTTTCTGCATTCGGCGCACAGTGGGTGGTTGCGGCGGCTTGAGTGAACCGCCGCAACCGGCAATTCACGGCCTGGCGTTCGCCGCGTCGACAAGCGGCTTCAGGTATTCAAGCGCGGCGCGGGCGACATAGTCCGGCTCGATATCGCGCCGGTCGAAGCCAAGTTCCATGGCCAGCCAGCCGTCGTAGCCGATGTCCTTGAGGGCATCGATCACCGAATGGAAGTCGCCTCGCGCCTGCCCTGGCGGCAGGCGGCGCTCGTCCGAGATATGCAGGTGGGCGAGGTTCTTGCCCATCTTGTAGACGTAGTCGGACGAGACTTCGCGCCGGTAGAGCACGTGGAAGGTATCGAACATGAGCTTTACATTCGGCTCGGCGACATCCTCCATGAGCATGATGGCATCGTCGCATCGATCCACCAAATTGCTGTCGAATGAGGTCGGCTCGATGACCAACTGGACGCCGACATCGGCAGCACTTCTGGCGATCTCCCGCAACGCGTCGACGCTCCATTGCCAGGCCTGGCGCTGGGTCGTGCCGAACACGACCCAGCCCGGGATGTAGAGGAGTGTCTTGCCGCCCCAGTCGGACAGCAGCTGCGCCAGTTCCTTGTAGTGTTCGATTGTATGCCGACGCTCTTCGGGAATGGGCGATGCCACGTTGTGGCCCGGGCCGCCGCTGAGCGCCGGCAGCATGCTCGACAGCTCGAGATCGTAGTCCTTGAGCATCTGCCCGATATCCTTGCGGCGCTGCTTGCTTAGCGTCGGTGGATAGCAGTGCGGGCTTGCGGCACCGATCTCGATCCCGTCATAGCCGATCTTCTTGATCCGCTTGATGGTTTCCTCGAGCGTGTAAGCCGGCAGCCAGACAGGAAAGCTGGCATAGGGCCAAGTGTTGAACGACAGTTTCATCGGCATCGCGGTCACTCCCGTTTCGGTTTTTGTTCTCAGAAGCCCTTGCCCTTGAATTCGGCGGCGTTCTCCTTGGTGACCGTCGGCGAATCCAGCTTCACGAACTCCGGCAGGGGCTCGCCAGCCAGGATCTTGGCCGCGGCCACGATGCCCATCGGTGCGACCACCGGATAGATCGTGCTGGAGTCCATCTTGCCGGCCGCGATCAGGTCGATGGCGGCGTTTTCACCGTCGATGCTGACGACCTTGATCTCGTCCTGCCGGCCCGCGGCCTGAATGGCCTGGACCGCGCCGAAGGACATGATATCGGCATGCGTGAAGACCGCGTCGATCCCGCCAGCCGGGAAGCGCTGGAGGAAATCCTCCATCACCTGCAACCCCTTCGCCTGATCGTAGTCGGCGTTGTTGGAGCCGATCACCTTGATGTCGGGTGAGCCGGCAATCGCATCCATGAAACCCTTGTGCCGGTCGATCGTCGGAGATGCCGCCGCGCTGCCCTGGAGCTCGACCACCGAGCCCTTGCCACCCAGCACCTCGACCATGCGCTTGCCGGCCGCCAGGCCGATGTCATAGTCGTTTGCCTTGATGGTGACGGTGACGGGCGTCGACACGGTGCGGTCGACTTCGACGACCTTGATGCCGGCATCCATGGCGCGCTTGACGGCCGGAGCCAGCGCATCCTTTTCAACCGCGTTGATGATCAGAACCTGGACGCCTTGCGAGATGTAGTTGTCAATCAGCGTCGTCTGCGCGCTCGGGTCGTTCTGGCCGTCGCCGACGATCAGCTCGATGCCGGGGAAGTAGGTCTTTGCGGCCTCCTCGGTGCGGCTCTTCAGTGCTGCGCCATAGGCGAAGGTAAGCGAGGCAATCGGCATGCCGACCTTGCCGGTGATTGTGGCGGGGTCGGCCTTCAGAGTCATGATTTCCTTGCACTCGCCGGTGCAGAACGGACCAAAGTCGATTTCGGCTGCCTGCGCCGCGCCAAGCTGCAAAACGAGGATCGCCGCAATCGAGGCGCCGACCTTGAACGGGCGATTCAGGATTAAGTTTTTCATGTTGTATTTCCTCCTAGATGATCTTTTCGACTTCTTCATAAAAATTCAAAACTTCCTGCAGTCAATGCAAATAAGTAAAGAAAAATATAAAGTTACAGAAAAGAATGCTCATTATTCAGGGTAAATATACATGCTCGGGTTCGCTGTTATCGCGAACCTTCAAGGCACTTTATTCAGAGACTTTGATGTCGAGTCTTTCTGCCAATTCATACTGGCAGAGAACCCTCCGATCCTCTTTTGAGGGCACTACCCCTACGTTGTTCTCACAGCGCGTTCCATTGCTGCACCAGCCGCTCGCGCAAACCTTGCGCGGTGAACAGCACCGCCAGGATGATGATCGCGCCTTTGGCGATCTGCTGGTTGAAGGGCGACACACCGAGCAGGTTGAGCAGGTTCGCCACCATTGCGAGCAGCAACACGCCCGCCACCGTGCCGATGATGCTGCCGCGCCCACCCATGAGGCTCGTGCCGCCGATGACCACCGCAGCGATGCTATCGAGCGTGATGAAGCTGCCGGCCGTCGGATGACCGACGAACAGTCGGCTTGTGGTGATCACGCCGGCGATCGCCGCGCACAGACCTGATATGGCGTAGACCGCAATCAATATCCGGGCGGTGCGCACGCCGGAAAGCCGCGCCGCCTCGAGGCCACCGCCGATGCCGTAGACGAAGCGGCCGAACGGCAGGTATCGCAGGACCAGCGCCGCGATCAGCGCGACAAGGACGAACACGATCACGGGTCCGGGGACCCCGGCGATGTTGCCGTTACCCAGCAGCGCGATCAGCGCGTTGTCGGACATGAAGGGGATCGGTGTGCCCCCCGAAATGAGCAGCGCGATGCCGCTGACGATCGCCATCGTGGCGAGAGTCATGATGAAGGGCTGCATGCCGAAGAAGGTTGCGCCAATGCCGTTGAGCGCACCGGCCACAATGCCGACCAGCAGCGCGGCCGGTATCGCGACCGCGATGCTGATCTCGGCCTTGACCATCAGCGAGAACAGGATTCCCACCAGCGCAAGGATTGCGCCGACGGACAAGTCGATGCCGGCGGTCAGGATTACGAAGGTCATGCCGACCGCCACTATGCCGGTGATGGAAGCCTGCCGCGCGACGTTGACCAGGTTCTGCGGGTTGAAGAATACGGGCGCGAGCACGGTGGTTAGGGCCAGCATGACGACCAGAAGCAGGATGATCACCTTGTAGTCGCGCAGCGCCTGAGCGACGGCCGAGTTCGAGCCCGCGTTGCCCCGCGAAACGATCCCGCCCGGGGTGGAATTGCTGGGGTTGGTCATGCGTTCGCTCCCACGGCATAGGAAATGATGGCTTCTTCGGTTGCCTGCGCGCGCGATAACTCGCCGGCGATCGCGCCCTTGCACATCACCAGGATGCGGTCGCTGTTCTCGATGACTTCCGGCAGTTCCGATGAAATCAGGATGACCCCCATGCCTCTCGAGCAGAGTTCACGCACCAGCGCATAGATCTGGGCCTTGGCCCCGACGTCGACGCCACGCGTAGGCTCGTCGAGCAGCAGGATTCTTGTCCCCGCCTCCAGCCATTTGGCCAGCACGACCTTCTGCTGGTTGCCGCCGGAAAGCCGCCCGACCAGCGTCGACAGTTCGGGCAGGCGGATCTGCAGAGCATCGACATGCTCGCGCGCCTTTTGTCGTTCGCGCCGGTAATCGATGACGCCGGAACGGACCGAGGCCATGAACATGTTCTGCTGCACCGACAGATTCTTGAACAAGCCCTGCGTGCCGCGGTCCTCCGGGACCAGACCAAGCCCATGGGCAATTGCGACTGGCGGCGAAGGAATGCGCGTCTCCTGACCGCGCACGAAGATGCGGCCCGCATCGATCGGATCGGCGCCGAAGATGGCGCGAACCAGCTCGGTCCGGCCGGCACCGCGCAGCCCCGCTATGCCGACAACTTCCCCGCTTTTCAGCGACAAGCTGATGTTGTCGAGCACACCGTGCCGGGAGAGACCCTCGACCCGCAGGAGTTCCTCGCCGACGCCACGGGTCGCACCGGCATGCTCGAAATGGGCGATCTCGCGCCCGACCATCTTGCGCACCAGGTCGTCGGGCGAAGTGTCGGCGATCGAGCCGACGGCGATTTGCCGGCCGTCGCGCAGGACCAGATAATTGTCGGCGAGGCCGAAAATCTCCTGCAGGCGATGAGACACGAAGATGACGGCGACGCCGCGGCTCTTCAGCTGCTTCACCAGCGCCAGCAGTCGGTCGACGTCCTTGCCGCCGAGCACCGCGGTCGGCTCGTCGAGGATCATGATGCGGGCACGCCGGTGCAGCGCCTTGGCAATCTCGATCATCTGCCGGTCGGCAACGCTGAGCGACCAGACCCGGCTGCGGACGGGCAGGTCGACGCCGAGTTCGGCCAGCAGCATTTCGGCCTGCGCGTGGAGCTTCGACCACGACAGCGGCCACTTCATGCCGCCGAGCTGGCTGAAGAACAGGTTTTCGGTGACCGACAGGTCGGGAAATAGGCTGAATTCCTGGTAGACCGTGACGATTTCGGCGCGTTCGGCGTCTTTCGGCGTATGCAGCGTCACCGGCTCGCCGTCGATCAGGACCTCGCCGCCGGGCTCGGCTTCGATCGCTCCTGAAAGAATCTTTATCAGGGTGGATTTTCCGGCTCCGTTCTCCCCGACAAGCGCCAGAACCTCGCCGGAGCGGAGGGTAAAGTTGACACCCTGCAGCACCGTTACGCCGCTGTAGCGCTTGCCGAGCGAGCGGGTTTCGAGAAGCGGCACGGACACAACCTCAGACATTGGCCTTCCGCCTGGGCTTGTCGCCGCCATCGGTTGTCGCTGCGATGCTGCCGTTCGACGCGCCGGCAGTCTTGAGCGTCTCGTCGAGCGCCAGCACCGCCGCCCCGATCAGGCCGGCATTGGCCCCGACACTCGAATGCTCGACCACCAGGTTGCGTGTCGTCAGCGGCAGGGCGTGCTGATAGATCTTCTGGCGGATGGCGGCGAGCATGACGTCACCCACCTGCGAGACGCCGCCGCCGATCACGATCCGTGACGGATTGAAGAAGTTGACCAGTCCCGCGAGCACTCCACCGATTGCCATCCCGCTGTCGCGGATGACGTCGACGGCGACCTGGTCGGCCTCCTCCAGCGCCTTCACGACGTCACGCCAGGTCAGACGCGCCTTCTGGCCGAGCACTGCCATCAGGCGCTCGCTTTTGCCCTCACGCGCCAGTGCCTCGGCGCGCGCCGCGATCGCCCGCCCGCCCGCATAGGCATCGAGGCAACCGCGGTTGCCGCAGTAGCAAAGGCCCGGATGGCCGGTATCGGTGTGACCTATTTCGCCGGCGTGTTCTGTCGCTCCCCGGAACACCTCGCCGTTACAGACGATGCCCGCACCGATTCCGTTACCGATCTTGACGAAGATCATCGTCTCCCGCGAATCGACCGGATCGCGCCAGCGTTCGCCGAGCGCCATCGTATAGACATTGTTGTCGATGTAGCTCACGCAGTCGAAGTGCTTCTTCCAGAAGTCGCGGACCTGGTAGTTCTCCCAGCCCGGCATGATCGACAGCGACGACGGCAGGCCGCCACTGAAGCTGACCGGTCCAGGCAGCCCGATGCCAAGCGCCTTGACGGCGCTACGATCGACGCCGGCCTTGGCAAGAACCGCGAACGCCAGATCCTTGATCTGGCTCAGCGTTGCCTCCGGCCCCTGCGCGACATCGATGTCGAAGGATTCTTCGCTGTGCAGGATGCGCAGGCCGAAATCGGTGACGGCGACGCGCACATGCGTCGATTCAAGGTCGACGCCGATGATATGGCCCGCCTTCGGGTTGAAGCCGAACAGCTTGGGCCGCCTTCCGCCGCTCGAGGCGCCAAACTCCTCCTCCCGCAGCAGGCCCGACTGGCACAGAAGGTCGACATGCTCACTGACGGTCGCGAGGCTGAGGTCCGTCAGGCGAACGATGTCCGCCTTCGCCAAAGGCGCCGCCTGCCGGCGGACCGTTTCGAGTACTCTTTCGGAAACCGAGCTCAAGGATATCGCTCCTCCCAGAGCTCTATCTTTTCAATCAAGATACGATACTTTTATAAATCACTTTAAAAAACATACATTCTTCGAAAAATAAGTCAATGGTCAAATCGCGAAATGCATCAAGAAGTGGCGACGGCTGCCTCTGAACCGGGCAAGCGCGAAACCGAAGGCGCGAAAATGCCCAGATGCAGACGTTCAGAACCGGTCACTGCCCGCTATGCGCAAGCGGCATCAGCCACGATGAATTCAGCCGCGGGCTCGATCAGGCCCTCAGCATCGCAAAGGGGCTAGATGCCAAAGCGGTGGAGCAGGCCCAGGAGCGCGAACGGGACACTGCTCTGCGCGAAGCGCAAACTGCCGAGCGGGGACGCCCTCAAGGCCATCGCCGGACGCGATAAGTTAGCAATCTCGATCAAGGATTTCGAGACTCGCCTCGTGGATGCCTCGCTAGAGAACGCTAGCGCCGCCGAGATCGAAGATCGTCTGATGAAGGTCGAGACTGAGCAGCAGTCCATCGCATCGGATCTGCGCGTCTTCCACACCTACTCGACAGACCGCGTCATCACCCGCTTACTTGGTGAGCAAGCTGCCGCGGCTGACCGTGTACGATCTGCCGAGGTTCGACTGAGGCGGGCGCGCACCGCCGAGATTGGGGCGCAAAATCACCGCTTCGGCAGGAGGGGAATCGTCTCTTGCGTTTTGGCTAAGACGACCATCGACCGACGTCGCGAGGCCGAGAGCGCGCTGCACGAGCACAAGCTTCTTTTCGTCACCGGTGCCTGACCTTGGCTGCTCCGAAGCAACGCTTCCTCGCCACCGTCTTACCTTTGCGCATCCGCGGACTCATTCACTCGCCGGCCCAGGTTTTTCCTGTCGAGGGCTGGAATAACAAAAGCCGGCTCTGACCGTTTATTTCCGTCCTTATGCGTTTGAAGCCTTGCGTGCCCCTGGGAACACGTCCGGCTCTCAAGCCAAGCGTCCGCGTATTGACGGCAATAGCTAGCATTGGCGAAGTATTTTACGCCTTCGGCTGAGTTCGATGGTTTTTGGGGCCGTGTCCCCGCTGATGGCGTAGGAGGCCGCGCGCGGAGCCGTCGGCGTAGCGCAGCGCGCGGCCGACGGTGACGCTGGCGGTCATCGTCGATCTTCGAGAAGGTTCGGGTTGCAACACCTGGAACCTGAAACGGAGACGACGATG
>JAESFG010000256.1_pt1 | contig 122866 bp, 115 predicted proteins | sample 9269371 | NCBI WGS metagenome assembly JAESFG01 (sample SAMN14506227, study PRJNA617093) | algae metagenome | isolation source: Aetokthonos hydrillicola CCALA 1050 (B3-Florida) and co-occurring... | place: USA: South Carolina | collected 2013-01-01
AAATCAAAAACCCAGACATTCAAGGGGAAGGATACCAACAAGGAGAACAGCTTGGCTACAGAAACTTAACAAACTATATTCGTCACAGAGACGGGTACAAGTGTCAAAACCCTGATTGCAAAAATAAGAGTGCTGATAAAGGGTTCTTGCGTACTTAACGTGCTAAATTTTTAATTACAGTCGATAACTTTGTTTTAAAATCAAGGCTTACAGGCGCTTATAGCCAAAATTTTAATCATCAGACCTAAAAGGCAGTAAATAATGGCTGTAATCTTATCCCAGCAAGGATTTCAAGCTTATTTTTCAACATATTTAGCACGCTAAGTACGCAAGAACCGCTAAAAATCCCTTTACAAATAATAAGAGGGATCAACTTCAGATTCGTCATTACTATTTCGCTCTGCTTGAATTGTCTGCATCATTTCCTGAAAATCTGAATCGTCTTTGAAAACACCCGCAAATTTGAGCCAAGCAGGTTCTGAAGCCTGAACTGGCACATCCCAGGAGATTGTTTCAATATGCTTAAGCCGTTCTAAAAATTTAGCTTTAATTTGGGTAATAGCTTCTTCTCGTGTTTGTGCTTCTACTCGACAGTCGGGCAACTCAAATACAGAAGCAGCAACAAGTCGGTCGGCAAGATTTTCTAGTATAATTGTTACCTTCAGATTTGCGGACGGTTGGGATTGGCGTACATTTAGTATCACCATTTTTAAAATACGACCCTTAAGTGCTTTTCCTATTCTATCCTAAGAAAAACCTCGCCCAGATATCGAGGTTACGAGCGGTTTACAGTTCGTTACAGAGTTAGGTTTATTTGCGCCTACCTACTTAATCTAAAAGCTGCTGTAAATCCACAGCAGCTATAACATTTGCAAAATCTTCTCTATTTTTTGCTTTCGCTCTTTACTCAATAGCGCGATCGCCAACTTAAATAAAGTATACGGCACACCAAATAAAGTTCCTAAATATGTACGTAATATACTCCAAGAAAATATGATTCGTGAAATAGGAGATACACTCCAAAATCTATTAACTGAACACACCATCTCATCGCCTAATGCTGTGACTTCATGCCACCATCCTGCTGGAATATAAAGAATTTCTCCTTGATTAAGAATCAACTCAGTTTTATACTGAAGTGCTTGTTTCATTTTAGGAAATGTATCGAAATCAGGACTTTCAGGATAAACCTGACTAAACCAAGAACGTAACTTAAAACCGTAGCGTAAATGAATATAGACTGGAAAAGGATAAAGATTATTTGTTTGAGAAGGTGGAAAAAGGACTACTTTTTTTGCCCCATGTAGCTGCATTAGTGTTCCATCAACTGAGTCATAATGTAAACACTCTATATGTCCCCCGGGACCAATCCAAATATTTAGATCGCTAAAAGGTCTATTTAAACCAAGTTGATCACCAATATTTTTTAGCAAATCAGTGTTAGCAAGAGTCGTTTTTTGAATAGAGCATTTAGCTAAATAAATATCATTTTCATGAGCTTCATGGTTACGCAGCATAGCAGCATATTCCTTGAAAGGGATACTTTGCGCTTCCACTCCACTGCCGATATTTTTCCATTGGCGTTTATCTTGCTTATATCGTTCTTTTCCATAAAACCTGAGCAAAAATTCTTGCTCACCTAACTTTTCACTCAGATACTCCAGATTCCAGTCACACTCCTTGAGTAATCCAGTAATCACAACTGGTTTTCCAGTTTTTTGGTATTGTTCAACAAATTTTTCTGGTGTTAAGGATGATATATCTACACGATTGATATAGTTAGCTGTTCTCTCTAGTTTGGGTGGAGAGTCTTTTGTCAATGTAGTGTAGTGTTCACTCATGCTCTTCACTAAGATTTACGAGCATATTTAATTTTCCAACAAAATTGTTTTGTTGATTACTATCTTTCCATAGGGATTTTGTTTAGTTTGCATAGAAAAAAAATATGAATTTGGCCATTCTACAAGCCATAAAATTCATCTTGTAGGGTGCGTTACGCTGCGCTAACGCACCGCAAAATTGAAATGGTGAGTTACGCTACAATTTCATAATCTAATTTCCTGTTCTACCTCCAGCCCAGCCAGAAAATTTCTATCTTCGCTGATGTGAGGAAATTTCAGTTGTGAATCTGGAATTCCTTTAGCTAATTGACGTTGGCGAATAATTGCAAAACTCCCCGAAGCTAAAATTCGAAGGAATGGAGGAGGAATTGCATCGCGGCGGCTAATTTCGTAGTGAGTGTTAACTTCCTGAAGCTTGCGGTCAAAACTTTCTAACAAAGCTCGAGGATTTTCTAGCTTATGACCAGCAGCTAACTCAATGCAAGCCAAATAACGAGCTGGGAAATCATTCTCTGACAAGGTAATACAAAAATCCTCCAAGGGTAGATTAAACTCCTGTTGCAAGGCTTGCATTACTTGAGTTACGTGAAATTCAGTTGTTTTCTCTGTTGTGGAAGAAATAAACCCACCCTTACGATGGCGAAATACAATGACTGGAGCTTTTCCATAAAAACCCAGCACCTCTACAACATCACCAATATCGTAACGGTAAAATCCACCATAGTTAGTTACCAAAATACGGTAGCGTTCTCCTACTTTAACTTCTGTAGCAAGTAGTGTTTTTGGATGTTCTACTTCCCACTGATCTTCCGGAACAAACTCAAAAAAGCTGCTTTCAATAGCAAGGATACTACCATCTTGGTTAACGTCAGGGTAAATACCAAACATGCTTTCTGCGGATGCATAGGCTCCACCAAAGATAGGGGTATCTTGGAAGTAAGTAGGAAATCTCTCAAAGTAGAAATCTGATGTTCCTCCCCGCGCAGTGGTGACAAACGATATATCCGACCAAGCTAGTTTAGGGGTAAGGTGTCCCTCTGACTGTAAAATTGAACGTAACTGAGCAGCTCGTTTTGGTGATGGTGACCATTGCTGCTCTAAAAGGGCGCGAATTTCTGGTTCTAGTTCTAACCAAGGAGCGATTGTTCCTTTTTCCAAATCCTGAATCAGTTCTTGGGCGTAGCGTTCCAAATAGTTACAAGTTCGTAGAATCAGCATGGGAAAGTTAGCTATCATCCCCCGCGTAGAAGGTTCACGGAGGGCAAATAACAAACAAACATAATGACGTGCTAAACTATCGCCTACCTGTAAAGTTTCGTAAGGATGCGCAAAAAATTGTTTATAACGAAACTTGTCCATGCGGATAGCAGCAGCACTAGATGGACCATACTGAATACCACCACTAGTATAACCCCATACTTGTACTGAGTTGGTGACTAGCAGTTTTCCAAATTGTAAGTTTTGCCTAGATAACGCTTCACTTAAGAAACCAATGCTGGTTAAAGTTGCTGCACGAAAAGCGTTTTGAGATCGCCTAGTTGTTGGGATCAATTTCTTCTTCCCAGTGGAACCACTAGTGAGAGTCAAGTAAACAACTGGATCTGATGTCAGGATGTTTTTTTCACCTTTCGCAATTCGCTCTGTATAAGGTTCATAGCTGCTGTAAGGTAAAATCGGCATACGCTCACGAAATTGGTCGATAGTCTTGATTTCGTTGAGTCTATATTTACAACCCCACTCAGTATGTTTATGAGCTTGCAATACGGAGTATAAAAAACTTTCCTGCACTGCATCAGTATGGTGAGTTTTCTTTACAAAATTCGCTTTGCTACGTCTAGCAACAGCAGTGAAAAGTGACAATAACAAATTTGTCATCAGTTTATTTAGGTAGAAACCCCGTCCTTTTAGGACGGCTTTACAATTGTCAAACTGCACAACTATACCCATCTTTTCGATGAATGGTTTTGCAATATTTGTAAGAAATTCCTTCAATCAACCCGTTTTTAGTTGAAATATTGAAACTACCAGTTGCACGAGTAGCAATTCTTCCGGTGTGAGTACCAATCTTTTTCCCTTTTGTGACAACAGCTTTAACGATGTCACCAGTTGTAAAACCAAAGTGGATTTTCTCTCTTGCACAATGACGAATAGGAAACCCATGCTTATCTGTTCTACATGACTGGCGAGTACCATGACCAGTAGCTTTAATTAGCAACGGTTTAACACCCTTGATATTTAGTTTGCTAGGCGTTGACTTACCAACACAAGCTGCATCTACCCAATGGGTCTTATCAAGGCTTTGGGTGGTTCGATTGAACTTTGTTAAACCACCACTACCAGTCTCTACAGGAAGTTTAAAAGCTTTTAATGTTTCTAGTAATTTAAATCTAGTTGCATTAACAGCAGCAGTATCAGCTAGAGGCTTTTTAGCTTGTGCTTCAATTTCCTTTAACCGTTTTGGGTCTTTTTTCAAAAATTCTTTAATATCTTGTGTCCCTTTTTTGAGGTTGCATTTAGAGCAACTTAGGGTAAGATTTGATATTCTGTTAGAGCCTCCTTTTGCCAAGGGATGAATGTGTTCTACCTGCAAAGGAAGATCTTTAACACCACAGTAAGCGCATTGCCTGCCCCATTTTTCAAGTAAGTACTCGCGTGTTTCATAACCTGCAAGCGTTCCTTGTTGGTATTCTTTCCCTTGAATATCAGGGTTTTGCATTAATTGAGTGTCAAACCTAACTAATTCTTGAGATATGGCAGTGATGTTAGCAAATTTGCGTAGTCGTTTAATCCAGGTTTCAATATTATGGACACGACTCATCAGGCTAGGTGGCAACCAACCGTCTCTACGCTGTTTAGGGCAAGGTTGTTTATTTCCTTTCCTAAACCATTCGTGTTTTGGTGGTTGACGATAACGGGTTTTTCTATTTCTACGACCACGCCGAATAGCGCGACGAGAGTTTAAAGATTCCTTGATTGCAAAACCTCGGTGCTGAAGTTCAGCCGCCCATACAACTTCCCCAGTTGAATCGTTAATAAGCGCTAAACCAGTGGTTTTGCTACCAGGGTCTATCTTGATTCTTAATGGCTCAACAGGTGTATCTGGGCGCGATTCTTTAAGAATGATTGTGAACGGATAACGTCTGTAAATAGCTGCCTTACCGTTATTTAAAAGTTGTCTTGCTTGTGCTGCATGAATTGGATTTAATCGCCTGTATCGAGTGTCAATTACTAGTACTTTGGACATAATGTCCCTCCAATACTGGGTGATGTTAGCCTTGTCAATGTTACTGGTCGGTGAGGCAGCGCGCAGAACAGGGGGTTTCCCCCATGAGCGACTGCCGAACCCCAGAGGGGTACTTTCCAAACAACACTGGCTTAACCCTATAAGCCTGTTTAGCCGTTTGGTTCTAGAGCTACAGACTGGCTGCGTATCTGTAGGTAGGAGCTTAAACGCTTGCCAGTAACGTAGTGCGCGAGACACTTAGACGGGTCAGCTATCCTTAAAGGGGAGGCACGTTCGCTGTGCGTAGCGTCTCCCCTTGGGAGAAGCCCCGTCCTTCAGGTCGGGCTGCTGACCGAAATATTACAGAAGTGAGCAAGTCGCAATAGCACTAAAATACTATAGGAAAAAATTCTAGTGTGCGTTACTATACGAAAGCAAAGTGTCAGAAATGAGAGTTTATGCTCGCTTTAGCAAAGCTTCCCATTGAACCAGCCTTCTCCTTTGGGATAGGAATCATCTTCTTTACCTTGGCGTTTGTGCTTGCTAGCTTAGTAGAATACTGGCTACATCGCTTAATGCACATCTCGCCACGGATAGGGGAACGTCACCGTGACCATCATCGTCGTAACGAAGGACAAGGAGTGCTTTGGGAGTTTCGGGATTATGTCAGGGGTAGCCTCATAGTTATGTGCTTGATGTTTTTCTTGTCTTGGAAAGCAGGAATTGGCTGGTTTCTTGGTGCATTAATATATGCAGCCTTTTCAGCGTATGCCCATCAGCTACAACATGAAAATCCAACCAAGTGCTTCTGGATGAAGATGCCAGTACATTACGTGCATCACAAATATGGTATGTGGGAACACAATTTTGGTCTAGCAGTAGATTGGTGGGATCATGTTTTTGGCACATATAAGCATGTAGAATGGCTCGGTGAAGAAGAGCTAAATCAACCGCCACGGGGTTATTTGGAACTGCGATGGTGGTAGAAGTAGGGCATGGGGCATAGGGTTATGAGAAATGGGTAATGGGCAATGGGTAATGGGTAAGAACTTTATCGCTATTCCTAAATTCTATTTTCCTGTTGTTATGCCCCATGCCCCATGCCCCATGCGCCGTGCCCCATGCCCCATGCCCCATGCCCCATGCCCCCTTAAAAAAGGAGAATCAATTTGAGCTATTTTCAAGATGCTAAAGCCCACTTTGTGGCAAGCCATCAAAATCCAATCAATCAAGTACTGCACCACTTAACAAATATATTGGCGATCGCAGCTTTCGTTTTACTTTTCTACGATTGGCGATGGACGCTTGTTTGTTTGGTGCTAACCCAAATTTTTGCTTTGGGTGGACATGCCTTTTTTGAGAAGAATGAACCGGCTTTTGTCAAGTACCCAGGAATCACAATTTTAGCCTCATTTTCGTGGTCTTTTGAAAATTGGTTTGGTCTACGCCAAGTGTGGGCTTACTTTAAACGCCAGAGTGCATAAGTGCAATAGGAGAATTCATGTACCAAGGTTTACCGGTAATAGATGCTGACGCTCATAAGCTAGAAAATCCCCTTGTGATGCGCGATTACATTGAGCCAGAGTATCGCGATCGCATCGGTTTGGTTATCGATAGTTTTGGCGATCAACGAGCGCGAATCGTAGACTTTAATCCAGCAACGGGTAAAAACGATTTCATGCGCATGTTCCCGCAACCTCAAGGGTTAGGAAAAGGTGGATTTCGCAACCTTCACCCAGACACAACCCTAGGTGCAATGTTCAATCGAGTGCGGATTGAACATATGGATCAGGAAAATATTGATGTTCAAGTGATTTACGGCACATTGAACTTAATCTTTTCTAGCATCATAGATAAAGATTTAGCTGTAGCACTATGCCGTGCTTACAACAGCTACATTGCTGATGACTGTAAAGGATATAATAACCGACTTAAACCTATTGGTGTCCTACCGCTACAGGATGTAAATGAAGCAGTAGCGGAAATGCACCGTTGTGTTAATGAACTTGGTTTGATTAGCGTTGCTGTAGCGCCAAATATACCAATTCCCCATCCTAAAGCACCTGATGCATTCCCAGATATTCGTACTTGTAAAGCAATCAGCCATCCAGATTTCCGTCCTATCTTGCAAGCAGCAGTAGATTTAAACATCGGCTTGGGAATTCACGGTGGTCCCGGTTCTTTTATGGTGGGTGGGATTTCAGACCATACAGAAACCTTTGTGCTTACCCACATTTTTGTGCAGCGAAACCAGCAACAATTAGCTTTGGCGCGAATGGTTTTTGACGGAGCATTTGAGCAATTTCCCACTCTCAGGGTAGGCTTTTTAGAGGGTGGCTGCGGTTGGTTACCTGATCTTGCCCATGCTTTTCATGAACATTGGGAAAAACGCATTCGTGACTTCGACCCCAAAAATCCTTATCGCCCTTCCCTGATGGATTTCACCAAGCTCATGATTCAGGAAAGAGGCACTCACAACAATATAAACTTAATTAGTCAGGCAAAAAACCTCTTTGATCTGTTGTGGAACGTTCAGCATGACCCCACTAAGATTGACGATAGCAGTCTGTATGAACACTATGATCTCCGCCACCGAGATCCAATGGAGTATTTTGAAAGAGGGCAAATCTTTACATCTTTTGAATCAGATGATCCTGGTCCTTCTTACCTAACTACTGCAATGGGGGAAGTTGGTAAGCGTTTAGCTTGTTTCTCTGGGGATTATGGTCACTGGGATGGTGTACTTCATAACTGTGTTGGAGATGCTGCTACCGTAGCAGATTATGATCGCGAGCATTTAGAACTGCTGCTTGCTGGTAATGCACTTTCTCTATATGGCGATCGCCTGCGCCAGTCTCTACCCCCTGAACTTCAAACCGAAACCTTAAATTTAAGCAGTGTTGCTCAATAGACTTTTTGCACAAATCGGTAAAAAAGTTAATGTCGTAAGAATGAGCAGATTGGCAAGATGAAACTGAAGTGGACGGGGAGTTAGAAACCCCGTCTAGTTCGTCCCTTTTCTGGATTTGCTTACGAACCAGAATTTAAACGAAAATCAGATCAACGCAAGGTGTCGCGTTTGAGTTGGTCAATATCAACCAACACCACAACAGCCCCATCAATTTTGTTATCAATGGTTCGATAAGGTCGAATTCTTAGCTCACACCAATGTCCCTCGCGATCTTGAATCTCCAGAGTTTTCAAATTGAGCGTACGAATTACCTCCAAAATATGTTGCTCAAGGTTCGGCACATTTAAGTTATGGTTAATATCGCTTAAAGGGCGTCCCACATCTGTTGAAATTAAGTTGAAGATGCCTTCAACAGCCGGTGTAAACTGCCGAATTCTCAGGTCACCTCCAAGCATTAAAATGGGAATATTGATACTACTAAGTAAATTTTGTAAATCGTTGCTGATCTGAGTTGCTTCTAAATTGCGTCGGCGTAATTCATCATTAATAGTGTTAAGCTCTTCATTTGTTGCCTGAATCTCTTCTTTAGCCGTTTCTAATTCCTCATTTGTACTTTGTAACTCTTCGTTACTGGACAAAATCTCTTCGTTGGCAGCTCTTAAGTCTTGATTGGTGGCTTGCTGCTCCTCTATTATCGATTGCAGATGTTGTTTTGTAGTTTCCAGTTCTTGCTGAAGTCGAGCAATCTCTTGAGCGTCTCTTGTCTTTCGCCTGGATGGAGCGTTACCGTCGTTTGTTTCTACGGATATTGCTGGGATGAATGGTACATCTTCAAATAGTATTAAAAAATACTCTTGTGCTACTGCCTTGGTTTGAAATGGAATGACGCTGATAGTGAGATGACGGACGCGATCGCCTTCTTTTATTTGTAAACCTTCGCGTTTGATCGGCAACTTCTGCTGTTTTGCCTGGTGAATTGCAGTACGTAGTTCTAGCCGCAATCCTTCCTTTGCCATTTTCAGCAGATTCAAGCTTGCCTTACCGGGAGCCGGTTCTAAGTAGGGACTAGTATGTCCCCTAAATTGCAGAATTTCTAGGTTGATGTCGATCACGATACCAGCCGGGGCATACTGATTCAGGACGATCCGATCTGCCTCTTTTTGTATTTCTAGATCGTTGGAAGCCTCGTCTAGCATTAAAGGTGGAGAGTTAATGATTGCTGGAGCATAATAGCTAGTACTCAAATCAATGCTGAGATTAGTCGATACCAGCTTTTTACCATAAATTTTGTTCTTTTTGTCGATTAAAGAAAATAAGTCTAAAAAATCACCTACCGTTTCCGAAGTGCCTAACATCAGAAAACCCGTAGGCTTAAGACCATAGTGGAAGATAGGCAGGAGTTTTTTCTGCAAAGGAGTTCCCAGATAAATCAGCACGTTGCGACAGCTAATCAAATCGAGCCGGGAAAAAGGAGGATCCCCAATCAGGTTTTGTCTAGCAAAGACGCACAACTCGCGCACTGATTTAGTGATCTGGTATCCCCCTTCCACCTCGACAAAGAACCGATGTAGACGTTCAGGGGAAATGTTAGCAACTTGGCTAGGGGTGTAAATACTGGTACGGGCATGCTCAATTGCTGTCTCGCTAATATCTGTTGCATAAATCTGAATGGGTAACCGAGGAACCTGCTCAGCGAAAAACTCTAGCAAGCAGATAGCGATCGAATAGGCTTCTTCACCCGTAGAACAGCCTGCAACCCAGATACGTATGGGTATTCCTGGTGATTTATCCTTAGCAATTACGGGAAAGACCTTACTTTTTAAAGCGTCGAAGCTTTCGGAATCGCGGAAAAAACTGGTGACATGAATCAAGGCATCTTGATACAACGCCATCACTTCTGTTGGGTTGTTCTGGAGATAGCGGGCATAATCCTCCAGCCGTTCTACTTTATACAAAAACATCCGCCTCTGAATCCGTCGATTCAAAGTGGTTTGTTTATAATGGGTAAAGTCAACTCCCGTAGCAGCTCGTAGCAAACCAAAAATAATTGTGATTGCATCTTGGCTGGTATCCGATGCTACACCTGCCTCTTCTTTGGAAGTAAGCTTATTAGCAATGTAGGGATGACGGCTCAGTTCTGCTAGCTTTCGAGCTATTTGCTGGGGTGGTAAGATGAAGTCTACTTCACCGGTAGCTACCGCCGTGTTTGGCATACTATCGACTTGTGCTGTTTGCTCACATTGAGCAAAGGTGACACCACCCGCCGCCTTGATTGCTTCTATTCCTTTGGCTCCATCAGAATCCCCGCCCGATAAAATCACCCCAATGGCTTTGTTCCCGCGCTCTTGGGCTAGTGAAATTAGAAAAGTATCAACCGACATAAAGATCTGGCTTGTCTTCGGTCTAGGCGTTAGCTTTAGCACCCCTTCCACTATCGTCATGGCTGAATTCGGCGGAATCACGTAGACCTGATTCTGCGCTACAACCATACCATCGTCTACCTGATGAACGGGCATTTGAGTTGATCTGGAAAGAATCACGCTCAACGAGCTTTCATTGTTTGCTCGCATGTGCTGAATAACAACGAATGCCATACCTGTATCGGTTGGCAAACAACTCAGTAATTGAGTAAAAGCTTCCAGTCCACCCGCAGATGCTCCGATCCCAACGACAGGAAACAATTTATCTTGATTATCTTGCTGTTTCTCGCTTAGTGTTTTGCTATCGGAGGTCTTGGGCTGAGATTTTTTAGAAGAGCGTCTAGAGTTCATATTATATACTCTAACACTTATGCCGGTTGCTATACTGTAAGTATTTATTATATTTGGAGTTGATTGTAACTCAAAGCACAACGCGAGGTAAGCTTCTTGCCTCAAACATCAGACTTGTCATCAAGTCCAACTAGCCTCGAGGAGGTGTTACGTCCGTCATAAGGGTGTTAGCTTACTGTAGTACAGTTGCCTAAATGCCTATTATTAGGAGGAGCATCGAGTGCTTAAGCGGGATATCATAGTCATCGGAGCATCAGCAGGCGGGCTCAAAACCTTACAAACACTCGTTTGTCAATTACCCTCCAGCTTAAATGCCGCAGTCTTCATTGTTTGGCATATTGCCCCAGAGCACCCAAGTTTTTTACCTGAAATCTTAAGTGAGGCAACTTCATTGCCAGTTGCACATGCAATTGACAAAGAACCAATCCAGCTAGGTCACATTTATATTGCTCCTCCCGATCATCATCTACTAGTCGAACCAGGACATGTCCGTCTTAGTCGTGGTCCCAAGGAAAACCGCTTTCGCCCTGCGATCGATGTCTTGTTTCGCTCTGCTGCTCGTTCTTATGGCTCACGAGTTATGGGGGTAATTTTAACCGGTAGCCTCGACGATGGGGCATTTGGACTATATGCAATCAAGGAGCGAGGCGGTCTAGCTGTTGTCCAAGATCCATCTGATGCACTTCACCCCTCCATGCCAAAGGCAGCGATGAAAGCAGTAGCTGTTGATTATTGTGTGCCAATTATAGAGATGGGAGCTTTGTTAGTTCGTCTGCTCGACGAAGCTATCCCAGTCCACAAAATAAATCCGGTATCTGAGCAGATGGATATTGAAGTTGGGATTGCACGCCAAGATAACGCGCTAGAAATGGGTATTACAAAGTTAGGTCAACCGTCGATCTATACTTGTCCCGAATGTCACGGTGTACTAATGCAGTTGAAAGAAGGGAACCTGATACGCTTTCGCTGCCATACGGGGCATGCTTATTCGCTCTATTCTCTTTTAGCAGAGGTAACACAGTCGATTGACGAAACCCTCTGGGATGGAATCCGTACAATTGAAGCGAGTGAGATGTTGATGACTCATATTGCTCAACACCTAGAACAAGTCAACGACCATCAGACAGCAGCGCTACTGTTGCAGAAAGCCAAAGAAGCGAACTTGCGGGCTGACCTTGTCAGACAAGCGGTGTTAAGCAATCAAATACTAAGCCAAGATCATCTAGTTGAAGAAGTCAAGAAATCTTTTGGTTGAAGCTTAACACCTTAATGAACAAAGGGGTTGCTGTTTCTTAGGTCAAGATTGATTGCTGCTAAGACTTTACTAAAAGCAAGTGCCTCCCTCAGTGAAGCTCTTAATTCTTGACTTTTGGTAATCACCTCATTAACTAGAAGATCTTGTTCGATCAAATTAGTGAATCTGATGGTACTTTCAGCTTGCTGTTCCAGAGTTTGCCGAGAGGTATCAGTTGAAACCCTAGTAATGAGTTGTTCTGTTTCACGAGACTTTGAGAAACTGCCTACTGAGTGAGTTATCGCTGTTAGTTGTTCAATTTGCTGCTGCAGCTTTTCGATGTGGCAGTCCATTTGCTTTAATTGCTTTCCACGAGCGATCGCTGCTTTGTAGTCGTCTACTTCAAAAGATTTCAAATGTTTCAGTGTTTTTCCATTAAACATCGGTTGACGACTTCTGACTTGCCAGTATTGGTGTTCAGTTCGTGCAGTACCTCCTGGTTTCACTTTCACCAACCAACAGTTTTGTAAATACCAACCTTCACCAGCTATCCGTGTTCGTTGTCTATTAAGGTCATTGAGGGCAGATTGAAGTTTGTTTAGAGTGTGCATTTTTGATTTGTACTCATAAAAAATTTACGAAAAATTATTAATTTATATATAATGAGTAGGTTACTGGCTATTATAATTCATGCGTACGAATTAAAGCTGATTAGTCTTTATGTGAGATCAACAAAATTGACGCGTGTAGAAATTACTCGACAGCAAATCCTTTTAGGTACTGACAAAGAATAAAAAGCTCAATCGTCTAGTTCTACAAAACTTATTTGTCAGACTAAATATACTAGCGCATTTTGGAGCATTTAGTGAAAAAATTTCCCACCAAATGCCTCAAAATCCAATAGTAAACTTCAGCCTCGAGGTTTTAAGAGCCTGTATCAAGTTCTTGGTGCTTTAGTATTAACACATCCAGGGCAGCTATTAAGTTTTTTCTCGATTCGTATGCAAAATCTGTGTTATGTGTGATATACTATTCGTACGCAAATTTATTCCGATAAATTTGCGTACGAATAAGAAATTTGTAGATCCTGTAGACTATCCAAAAAATAATATCAAATGCCTGATTGGTAAAGATCTACGAGCATCTAAATTGAGTGGATAGCTTAGTCGCCTTACCTTATATGAGGGTAGAAAAAATTCTGCTTATCTGCTCATATAACACCTACCTCAACAAGAATTTTTTTTTAATTCAAGATAACAAATGCCTGCTCACATGCAACCTATCCAGAGCTTTTTGGCTAACCCAGCTCCGAAAACGGATGAGCCCAACCGAGAATTTGAAATTTTGTTGGACTTCCTCAAACAAAATCGGGGTTGGGATTTAACAAGCTATAAACGTTCTAGCCTAATGCGACGGTTTCAGCACCGGATGCAAGCTATCAACATTGATAGCTATCAGAGCTACTTAAAGTATTTGAAGTGCCATTTAGAAGAGGACCTTGCCCTCAAAAACGATGTTTTGATTAATGTCACGGGCTTTTTTCGCGATCGCGATGCTTGGGATTATTTAGCAGCCCATGTGATTCCCAAAATTCTTGCCAGCAAGCAACCACATGAAAGCATTCGAGTCTGGAGTGTAGGTTGTGCCGGTGGGCAAGAGGTTTACAGCCTATTGATCTTATTGGCTGAGGCACTAGGGATTGACACCTGTGTAAAACAAGTTATATGTTATGCCACCGATATCAGCGAATCTGCTCTAGTGCAAGCACGACAAGCTACTTACAGTGATTTAGAGATTACAGGTATTCCTCCCGACTGCTTAGAGAAATACTTTCACCAAACCCAAAAAGGCTACGTCTTTCACCCAGAGCTTCGCCGTAATATCATTTTTTGTCGTCATGACCTGACTGTGAATGCTCCTATCTCTAAAATTGATTTGCTAGTGTGCCGCAATGTATTGATATATTTGAATCCGGAGATTCAAGCCTCTATCCTAGTTCGCTTTCACTTTGCCCTCAAAAAAACAGGCTACCTCTTCCTTGGTCAAGCAGAAACATTCATCAACCGCAGGGAAATCTTTAAACCTATTAATATACGCCAGAAGATTTATGCTAAAGGTCTGAAACTAGATCTGGACGACTACCTCTCTATAATTCCTAAATCGCTAAGAAAGCAAATAACTAGTAGTCAACCCCGAAGCTAAAAAATAGTCGTAGTACCCTTTAAGATAGGAAAATAACAAAAATCATTGGGAGGAATCAATCGCCATGACCGTTATCGCTGCAAAGTGGACGATTGACGAATATCATCAGATGATTAGCGCTGGCGTTTTGAGTTCACGCAAAGTTGAATTACTCAAGGGGGAAATTCTCGAAATGTCGCCGGAAGGGGAACCTCACGCTTATTGTAGTCACGAAGCGGGTGTGTATTTAACGAATTTACTAGGTAAGCGCGCCACAATACGTCAAGCCAAGCCAATCACTTTACCCAACGATTCCGAGCTCGAACCAGATATTGCTATTGTGCAACGTTTAGGGCGTGAGTATCGAGAACATCACCCCTATCCTGAAAACATTTTTTGGCTAATTGAATATGCAAACTCCAGTTTAGAGAAAGATTTGGAAATAAAAAGCAAAATATACGCAGAATCTGGTATTCAAGAATATTGGGTTGTTAATCTCAAAAAGTTATACTTAGTTGTGTTTCGAGAGCCTTTAGATGGACAATATGCTACAAAATTTACTGTAACTGCAGGAATAATTCAACCACTCGCATTTCCAGATATTGAAGTTTCTGTCGCGGAAATTATTAATAGCTAGCACTGATGCGCGAAAGTCAAGGGTATGAATGAGTACTACTTCACGAATTTTTTTATTCGTCAACGGTTTAATTTGTCGATTTTCGGTTATCTTTTTATCTTACATACATAGTAAAAACCGCTTATTCCAAACCTCTTAACAATGGTTTGGTTCAAAGTCTTAAGTTTTTTTAGTTTAAGGATTGGTGTTCCATTGCGAGTTTTACTCCTATACCCCCTTTTTCCAAAATCTTTCTGGTCTTTCGACAAAGCATTAGAACTGATTGGACGCAAGGTTTCTCTTCCACCTCTGGGTTTAATTACAGTTGCGGCTATTTTGCCCCAAAGTTGGGAATTTCGCCTAGTAGACCGTAACGTTCAAGTAGAAACCGAAGCTGACTGGGCTTGGGCAGATTTGGTAATCGTTTCAGGGATGATTGTCCAGAAACCTGATATTCTCCACCTAATTGGTGAGGCGAAGCGGCGTGGTGTTCTTGTGGCGGTAGGTGGTCCTTATGTTACGTCTGTTCCTGATGCAGCGCAGGAAGCAGGAGCTAATTTTTTAGTTTTAGATGAGGGTGAGATTACTTTACCTTTGTTGGTCGAGGCTTTAAACCAAGGCGAAACTTCAGGGATATTTCGCGCTTGGGGAGAAAAACCAGATGTTACAACCACACCAATTCCTAGATTTGACCTACTGAATCTGAAAGCTTACAATGAGATGTCAGTACAGTTTTCCCGTGGCTGTCCCTTTGAGTGTGAATTCTGCGACATTATTGTTTTATATGGACGTAAGCCGCGCACTAAAACACCTGCGCAACTGCTGGCGGAATTGCAAACCCTTTATGACTTAGGTTGGCGTCGTTCAGTTTTTGTCGTTGATGACAACTTCATCGGCAATAAGCGTAATGTTAAGCTGATGTTGCGCGAACTTGCTCCTTGGATGGCAGATCATGGCTATCCTTTTCGTCTAGCAACTGAAGCTTCGGTGGATCTTGCTAAAGATCAGGAGTTGTTAGATCTGATGGTCAAAGCAAACTTTACATCAGTGTTTTTAGGTATCGAAACACCGGATACAGAGAGCTTATCGTTAACCAAGAAGTTTCAAAACACACGCTCGTCCCTGGTAGAATCAGTTCAAACTATTAACCGAACAGGTTTGAATGTGATGGCTGGTTTTATCCTTGGCTTTGATGGTGAGAAAGCAGGAGCAGGCGATCGCATTATCGACTTCGTAGAAGCAACTGCTATCCCAAAAGCAATGTTCGGTCTGTTACAAGCATTACCAAATACACCGTTGTGGAAGAGACTTCATAAGGAAGGGCGTCTTCGTTCAGGAAGCGAAGAAACTTATGGTCACCAGATGACATTGACTAACTTTGTTCCTACCCGTCCTATAGAAGAACTGGCTCGTGAGTATGCAAACTGTTTTTGGGAACTGTATGAACCGAGTCGCTACCTGGCGCGAGTGTATAGACATTATAAGCAAATGAAGCCCGCTCCTCATAAAGCACCTCTACGAATGTTAGAAATCATCGAGATGCGAGCAGTGGTGACGATTTTTTGGAGACAGGGTGTTAAGCGTAGCACTCGCTTCCAGTTTTGGCGTCAGTTGTTCTCAATTCTCTGGCAAAATCCTAATGCATTTGTACCTTACCTGAGTAATTGCGCTGCCATGGAACACTTTATCGACTACCGCCAAATTGTGCGTGATGAAATCGAAGCCCAAATTGTTGAATTTTTGGGAAGGGAAGCTGTTTCTAATGTCACTCCATCCCGTGAAGAAGTTACGATTTAACTGACCGAGAAATAGCTTGTAAGGGTTAGGCTCTAGTAGGCTAACCCCCACATCTTGACAGTTACTAAGATTTTTGCTGGGATTTTAGAGCCGATTGCGACATAGATAAAAGCTTAGGTAAAGCAAGACATATTGTTGTATTGACCAGTGTCAGAAATAAACCTTCTGTGAAACCCATATTTACCCTTATTCTTTTATTTTTCATCTTATTTGTTTATTGTGATACACAATTGCAGAAAATGATTTTTAGATTACTTCTGGATGATATAAGCTTTACCAATATTACAAATTATTGCTAAGCATTATCTATAGCTAGTATTTGGTATCCTCTATTAATTATCAGAAGCGCTTTTTTGTGTTCTAATTCCAATTCTGTATGAAGACATAGATAAATTTACCCCCTTGGTAAGGGGAACTTAGCCCGAGGGGTGAATTGCAGGTATTAGCTAGCCCGCAAGACGCGCCCCACACCTGAATCCGGTACTCCGGATCAGTGTGGGATGAATGGCGGGGCGGTGAGGAAGAACTGAACGACCAAAGTTGACTACAACTCAACCAGGGAGCGGGGTGGAGGGCAGAGTCGCCAAGCTATGCATGGACACATAGACCGCTTCTCCTTCTAATGGACTGAACTTTGTTGACGTTAACAACCTTGTTTGCAACACCAGGATAGTTGGCTAATTTGACACCAGTTCCTAAGTTTTGCATTCCAACGACTCGATAAACATTGTTTTCAAACATCACATAATCTTTGGGGTTGTAACGATAACGTTGCTTTTTGATGCGTCGTTGACCCTTGGAAACCTTGTTGCCGCGATAAACTCTTAAGTTTTCTCCATTCAGGTTTTTATTGCGGGTACGTCTACCAGAATTCAAGATAGAGCCAGCGACTTTTTCTCCTGTACGCTTATCGATGTATTTGGCGTCGTAAAACTGTTCCATTGACCTTTTATGACGACGAATTTGTTCAATCATTAAAGGTTCTGTTCTTTGCTGAATCGTTCCCCCAGCGATGATGAAAGCATCATTGTGGTGACTTTTTTCGAGTTTTAATTCTTTGCGTTTAAAATCTGTTTCATACCCGAAAGCTTCCTCTGCACACAGATCCTCTAATATTCGTTTGTAGATAGTAGACATGAAAGTTTCTGCTTTGAATGATTTAACCTTTGGTTGCCATCCGTGCAAAATCTTTCCTTTTTTGTGGTTGGGTGAACTGTGACACTTATCGCAAAGAGTAATCAAGTTGCTTGGTCGATTGCTTCTATCTGGTGGATTCTTCCAGTACCCAATATGGTGAACTTGAAGAACTTTGTCAGCACCTTTATTTTTGCAGTCTGGATTTTGGCACTTGTACCCGTCCCTATGACGAATGTAGTTTGTTAAGTTTTTGTAGCCTAGCTGCTCTCCTTGCTGGTATCCATCCCCTTGAATGTCTGGGTTTTTGAGTTTCTGAATGTCAAAGGAGGCTGTTTCTACCGTTATTTTGGTGATGGGTAGCCTGGATTTAACACGCTCTACAAACCGCAAATGAGTATCTAGTTTGTGTTGAATCGATGGGGCTAACCAGCCTTCATTGCGTTTACGATTATCAAACCGTTTGGCACGATGACGTAATCTATTGCGGCGGGTTCTACGGTATTTCTTTTTTTCGGTAATGCGTTCTGACACCCCATCTAAAAGTTCTACCTCTCCACCAATTAACTCCTCTTTCTGAGTGATGGCGCTAAACCCGATGTTTTTATAGCCAGCGTCAATTCCTAATGAAATAGGTTGTTTGTAGCCACTGCTGCCATAAATCAACTGAATCGTAAACGGATCTCTTCCTACAATTTTGGCTTTGCCTGATTGTAGAAAGATTCGCGCTTTTCTTGGGGTTGTGGGCATTAACGGCTGTCCGTGTTTGTTGATAACTAATACGAGCATTTTTTGTTTGAACTAGTAATGAGTTCGACCCTTGCGGGTGGTTTCCTTTGCCAATGTTTTCCCAAGGTTTCACGCTAGTAACACTTTCCCTCTACCAGTAGAAATTTTTAATTACTAACCGCAGTGTTCAGAACTAGGAAACGGGTTGCTAGCCCTACATTCTGAAGTGCCTATACATTCTTGCAAAACGTAGTAACCCTTGCATGTCGGGCTACTCAAGCTAATGACGCGCTTCTATAGAAGAAGCCCACACCTACCCCGGAGGGGAGGTGTGTGGAGTCGTCACTACTGTGAACACCTTGAACAGAAACTAGGTCCAAACTTACAGAATGGTCCTCCTGTTAATGTATAAGTTGTACAATAAGGAAAAGTTGTAATTGCTGATTTTATTTTTCGTACTGTTGAACTTGTTCGTGAAGCTTGAGTACGTTTGGAAATAAAAGAGAGAATCATAGATAAGAGCCTGGGGAACGCAAGGCAGGCAATAATATTGATGAGAGTGAGGAGTAGTGCGGTCACCGAATTCACAGGTAGTCATCTCCTTTAACAAATGGGTGCTGAGTATTTGTAGCTATGAGCACGATTCGTAGAACTAATAAATGAAAAGCAATATTTGCATTGCTTTTCATTTATCTAATCTCAATATATCATAAATTTTTGTAAATACATCGATAGAGACAGAAGAAATTGTGTCATTCCAGGACAGGTATTTTAGCTTAATAAGGGAATATGCTGGAAAAACAATTTCCTAACTATTTAGGCTGCGTCTTATGTCAAAAACACCTAAAGAAAATACAATGCAAATAAATTTATCTGAGCAAGATCGCCAGAAACTAAAGCTTTTGGTAGATTATTCAAATGTAGAGTCGCTTTCTGAAATTTGGAACTTAGCTGCAAAGCAATTTGGGGATAGAGTAGCTTTGCGTGACCCCCACGCTAAGCCGGAAATTATCATGACTTATACCCAATTGAATCAAAAAATTCAGCAGTTCGCTGCTGGTTTACAGGCTTTGGGAGTAAAAGCAGGCGATCGCGTTTCTCTTATTTCCGATAACTCCCCCCATTGGTTAATAGCAGATCAAGGCATAATCAGGGCGGGAGGAGTAGATGTGGTTCGCAGCTCCCAAGCAGAACGGCAAGAACTGCTGTTTATCTTGGATAATAGTGGCTCTACAGCTTTAGTAGTAGAAAATTTAAAAACTTTTAAGAAATTGCACGAGGGTATTAAGGATCTCCCAATTCATCTTATAGTCTTGCTTTCAGATGAAATACCACAGACAGATGAATCTATAAAAATCGTTAACTTTTCCCAATTAATAGAAATTGGGGCAAACCACACTTTACAATCAGTTACACAAAACAGTGACACCCTTGCGACCCTAATGTATACTTCTGGAACTACGGGTAAACCTAAGGGTGTAATGCTATCTCACGGCAACTTGATGTATCAACTGAATACGGTTGGTGTAGTGGTACAACCACAAGTAGGAGATATTGTGCTAAGCATCCTCCCTACTTGGCACGTTTACGAACGTACTTGTGAGTATTTCTTATTTTCTCAAGGTTGCACTCAGGTATACACTAACTTGCGATCTGTCAAGCGGGATTTAAAAGAATTTAAACCCCATTACATGATGTGCGTACCGCGCCTACTCGAATCGATTTATGAAGGCGTCCAAAAGCAGTTTCGCGAACAACCAGCGTCGAAGCAACGCTTGATTAACAACTTAGTTAGTATTAGTGAGAAATACATCAAAGCGCGGCGAATTGTCCAAGGATTGAGTTTAGATAATCTTAATCCTTCAGTTGGCGATCGCTTAGCGGCAAGTATCCAGACAGTTGCTTTATTTCCTTTCCATATGCTAGGGGAACGACTAGTTTATAACAAGGTTAGGGAAGCAACAGGGGGAAGAATCAAGCAGTTCTTTAGTGGTGGTGGAGCACTTCCCAAGCATATAGATGACTTTTTTGAGATTATTAACGTCCAGATTTTGCAAGGCTATGGCTTAACAGAAACTTCTCCAGTCACTCATGGTCGTCGTCAGTGGCAAAATGTACGTGGTTCGTCTGGTCAACCTATTCCAGGTACAGAGACAAAAATAGTAGATCCTGAAACTCGTAAACCTCTTCCACCTAGGGAACGAGGTTTGGTTCTGTTACGAGGACCACAAATTATGCAAGGCTATTACCATAATCCGGAAGCTACAGCAAAAGCAATTGACAAAGATGGTTGGTTTGATAGCGGGGATTTAGGTTGGGTAACGCCTAAAAATGATTTGGTCTTGACCGGACGAGCAAAGGATACGATTGTATTAACCAATGGGGAGAACATCGAACCGCAGCCAATTGAAGATGCTTGTTTGCGATCGCCCTACATTGACCAGATTATGCTCGTTGGGCAAGATCAGCGCAGTATCGGTGCTTTAATCGTTCCCAATTTAGCAGCGCTGCAAAAATGGTGTGAAACTCAAAATCTCAGCCTACATCTACCAGAAGAAGGAACCATTGGAGAAAGTGAAGACTCTGTACCCAATACTGAAGTAGATCTTGAAAGTAAAATAATTCAGGATTTATTTCGGCAAGAATTAAATCGGGAAGTGCAAAATCGTCCAGGTTACCGACAAGATGATCGCATTACTTCCTTTAAACTTATTCTGGAGCCATTTTCTATTGAAAATGGCATGATGACACAAACCATGAAAATCAGAAGACATGTTGTGATGGAACGCTATCGCGATATTATTAACGGCATGTTTTCCTGATGATCGTAACTACAAACAAACAAGAGTGAACGTCAAACCTATATGGATGTCTCTAAATCTGAACTACTTTTAAAACGCGTTGTTAACGTTAAAGCAATTGTGACTTCTCTTTGGAAAGACGAAGTACAGCAGCAACTACAAGCTCAAATAAATCAAATTGATCAGCAGCTGCAACAATTAGACATCCAAGGACAGCGAGCAATCTCAGAAATTCAAAAGCAGAGCCTACAACCGCCTGGTCCCCAGACCATGCAGCAAATTGAAAATGTCCAGGTTCAAATTAATCAAAAGAAAAGTGAGCTGCTAGAACAAAAAAATCAAAGTCTACAAAATCTGCAACAGGTGCAGTTTTTAGAGCTGGATCAGGAAGTCAACCAATTCCAATTGGAAGGCTTTTTCAATGTATCACCTGGTGATAACCTGATTAGTAAACTGCAAGTCGAAGTAGTCCTACGCGATGGAGTTGTTGAAGAAATTCGCGGAGACGTATAATTTGGGGACTGGGTACTGGGGACTGGGTACTGGGAAAGAATTTCTTACCAATTCCCAATCCCCAATCCCCAATCCCTAATCCCCAATCCCCAATCCCCAATCCCCAATCCCCAATCCCCAATCCCCAATCCCTAACAACTAGCATTTTTTAACTTATTCCCAGGTAAGCACTGTACCTGGGAACCAGCCCAAACAATTTGCCACATACGGGGCGAGGTAACTAGGAGCGATCGCCCAAAAGTTGTTAACTCAACTCGATATTTGATTGCACTAATGGAATTATTACCTTGCTTTGGTTGTGTAATAGTCACCATAGCTTGGTTTGTTTGTGGATAAGCGACCTCTACCTTAAGAGGGATTCTGTTGGATTCTACGCTGTTAAAAGCATTAAGGGCGAGGTCAGCCGGATCGCTCCCTTGTAGAGCAGAGTTAATACTTTCTAGAGGTATAGGTTTATAATTAAGTCGCTCTGGATTTTCTTGTGTCTCTTTTCCTTGCGTCGCTGAAGCTAACTGGTATACTTCTCCATTGCTCATCCCAGAAACAGCTGTAGAAGGCTGGCGCAGCAAAATATACACTCCAGTGGCAGCAGTGGCAAAGATGCTGAAAATCACAATTAAGCACAACTTGAACTTTGCCGACATAAGGTTTTACAGAAATTGCAAATACATTTATATCATCAATTTTTAATTTTAGATTTTGGTGCGGCTCTTAGGTGTATTACTTATGAGTAAAAATTCTGTGTTGAGGAGCCGTGATCAGAAATACAAACTTAATAGACCTAGTGGACTTAAAATAGTTCCTCACATCTTGGGTCAAAAAGAGAGAGCAGGGAGCAGAGGGCAGGGAGCAGGGGAAGACAATTGGAGTTCTTGCATCAACCCCCTCCAATTAAAGACCTCCAAATCTTGGAGGGGACATGGAGTATCTGGAGTATCGGTTTTTCCATATAATCCCCCTGCTCCCCACTCCCCACACTCTACACCCCACAACCGCTCCCGTTTCGGGCTGGGTAGTATACAATCGTCAGTTAGGGTACAAGCCCCAACACCGAATTATTAATACCTAGCCTCTTGTTTCCTGTATCCTATCTCTAACGACTTGTTTATAAAATTATTGATTCGCCAAACCTCCCTATGAGCATTCACGAAGTATTTATGCCAGCGCTAAGTTCCACCATGACAGAGGGTAAAATCGTCTCTTGGGAAAAATCTCCAGGAGATAAAGTGGAAAAAGGCGAAACAGTTGTGGTTGTGGAGTCAGATAAGGCAGATATGGATGTGGAATCCTTTTATGAAGGATTTCTTGCGCATATTATAGTACCAGCTGGTGGGACTGCTGCCGTTGGTGAAGCGATCGCCCTATTAGCAGAAACCGAAGCTGAAATCGAAACTGCACTTGCTCAAGTCAAGGACAAAAGCACAAAAGCATCTATTACAACCACTTCTCCTGGTCAGGTAGCAGATACCACCACAACTGCGACTCCTGCAACTGAGGCTCAAAATGGTCATATCCATCGAGATGGACGCATCGTTGCTTCTCCACGTGCTCGCAAATTGGCGAAGGAACTAAAAGTAGATTTAAGTACCCTCTCAGGTAGTGGTCCCTACGGTCGTATTGTTGCTGAAGATGTAGAAGCAACTGCTAAGCTTGGCAAGCAACCTACCGCAACTCCAATTGCACCACCACAACCCGCGCCAGTCGATACACCAGTTGCACCAACTCCAACTAAACCTGCGCCCGTACCAGTTGTTGCGACTGTTCCAGGTCAAACAGTACCACTTACAACGCTACAAAATGCTGTCGCGCGGAATATGGTCGCTAGTTTATCTGTACCTGTCATCCATGTAGGTTACACAATTACTACAGATGAGCTTGATAAGCTTTACAAGCAGATCAAGTCCAAAGGCGTCACGATGACAGCATTATTGGCAAAAGCCATAGCGAACACCTTACAGAAACACTCGCTGTTAAATGCTAGCTACTCAGATCAAGGAATCGTGTATCATTCCAGTATAAATCTTGCTATAGCAGTGGCAATGGATGACGGCGGCTTAATCACACCAGTGTTACAAAATGCAGATACATTGGATATTTATTCTCTATCACGCAACTGGAAATCCTTGGTAGAACGTGCTAGAGCCAAAAAACTGCAACCGGAAGAATACAACAGTGGTACGTTCACAATCTCCAACTTGGGAATGTTTGGCGTAGATAGGTTTGACGCCATTTTGCCGCCTGGACAAGGTTCGATTATTGCGATCGGTGCATCTCGTCCACAAGTCGTAGCAACATCGAACGGTTTGTTTGGAATAAGGCAACAAATGCAGGTAAATATTACCTGTGATCACCGTATTATTTACGGTGCTCATGCTGCCGCATTTTTACAAGATTTGGCGAAGTTGATTGAAATAAATCCTCAATCTTTAACACTGTAGTACAGAACTCATATTGAAAGATGATTTGTGTAACTGCTTGTTTACACCTTGAAATATAGCGGTTATAAGCTGTATCTCATATACTCTCGCCCTCACGCCTATCCCCTTTCCCGAGTTTACGAGAGGGGATAGGCGTGAGGGCATTTTGTATGTGAGTCAAACAATCAACGAATTTCATTTTTTGTAGAGACATTGTGATCAACGTTTCTACAGTTCTTTACAAATGTTATAATTAGACCTATCTTAAAAATTAGACAAAAATATATTTTCGTCTAAAAAAAGACTAATGGATATCACTGAAAAATTTAGTTACACCTTTGCAAGATCCTTATCCTGTTTATAGGTGTTCTACCTTATCTTAATATCAGGCCCTTAAAGTAGTCTGCCCACATTTGACTATGTAAAAGGTAACTATAATGAACCCACAAAAAACAGCATTGATATTAATTGGTTATCAAAATGACTACTTTGCTGTAGATGGCATTTTACATAATGTGGTAGAGGAGTCATCCCAAGTTACAAATGTTTTAGCGAATACAGTAGATTTAATTGAACAATTACTGCCAACTCCTGTCTTATTGATTGCAACACCAATTATATTTACTCCTAACTATGAGGAAATAGTTTATTCAGTAGGCATATTGAAAATCATTAAGGAAGTTGGTGCTTTTCAAGCTGGTACAAAGGGCGCAGAAATTGTTTCTGAGTTATTGCCTTTCAAAGAACGGATTATAGAGGTCTCCGGTAAACGTGGATTGAATGCTTTCTCTTCTACTCAGCTAGATCTAATATTGAAACAACGACAGATTACGGATGTTGTTTTAGCTGGAACTGTAACCTCAATTTGTATTGATTCAACAGGTCGTGCGGCTTATGAAAGTGGTTATCGGGTAACAATTCTCTCTGACTGTACCTCTGCTCGAACGAATTTTGAACAGAATTTTTACTGCGAGAATATATTCCCTCTTTATGCAAATGTAATTTCCCATGCACAACTACTAAATCAACTCAAAATTGCTACATGACATCTGATATTGATCCCAACAAAGAACTTCATACTCAGATTCAATACCGCTTAATCGAAAAGCTTGCAGAATCAGAACGGCGTTATCGAGAACTAGTTGAGAGTTTGCAAGAGATTGTATTTCAGAGCAATGAAAAAGGAGAGTTTATCTTTCTTAACTATGCGTGGACAGATATTCTTGGCTATAGCCATACAGACTCTTTGGGACAATCGATTATTAATTTTATTCATGTAGACGATCAGCCTATTTTCCAGAGTTTGTTTACTCAATTAAGCGGTCGAGAACTAATCGATAATATTACTCAACAAAAAGGTAAATTGCTCAGAAATAAACAAGAACTGCGATTTTATGACAAAACAGGTGAAATTATTTACCTAGAATTATCAGCTCGTTGGACAAAGTTATCTAATCTAGACACAAGCCAAGAGGGATTATCTGGATCATTAATCGACATTACTGCACGTAAGCAAGCAGAAATGCGGGAGAGAGAAAAAGCTTTGTTAGCTGAAACAACTTTGCAAAAGTTGCAACAAGCTCAAATCCAACTCATTCAGTCCGAAAAAATGTCTAGTCTTGGACAGCTAGTTGCTGGTGTTGCTCATGAAATTAATAACCCTGTCAACTTTATTCATGCCAATCTAGTCTATGCCGGGCAATACACTCAAGATCTATCGACGTCCAAAATGAATACTTTACTGGTAAGCTACCAGTCACTTATCCTTCAGGAAGTTTGGATAAGATTCTCGAGACAATGAATACTGCATCTTTACAAAACATCCCAGTTGTGGTTGTCCAGCACACTCAACCAGACGCAGATTCGCCCATCTTTAGAAAGGGGAGTCCTGAATGGGAACTTCACCCTGAAATTATCAAACGTCCTCACGATCTTTTAATTGAAAAAAATTTGCCAGGGAGTTTCACGAACACGAAGCTAGAAGCTTGGTTGAGAAAATGGGAAATTGACACAGTTGTAATCTCTGGATATATGACTCAAGTTTGCTGTGACACGACGGCTAGACAAGCTTCACATCTTGGTTTTTCTGTGGAATTCCTAAGTGATGCAACAGGAACCCTCGCTTTCAAAAGTGATACTGATGCTGCTACTGATGAAGAACTTCATAGAGCAACCTTGGTAGCGCAATATCCATTTTTTAGTAAGGTTATAAGTACTTCTAACTGGATTAAGAGTTTTGAACGTATTTAACACATAAGAAAAGAATTCAGGAGTCAGTATTTGATTCTGACTCCTGAATTCTGGCTTGTGACTCCTTTTTATTGCTGAATCATCTGTTGAACTTTCTGTTGGAGCGTTGTATCTTGTCTTACTGCTTCAAGAATTTGGTTGAAGCGTGATGGTTGTAGCCCTTCTTTTTGAACAGCCTGCTCTTTCTTTGGCTGAGTTTGTTGCTGAATTTCTCTAATTTTTGAGTAAGCTGTGTTGAATTGCTGCTGTTCTGTTTGGGTTATCGCTTTTTTTGGTTGTTGTGTAGGAGTTTTCTGTGCCTGATAAATTTCTATAAATCTTTCTCCGGTTAGCCCTGACTTGGTAATAAGCTGCACTATCTGCTGTTTCTCGCCTTGCTGAATCACTCGCAACTGTTTTATACTGCGGGCAAATTTTTGGAGATCGTCAGGGCTAATTTGTGACTGGGTTGCTCCTGGCGCTTGAGATGGGGAAGGTAAAGAGGAGGGTTGGGTAACTCCTGGCGCTTGAGATGGCGAAGATTGGTTTACTTGTGCTTGTGCGGACAAGCCACCGACAAGTAATAAACCGAGAACATAACTACCTGTCAGAAGTTGCTTTAGCATATCTAGTTCCTCCTTAGGATAACCTGCACTACATGAGGAAGGTTTTTGACTTTTGTTCCTCAAGTCTTTGGGTTTTGTCAATGCATCAGGCATGTCCTAAGGCAGCAATGAAACAATAAACAGTGTTTGGTGCCATTCATTGCTAACTGCTCCAGGTATGCACTGTCGTGGTACAGCTTATTATATCCTAAGCAGACAATAGTTCTATCTGAAGAGTGTTTATTTTTTTTACTCATGCGACAGAGGTTATTTCTCTGAAATTATGCTACTCCCTGTTAATTGTTCATAAAGGTACAGAGAACTTGCATCTGCCCGACCTAATCACTATCGATGATGGAGCTACCATTGGCTAAAATGTCGAACTACATCCCTTCGTGATCAAAGATAGTTGGTTGTATCAAGCACCTATCCATGTTGGTGCTAACGCTGCGATCGCTGATTTAACATCGCTTCAAACTCACTTGTTTGAGGATCGGGTTATGAAAATGTCTACAGTCAAGATCGGTCAAGGTTGCACTGTCGGACCACGCTCTGTAGTGTTGTATGATTCTGTGATGGAGGCTGGCTCTAAACTCGACGCATTATCACTCCTCATGAAAAGTGAAGTACTACCATCAGAGAGTGAGTGGCGGGGTATCCCGGCTAGGTTAGTTGTAGAACAATAGCATGGAGCAGGGGAGCAGGGGAGGAAAAAAGACAAATCTTACCCAATTTTGACTTCCCCGCAGGGGTGCTCCATGCCCAATTTGTTATATTATGCTTTTTAAATGCTGTACTAATTGCTGGGCCTGTACCACGCCCTCGATTCTATCAACTGGGTGACCACCTTTAAACAGCACTAGTGTTGGTAAAGCTTCAATTTTATACTGTGTTGCCAGTTGAGGGTATTTTTCAGTATCAATTTTGACAATTCGCAAGCGACCCTGTAGCTGGGCGTTGACTTGTTTTAAAATCGGAACCATCATTTGACAAGGTCCACACCAGTCAGCGTAAAAATCTACTAACACAGGTAGATCAGAACCCGAGAGCATTTCTTCAAAGGTGTTGAATTGCTTTTTTGTAGACATGTGACACGCACCAATTTTTTATTGTTTGATTTCCATAGTAGTTCTTGCCAAAGCTGATCTGGGGGAATGTCGTTATTGTTTTTTATTGGTGCAGTGTCGCCCTATGATGGTTAACGCGGTAAAAACAATCATAGGAATTTTTATGGAACTACTGCCAGAGAATCTACAAACTTTACGGGAAAAAGTAGCAATTGTGACAGGTGCTTCCCGGGGGATTGGACGCGCGATCGCACAAGAATTAGCCACTTTGGGAGCAAATGTAGTTGTTAACTATGCCAATTCTAGTAACGCAGCGGAAGAAGTCGTCGATACAATCACAAAAGCAGGAGGAAGTGCGATCGCCCTACAAGCAGATGTATCCAAAGTAGATCAAGTAGAAGCGCTGCTTAACAATGTGATAGAAAAGTTTAATCGAGTTGATATTTTAGTCAACAATGCCGGTATTACGCGCGACAATTTACTTCTACGTATGAAGCCTGAAGATTGGCAGGCCGTTATTGATCTCAATCTTACTGGTGTTTTCTTGTGTACACGCGCCGTCAGTAAAATCATGCTGAAGCAACGCTCTGGAAGGATTATCAACATTACCTCCGTTGCTGGGCTTATGGGGAATCCAGGACAAGCAAACTACAGTGCCGCCAAAGCAGGCGTAATCGGCTTCACCAAAACCATTGCTAAAGAATTTTCTTCTCGCGGTATCACAGTTAATGCTGTAGCTCCTGGTTTTATTGCCACAGATATGACAAGTAAGATAAACGCCGAAGAAATTCTCAAATTCATACCCCTAGGTCGCTACGGTCAACCAGAAGAAGTAGCTGGTATGGTACGTTTTCTCGCCGCCGATCCCGCAGCCGCATACATCACAGGACAAGTTTTTAATGTTGACGGTGGTATGGTGATGTGATAGTGCAACGGGCATGGGGCATAGGGGATGGGGCATAGGATAGAGAACTAGGGAAGAGGGGAAAATAAGGTTCAATTGAGTAGCGTTGACTTTTAACTTCCCCGTGAAGCCCTTCGGGTATCGTTAGTTTCTCGTCGCGCGCAGAATCTCGGTAAAGATATTTATAAAATTCTTATCCTCGGTTCCTAATGCCCCATGCCCCATGCCCATTATGCTGCTCTTATCTTTTGCCAAACAGTAAAGCTTAAAAGGATAATAATACTAATAGTAGTGGTGAGAATTACACCCAAGGTCATGTCTTGTATTCTCATTGCTAGTAAGTTACAAACCAAAGTAATTGACCAAAGGGTAAGGGCGGCGTGGCGCTGGGATAAACCCCAAGCGAGCAACCGGTGATGCAGATGGTCTTTTCCAGGAGTACTCATCGGATTTTTTCCTGCCATCAGCCGTCGTACAACCACTTGTGTTGTGTCTAATACTGGTAATAGAAGAAATAAAACCGGGGGGATCAACGATAAGACTGTGTTAACTTGGAGTTTTCCTAAAATGCTGGTTGCTGCAAGCACATAGCCAAAAAAGTAAGCTCCAGCATCGCCCATGATAATGTGGGAAGGGTGAAAGTTGTGACGCAAGAAGCCTAACGCTGCACCACCTAATGCTGCTAGAACTAGTGTCGCTGCTGCACGATTATCAAATTGTGCTGAAACAGCTAACAAACTCATAGCAGTGATAAAACCGATACCTCCTACCAAACCATCCATTCCGTCCATCAAATTGATGCCGTTAGTAATTGCTACTACCCAAAATACTGTTAGTAAGGTTGATAGTAAGGAGTCTACAGGTGTACCAAAAGTTACTTCAATACGGATGCCATTAGCAACCAGCAAAAGAGCTGTAAGTAATTGAATTAACATGCGAACAGATGGGGGTAAACCGAACTGATCGTCGATAAAGCCAACAAGAACTAGTATGGAACCGCCTAAAAGAATAGTCAGTACCTGAGCCAATACGTGTTGGACTTCAATAGGTCGTAAGAGGCTAGCTAGTACCATTGCGGCAATCACTCCTGCGTAAATTGCCAAGCCGCCCGCATTCGGTAAAGGTTCTTTATTAAGCCGTCGTGCGTTTGGTTGGTCAGCCCAACCTACCCTTAAGGCGAATTTACGCACTTTTGGGATCAAATGCCATGTTACGACACAAGCCATTAAAAACGTGAATACTACTGCTAACCAGCCGGAACCGCTAGGGTCAGCAATACCGAGAGACTTAAGGAAGCCGTATATATTCATCTCTCGATCCGACCATTACTATCAATGGTGATAAACATCAACTGTATATTAATCAATTTTTTGCTATTTTTATGTAATTTGGTCTATTAGGGATTAGCACTCTTGGCCGCTGAGTGCTAAATTGTCTAATGGAAGTGCTAGGAAACTAACGACATGTCTAAAATTGTTTCATTTGATGAAGAATCACGGCGAGCCCTAGAACGCGGCATTAACGCCCTTGCCGATGCTGTGAAAATCACTTTGGGACCAAAAGGGCGCAACGTTCTTCTAGAGAAAAAATTTGGTGCACCCCAAATTGTTAACGATGGTATCACCGTTGCTAAAGAAATTGAACTAGAAGATCCCTTAGAAAACACCGGCGCTAGACTGATTCAGGAAGTAGCATCAAAAACTAAGGATGTCGCCGGAGATGGCACCACCACTGCTACTGTATTAGCACAAGCAATGATCCGCGAAGGGTTAAAGAACGTTGCTGCAGGTACCAACCCTATAAGCTTGAAGCGGGGAATTGACAAAACCATAGAAGCATTGGTGGAAGAAATTGCCGCAATAGCAAAGCCAGTGGAAGGAAGTGCGATCGCCCAAGTTGCTACCGTATCTGCCGGTAACGATGAAGAAGTCGGCAGCATGTTAGCACAAGCCATGGAAAAAGTTACCAAAGACGGTGTCATTACCGTTGAAGAATCTAAGTCGCTAACAACGGATTTGGAAGTTGTTGAGGGAATGCAAGTAGACAGGGGTTATATTTCCCCTTACTTCATCACCAATAACGACCGGATGACCGTAGAATTTGAAAATGCCCGCATCTTAATTACCGATAAAAAAATCAGTAGTATTCAAGACTTAGTTCCAGTATTGGAAAAAGTCGCTCGTTTAGGTCAACCTTTGCTGATTATCGCTGAAGATGTAGAAGGAGAAGCCTTAGCAACTTTAGTGGTGAACAAAGCACGGGGCGTACTGACAGTAGCTGCTATTAAAGCACCAGGGTTTGGCGATCGCCGCAAAGCAATGTTGGAAGATATTGCTATTCTCACCAACGGACAGTTGATTTCTGAAGAAATTGGCTTAAGCTTAGATACCGCTTCTTTAGAAATGCTAGGAACTGCGCGCAAAGTCACAATCGATAAAGAAAACACAACTATCGTTGCTGGTAGTGATAGCACAGAGGATGTGCAGAAGCGAATTGGTCAAATTCGTAGACAATTAGCAGAAACCGATTCTGAATACGATCAAGAAAAACTGCAAGAGCGTATTGCTAAGCTTGCTGGTGGAGTAGCAGTTATTAAAGTTGGTGCAGCCACCGAAACCGAACTAAAAGATCGCAAACTGCGGATTGAAGATGCTCTCAACGCTACCAAAGCTGCTGTAGAAGAAGGTATTGTTCCTGGTGGTGGTGCAACACTAATCAACTTGATTCATAAGGTAACCCAAGTTAAAAACAGCCTTGAAAGTGAAGAAAAGATTGGTGCGGATATTGTAGCACGCGCTCTTGAAGCTCCCCTGCGTCAAATTGCAGACAATGCTGGTGTAGAAGGTTCTGTGATTGTTGCCAGAGTGCGTGAATCAGATTTCAACATCGGTTACAATGCTGCAACTGGTGAATTTGAAGACTTGATTGCTGCCGGAATCATTGATCCAGCTAAGGTTGTGCGTTCCGCTTTACAAAATGCCGCCTCTATTGCTGGTATGGTTTTAACCACCGAAGCAATTGTGGTTGAAAAGCCAGAAAAGAAAGCTGCTGCGCCTGATATGGGCGGCATGGGCGGCATGGGTGGCATGGGTGGCATGGGCGGCATGGGCGGCATGGGCGGCATGGGAATGATGTAGTCTATGTGACCATGTAAAATTGAATGTAGTGAGTAATACTCACCTTATTGTTTAACGATTGAAGCAGTTTGTTTTAAAACAAGCTGCTTTTTTTCAGTTCTTCTAGAACTATCAGCTTTTACCTTAGTGTTATATTTTCTTATCACTGATCCTGATTTGAGAAACCGTAATATCATTACATCGTACCTGCTTCAACTTAAAAGGGTTCAATCTACCCCTACCCCAGAAAAAAAGTATGGAAAAAAAACGTCAACGCCTTTCTTCAACAAAAAATAAATTTTATACTAGAGACTTTTATCATCAACCAGGTACTATACCAGGAACTATCTTCGTTGATGAAAATGCTTTACCTTCGAAAATTTTCTTGATTGACTATACCCAAACTGATGTTATCCACAAGCAATTGAAAACTCCGGAGGAGTGTACTTTATATCTAGATAAGAGTTCCGTTTCTTGGGTGGATGTCCAAGGTTTGGGTAGTGCTGAAATTCTAGAAAGGTTAGCTCAAGTGTTTGAGCTACATCCTTTAGTATTAGAAGATATGGTCAATGGACCAGAACGCCCAAAAAGCGAGGATTATGACGATCAACTGGTGATAATCGCCCGCATGGTAGTGCCAAAGGAAAAGATCTGTGGCTTTTATAGTGAGCAGGTCAGTTTTGTGCTAGGACACAATTATGTACTTACTGTACAGGAGGAACCAGAGCATGATTGTTTTCATCCGGTAAGAGCACGAATTAGCTACAACAAAGGCACTATCCGCAAGCGCCAAGCTGATTATTTAGCTTATGCTTTGTTAGATGCAATTATAGATGGTTTCTTTCCAGTATTAGAGCGATATGGTGAGCGTCTTGAAGAGTTAGAGGAAGAAGTTATGCTCAACCCTAACCGAAAAACACTACAAGAAATTTATCAAATTCGCAGAGAATTGTTACAACTACGTCGGGCTATATGGCCCCAACGCGATGTGATTAATTCCTTGGTTCGAGATGGTTATGAACTTATCAGTGATGAAGTGAGAATTTATTTACGAGATTGTTACGACCATACAGTACAAGTCATGGATATGGTGGAGACTTATCGCGAATTAGCATCGGGTTTAATGGATGTTTATCTTTCAGCAATAAGCAATAGAATGAATGAAATTATGAAATTTTTAACTGTAGTTTCATCAATTTTTATACCCCTTACTTTTATTGCTGGTGTATATGGTATGAATTTCGAGCGTATGCCAGAATTAAAGTTTTACTGGGGTTACCCGATTTGCTTAGCAGCTATGGCAGCGATCGCACTAGGATTAGTATTCTTCTTTTGGCGACGGGGATGGCTCGAAAACTCTTCCACAATCAATCATGATTAAAGAAGAAGCCAGCCCCTTTGGGGAAGTCAAAAATCACGCATTCAAAAGTCAAAAGTCATAGGTAATTCTGAATTCTTTCTTTTTAAATTTACAATCACCTAAGGAGGTTCATATTTTAATTTATGAGAAGCAGCGATAGTAATTTAATTATGTTGACGATTTATATAATTGGCGTCACATACGTTTTTAATCAAATGGTGGAGTCAATTGATGATCAAATTAAGGTGATATTTGATAAATCAAAGGTTGATGAACAACTAAAAGAACAAAACCTCCAAGACACAGTTGCAATTAGTTTTTCGCTTCTACCTTCCTATTCGATTGAAAATCCAAAGGAGTTATCAATTAGTGTCGAAAATAAATCTGACAATAAGGCAATATATGTTGACTGGGATAATAGCGCTTTTGAAGAATTTGACGGGAGTTCTCGGCGAGTTATTCGCAAATCACCAGACTTGGTTAGAGATTTAGCTGTACCCCAAATTGCCAGTTTAGTTGTTCCAAAGAAAACACTTAGAGAATCTGTTACATCTGAAAGCGTTTTACAGCGTGACAATGATTCTGGAACATATGTGCCAAAAAACGCAGTTGCTAATATTATCAGATGGAAAACAAGTCCTGTTAGAGCACGAAGGATAGAATTTGGCAGATTTATCGATAGAAAACGGGATTTTGACTTCTCCCTTGATTTGGTTCTGCGATTAGCTGATGCAAACACGGGTATAGCTTCGGGAAGTGAAATGCCTTCTTTATATATTATCAAGTGCCCCTTCACCGTTAAAAAACTGTCTTGGACTTATGCTCTCCCTTGGAATAAGAGGAGATAAAGAAAAATCTGAGGGCGTGTAGGGTGGGGTGCAATACGGTTCGGTTAAGGAATTCTTGGTGGAGACAAGCAAGGGGAGCAGGGGGAGAAATGGTGGCAGGGGGGGAATTTTGCCTCCCCTGCTTATCCGAACCGTATTGGGGTGGGGTGGGTAGTGTTACCTATCCTACCTGATGCTTAGTGACCATAGCTGTTGACTAAACTTTACCTCAAAAGAAAATATACTATTACGACATAACTTTTTAAAGTATAAAAACACACAGTTAATTGTACAGCAATTACAAATATTTTTGGAATAAATAAATTGCATTTAAAGGATTTCTGATGATTTGCCTCTAGCAAATATCTGTCAGATTTTTAAGTTAAATCGGTATCATAGTGAACTTCAAACAAGATTTATGCAACTGTTACTGAGTGTTATAAAGTAACAATTTTTTCTTAGTTTGAAAAATTATTTAATTAATTACTAGTATCTTTGCTGTCTGAATAATGGGTGAGGGGTTAGACCCCTCTTTTGCTTAGGGTTCTTCCATTGGATTATGAACGTGACACATAGATAGGCTTTTTTTCAACAGCAATAATTCGGCATTTGGTGTTGTAGAAAATTCCTCAAAAATGAATCTTGTTTTGACGTATACGGGGGCTTGGATATGAACATTACAGAGAATAAACCATTGAGCCTGAGTCCTCAGAAGAAACCTCTGAAATGGATTCTTCTACTTGGCGCAACTGGCATTTTGTCGTTATTAGCTGTCGGCGGAGTTTTATTTTTCTCGAGATACAATACCGCTAATAACATGACGGTTGCATTAAAGGAATTCTCAAAGAGTGAGTACCCAGAAAATCCAGCTGATCTCAGCAGTCGCTACAGACAATATGCTGAGCGGAAATTAACGATTGTTAAGAAGGATGCAACTCATTTTGATATTGTTCTAACTCCAACCAATCCCCATACAGCTAAAATCGTCTTTAAAAACGTTGACGTAAGTTTATTCGTACCTAAAAATCCAGAGTGGGTTAAGCAAAATAAGAATTTAGAAACTATTGCCTTGGTTGATCGAGAATGGAATAGGCAACAGGTAAGTTTTAAGCCAGAATCAAGCAATATTGAAGTGTTAGGCGGTGACGGCTTTGAAAAAAATAATTTAGTTTCTCTCGATTTAGCAAATAATTGCTTAAATGCTGGTTTGTGGGAAGTACTGCTATTCGTTAAGGAAGGTGATTCTAAGAAACTGTATTACCAAGGTTGGTTTACTTTCCCAATGGGACACTACAAAAATTTATTTGAAAATAACAATAAAGTTTCCTATTGGAATGATTGGTATAAACTAGAACACTGGCAAAACCCAGCAGGAACCCCTGTAGATTTGCAAGCTTTACGAAAAGTTAGCTCTGAAAAAGAAATTCCAACCAAGTTTCTAGCAGATGAGAAATTTATCACATCTGGAGAACAAAAGAGAAAATTCAAGTTGGTTTTTGGTGATAATCTTTTAACTTGGAAAGACTTACAAAATTCTGATGCTAAATTTGCAACTTTCGTACCTCCAGGTCGGTATGATGTTAATAAACCTTGGGGGAATGAGTTCTGGAGAATAGCAAACTTTGAAAAAGCTATTTTGAGAGATATAAAATCTCCTGCATCTAATGAAACTTTGCAGGAACTTGAATTAACATTCAATGATAAAAAGACGAATCAAAAAAACAGATTTATTGTGAGTGGATTAAATCTAGATAAAATCCCTCAGCTTCCAGTGAGTGATTATTCCAAAGGCTTGTATATGCCTATGGGAATCGGAGTACCGCCTTTTAACCAAAGCTATGAAGATTTAAACAAGATACCTCCTTTTAAGAGTCCTTATTTTAGTGTTTTGCTTGACTATCAAAATAAATGGATAAATCATCACGATACAGCAATTGATGGCGTAGTTATGCATCGTGATCAGGATAATCCAAAGTTACTACATTTTTATCTTCTCACCTACGAGCGTCACAGTGTACTTGGACACTATATAATTACACTTAATTGATCACTCCAAACATGGAGATAAACATCTATTGGCAGTAGTTAAAAATCACAGTATTGACTGTGCCAGAATCTCCATCATCATTCCGACTTTCAATGAAGCAACAAAAATCAAACAAGCGATAGAGACAACTCAACCCAGTACTAATGTTGAAGTGATTGTAGTAGATGGTGGGTCGACCGATGATACGCTAGAAATAGTTAAATTTTTAGGTGTCAAAGTTATTTCATCACCTACTGGTCGTGCTTGTCAAATGAATGCAGGTGCTTTAATTGGAAGTGGGGAGATTCTGCTGTTTCTTCATGCAGATACTCTTTTACCTCTTGGGTTCGATGTCATGGTTCGCGATGCACTGCAACAGCAAGGAACTGTTGCAGGGGCTTTCGCTTTGCAAATTGACGCACCAGATTGGGGTTTAAGGTTAGTAGAGTGGGGAGTTAATTGGCGATCGCATTTTCTACAAATGCCTTACGGTGATCAAGCAATTTTTCTCACAAAACGAGTATTTCACAAAATCGGTCATTTTCCAGAATTACCGATTATGGAAGATTTTGAACTTATGCGTCGCTTAAGAAAGATTGGACGCATTAACCTTATCCCTATACCAGTGATAACTTCAGCACGCCGATGGCTAAAAAAGGGGGTTCTTAAAACTACACTGATCAATCAAATAATAATTATTGCTTTTTTATTTGGTGTTTCTCCTCAACGGCTTGCGTGCTTCTACCGCAGGGGAAAATCTAGCAGTAAATACCCCACCTCTAATAGACTCTAATGATTAAAAAGCTCTATTCTCAATTTGGTGCTAAAACTAAACTAGTGCTTTTAATTTGCCTGATTATCACCCTAACAATTGTGGCAAAACAGTTGAACTTTCAAGACTTTTTATTAATGTCTTTGCTATGGATTAAAAGTCTTGGTTGGCTAGCTCCAATAGGGTTCATTATCATTTACAACTTAGCTACTATACTTTTTATACCAGGTTCCATCCTCACTATAGGAGGAGGTGTTTTATTTGGCGTCTTTTGGGGTTCAATATATGTGTTCATTGCGGCAACTTTTGGAGCTACTTTTGCTTTTTTGATTGGACGATATATTTCACGGAATTGGGTTACGAAACAGATAGAGAGATATCCTAAATTTAAAATGATTGATAGAGCAGTTACCAAAGAAGGATGGAAAATTGTTCTGTTAACTCGCTTATCTCCTGTTTTTCCTTTTAATCTATTAAATTATGCTTTCGGATTAACGGAAGTTTCCCTTAAAGATTACATACTAGGTTCTATTGGTATGATTCCTGGTACTGTAATGTATGTTAACTTTGGTTCACTGGCTGGTAATCTCGCCATAATTGGCAAAGATGCTCATGCTCCTAATCCTGCCGGAAACTGGGCAATTAGAATCGTTGGTTTTATTGCTACAGTTGCCTTAACCGTGTATGTCACTCGTATTGCTCGACAAGCTTTAGAACAAGAAGTTTCATAGCCTGTTATAGCTACACTATCCGCCTTAAATTCAGAGCAGTTTGATTAAGTTGTTTGGTATTATATCTAGTCTGACTGATACCAATGACTGTTTCTTTTGCCCCTTGGTTGATATTATTCATTGCTTCAACAACTTGCCGAACAGCATCTAATTGCTGTTTCAGATTGAGCAAAATCTGTTGATTACTCAAAACTATATGGTTAACACTATCCGCCATTCCAGAAAAAGTTTGATCTGTTGTTTGAGCAAGTTGCAGCCCCTTGTTCACTGTTTTTGTTCCTTCCTCTGTTAAGAGCACTGCTGAATTAATTGCCTTTTGGATATTAGAAACTAGGATATAAATCTTTTCAGCAGATTTCTGGCTCTGATCAGAAAATTGGCGAATTTCATTGGCAATTATAGCAAAACCTTTACCATGCTCTCCAGCTCGGATAGCTTCTACTGTTGAGTTGAGCGCTAATATATTTGTTTTAGAAGCTAAGTTAGAAACCAACTCTGAAATAATACTAATTTGATTGGCTTGTTCACCTAAATGCATCATGTGTTCGGTAAGTGTTTCCACTTTCTTTTCCAAGGTGAACATACCCTTAAGGTTTTCTTCAACTATTTTAATACCAGTTTTTGCCAGTTGAAGAGCTTCCTGTGCTGCTGCGGCTGAAGCTTGAGCTTGTTCAACTGATTGTCGAAAGGAAACCTCCAGCTCGTCCATAGTGCAGGTTGTTTCATTTACTGATACAGCTTGCTGACTAGATACACGCTCTTGCTGTGCTAAGGTAGATAAAGTTTGATCACTAGAAGCAGTTATTACATTCACTAATTGCTTAATCAGATTAACCACCTGGCGTGTTCCAAAAATCGTTAATGGTAACACCATTGCCAGAGAAACCAGAATAATCCCAAACGAGACATTTCTAAATAAGTTAACGGTAGCAAAAACACTACTTTTTGGTACTTGATTATAAACTACTAAAAATTCTGGCTGATATAGACTTAGTTTTACCTTATGGTAGCTGATAAAATACTTTCCTTCCTCAATAAATCCCTGTTCACTACCCAAGATTTGTTGAGCAAACTTCTCTGAATAATCTCTTGCTATTTTCTCATTATTGCGGAACTCAAACCCCCACTCTTTTGATGGATTGGGATGGGAAATATAGTAGCCGTCTTGGTTGATTATAAAATCCTCTTTTCCAGGGTAAGCATTCTTTTGCTGGGCTGCTTTGTCATGCTCCTCTTTGAAAATCTTTATAAATTTATTAGCAAATATATTGGCAATTACAATTCCTCTTTTCTTTCCTGCTGAGTCGATAAGCGGTGTCGCATAACGAATCGTTGGTTTAAAAGGGCGTTCGATTCGTCCCTTTTCTTGATTCAAATTTACTGGTGAAACATAGAGATTGCCAACAGACAATTTCATTGTATCCTTAAAATAAGGTCTATCTGCCTTATTTTGCAAATTTTCTTTTGGTATAAGTTTGATATTTTTGCCATCGAAATCAACTCTTACCCATTCATTACCTTGTTCGTCTATATAGCGTAGTTGCATATAATGTGGTTTTATTTGCATCATTGCAATAAAGTTTTTTTGCAACTGCTCCGCTAAAACTTCATAAGTTTTATTATCTTGTCGCTCTACTCCATCAGTTCTGGCTCTGATGATATTTTGAATTGCCGGGCTTTTACTCAAAAATAAAACATCGTCACCGACAGAATATAAAAATGAGTTGATATTATTTGCTTTTTGCTCTGATTCAACTATAAGTTGTTGTTGAGTGACTTTGAACAAAGCTGCTGTAGAAGAATATGTACCATATAATCCCACTATCAAGACTGGAATGATGGTGCTAAAAAGCAGCAAGATTATAATTTTATCCTGAAGTTTGAGTCGATTGAGAAAATTATGCGAAAATTCCTTGAACATAGTTGCTCCGCTACTTAAAGAGTTTCTCAGTACAAAACCGTTAATCCATAAAAAGGAGACTCAAAAAAGTTTACATCAGGACAAGTGTATACATTATAGTTACCTTTTATATAGTCAAATATAGACAGACTACTTTACAGGTGTTTGAGCAACACCAACAGTTGCATGGACACGCTTGAAGGTTGGTGTTATCCGCGTCGGATGTACTACCAGACACCCTATATCCCTGTTCAATTTTGCTTGCAAGCAATCAAAATAATTTGGGATTACTTTTCTGCCAATATTAAACGCAGCATTAACATCGGCGTGAATCTTGTTTCCGCTTTGAGAAACATACCAAGCTCTTTGTACACGTTGACCGGAAAAAGTATGCTTTGTGTTAGGTTTATAAGCTGGGATATTGTCCCAATCTAAAAAAGAAGCTCTGGAAGTGTATGATTCTTCTCCAACCGTAACAGTGATTCCAGCAAGTTCTAGTTTATAAACTAAAACATCGATAAATCGTGCATGTGGTATCTGTGTAAAAGATTGATTAGTTTTATGACCTAAGTTAAGTGCTGTCTTCCATTGTTCATTTTTCCCAATTGCTACGACGCGAACGCCTAATTCCACAAATTGATTGACTAAAAATCGAGTGGTTTGATGGATATAAGAATCGACAAATTGATTCCGATTCCTTGTAATATTATTGAGTTTATGTGTATAGGGTGCTTGATGTGGTAAAAACCCTTTATAAAAAGCTACCTGTTTGTTATAAAATTTGTTGGCTGACTTTAAAGGTTTGCCGTTAATAGCTAGGGGTTGAATGTTTAAATCATTAAAAACTACAGTAGCTAAGTTGTCTAAACCAATATCAATAGCCGCCGCTAAATTCGATTTGTTTATCGGTTGAGCTTGTTGTTGATGCTCATAAATCACCTCGATGACAAAACACCCTACTTTTGGTACTATTCTGACTTCACAAATAAGTTCAAATTTCATTCCTGGTTTCGCCGGAATTCTGATTGGCGACATTGAAGGAACCACAAAACCTTTCTTAAATTCCTTTTTTCCAATAGCCTGGTTATTGAATTTTATCAGATTGTGTTTTCTCAAAATGAACCCGGGAATTTTTGGTTTTCCTGTGAATTTAGAACTATCAAGCTTATAAGCTATAACTGCTGCATGATAAGAAATCCAAGAATCGGCATTTTGTTTTAGCACTAATTGTGCCACTTTAGCTGCTAAGGCTTTATAGTGTTGGTGGTTCTTGAAACATTTATCTAGTTGTGCCGTGTTAAGTGTTGGGTGACCATAAAAATAACCTTGTCTTTGAGTATATTGCGCCGTGTTATAAAGGCAACGAGAGACCGTTGTTACTTCGTTACAATAGTCGTACCATTCATGCGATTTTTTAATCACATGTTTCTCAACCAGCTTCTTCAAGGCCAGACCTCGACAATTTTTTACATTTTCACATAGGTCGCTTAGCTGCTTTGCGTTTCTCCCATAGCAGTATAGTGATTATACCCTAAAACTTTTGCTTAAGTAGATAATTTAATCTGGCTATCCTAGTTATATAAAGGTATATTTGCCTATATTTTTTCATGTTTCTAATAAAGATTTATAATACTAAACTTCGTATATGTATCAGTATTCTAACCATGAACACTGATGTAAATAAATTATCCGGTGAAAAGTTATAAAAATTTGTAATTTTCTGTGAACTTCTCTTTCGACTGCAGATTAAAAACTACAAGCACAAAATAATCTTACAAATTCTTGAAAGTGATGCCTATTAGATAGCTAATAAACATTTTGACAAAGAAAAAATCACGGTTCTTGCATTTCCAATTTTTACAATAATCGAATCACAAAGGCCATTAGTTTGTGCTACATTTACACTACATTAGTTTTCATTAATAAAGCCCAGCTAGCTTTAGCACTCTAGTCGTTAAAGTTGCACTACACTAAAGATTAGGAGAGAGTAGGCGCAGGTGGTTGCAGATCAGTTTCAATGAGACTGGTTTGAGGAAAGTCCGGGCTTCCGAAAGACCAAACTTGCTGGGTAACGCCCAGTGCGAGTGATCGTGAGGATAGTGCCACAGAAAGATACCGCCTGCTAAGGTAAAACCCTTCGGGTTTTACCTTAGCAGGTAAGGGTGCAAAGGTGCGGTAAGAGCGCACCAGCAGCGTCGAGAGGCGCTGGCTCGGTAAACCCCGGTTGGGAGCAAGGCGAAAGGAGCTATGGTTGGTCTTTTACCAGTTCCGTTATCCAAGAGCCGCTAGAGGCATCTGGTAACAGATGTCCCAGATAGATAACTGCCCTCGAAAGAGAACAGAACCCGGCTTATGTCCTGCTCTCTCTCTCTAATTTTTTTGTTTGTCAGTGGTTAGTTGTTAGTTGTGAGTTCTAATAGCTAACCACTCATAATTCGCTACTCACAACTAACCAATGTCTATAGTCTATCCGCGCCGTCAGCGACAACTTGAAAATTTAGTAAAAAAATTAGGTCTGTCAGCAGGGAAAATAGTAAAATGGGAACTACTTGACTTAGCTTTAACTCATCCTACTGTCTCAGATTCGGCAAATTATGAACATTTGGAGTTTGTCGGCGATGCAGTTGTGCGCTTGGTAGCGGCTATTGTGTTGTGGGAAAATTATCCAGATTGCCCAATAGGAGATTTCGCAGCAATTCGTTCCGTTTTAGTGAGCGATCGCATACTTGCGCAAATAGCAAAAGAATATGGCTTGGAGCTATACTTATTAGTCGCTGGTAGTGCTACTGTCGATAAAGTTGGTCAAGAGTCACGATTGGCAGATGCTTTTGAAGCAGTTTTAGGTGCGCTTTACCTCAGTACTTACAATTTAGAACTCATTCGCCCTTGGCTAGACCCTCACTTTAAAGAGCTAACTATAGAAATTCGTCAAGATCCAGCTAAATTTAACTACAAAGCAGCTCTCCAAGAATGGACTCAGGCGCACTTTAAAGTTTTACCTGAGTATCGGGTTGTTGAAAATACCGGAACTCAGAATATTCAAGAGCGTTTTATTGCCGAAGTTTGGTTTAATGGACAAAACTTAGGTCAAGGTAAAGGACGTTCTATTAAAGCTGCTGAACAGACAGCCGCAAAAGTTGCTTTTTTATCACTCAATCCCCAGGAGAAGTCCTAGGGAGCTCTTAAACAGTGAACAGTAAACAATTATCAGTGATCAAGGCGTATGTTGAAAGGCTTAAACCCAAAAATAAACACATGACTCTTGAGTGATAACTGATAACTGATAACTGTTTATCTGCCCATTGCCCATTTAGGGTAGTTAGTAGTTAAAATTACCAGTTAACTACTAACAATTAATACTTAACAAATGATTAAAATTGCTGTTATCGGTGTTGGACGTTGGGGTGTTCATTTACTGCGCAATTTTTTAGAACATCCTCAAGCAAAGGTTGTGGCGGTAGTAGACTCTAATCCAGAACGCTTAGCGGCAGTTAAACAGCAGTATAATTTAGAGCACAGCGTACTACTGGCAACTGAGTGGCAAGCGATTCAGCAAGTGGTAGGGTTAGAAGCGGTAGCTATTGCGACTCCTGCCAGCACCCATTACTCGTTAATTACTGACGCTATAAGTTGGGGGTATCATGTTTTAGCAGAAAAACCCTTAACTCTGAATCCTATAGAATCTTGGAAAGTTTGCCAATTAGCGCAACAGCGGCAACGTCAATTAATGGTTGATCACACTTATTTATTTCATCCAGCAGTTGAACGAGGGGAAGTTGTAGTTCAAGCCGGGACATTAGGTGATTTGCGGTATGGCTATGCAACTCGTACACATCTAGGTCCCGTTCGTCAAGATGTCGATGTACTATGGGATTTAGCAATTCATGATATTGCTATCTTTAACTTTTGGCTGAATCAAATTCCTATAAGTGTTCAGGCAATGGGTAAAGTGTGGCTACAGCCAAAAAAACAACCTGCTCCTCTTGCGGATTTGGTTTGGGTTATACTTAATTACCCGAATGGCTTTCAAGCATATATTCACCTTTGTTGGCTAAATCCAGATAAACAGAGACGACTTGGAGTGGTAGGAAGTAATGGTAGCTTAATTTTTGATGAAATGTCGTTATCGTCTCCTTTAACCTTACTGCATGGTGAGTTTGAACAAAGGGATCACCAATTTATTCCTATCAATCAACGACAACAAGTGTTGGAAATAGCGGCAGCCGAACCATTACAAAGAGTGTGCGATCGCTTTATTCATTGTGTCCTCACAAATACTCCCCCAGTAGTATCATCTGGCTGGGTAGGCACAAAGCTAGTAGAAATTCTTACAGCGCTAGAAGAATCTCAAAATCAAGGTGGTAAACTTGTTTTTCTTAAGAAAAATTAACAACCAGTTCTAACGGTTGATATTGGTTGGAGATGGTTTCGTCGTTCCACCAAAATTTGTTCCATCACTGCCCCCAAAGCGGTTTACGGCGTGGGGCTTCTTTTGGTATGAGGGAAAACTAGGTGTAGGGATATTTTCTGGTTTTTCTGTATGAGAGTTTTCTTCAGGATCTTTTCCTTGATTGTTGTCTTTTATTTTTTCATCAACAAAGTTTGAGTTAACCGCAAGCTCTGGAGAATGCTCTTGTTCTTCAGGGGTAGATAGGGTTGAGATATCAATTAAAGGCAAAGCAATTGTAATAGTCGTGCCTTGATTTATACCAGCACTTTCAAGCGAAATCGTACCATTCATCATCTCAATTAAGTTTCTTGAAATTGCCAGCCCCAATCCTGTACCACCAAACCTATGTGAGTTTGCGCCCTCAACCATTACAAAGGGACGAAATAGCTGATGCTGATGGGCAGGATCAATTCCCACACCTGTATCTTTAATCTTAATAATTACGTAAGATTTACTATCAATTAATTGAATTTCTGTAGTAATAGTGATACTTCCCTCGTCGGTAAATTTAGTAGCATTACCAATAATATTAATTAACACCTGCTTTAGTTTTGCTGCATCAGCATTAACCATAAGCGGCTCGTTCATCTGGGGAATATTTAGCTGCAAACCTTTTTGTTGAACATTAACAGATTGTATATTAATGACTTCCTTAAGTACTGTTTGGAGATTAATAATTTCTAACGATACAGAAAGTTTGCCTGCTTCAATTTTAGAAATGTCAAGTAAATCGTTAATAATACCTAGCAAGTGAATAGCTGTATCGTCGGCTTTATTAAGAAACTCCATTTCTTCTTCTCGGTCATCACACATGTCATCTCGAACCAAACGAATACAGTTAATAATAATATTTAGAGGGTTTCTTAACTCGTGGGAAGTCGTAGCTAAAAATTGGCTTTTAACTTGATTAGCGGCTTTTGATTCTTCCCAAGCTATTTCTAGCTCTTCTCGCCAAGCTTTTAGGCGTTCAAGCATTTGCTCTAAGGCTAGTGCGAGCTGATTGAATTCTCTAATTTGGAAGTTATGAGGAACTGGTTCAGCAGATTGGCTCAGATTCAGATTGAGAGCGTAGTCTCGCAATTGTTCTAAAGGACGTGCTAGGTAACGAGCTACATACAAAGACGCTAATAAACTCGCACCAATTAAGCCAACTGTTAAAACGATCAAGATAAGTTTAATTTCCTGAAGACCGTGCAGAGCGTTGTCTAGACTTGTAACAGCTAAGATGACCCATTTTTGCTTCTTCCCTTGTGTCTCGGGACCATCTATAGCAGTATAGCCTGCCAATAATTCTTCGCCCTCATTCTCAAAAAAGAAATGTAGAAAATATTGTTTTCCTGCGATCGCAGTTTTTACAATTTTTTTCAGTCGTAAAGCATCGACATGCTGTTCTATATTAGTTCCGATGCGACTGGGAATCGGATGAGCTAAAATTGTCCCATCTTCAGCAATGACTAGTGTGGAGCCTGTTAGCACACCTGGCTTATTATTTATTCTCTCACGGGAGAGTAGTACTGCTTTAAAACTCAACGCATAACGTAAATCTCCCCAGCGGTCATACACTGGAGCAGATAAGCTTAATTGCAAGTGATTTTGGTTAGCTCTTTTACCAGTTATTCCCATAGAGGGGGGTAATATTATTTCAGTTTCAAACCCATCTTTAGGAAAAGGTAATTGTGGAGCGTTAATTGGTTGATTTTCACAAGTTGTAGCGACAACGTTACCAGTTTCCACATTTGTCAGTTGCACACACTCAATTTGCTTTGGTAGTTGCTGTGCTAGTTGAGTGAGAAATTCTTGAGCTTGTTCAGGTGAGCCAGACTGGATGATTTTAGTTTGACTTGCATTGAGTAAGTTACTTTTTATAGCGGCGATCGCATCGACAATGCTGTCTCCCTTGATGATGGCACTTTCTGTTAAGTTTTGACGAGCAGTTTCCAATAAGCTAGACCGAGCCTTCTTAAAGGCTACAATCTCCCCTATTAGTAAAACCGGGACGGACAGTAGTAATATCCTCGACACTAGTATACGACGAAAGGATGATTGACGGGGTTTAGCCATCGGCAGTCTCTCTTGCTATGTGCCAACTAGAACAGCAACGACATGTGATTAGATCCAATAAAGTTATTGCTACATAAAAATTCTTTATATAAAATACTTCAATAATAAGAACAAGTACAGTACACAAGTAAGTAAAGAGACTAGCTGTTATGACGATTTTTGTTGCATTTCACCAATTATAGTATTAGAAAAATTTAGGGATACTGGTTTTCCGACATAGCTATCTTTGAGAATCTAAAAGCCCGCAAAGAAAATATAACAAATTATCAATCTAACCTAATGATGCAACATCGTCCTCATACCACAGTGGTTTTGGCAATGAGTGCAGATGGCAAGATAGCAAATGTTACACGAGCGCCTGCGCGGTTTGGCTCAAAGGTTGATCTCGCCCACCTCGAAAAACAAATCGCTGCTGCTGATGCAGTTTTGTTTGGTGCTGGTACACTCCGCGCCTATGGTACGACACTAACCGTATCAAATCCAAAGCTGTTGCAGCATCGAAGACAGGTGGGGAAACCCCTTCAACCAGTTCATATAGTAATTACACATTCAGCTAACCTAAATCCGGAAATTAAGTTTTTTCAGCAACCAATAAATCGTTGGTTACTTACCACCAAAGCAGGAGCGCTTTTTTGGCAAGCCCGGCAAAAGAAAAACCCGCCCCAAGAGGGAAGTTCTCTCCCCTCACAGAATTTTCAGGAGGAATTCGAGCATATTCTTGTTTTTGAAACACCAACAGGAACAATCGACATCCAAGCCACCTTACAACATCTCTCAACTTTGGGTATAACACGGTTAGCTGTACTTGGTGGTGGATCTCTGGTTGCTTCAATGGTCGAATTAGATTTAATAGATGAATTTTGGTTGACTGTGTGTCCTTTGATTTTAGGTGGTTCTACCGCACCAACACCGGTAGAAGGCAAAGGCTTCTTACCCGATTTTGCTCCTCGTTTGGAGCTGCTCGAAGTTCAAACTGTTGACCAAGAAGTCTTTCTACATTATCGGGTGCAACGCCCAGCATATTAGATTACGTTACGCTAAAAAAAGATGAGTGCTAACTTTTGTATATTAAAAAGGAGTCAGGAGTCAGAATTCAGAAGCCAGAATCAACAGTATAAGGATTTAAACCCCTTTATTTGGCAGTCTAAAGAATTCATGCTGACTCCTGACTCCTGACTTCTGAATTCTTTCTTTAAAAAGCCTCAAATGGTGAAACAAGTAAAGCCTCGCTATTCAGTTGCTTGGATTAACAAAATTGTTGAAGTGCCCCAAGATGCGTGGGATGCTTTGGCATTACCATTAACAACTCCGTTTTTAGAGTGGGAGTGGCTTTCTACTATTGAAACGTCCCAAAGCGCTACACCTAGAGCTGGCTGGTTGCCAAATCACTTAACGATATGGCGAGATAGAACACTCATTGCTGCTGCTCCACTTTACCTTAAAGGACACAGCGCTGGTGAATTTGTCTTCGATCACCAATGGGCGGATTTAGCTCAACGCATGGGCGTCGATTATTACCCGAAAATGCTTGGTATGTCACCCTTTACTCCTGCTGAAGGTTATCGATTCTTGATAGCCCCAGGAGAAGATGAAGATGAGATTACAGCAATGATGGTACATGAAATCGATGCTTTCTGCTTAAAGAACCGTATATCTGGCTGTAATTTTCTCTACGTCGATCCTGAGTGGCGTCCTGTCTTAGAGCGCCACGGTTTCACCGCTTGGCTGCATCATAGCTTTATTTGGCAAAATCTTGGGTTTAATACTTTTGATGATTATTTGGCGCTATTCAATGCTAACCAGCGTCGTAATATTAAACGCGAACGCAAAGCTGTGGAAAAAGCTTCTTTGCACCTGAAACCCCACTCGGGTGATGAAATACCCAAGTCTTTGTTTCCCTTGATGTACCAATTCTACGCTGATACCTGTGATAAGTTTGGATGGTGGGGTAGCAAGTACCTTACAAAAAAGTTTTTTGAACAGCTACATAACAATTATCGTCATCGCGTGGTGTTTTTTGCAGCCTACAGCGATCAGGATAACCAACACCCTATAGGAATGTCTTTTTGTCTCTTTAAAGGCGACAGGTTATATGGGCGCTATTGGGGTAGTTTCCAAGAAATTGATTGCTTGCATTTTGATGCTTGTTATTATACACCTATTGAGTGGGGTATTTCCAACGGCATCCAAATTTTCGATCCTGGTGCTGGAGGAAGGCACAAGAAACGTCGCGGTTTTCCTGCTACTCCCAATCACAGTTTGCACCGCATTTACAATGAGCGATTAGGGCATGTTTTGCGACATTATATTACTGAGGTCAATGAGCTAGAACAGCAGGAAATTGACGCGATTAATGCAGAACTTCCCTTTAGCCAAACTAAAAGCTAGAAAAAATTCGCAAAAATGGCACGAATGTTAATGAACATAAGAACTACACTTAAGTAGGGGTAAAAATCCTTAAAAAAAGTTGATTCCTATGCTGACTTTTGACTTTTGACTTGGAGCGAAGCGACTGACTATGGGTTTGACGGTTGAAGATTTAACAGCAATTGATGATAAACTTTCTCAGCGTCATATTGAGCTTGACTCTGGTGGGTATTTTATTATTTACCTAAATCGACAAGAAGGATTAATTTGTGCTAAACATTTCACAAACGTGATTAATGAGGAAGGTTTAGCTGTTGATCCAGAAACGGGAAAGGTAATTCCTGCACGGGGAAAGGTGGAACGAACTCACACAACATTATTTGTTGGGAGAACAGCAAAGGAACTGTGCGTGAAAATTTTTGAACAAACTCAGCCATGTCCCGTGACTTTATTAGACCATGCAGCCTATTTAGGTCGCGAATTTATGCGATCTGAGGTTGCACTCCTGACAGGGCAGGAGTACGTTCAAGACTAACAGGAATTGTTAGTGCTTGACAATTAACCATTAGAAGATGGTGGTTGAAAAACTAAGTAAATGTAGTAAGTCGCCATCGGGATTATGGTGGCGGCAATTAAAAGCCCTACAACCCAAGCAGTAGCGTTACCTTTGTCGGTTTCTTCTGCTTTCTTAAAGGTTCCTTCTACCTGCACATTATCAACGATTTTAGGAGGACCTGGATCAGGTTGACCAGATAGAACGGCGATAATGCGATCACTCGCATCTAAAAACGCCTGATTGTATTTGTCCCCGTTTCGCAATGGTACCAATAGGGTTTCTTTTGCTATACTATTGGCGATTTCGTCTGACATTAAAGACTTGACTTTTTCACCGGTTATAATAGCAGTACCATTCGTAACCGTGTTAATCATTAATATCGCTTGATTAGCCTGATCTTGTTTTGTTGGGAAAGATTGCTCAAACAATGCTTGAGTGAAGCTATCAGGCGTTTCCCCGTAGTCTAGCCTACGAACGGTAACAATTCTAACTTCATTTCCCGTTTTCTTGGCTAAATCCTCTAAAGCACCGCTAATTTTACCTTCATTTATACGGCTGATGACTTCAGCTTGATCTATAACCCAAGTGCGATCGCCTGGTGCAATATGAGGAATTTGATCAACGCTTATGGCGAAAACTGGCGGAACAAACATGGAAAAAGCAAGTGCGATCGTCACTAGTGGCAAAAGTAGCCATTGAAAGTATTTTCCCCACTGATTGGGCAGGTGTGACGCATCTGCCGTAGATGAATCTGGTATTTTATTTATGATGGCAGCAGGTTTACTGCGTGAATCTCTATCAGAGATGGAAATGAGGAGCGGTTTCATTTTTATTTACCAAAACACAGACTTCCACCACCCAAAATACTACAAAAATACTCGCAAAGTCTTGTTTTTTGCCTAAGTCTTAAATCATAGCTACTACCAGCTGATCCATTCACTACTGCATAAGCTGATGAATGCGAACTCTATATAAAAGCGAAAGGCAGGCAAGCAAAGCTTGACCTTGAATTCCAACAATAAAAAGGGTGCAATCTATGTCTACTCAAGAACAACATTCCTACCACAACGCTTGTGAGTTTACCGTTCGCATCAAATTAAACATCCCTATTGAAATTCATCCTCAACTTGCAATTACTCCCACTCCTCCTGTTCAACAGAAATTACCTATTTACTTAGAGCCTGATCTCTTCCTCAAGCCAGAAGTTTCGGCTACACCTCCCGTGTGTCTTCCCCAAAATGGTTACAACAAACAGCAGTTACCAGCAGCAGAAGCTTAGTTAGCTACATAACCGAGATAGTCAATTCAAGCATATTTGTTGATCACCAAAAAGAGGAAACTGATGTCTACACACGAGCCGATTCCATATTACACAGCCTGCGAATACACTGTCCGCATTAAATTAAACATCCCTATCGAAATCAATCCACAATTATCAGTTACTCCAACTCCATGCGTTGAGGAGAAAATAGCTATCTACTTAGAGCCTGATATCTTCCTCAAACCAGAAGTGTCCGCAGCCGCACCTGTGTGTCTTCCTCAAAATGGCTATAGCAAAGATTAACTAATTATAGTGGGTGGGCATCTTACCCGCCCATTTTTAACCAACCAAAAACTTGATCGACAGTTAACTTCAGCTCAATTCCTGGTAAAACGGTTCAGAGGGAACTCTTAACAGGGAACTCTTAACAGTGTACCCACGGATGCGCGCCGTGGGATTGAAACAAGGACGTCGTTTTCAAAGCGCTGTGCGTCTCGAAAAACATTTTTTTTTAAAGTGGGCTTTAAACCCACAAAGTCACGTTTTTTTCTTTCCCTGTTAAGAGTTCCCTTTTTTGGTAAAGAATCTTTTCCTTGGAGGAGCAAGCGTTGTTGCTCTGGAAAAAATACCAAAACACTAAGATCATCAGGATCAAGAAACCATCCTAAGCTACTGCCAATTATTGCTACGTAGTAAAGCTGGAGAACTTACTCCCCCTGAACAACGCGAACTTGATGAATACGAACGCATCGAACATTTAATTGTTATGCTCAAAGCAGGTAGCCTACCTCATGTAACTCGTACAACATGAGTAGTGTACAAATTAATCGATTTTTTGCAGGTTTGCCACTCTAGGGTCGATAATTTTTTGACCTAGACTGTCAAATTTAATTGCTAGAGAAATTTTGCTACCATTACCAAAAATGTGAGTAATTTCACCAACGCCAAAAGTTTTGTGGAGAACTTGATCACCTACTTGCCAATTATTTGTATTAACTTGCTTTCCACTGTTTACAGAAGCATTTTTGCTAGCCGTCCGAATACTCTTACGGGGAGTTGCTAATAATTCTTCTGGTAGCTCGTCAAGGAATTGCGATCGCATGGCGGGTTCACGAGAACCGTAAAGACGACGTTCACGGGCGTGGGTTAAATACAAACGTTCTTGGGCACGAGTAATACCGACATAACATAAACGGCGTTCTTCTTCCAAAGATGCAGGATCGTTGAGAGAACGATAGTTAGGAAATAGCCCTTGTTCAACTCCTACCAAAAACACAACAGGAAACTCTAGCCCTTTAGAAGCATGTAAAGTCATTAATGAAACCGCCGTTTGTCCTTCTTTTAAGTTATCCAGATCCGAACTAAGGGCGGTACTTTGTAGAAATGCTTGTAGGGTGACATCCTGGCTTTCTTCTTGAAATTGCAGTACTGCGTTAAACAATTCTTGGACGTTTCTCACTCTGTCTTCTGCTTCATCCGTATTTTGACTTTGCAAGTCTTGAATATAACCAGAGTTTTCTAGTACTCTTTGCACAATTTCGGAAACTGGAGCTGTTCCTATTTGTTCTTGTTCCGCTCGAATCATTTGAGCAAAGTTATTAACGGCTTTAGATGAACGTCCAGCTAAAGTGTTTACCGATGTTTCATCACTGAGAATTTCCCATAAAGTTGTGCCTAATTCTTGGGAGGCGTTAATAAGTGCATCGGTGGTTGATTTCCCAATACCTCGTCGAGGAGTGTTAATAATGCGCAACAAACTGACTGTATCAGATGGGTTGGCGATCGCTCTCAAATAAGCCAGTACATCTTTAATTTCCTTGCGATCATAAAACTTCAATCCTCCCACAACCGTGTAGGGAATTCCCAAGCGGACTAAAATCTCTTCAAACGGGCGAGATTGGGCGTTGGTGCGATAAAGTATAGCGAAGCTTCCCCAGTTCAACTCAGGGTTTTGGTTTGTCAAAGAGCGAATTTGATTGATCACAAATTCTGCTTCTGCAAGTTCATCATCTGCTTTGTAACAATAAATCTCCTCCCCTGCGCCACGTGTTGGTTTGAGGACTTTATCAATTCGTTGGGTGTTGTTTTCAATAAGTTGGTTTGCAGCTTGTAGAATATTTTCGCAAGAGCGATAGTTTTCTTCTAACTTCACCATTGTACGGGTGTCGTCATCAGCCAATCCATCACCAAAGTCTTGCTGAAACTCCAGTAATATGGTAAAGTCAGCCATACGAAAGCTGTATATCGACTGGTCTGCATCACCCACCACAAAAACTGAGCGATCGCTCCAATTCCATGCACTTTTTTTGCTTTCCGCATTCGTTACCAGCAATCGAATAAGCTCGTATTGAGTGCGGTTGGTATCCTGATATTCATCTACAAGAATATGACGAAACTTGTTGTGCCAATACCCTAATACCTGCTCGTTTTGCTGAAATAATCTAACCGGAACCAGAATCAAATCATCAAAGTCAAGGGCATTATTTTCTGCTAACTTGTTTTGATAAGAGTTGTAAACTTCTGAAATTACTCGTCCGCGATAATTTGGTTGCTCTCGCTGAAATTCTTCCGGTGATAAGCTTTGATTTTTAGCGTTACTAATAGCGTAGCGAACAGAACGAGGGTCGAACTTTTTATCGTCCAGATTTAGCTGCTTAGTGACAATTTCTTTGATAACGTTTTGCGCATCTGATTCGTCGAAGATAGAAAAATTACGGTTCCAACGGCGTCCTTTTTCATCCTGGTATTTTTCAATATCAAAGCGGAGAATACGAGAAAATAAACTGTGGAAAGTACCGCACCACAAGTCTTTGATAATATCTTTATATACTTGAGACTTTAGTTTTGTTTGATCATATTCTGGTAACAAATCAAACCGCTCACCGTATTTTGTCATTGCCAACTGTTCGGCAAATAACTTTTGAATGCGCTCTTTCATTTCCCGTGCGGCTTTATTTGTAAAGGTAACCGCTAGAATATTTTCTGGAGCAACACGATGTTGCAGAATCAAGTTAGCAATACGATAAGTTAATGCTCGTGTTTTGCCGGAACCCGCACCAGCAACAACTAATAAGGGACCACAGAAGTGTTCAACTGCGAGACGTTGACTGGGGTTGAGGTGACCTAAAAAGTCAATGGTTGTCGTCATAGGTGTGAGAAAGCGTGAGCAAAGAGGCTTGTTGTGAAAGATCCGCCTATTATCTTTAATTTAACCATTAACAATGAGCGGAAGACTAACAGCAAAAGTAGATCCAACACCAAGTTCACTTTCGACAAAAATATCTCCACCCATCATATGGCAAAAGTGACGGCTAATTGCTAAGCCTAGTCCCGTGCCACCATACCTTTTGGTGGTTGAAGCATCTCCTTGGGTGAAGGGTTGAAATAATTTTTGCTGCTGTTGTTGAGACATACCAATGCCTGTGTCGGTTACTGTAAAAGTAATAATTCCATTAGAGGCGGATTCTTGAGAGTCGAATTTTTCTATTCTGACCACGAGCTTTACTTTACCGTTGGTCGTGAACTTAGCGGCGTTGCTTAGCAAATTGTATAGCACCTGCCTGAGTTTTGTTTGGTCGGTGTGCATAATGCCAAGTTCGCCAAAATCGACTTCCAAGAAGTTCCCATTTTTCTCGACTAAGGGCTTTACTGTAAGAATAATATTATTAATCAAGCCAGCAAGCTCAAATGTCTCTGGGTAAAAAGACATTTTTCCTGCTTCTATTTTGGACAAGTCGAGGATGTCATTGATCAATGTTAGTAGATGCTTCCCAGCAGAATTGATTGATTCTAAATCCCTGATAAATTCTAGCGTTATACCTAGATCAGTCGCATCATCTTGTAGTAATTGGCTTAAGCCAATGATGGCATTCAATGGTGTGCGTAACTCGTGACTGATATTAGCTAAAAACTGGCTTTTTGCTTTGCTAGCATCTTCTGCTATTTGTTTAGCTTGTTGTAGTTCTTTGGTATGTTTAGAAACTTGCTGGATTAAACGATTGAGAGATTTGGCTAGTAGTCCAATTTCATCTTCAGTGGTAACGGGTGCGCGCAAATCGAAGTTAGATTTTTTGGCTACCTGTTCAGCAACTTGAGTGACAACAATAACTGGTTCAGCGATCGCGCGTGAAGTTCTCCAAGCGATAATTGCTGCGAACACCACTGATATCAGCATACTAACTACAATAATTGATCTCTCAACCAGCTTGGAACGATCCACATGTGTTTCGATTTCCCGTTCTTGCTGTTCAGCAGTTTGCAAAATACGGGTCAATTGTTGAGAGACTTGATCCAGTGCTATGGCTTTATCTCCACGCATGATTACTAGCAACTGGTTTTGTGCTAAGAAAATTTGTTCTGGTTTTTGTTGCTGCTTATCAACTTGCTGTAATACAGAATCAATTTCTCTAACGTAGGAGTCTAAGTTAGTACGGTAATTATGCAATAAATTTTGTAACGTGTCTTCCGTTGCTGCTAACTTCCCTGGCTTATCATCTAAAAACTGTTGAATCTGATTCTCAATTTTCCTTCCGTTATCAACATTACTTAAAAATAGAGCTTTTTTATTAGAAAGCCGTTCTGGATTTTCTACTGCAGCTACCAAACTTGAGCTATACAATTGCGTCCCCACTAACGCATCTTTATAATCTGCCAGCATTTGTGATTGATAATGGGCATGTTTATATCTCCTTATTTCTATTGTCTGGTAGTAGTTAGAGATTAATAATCCAGCGAGTGAGCCCAAAAAGCCAATCCCAATTGCCAGAAAGTATCCATAGCCAATTTTCTGATGAATCCTCCAAGAACTGGCTTTGAGTTTCCCTCTAGAGGGAAATTCTATAGTCGGGAGTTCGTCGAGCGAAAGTTCTTCTGCTGACACTTGCTTATCTTCTGAATTCCCCTCAACAACGGATGGCTTTTCAGTTTCCATCCTTCAAATCTCCTTGCCCCCTGCAATTACTATATTTAGTATATGAATTCAAACTTGTTTAATCGGTAATTAATAGTCTTTATCTTTAAATTTTCAGTAAAAATTCCCATATTTGAAAGCAAGAATCATCCAAAATAATTACAAAAATCTTCGTCTTAAGAAAAGAACTCAGGAGCCGTAGGCCAGAATACAGTAGAAATTATGTGCTACTAGCCGATGAATAGAGTTTAAGTCCCCATCCAATCGATTCTGACTCCTGAATTCTGTATTATGAATTCTTTCCTTTATTTTTTACGCAAGTGCAACTGTTAGGGAATCGCTGAGTGCTTGCTTCAACAATTCTGCCTTATCAGTACGCTCCCAAGGCAAGTCTAAATCATTGCGCCCAAAATGTCCGTAAGCTGCGACGTCCTGATAAAAACGTCCGCCACGTTCGTTTGGTAGGTTACGTAACTTGAAGGCGTGGATAATTCCTGCTGGACGGAGTTCAAAATGCTGTTTCACTAATTCCAGCAAAATTTCATCATCGACTTTGCCAGTACCAAAGGTTTCCACTAAAATACTAACTGGTCGCGCTACCCCAATCGCATAACTGAGTTGGACTTCACATTTTTCTGCTAAGCCTGCAGCGACAATGTTTTTAGCGACATACCGACATGCATAAGCAGCACTGCGATCTACCTTTGTGGGGTCTTTGCCTGAAAAAGCTCCACCACCGTGTCGTGAGTAACCACCATAGGTGTCGACAATAATTTTACGTCCAGTTAATCCTGAATCTCCTTGAGGTCCACCAATGACAAACTTGCCAGTGGGGTTGACCAAAAAGCGGGTTTGCTCATCTGGTTTGATTTCAAGATCAACAAAAGCTGGTTCAACTACCGCTGACCAGAGATCTTGTTTTATCTTAGCCTGTACCTCGGCTTCATCTGTAATTTCGCCAATTGTTGCTGTATGCTGAGTGGAAATCAAGATGGTATCAATACCTACAGGTTTTCCATTTTCATATGTTACAGTAACTTGGGTTTTGCCATCTGGGCGCAGGTATGCTAACTGACCTGTTTTCCTAACTGCTGCTAGCCGACGAGCAATGCGGTGAGACAGAGAGATAGGCAAAGGCATAAGTTCTGGTGTTTCGTTACAAGCGAAACCGAACATGATCCCTTGATCGCCAGCACCAATGCTGTCGAATAATTCATCACTGTCCTGCTCACGCATTTCGTGTGCAGTATTCACACCTTGAGCAATATCAGGTGATTGTTCATCCAAAGCTACGATTACTGAGCAGCTATTGGCACAAAACCCTTTCTCGTCCTCGGTATAGCCAATTTCGGCGATTTTATTGCGGACAAGATTTACATAATTTACACTAGCTTTGGTGGTTATCTCACCAGTGACTAGTACTAAGCCAGTATTAACAACTACCTCAGCAGCAACACGGCTGGTAGGATCTTGTTTTAATAGGGCATCAAGGATTGTATCAGAGATCTGATCGCAAATTTTATCTGGATGTCCTTCGGTTACTGACTCTGAGGTGAATAAATAACGACGAGACAAATGTAATTCCTCCTTAAGAAGGTTGTTAAGCCGCTAAAGAGCTAGCTTCTGTTAAGCTATCTCAATCTGAGATCATAACAATATTTGTACAATCAACATTAAGAATTAGGTAATCTTTATCAAAATAAAGTATTTACTGGGAATTCTCTAAAGGAAGACCGGGCAATGGGGACTGGGGATTGGGGATTGGGGATTGGGTAATGGGTACTGGGTACTGGGATTTACAAGCACATCAACCGATAGTTCTTCTCTTCCTCTGCTCCCCTGCTCACTGGTGTTGCAAAAAAAGAGGGGATACTTACAAGCACCCCCACCAGCTTTGAAGTAAACACTATTATTTTATACTTTAGCCGCTAGTTTTGCTTCCTTAGCTGTCAACCGTTCGTAGGTTGCACGCATTTTTAAACCTGTCAAAACTTGGAACAATCCGGTGCCATTATTGGAACCTGGATATTCACGATGCTGGAGTAACAAGTGAGTTAACTCACCTTGGTATTTAGTAGACGTTTTGCTCAGATGGGTTTCGATGTAAATGACTTCCTCTAAGTTGTCAAATTGACCGTCAACCTCTAATACTGATACATAACGTCCGTAGTAAACATCTGAACCGTAGTACAGCTGCATACCAGGGTATGAACAACTCAGCTTGCGTCCACAGGGAGTCCATTGAATAGTTGACCCTTCATCAAACAAGTAGACAGGTTCAAATCCTTCTTTGTCTTCCCGTTGAAGCATCCGTACCCGCAGGACTTTGCGGTCTTGATCGTTTTTAATTAGGTTGGTAGGCAATACTTGGAGAACCACATCAGCAAATTCTCTTTGTGGTTCAATGTATTTTGTAAAATCTGGTTTACGGGAATTAATTTGAGCTAAAACATCTTCGTAGCGGTGACCACGTTCTGCCATATCTCGCTGGATTTTCCAAGCAATTTTGACTTCATCGCTAATGTCGAAGTAAACACTGAAGTCAATAAGCGATCGCACACGTTCATCATATAAAGGATGTAAACCCTCGATCACTATAATGTGATTTGGCTCAATTCGCTCTGGCGGATCAATCAAGCCAGTTTCGTGGTTGTAAATTGGCTTATCTATTGCTTGACCACTTTTGAGCGCTTTAATTTGCTCATACATCAGGTCAAAATTGTTTGCTCTTGGATCAAGAGCAGTAATTCCTGTTTCTTTACGCTGCTTGCGATCAAGAGAATGATAATCATCTAAGCAGATGACTGTCATTAACTCTTCACCAAATAAATCGATCAGACGACGTAAAAATGTAGATTTCCCACACCCTGAGTCTCCGGCTACTCCTATCAGGACGACGTTTTCCGGCTTACCTGTCATAAATCTCCTCTAGATACTAATGATGAGCCAATCAATAATTTTTCTCACAGCTTTCTTTCAAGCCAGGAGTTTACCTATGGGCTTGTCCTGCGTTTTTACTATCTAGCAGCGTAATAGACACATTTAGACGGGTATACAATCAACTAATGTCCTTCCCGTCTAAATGTAGACTAGATTCGTTACTAGTAAGTATTTAATCCTAATATAATATTTGATTTTAACAGAAGGGGGTACTCAATACAAGGCTCTCTTCCATGAATAGTCAATGATCCCCCTTAAGGGAGCAGGGAAGGCAGGGGGAGCAGGGGAAGCAGGGGGAGCAAGGAAGAAAAAAAGACAAATCTACCCAGTTTTGACTTTTGACTTTTGACTTCCCCGCAGGGGTGCCCCATGCCCAATCCCCCGGAAAAAAAATTAAATTGATGCATTATTAACATTCTCCCTAAAACTTATCCATTACTGTAGAAGATGAACAGGAGTGTGTTTTACAATACCTGCTTGTCTTGGGTGAGTATACTTCGCAAGGTATCCTAGGGGAATGCCGCTTTTCCAAAGTGCTAACTTTGTGTGACCAAAATTCGGTAAACTATAGCTAGCGTGTGAAGGGAAAAGTTTTTTTTGAGAAAAGGTTAAGAAAATAGCGGAGTGATAGAAGGAATGTACATACAAGGTGCTGTTGAAGCTGCTGCCAGTACAGAGTTAGGTAGCCGCATCTTCGTCTACGAGGTGGTAGGTCTGCGTCAGAGCGAAGAAACAGAGAAAACAAACTACTCAATTCGTAGCAGTGGCAGTGTGTTTATCAAAGTGCCTTATAACCGCATGAATCAAGAAATGCGACGAATTACTCGCCTGGGAGGCAAAATTGTTAGCATTCAGCCTGCGAGCACTTTACTACAAGTTGATGGTAAAGCCTCTTTTGCAGCTAATACCCAAGCAATTAGCAATGCCATATCTGGTGAGACTGCTAACATTGAAGGGAATGGTAAAGCCACACCTGTAGAAAACAAGGAAACAAAAGGCAAAACCATGACTCAAGCGAAAAGTAAAAAAGACTCTCATGCTGACGTTCCTGTAAACATTTACCGTCCAAATGCTCCTTACATTGGTAAATGTATATCTAACGAAGAGTTAGTTGGCGAAGGTGGTATCGGTACAGTGCGTCACTTGAAATTTGATATTTCAGGCGGGGATCTGCGCTATATAGAAGGTCAGAGTATCGGTATCATCCCACCAGGATTGGACAAGAACGGTAAGCCGGAAAAACTTAGACTATACTCAATCGCCTCGACTCGTCATGGTGATGATGTAGATGATAAGACAGTTTCACTTTGCGTCCGCCAGCTGGAGTATAAGCACCCAGAGACAGGTGAAACAGTTTACGGGGTTTGTTCTACTTATCTGTGTTTTCTTGAGCCAGGGGCTGATGTAAAAATCACAGGTCCAGTGGGCAAAGAAATGTTGTTACCCTCTGATCCAGAGGCCAATGTTATTATGTTGGCAACAGGAACAGGTATCGCGCCAATGCGGGCTTACCTATGGCGGATGTTTAAAGATAAGGAAAGAGCCGCTAACCCAGAATACCAATTTAAAGGATTTTCTTGGTTAATATTTGGTATTCCAAAAACAGCAAACATTCTCTACAAGGAAGAACTGGAAGAAATACAAAGTCGTTATCCTGACAACTTCCGTCTCACTTACGCTATCAGCCGGGAACAGCAAAACGCCCAAGGCGGCAGAATGTATATTCAAGACCGCGTAGCAGAACATGCAGATGAACTGTGGCAATTGATTAAAAAGGAAAAAACCCATACATACATTTGCGGTTTACGAGGTATGGAAGATGGAATCGATGCTGCTTTAACAGCCGCCGCAGCCAAGGAAGGTGTAACTTGGAGTGATTACCAAAAGGATCTCAAGAAAGCAGGTCGCTGGCACGTAGAAACCTATTAATTACATTGCGGACCGCATAATATATTAAATAACCTTTTGTTAGGGGTGTATTTCCATACGCCCCTACAATTGTTTGTATAGTCTAAAATTTGGTGTAAGGCTTGTGGGTGTAAAGCTGGGAATATTAGGATTAGGAACTGTGGGGACGGGTACGGTCCAGTTGTTACTGGATAATCTAGGGCGTCACCCTTTGTTACAGGAAATAGAAATATATCGGGTGGGTGTGCGATCGCTCTCCAAGCCCCGTACAGTTGAGCTCCCAGAAGGAGTGATAACCACAGATTTAGAGAGTATTGTAACTGACCCAGCAATAGATATTGTTGTCGAAGTCTTGGGGGGACTCGAACCAGCGCGATCGCTAATATTAAAAGCCATTCGTTCTGGTAAGCATGTTGTTACTGCTAATAAAGCAGTGATCGCTCGCTACGGCGATGAAATCTTTACCCTTGCTGAGCAAGCAGGGGTATGTGTGATGTTAGAAGCTGCTGTTGGCGGTGGTATTCCAGTTATTCAACCCTTGAAGCAGTCTTTAAGTGTTAACCGCATTCATACTGTTATTGGTATTGTGAACGGGACTACTAACTACATCCTCACAAAAATGCAAACCGAAGGTAGTAGCTTTGAGGATGTCTTAGCTGATGCGCAAAAATTAGGTTATGCTGAGGCAGATCCTACGACTGATGTCGATGGATTGGACGCAGCAGATAAAATTGCTATTCTTGCATCAATAGCTAGTGGTTGTCGGGTTGATTTATCAGATGTTTATTGTGAAGGAATTCGGCAAGTCAGCAAGACAGATATTACCTATGCCGAAAAATTGGGATTTGTCATTAAACTATTGGCGATCGCTAAAAAAATAACTCCTTCTCTCTCTTCCCCTCTCTCCGTAAGGGTTCATCCTACACTGGTACCTAAAGAACATCCCCTAGCTAGTATTTACGGAGTCAACAATGCCATTCTTGTTGAAGGTGAACCAATTGGACAGGTGATGTTTTTTGGTCCTGGTGCTGGTGCTGGTGCAACAGCTAGTGCTGTATCATCAGATATTCTGAACATAGTAGCTGCCCTCAAAACCGAAAAAGCTATTAATGAAGAAATTCTTAAGCAGGAACTTGAAAATAAGCCTACATCTAAAATTGCTTTGCACAATCAATTACTAACTGCTAGACATCAGGAAGATTGTCAAATTGCACCAATAACAGAACTCGTAACGCAATTCTATGCTCGTTTTCTCACTAAAGACCAGCCTGGAGTGATTGGTAAACTAGGTACTTGCTTCGGTACTCATGGAGTTAGCTTAGAGTTAGTTGTCCAAACAGGCTTTCAGGGACAACTAGCAGAAATTGTTGTTGTTACCCACGACGTCCGAGAAGGTGATTTCCGTAAAGCTTTAACAGAAATTAGTACATTGGAAGCAATAGACAGCATCCCCAGTTTACTGCGTGTGTTATAGAAGAAAGTTGATCCATTAATGTTATATCCAGATAGCGTTGTATAATCTGCTTAACATCCAAACGCATCTGCTACTCAGTCATTTTGAATTGTCGTGGATGGTTCAATTTCAATCTCATTAGAGATTGAAAGGCAATGAAACAAAACAAAATATTACGACAACGAATATGCTTCCTTCCGATCCCAGGTCATCCGAAACAACTCCGCTTGGCTTTGATGAGTTTGTTGGTATTCTTGTTGCTTTTGCTACTATCGGAGCAGTTCTATTTTGGTCTTTTTCTCGCAAGGACGCTGACTGGAACTTAGACGGATTACTCGCGCCATCCTCTACTCCCTCTGCTTTTGCTACTGAACCTGGTTTTGGGGTAAAACCAACAGTTAGTTCAAACTTAAATGGCTCGCCATCACCTACTGTTACTGATAGTAATCAGTCTGCTAATACCTTATTAATACCAGATGCGACAACAGGTGGAGTTGTTGCGGTACCACCACAAGCTAGTACTATAAATCCTCCTAGCCAAGTGGGACCAGTCATTATTCCTCCACTATCTGGTAATATAGCTCCTAATAATCAAGTAGCACCGGTCGTTGTTCCTCCACCATCAAGTAATACTACGGAACCACAAACCGCTCCTACGGTTGAACAAATACCAACAACGACACCACCAATAGCGTTTAAAGATGTACCTGCTGACTATTGGGGTCGTCATTTTATTGATGCTCTTTCTTCACGTGGACTGATAAAAGGGTTTCCAGATAACTCTTTTAAACCAGATCTACCTGTGAGCCGAGCAGAATTCGCTGCTATTATACAGCAAGTTTCCGAGAAAAAGCTTGATAATACTCCAACAGCTTTTAAAGATATACCAGAAAAATTTTGGGCTACTCCAGCGATCTCTCAAGCAATAGGTAGTGGCTTTTTAAAAGGCTATCCTAACGGAACTTTTAATCCAGACCAAAAGATTTCGCGAGTGCAAGTTTTAGTCTCCCTTGTGAGTGGTTTAAAACTGAACCCTCCCGCTTCGGCAAATCAATTTTTAAGCATTTACAAAGATGCTAAAGATATTCCTAAATATGCTACTGATAAGGTTGCTGCTGCTACAGCGAATAATCTTGTGGTAAACCATCCAGATAAAACAGTTTTAGCTCCAAACAAAGACGTTACTCGCGCTGAAGTAGCAGCAATGGTTTATCAAACATTAGTGCAGACGGGGAAATTACAACCGCTCCAAGATCCGAATATTGTGACAGTACCTCGTTAACCTCTTTACTAAAAATGGTCAATTCAGTTCAAAATTCAAAATTGCAATCAGTGGGGGCTTGCACCCAGAATTAATTAATTCAAAATTTTTTTCTTCTTAATTTTGAATTTTGAATTTTGAATTGAAAAAATGGTCAAGATTTTTTAAATTTCCTTGACCATTTGTATAAAAGGTGATAGACGCCTGAAGCGCTTATTGAGGTATTAGTAATGGGATCTACGAAACTTCATGTTTATTCATCACCAACAACTTGTGTCTTGAGCCCTGCAATTTCATCGGTTAACTCTTGACGGGTTGAAGCTTTGAGTAAATAACGGTAAACAAACCATACGGAGTAACCGATTCCAATTAACTCAAAGGTTGGTGCTACTAGAGGGATATCGTTTAAAGCATCCAATACAGCCAGGACTACTTTGACGGTGACAACCGCTGCCACTATTAAACCAAGGGTAACAAGGGGCTGTTTATATTGATTGAAAAGGCTCCCTAGGTATTCAGGTAATGTCGATAAAAAGCTAGAAACTTGCTCCCCATACTTTAGCCATTCTTCTTGAGACTGACTACTAGGCTGGATTTTGGTTATTGTTCCTGTTTGGGTGTTTATTTCTGGCATCGTTGTCTCTGAAGATTTGGTTTCTGCGTATTGTGATTCTTGCATTTCCACTTCCGTAATTTTCTCAGGTGAATTATTTTAATCCGGGTTACAAACATTCATGCTGCTGCATCAGCATAACTGAGTTCGGGGTTCAAAAAGGCTCAAGCCATCTATAACCATAATTACCCTTAACGACGACTTCATCAACTGCAAGGTAGAAGGTGAGTCGGAAGTCAGCGCTCAGTATCTCATGGAACTGAACAAAAATCAGTATACTCAGTTCCTTTTTTGGTTGACTGGTATTTCAAGGAGGCTATTAGCAATCCTAAAATCGCGAAAATTGCCAATAATCCTGCTCATTTAATTAAAAATCAGGCAAAAATCAGGTCGCCTCCTAGTTTAGGTAAATACTAAATGCCGATTTTACCTGATATTTACACTATATATTTATTTTTTTAATTAGAATGCTCCCTGTTTGTTTTAGCCTGGCGATCACCTCACAACAAAACTAGCAATAGCCTTGAGGTGATAATTTCCCACTGACTGCCAGGCTATAACCTACTATGTGTACCCTCAGTACCCAAACTCGTCAATCGTCCAAAAATCATAGCGCTAAGGTAGGCCGTAATCTTATTTTTTGCATTAATTCCCACAAATTACGACTTAATTGCTAGAGTCCTTTCTGTTCTAAGTCTAATCTCAACTACTTCCAGTCAGGAATATTAGCGTCTTCCCCACCAATACCAATACCTGTGTTGTATATTTTGGCATTAGTGATATTCAAGTTATTCATGGACGCGCCATAGACGTTTGAGTCATTGATTTGAGCGCGAGAGAAATTGACTTTATCAAGATTTGCTTGCTTAAAATTGACATTTGTTGCAAAGGCTGAGGTTAGGTTCGCACCTGCTAAATTAGCACCAGTTAGATCTGCACCTTCTAAGTTAGCCCCAGTTAAGTTTGCTCCTTGGAGATTCGCTTTTCTCAAATCTGCACCAATGAGATGCGCGCCACTGAGGTTTGCTCCTGATAGATTGCAGCCGACACATTCCCCAGTAGAAATCAGCTTTTGTATTTGCTGCGGATTACCAGCCCTAACTGAGCTAGCAAACAATAGGGGAGTGACTAAGGATAGAGTAACTAAAAGCTTACGGTTCATACTTTCCCCCTTTCTTTTCAAGTGGCTTCCGTTCTTTTCCTCACACTTTATATTATGCCATTTACTTGGTAAAAAGGCCATTATTTAACTCCTCTTTATATTGTGGTTTTGTTTGGTTGTAATTTCAGCAGCGTCGATTTACCTTACAAGTCTTTTGGTCGTAAGTAAAACACCTATTACAATACACCCAAAACTAAGTGTCCATTGCTCATTACGTGGCTTCATGGGGTCTTTAAATTTGTGTAATTTCTGGTACGTTGCTAAGTTACTACCAAGCTTCTGGTATCCAGGAATTCTCGTATATACTGATTGACTAACTGCGGTTTTTCTTGCTGAACCCAATGACTACAGTTAGGAATATATTTGATTTGAAAGTCCTTTACATAGACTTCTGTACCGTAGGATAGTTCCTTACTTAAGGCAGTATCTTTTTCTCCCCAAATCATCAAAGTTGGCACTTCTAGAACAGGCCAATCTTCCTTGAATAATTTTTGTTGAAAAAAGTTACGATAATAACTAAGCATTGCTGTCAAAGCGCCACGTTTAGCTACCGCATTTTTATAGGCTTCTATATCCGCTTGCGTGAAAGTACTTTTTTCAACAGCCATACCTTTGAGGGTGTTTTCAACCAATTGATAATCGGCTGATTGTAAGAGAATTTCTGGTACCCAGGGAAGTTGAAAAAGGAAGATGTAACTACTGCGCAACAATTGTTGAGGATTTCGTAAACCTTGAGCAAATTTAGCAGGGTGGGGTAAATTGAGTATGATCAATTGCTCTACCATTTCCGGATGGGTATAGGCAAAATTCCACGCGATCGCGCCTCCCCAGTCATGTCCCACTAAAACGCACTTGTCGTATCCTAATCCCTTAATAACTCCCTCAATATCTTTGACAAATTCGGCCATATAAGCGGATTGATCTTGTGGCTTATCGCTATCGTTATAGCCCCGTAAATCGAGAGCAACGACTTTAAAATCTTTAGCAAATTCTGGTATTTGATGACGCCACGAGTACCAGAACTCAGGAAATCCATGTAACATCAGCATCAAAGGGCCTTGCCCTTGAGTCACGTAATGCAGTGTAATCCCGTTTGTCTTAATATACCCATTTTGCCAAGAACCTTCTAAGATAGACATTATTAAAACTCCTAAAAAAAATGTTAATCAGAAGTTCTTTGCTTATAAATAAAAATTTACTTAATAATTCATGGTTTTGAATTGTTCTTTGGGTAGATATAGATTTAATGACAAAAGCAGAAATACGTGGCATTTGGATTACTACCACAGATAGTAGAGTTCTTCATTCCAAATATTTCATTGGGGAAGCGATCACCTTCCTCGCCGATGTAGGATTTGATGCTATTTTTCCTGTGGTGTGGAACAAAGCAGCAACATTGTACCCTAGCCAAGTTATGTTGCAGACTTTTGGTGTACAGATTGATCCTCAATACGTTGGGCGAGATCCTTTAGCGGAAGTCATTGTCGAAGCGCGGCGTGCGGGTTTAAAGATTATCCCATGGTTTGAATACGGATTCGCTAGTTCCTATAATCTAAACGGTGGTAGGCTCCTAGCACACAAACCGCAATGGGCTGCTCGTGACTATCAGGGTAATTTGCTAAAGAAAAATGGTTTCGAGTGGCTGAATGCCCTTGATCCCGAAGTGCAAGAGTTTATGATAAATTTAATACTAGAGGTAGTGCAAAATTATGATATAGATGGCATTCAAGGTGATGACCGTCTACCAGCCTTACCTAGTGAAGGTGGTTATGACTCTAAAACTGTGGAACGTTATCGCCAACAGTTCGGCAAAAATCCCCCGAAGAACCCGAAGGATAGGCAATGGTTGCACTGGCGTGCCGATATTTTAACCGACTTCTTAGCCCGTCTCTATCAGGAAGTTAAAGCAGTTAATTCTAACCTGCTGGTGTCAATGGCTCCTAATATTTACGATTGGGCACTTCAGGAATATCTACAAGACTCAAAGGCTTGGCTTGAACGAGGACTGGTAGATATAATTCATCCGCTGATTTACCGACGCGACTTTAAAAGTTACAAAGCAGTTGTTGACAGGCTGGTTAACGAGCAGTTCACCAAAGAAACGCTCTCGAAATTAGCACCAGGAATTCTTATCAAGAGTGGTTCTTACCAAATCAGCCCAGATCACCTAATGCAGGCAATTGAGTACAATCGTACTTGTGGCATCTTAGGGGAAGTTTTCTTTTTCTATGAGGGTTTGCGAGAAAATAATAACGCCTTAGCTCAAGTATTGCACAACGGGCCTTATGGGTAGTTGTGAGATGAGATCGCCCCGCCCAAATTCAGGAACTCGTCGTAATACTATCACCTGGCTTTGAAGGCCATCTTACAGTTAAGATAGTCGATTCTAACTCAGCAAACCAACAATGAGACACCCCAGGAGCCCAGATAACATAATCTCCCTCGGAAGACAGCACAACTTCTTGATCTAGGAATTCGAGACGGAATCTTCCTTTAATGAGAATAGAAAGTGTTGTTGCTTCTGCGTTCATTGCCCACTCTTTTCTCATGTCTCCTGCTTTGTGGACAGTCCATTTTACTTCTACATCCGTTGTAGAACGGGGATTCGTGTTTGGGGTGATAAAGTGACCAACAAACCAACCCCAGCGACTTGCGCCATCAACATGGGCATTTCCAAAAACAACTTGAGACTGCATAAGCTAACACTTTTTTTCTTGATTAAGACTTGACTAGACGAGTAGCTGGTGAGTGTATGTTATCTTCCGCTTTAGGTATCAGCCCATTTGTGGGAAATCTCATAGTGACAGCGTTGACTTTCGTTTACGTATTTGGGCTAGTGGCGCTGTTGAATTTTTTCGTCACACGCTCTAGTTTACCGCAGGATATTAGCCGTAAAATTACTCATATTGGTGCTGGCTCGCTTATTGGATTTTTACCACTTTATAACGATTTACATTGGTCGAAGTACTTGAATGTGACGATTTTTGTAGTGTGGATCGTCCTTCTTGTGCAGAAAGGGCTTTTTGCTAGCCCAGATGACGAAGCAGTAAAAACTATGACCCGTACAGGTGATAGGAGTGAACTTCTTAAAGGCCCACTTTACTTCGTAATTGTAGCAACTATTTGCGGTACGTTTTTGTACAAAAGTTTTCTAGGAATTGTCGCAATGGCGTGCTTAGGCTGGGGTGACGGAGTTGCGCCGATAGTCGGCTCTCGATATGGGCGATGGAAGTACAAAATTTTCAGCGACAAAAGCGTTGAAGGAAGCCTCTCGATGTTGATTTTCGCTTTTGCTGCTAGCGTCTTTTTTGTCTGGCTTATATTACCAACCGAATTAAATCTAGCGAGGATTTTACTGATGGCTTTAGTCGCCACACTTGTTGAAGCATCAAGTCCAAAAGAAGTGGATAACATTATTATCCCAGCAGTTGTCATTTTAGCTGCAAGTTTTCAGTAGAGATGCTTGTTGTATTGACAGTAAGTCAAATCAGTGCATAACTAATGTTTGGAAAAAACGCTCATGATCGACCGCCACTGTAATGAATGTGTTGGTTCCGGTTGCTCGCCTAGCTCCCCACTCCCCTCGTTCTTGGTAGATCTCCACTTCTTCAAACGTGGCGATATTACGATCCACTGCAACACAGGCTGCTAGTGGATCATGAAACATTTTTCCTTCAGGAATTTCCCGAAAATAGCACTCCATTCCAGTATAAATCAACGCCAAGCTTGGACTAATATCCCGATACGGTGCCATGCGATCGCTCATCGCAGCATCATAGCGCACCCCATGACACACGTTCTTGGAAACCAAGTCTCGTAACAAAACCCGCTCACTCCTGAGCAGGGAAAAAGCTCCTTTCGGATCTACGCTCAGATTGTGGCTGACACAAGTTTCCCTTCCAACAAACTGGGGTAGACGGTGTTCGGGTGGAACCAAACTATCCCCTGCAAAACCCCCTTGTCCCACCCATCTGCGGATCGTCACCGACGGGTGATTGGCAAGCAATAGCCTGGCGTTGTGCAGCGGTGCTCCGGTTAACCATACCGCATCCGGGTAGTCGCTCAGCATCTGCGCTAGCAACTCGTGAGCAACAGCATCTGGCTCATCAGGAGTCGGCTGCCCCAAGAAACTGTAGTGGAAATCGGAGATGCATTTGCTCGTTGTCTGTGGGTTACGAGCACCAACAGGGATATCTCCACGCCCCAACTTTTCTAAAACTCCTCGGACTAACCCTACCTGTTCTAAAGAACCGGGGTTAATCGTAACAGTTCGTAAGGTTAGTCCGGGGTGTCCCAACAGGAAACACAAGGTGAAAATATCATCAGGATCCTGCGTTTCCATGTCGAAAAGTATATCCATATTCAGTAGCTAGTTGACTACGTTATCTCTTGAATTGAAACTTGATCCTTCAACACACGAAAAACCTTGAGGATTGAAAGATTTGCCCCAGGTTTCGTAATATCACTAACAGCCTTTAATGTGCAAGTTAATGCCTGTGGAGTTACTTCTACTAGGTTATAGCCATGAGTAGCAGAGTTGAAGTACTGAATATGTGGATTACTAGCTCTGACTACCTGAGTAATTATATCGATGGGTGGGAGAGTCGCACCCAGGGAACTAGGACCACCTTGCTCTGCAAAATTAGAGGATGTTGTTGATCCAACTACAAATTCTACACCAACAGGTGGATCTGAAGGATTCTCAAAGTCAACTCTCTGATAACCTGCAACAAAAGTATGGAGATCACCAGTGATAGTAACGAAGTTTTTCACTCCAGCATCTCTGATAGACTTGAACAATAAAGCCCGCTCAGCAGGATAACCATCCCATTGATCCAAGGTAACAAATAAATCTGGAACCGCTTGTCCTAACAATTGGGTAGCATAAGCTGACAGCACTTTAAGCTGCATGGTCATGACTTCATTCCCCCAAATCTTCCAAATTCTTGAAGACTCGGTGATTTGTTTGAGAAACCATTGACGCTGTTCCACCCCTAACATAGTTCGTGTTGGATCATAGCGCTCTTGGCAATCTGGTGTGATGTAACGCTTTTGAGAGAGATATCTTTGTTGCTGTGCTTCCAAATTATCGCATGGCGGACCATTTCTATAGAGACGTTCGTCTGTCAGCACTAATTCAAGCAAGTTACCAATTTTAAACGTGCGGTAAATTTGTATTGAATCGAGGGGGTTTTTGTCGGGATCAAAGAGGATACTAGTTGGTGTATATTCAGCCCATGCTTGATTAGCTGCTTGACGGAGGTTTGGTTTTTGGAACGAGAATTGGTCAGGCGCGTTCTCGCCAAAGCAATCATTGGCAAATTCATGATCATCCCAAATAGAGATAAATGCAACTCGCTCCCGTAAAAGTTGCAGATCTAAATCTGAGTTGTAAGTTTGGTAGAGAAATCGATAATCTTCGAGACTTGAAGCTGTTGACTCACCACTTGGTAATTGGAGGGGACGTACTCCTCTTTGAAAACTGGTATCACTCACCGTTTCGTAAATGTAGTCACCCAAAAAAACCACAAAGTCAATATCTTCTGTGGCTAAGAATTGATAGGCATTGTAGTATCCGTTTGTGTAATCTTGGCAGCTGATATAAGCAAAGCGAACACTATTTAGTTGTGCATTATTCTCTGGCAAAGTCTTAAAGCGCCCTGTTTTACTTGCTATACCCTTGTAAATGAATCGGTAATAGTATGTTGTGTAGGGTTTAAGCTTTTTAGAATCCAACCGTACCTTGAACGTATAATCCTTCGACTCGTCTGTTTGAGCAACACCGCGCAGAATTTTTGACTTAAACTCACTGTCTTTGGCTACCTCAAAAGCAATGTGAACCGGCTCAGATTCAGATGGGACAACACGAGTCCATAAGGTAATCCCGTGAGCTTGGGGATCTCCTGAAGCGACACTTTGTGGGAAAACTTTTGTGGCAAGATTAACTGTGGTAGCATTAACCGGCTCAATGTCAAAAAGTCTACTAGCTTGCAATTCATTCATTCCCAAAAGTTTAGGAATTTCCTCACCAGCACAAATAACTAAACCAGCTGCTAGTGAATACTTGAGAAAAGCTCTTCTATCCATTTATTTAAAACCTTATGATAAGTGAAACTACCGATTCATTCTCAAGTTATTCGGGACAGGTTAAGTTAAAGTAAAGAAAAATTTATTTTTTGAAGTAATTTTAAATGTGAGGGGTTAACTGCTGGCTGTTACTTGCTAGCAATAAGCTGTGAAGCTGCGCATTATTTTTACCCCCCATTCCCTAGTTTTTTCTCAGCTTTGTTCCACAAATCTTACAGAAATGAGCATCTGTATCATGAAAAGACCAACCACAACCAAAACAAACTGTTTCTACAAGGTTTGTAGTTTTGACTAACCGCTTAATTAAATCACCTACTTGCCAAGGAATTAGGGCAATCCCTGTTAAAATCATTAATACCGTCAACAACCGCCCTAATTCAGAAATTGGAGTAACGTCACCAAATCCAACGGTTGTCATTGTGACGATAGAAAAATAGAATGCATCCAAAAAAGTACGAAAAATTCTAGTGTTGACTGGATGCTCTACTTGATAAATTAAACCAGAATATACAAAAATTATCGCAAATAAAGTAAATAATATCCTTGCAAAAATTATTCCATCTTCAGTGCTAATGTTAGCAAATAAAAATTTGCGATCAATAAATCTAATCAACCGTAAAATCCTGAACCATCGTAGTAGACGAATGAATCTTGTATCAAAAGTTCCGAGGAAAAAAGGTACAATAGAAAGTAGATCTATAATCGAGTAAAAACTCAGAATGTATTTAATTTTATCTTCTGTACTCCACAGGCGTGCTAAATATTCTACAGCGAAAATTATTAATATTCCATTGTCCACAATATCCAAAGCAACCCGGGTAGAATTAGGAAGATTGTATGTTTCTAAAACAAAAATTGCTGATGAGACTAGAACTAGTGCAACGATTAATAAATTAACCGCTCTGCCTATGGGCGTTTCTAGGTCCTTTAAGTAAAATTCGGTTTGTTTCTTGTCAAAGAGCATAGTTTCAAAGGTTATTTCGGAAATCTGCTACAATTACATTGGCCTTTTAGCAGTCCTATATTCTTTGTGAAAGAACTAAGTCGTTATGTACACCCTTCTTTACCTTTCTCTAGCTTAACAAGTAACTTTATCAAAAAGAACTCAGGAGTCAGAATTCAGGAGTCAGAAGAATAAATACTGGTAAAAACCTCATCCATTGTGGATGAGAAAGGGCTTGAAACTTCTCTTAAAACACCATCCCTTTATGGGTGGTATATTCTGACTCCTGACTCCTGTATTCTGAATTCTTTTCTAACTCATGTACAGGTAGCTCTACTATAATTCTTAACGACTATCCATATCTAATACATAGAATAATAATGAAACAAGAAGACTTTATGCTCATGGCGATCGCACAAGCAAAGAAAGGGAATACGCTCTATGGTGCAGTTATTGTCAAAGACAATAAAGTTGTTGCCAGCGCTTATAATACTGTTAAACAAGATAACGATCCCTCTGCACATGCGGAAATTAACGCTATTCGCATTTTGACGGCTAAACTTAAAAATCCTTCCTTAGATGGTTATACAATATATACAACTGGTGAGCCTTGTCCCATGTGTGCTGGTGCTTGTGTTTGGTCTGGTATTTCACAAATTGTTTATGGTGCTTCCATTAAAGATTTAATTGCCTTAAAACAAGCTCAAATTGAAATATCTTGTGAAGAAGTTATTGCTAAAAGTTTTAGGAAAATAAAATTGATCAAAGGTGTTTTAAGAGAGGAATGTTTAAAATTATTTAATTAACCCCTTGTTGAATAATTTGTTAACTATGGTCATTCAAATAAGATAAATACGAATTGGCAAAAATTGCTGCTTGAGTGCGATCGCGTAACTCCAACCGATTCAGAATATTGGTAACGTGGTTCTTCACAGTACCCTCCGAAATATATAGCTGACTAGCAATCTCGCGGTTACTAGCACCAGAGGCAATTAATCGCAAAACGTCTTTTTCTCTAGGAGTCAGTTCTGCTAAGCTTGGTGGCGGAGGTGGCGGCGATGCTGCAGGTGATGTATTTGGAAATAGAGTTAAAAGTTTTTTAACTATTCCTGGTCCTAGTTGGGTATACCCTTTATAAACAGCACGAATTGCAACAGCTAACTCTTCGGAAGGCGTATCTTTAAATAGATAACCCATTGCTCCATTCTGTAACGCTGCTGTCACATATTCATCATCATCAAAAGTCGTTAGTACTAAAACTTTACTTCCTGTGAAACGGTTTTGAATTTCCTTTGTCGCTGCTACCCCATCCATAACAGGCATTCTAATATCCATCAATACCACATCAGGGTTAAATGCTTCAACTAATTTAATTGCGATTTCACCATTTTCCGCTTCTCCTACTATTTCTAAATCTTGTTCTAATTCCAGTAGAACTTTTAATCCTTGACGAATTAAACTTTGGTCATCGACAATCAAGACTTTAATCATATCATCAATCATCGTTACGCTGGTCTTGAAAGCCAAAACATGGTAGTTTTCGCTTCTTTCGTGCGCAATAGCTCCCTATTTGTGTAACCTTTAACGGGTTTCTATTTTTCTCATAGTTTACATAGTTGAGTAACAAACTACAACTGAGCTCTTACAAAACGCCCGGAATAAAGCTCCTAGGCTCAGCAACGAGGAAAACTGCTGTACGTATATTAAAGAATACCTATCATATTTTTGACCCCCTAAAGCTCTACTAGATACTGTCATTGCAAGGGTTATGCAAGGATTTTTTGTATACCTCCACGGCACTTTACTTCTGAAAGAATTGTATAGTTATATTACAATTAGCAAATTATGTTAATAAATGTTGCAAGGGCTTGATCCCATTGCTAGATTGTGTTGGAAAGCCATTTCGGCTGACATCTCACATCTAGGAGATTTACTACCCATGCTCGATATCAATCCTAGTGCTGCACTAATTTAGTTACTTGCAAAGATGACATCAAGATTGACTTGATTTGATGATGCACAGATTGTATGCACAAAAGACTTCATATAGTTGAAGTCTTTCAGTTTGACATGGGCTAAAAACCTATCGGGACCTCCACTTTAGAGGTTTGAGTTATGAATATTCAAGGAAAAACAGCTTTAATTACTGGAGCTTCTCGTGGAATTGGACGAGCGATCGCTCTAGAACTAGCGCAACAAGGAGTGAAACGCCTGTTGTTACTAGCACGAGATGCTACTCGATTAACTGAAGTAGCGATTGAAGTCGAAGCCCTTGGTGTAGAAGTCGTTACTCTACCTTTGGATCTGACTCAACTAGTAGAAGTTAACATCGCGCTGGCACAAGCTTGGCGAGATTACGGACCAATTGATCTACTGATCAACTGTGCTGGAGTGGCTTACCAAGCTCCCTTTTTACACTCTCAGTTACCACAAGTGCAGCAAGAGATCAGCGTGAATTTAATGGGAATGTATACTGTTACCCGCCTAATTGCCCGCCGCATGGCATCACAGCAGGAAGGAAGAATTATTAACGTTTCCAGCTTGATGGGTAAAGTTGCAGCCCCGACAATGGCTACTTACTCTGCCACCAAGTTTGCAATTTTAGGCTTTACCCAGGCTTTGCGTGGTGAATTAGCACCACACAATATTCGAGTGATGGCTTTATTGCCATCCTTAACAGATACGGATATGGTGCGAGAATTAAAGTGGTTTCGATGGATTATTCCTACGACTCCTGAAAAAGTCGCCCAGGCACTGGTGAAACAACTGCGTAAAGAATCACCTGAAATGTTAATAGGGTGGCAAAGTCATTTGGCTATGTGGTGTAATCGCGTTGCACCAATGCTTTTAGAGCAGATTTTATTTATGGCTGCTCCCATAAAACAAAAGCGTTATCAACGACTCAGAAATACTCGGATAACATTACGTATCTAAAGTGGTTCATTGCACTCTCAGTAAGGGGATAACAATTGTAATTTTGCAACCATAACCAGGAGAACTGTAGATATTAAAAGTTCCTCCTAGCGCTAAAGTGCGATCGCGCATACTCTGATGTCCAAAGCCAGTAGTGTTTTGAGATAAATCAAAACCAACTCCATCATCTTCAATAATCAAATGTATAGTTGTTGGAGTGCTGGTTAGTTTTAACCTAACTTCTGTAGGTTTGGCATACTTACAAATATTTGTAAACGATTCTTGGACAATGCGAAAGATAGGAGAACTCATTTCAATTGGAATAGGGTGATACAAAGCAATTTGACAAATTGGTGAAACACCAGTTGCGCGGTTAACGTTTTCTGCTAAACCCATAATTGCTTGCTCTAATGATTGACCTTGCAAAGGATTAGAACGCATAGCAGAAACTGAATGTCGTACATCTTGTAGTGCCTTAGAACCTAATTCCTTCGCCTTAGTTAAAAAACTTAAAGCCTTGAATTGGTCAGCATTCCAAAGTTTCAAAGCAGTTTCTAATTGTAAATTCAAAGCCGTGAGAGAATGTCCTAATGAATCGTGGATCTCGCGAGCTATACGGTTACGTTCTTCAAGAGTGGCTTGATTTTCAACTCGGAAAGCGTACTGCTGGAGTTTTTCGTGAGCTATTGCTAGTTGCTCTCGGCTTTTTCTCTCAGAAAGTACTGCATTCATTAATAATAAAACAAATACTAAAGCTATTCCCAACAGTAAGGCAATACTAATACAAAAAAAGACAATATGGTTTTGTTCTTGTTCTATTGATAAATGTCTGGCTTGATGTAATCTGGATTTTGTTGTTATTAAAATTGTTATCAGAAATAATAAATAAGATAGAGAAGTAACTATTAAACGCCCAAAAGAATTAAACATAAAACAACTGCGAATTACCACAATTAGATACAGAAAAGGAAACGGTGGTCCTTTGAGCAATCCATAATAGTCTGTTAATAAAATGAGTATTATTTCAATGGCTGTGTAAACTATTTTTATCTTTATGTTACTAGTCGGTAATCTTAGGCCGATTAAACCGAAAATTAATAAATTTAAAATTGTGAGTTCATAAAATTGAAGAGAATGATGATGATAATGTGTTGTTACTGTAAATGCCGCAAACGTCAGCAGTATCCACTCTAAGTAAAGCAGAAATCTAAAAGGATGATTTTTGAATTGAATTGGGGGACTCATAAATTACTTTTATTCACTTTCTTAATAGTATGTGATTAAGAACGTCATGCTTCCTAAATGGAGTATATCAAAGTGGAAATATGACTAAAGTCACGGGTTTACCCATGACTTTTTTCAAGTTGAATGATTAGAAATTTCTCAAATCGAACCTTCTCTTAAAAGAAAGTGATTAGCTGATATCTTGCACCTGGGCTGTCAGCCAGCCAGCGATTTAAATCGCTTGTTGATAGCTAAAGTCCTCTTAAGAGGACTGAGTAAGGATTTCAGTCCTTTTCAATGGACTTAAGCTATTAGCCCTACACTTAAGTGTAGGGCGGGATATCGGGCTGATTCAGTCCGGGTGCAAGATGTCAGTTAGGTTGTGACTGGAACTCAAAAAATCATCACTGAAAGCGACTCTGAGTTTAACCGCAACCACCTTTGTTCTCCCACAAGTCTATTCCATCCAATAGCAAGCTATATTTTTAGTGTAAAAGCTGTCCGACTCCATCAACATGTCTAAAGAATTTACCGTTGGAGAAAAAGTTCGCCTCGTAGTGTTACCACCCTACGTCAAAACTGCTGACCCGATGCCTATGCTACGCCCTCCAGACGTGATTGCTGTGGGTGAAGAGGGGATAGTCATTGATCGCCGTCCTGGAGGATACTGGGGTGTACGCTTTACCAAGGGAGCATTCCTTCTAGATAGCCAGTATATCGAAAGCGTAGATACAAATCGTACATCTGACCAATAGAATAAAAGTAGCGATTAATTGTAAACTTATATTAAGCTGTGATTCTGGTTTAGGCAATGATTTATCGCCGCACTTTCCTGAGCATATTACTTGCCAGTTGTTTTGCTCTCATTAGTTGGTTGCATTTACCATCGGTTGCTTACGCTTTAGGAGGTAAACTTCCTCCACTTAATCAACCCGCACCAGACTTTACTTTGCCAACTAACACTGGTGATGGCAAAATTTCTTTGTCGGAGTTCCGTGGTAAGTGGGTAGTTCTTTACTTTTATCCCAAAGATTTTACACCCGGATGCACTATAGAAGCCCGCCGCTTTCAACAAGACTTACCCCAATATTTACAAAAAAACTCTCAAATTATTGGTGTTAGTGCTGACGATGTTGATTCCCACGCCGAGTTTTGTGATTCTGAAGGACTGAAATTTCCTTTGTTAGCTGATACCACTGGCGCAGTCAGTAAAGCTTACGGTTCTTGGATGAGCTTTATATCTATGCGTCATACGTTTATCATTGATCCCCAGGGGACTCTGCGGGAGATTTTCCTTAACGTCAATCCAGCTATTCACAGCAAGGAAGTTTTGGCACGACTTAATGAATTGCAAAAAACTGCTTCTTAGCTTAAACCAAAATTCATCCCACGCTCCCCTTCGGGTGAGACGTGGGATGAATTTTGGGGCGGCGACGAAACCACCCCCATCCGAGGTTGACTACCACTCAACCAGGGTGAGGGGTGGTTGATAGCGGAGCTCTCTTCGAGTCCTCTCCCAAGGGGAGACGCCAAAGGCGAACGAGCGTCGGAGTCGCCAGCTTCAGGGATTTTCAATGAGTCTATAAACTCATCTATAACCTGAGTCATTGTCTTTTCCTTGATTGCGGCATATAAGCGCAACTTATTTAATCTTCTTTCTGATGTTCTAACTCTGATATATTTATCTTTCATTTTGTTTCCTCTTTGTTTCCTCTTTGTTTCCTCTTTATGCTATCTTATGTATAGCAATAAAAACAAGGAGGTGATCAATAGTGTTGAAGGCAATCAAGGTAAGACTATACCCAACAACAGAACAACAAGAATCACTAGCTAAGTCCTTTGGGTGTGCTAGGTGGTATTGGAATTACTCTTTAAATGAATGCATTCAACACTACGAGAAAACGGGTAAATCATTAAAGATGAGCGTTTACAAGGGAGTGTTACCTAAGCTCAAGGTAGAACATACTTGGTTGAAAGAGGATTGCTATTCATCGGTTTTACAATGCGTTGCAATCAACTTAAATAAAGCCTATTCAAATTTCTTTGAAGGGAGAGCCAAGTTTCCACGTTTTAAATCAAGGAAAGGCAAACAGTCCATCCAATATCCTCAAAACGTCACGGTGGTAAAAGAAAAGTTTTTGAAGATTCCCAAAATTGGAGAAGTAGAAGCCGTTTTCCATCGACCTATTAAAGGAACAATTAAAACTGTCACTATCTCAAAAACACCATCTGACAAGTACTTTGCTTCTGTTTTATGCTCCGTAGAGGGAACCGAGGATAATGTAGAAGGGGATAAAATTGTCGGCATTGATCTAGGGTTAAAGGATTTCGCAATCGTTCATGACGGTGAGAAGGTTGAAAAGTTTGCTAACCCTAAACACCTTAAGCGTCATGAAAAGAATCTAGCTCGTAAACAGAAGAAACATGCTCGCAAGCCATCAGGTAGTAAATCAAAAGAGAAATCAAGAAAACTAATTGCTAAGGTACACGAACGAGTTGCTAACACCCGCCAAGACTTTTTGCATAAACTAAGCAGGAAATTGGTAGACGAAAGCCAAGTTATCACAGTTGAAAACCTCAATGTGAAGGGGATGAAACGCAACCGTAAGTTATCTAAAAGTATTTCGGATGTAGGCTGGGGAATGTTTGTTAATTTCTTGGATTATAAACTACAGAAAAGAAGCGGAAAATTAATAGAAATTGATAGATTCTTCCCCAGTTCTAAAATGTGTTCTTGCTGTAATCATGTAGTTGATAAGTTAACGCTCGATATACGTCAATGGGATTGCCCAAAGTGTTTAACTCATCATGATAGAGATGGAAACGCAGCATTGAACATCAGAAATGAAGGCATCCGAATAATGAACTCCCCTGCTTGTCAGGAAGTCAATGCCGGAGGGAACCCCGGTACTGCCAGTGGAGGCAACGTAAGACCAACTAACCGTAAGGGAACGAAGGCAGTAGCCATTGAGACTGGAAGCCTACATCGACCGCTTGCGGCGATGTAGGTAGTTCACAACGAGTCATAATAAAGAGGAGTCAGGAGACAGAATTCAGGAGTCAGAATACACCACCCATAAAGAAATGGTTTTTTAAGAAAAGTTTCAACTTCTGTCTCGTCCACAGGGGGCGAGGTTTTAACAAACATTTATTCTGAACGCCACATGCTCCAAACCGGGAAACCCGTAAGGGCGCAGTGGCTCCTCCTGAATTCTGTTTGATTAAACACAGGGAACTCCTTGAAGAAGTTTAGTATGACCTTTGAACGCGAAACGACCAAGACAGAATTTGCTAAGCTGTTAGCAGATCCTCCTAAACGATTGGTGTTGCTGCGCGATGCGGAGGCATTGTTACGCCGTCCCACAGTATCAATATTAGTGTCAGTATTGCCACCAAAATTGGGAAGGAACTTGCAAACAGCCTCCTTTGTAGCAGATGACTCCTTGAACCAGCTAGCAGAAGTTGACTTAGAGAAGATTAGTGATTTTGAACTACAACCTGCTAGGGTTCGGATTGGCTTAAGCTTTGTTGGGTTCGGGGCGTTAATGATAATTGTGCTATTGCTTTATCTCAATACGCTACATCCAGAACTCAGCGCAGTTGAGCAAATTGCTAAGTATTGGCATCAATATATATGGTTTGTTAGCTTAGGCGTAACAGGTATGTTTATCTTGGGTCGAGAAGCCATGCGTCATCATTCCTAACTATGCCTTTTTCATTATCCTTAACTAAACAATCCAATTCTTGTTGCATTTGGTTACTAACCAAATCATAGCAAGCATTTACGTACTCGCGATCCCTAGCTGCTTGGTTACCATATCTTTCAAAAACTATCGGGGCGCATACGCGAGTATGAATTTGAGTAGGGAAAGGAATATTAGGTAGAGGACCAATACCTAAGCCCCAAGGTAAACCTAAATAAATGGGAAACACTTCTGGATCTATTTGGTATAACCACGGTAAGCCCCACTGATGTAACTGTTTCATGACTTCATAAAAATCACCTAAAACTATCAAAGTATCGTGTGCTCCTACAGAAATCACTGGAATAATTGGGACTTCTTCTTTCAAAGCTAGTTTAATAAAACCTTTGCGATTTGCTAGATGAATCTTATATCGTTGGCTATGAGGACGAAACATATCGTACTGTCCTCCAGGATAGACTAGCACACTCGCATCTTTAGCAAAAGCAGCACTTGCCATTTTTGGATGTGCAATAATAGCCCCAACTTTCTCGGCTAGTTTAGCTAAGGGTGGGCTCACCTTCCAAGCATAGGGATGCATGAGACCATACACTAAACGACTGGTTCCAAAGTGACGGAACCAATCATATGTCATCATTACCAAATCAGGAGAAGCCATCCCGCCATTGTGAGACCCCACCAGCAATACTTTCCCAACAGTTGGGATATGATGCCAACCATCGGTTTTTACTCGAAAGTAGTGGCGGTACAACAATTCCCATATAGGCATCAATGATTCAATAAATTCAGGATCTCGCTCTTCTAAAGACCAGCCTGGTAAAGAGGTAGGCTTTTTTTGATGACTCATAAGTCCTAACAATAAAGCAAAACTATATTGTAAATGTATAAGGTTCAATACCTTATGCGTCTACAGCAAACCATCCCAACCTTAAAGAAGAATCGGGAAGTTCGCAAATTAGTTAATAAAATTAAACAAGCCCTCACACTATTCTCCCAAACTGGAAGGATAGGTATGAGGACTAAGTACTATGACTATTCTACTAGACTTGATTTAACTCACACTGGTTGATATCGTTTATCCAAAAATTTCAGGTATCTTAGACATCCTGAGAAAAATCAAAATATATTAAAACTGTTGCTCTTCTTCATGAAACCAAATTTCAGCTAAAAGTGACAAACCAATTAGCCAAAAAAAACATAAAATCGAAAACAAAAATATTCCTGTCATTCGCTATTACCTCCATTGAGACTTTCATACCTGAAGGCTAGGGTTTTATAAAACAACAACACCCAAACAGGTAATAGCTTAGTTACTTCCTCTTTTTGCTCATAATACTCAGGGTTGCACTAGTGGATGAATTACCAAAAATTCATGAACAACTAGCTACATTGCCCCCCAGTCACTAGTATGAGGAAATATTAGCTTTCGGGTTGGGTGTTGATGTTACTTGGCTAGACAGATTGTAGTTAAACAGCGTTACTTACCTCTTGAGTTAAATTGAGCTTGTGTTCTAAGGCTGTTGAATCTGCCTTTGAAGCTAACTTGCTTCAATTACTAAAATAACACTACTAGTAATGGAGGTAGTTTTATTGCAACTAATCTTTACGTTTATAATTCTCAACAAGCGTGTTGTTTAATTGTTCCACACCTTGCTGATAAACGTCATCGAAAATTCTCTCGAGATCGGGATGAATTCCTCGTATTTGATCAATAACACTCTTTCCCCACTGAAAATACTCTTGTTTCCGCTCCGTTGACCAATCGTGGGGTGGAGATACGACCATATCCCTCAGATTACAAATTTTATCAGCAAGTTTTACCAACTTTGCCCGTTCACTTAAATGTGCCGCATGTTCTACTTGAAGCTGTTTACGTTTCTGCTGGGGTAAAGATTTATCATCAGTGACTTCTTTGACCAAATGCTGAACGTCCTTACCAAATTCTTGCTCCAACTCCTCAAAGCTTGTGTCTGTGTCCTCTACTGTGTCATGCAAGATAGCTCCCATAATGACAATAGGATCCGTTACACCTGCGGCGTTCGATAACAGCTTAGCAACAGCAATAGGGTGATTGATATAGGGAGATGCTTCCTTATCTTTACGGCGTTGATGTCGGTGCTTAGAGGCGGCAAAGTCTAAGGCTTTTAATATTAGCCCAATATGTTCGGGTTCCATGTGTATGTTAGGGGAGATGAGCGCGTTAAATAACAATTCGATTCTGGCATTTGTGTTTAGGGATACATCTAAAATGGAACCAATCAGAGCAAATTGGTATAAATTAGACTGCGCTCTCTGAGTGGGACAAGGTGATATCGAACAAACTTAGCTGCTCTCCCTTGTATCCTTCTAGAGTCTTGGCTCTATCCCGGAGCTGTTGCTCTTGAAAAAGCTCGGTTCGACGCAGTAAAATGGATTTTACCTGAGTAAACTTCATGTACTGCGGGATTTCTGCATCATACCCACGAGTGAATATGTTCCGAGCGGCGTTGTAATCTGCTTGTAACACGACCCCGTCGAAACAGTGAAACGAATCTCCGTTTCTGGTTCCCAAAAGGACACCATAACGACTATCCGTTTGCGACGTGTATGCAGGATTAACCTGAATAGCTTGGGCATTTAAACGCACAGAAACTTGAGAGATAGCATCAGCTACAATTCCTTTGTACCACCGGGACATTCGCGCTGCTGCTTTACCTTTCAGACCTCGCTTATCTTTAATGGGTTCTGTGAGGTCTTCATAAAAAACTTTCTCGTAACGCTTGAATAATTCAACTGTGGCAGTGAACACAAGGGTTTTTAGTTTGCCGTCAAGTTTACGCTTTTTACGTGTCAACTTGGCTTTACCTAAATTGTTGCGTCGAATATTTTGGGCTTTTTCGTGCTTGCCTTGCGCTTCAAGCTTGCGAGCCAAAGCGTGTAATTTACCGCGCTTCTTTGATAAATCCGTTTGCTGGTTTGTAGCCTGGGTGATGATTTTACCCAATCCATCACCATATACTTGACCCTGTGAATCCACAAAAACTTCTGTGTAGCCGCGATCTACCCCCGCCTGTGGGACGCGGTTTTCTGGCAATGTTATAAAGCGCTTACCTGGATAATGTATTTCGATGCGGTGATCTGAGCGGATTAATACTTTGATTTCACTCTCTATCTCTGGACTGCCATGCAGTTGAACACGTAAACGTTTGCCTTTGGAGAGCGTGGATAACTCAATGTAAGATTTTTTCCCAACAGGTACAATCTTGTACATGTCGCCGTTGTACACAATTTGATTACGCTTCCTTGTGTGACCACGATAAAAGTACTTTCTGATTGTACGGTGCAACCATCTAGCGCGGCAACTGTTGACGTACGACCACGCTTGAGTATTGAGCATCATTACCAAGTAAGCGCGCTCTGTTTCATCATCGTAGCGACGGTAGATCTCATCTACAACATAAGATTTAACCGCGTCGTGGTAAGTCGCTATTTCATCCAAGCATTTATATGCGGTACGCTCGTACAGTTTGGCTGTTAATCCGTATTTTTCAAGTGGGAAGATTGTTCTTAACGAGATCTGTAACTGGTGTTTGTCGTGGATATTTCTGTTCAATCCCCAACCTGAGACCGAGCCGTATTTGTTCCAGATGTCAGAGCGTAATTGTCCGCAACGATTCGCAATATCTACCAACTCTTCTAGAGCGTTATGTGAAACGTTATCAAGCAGTGCTATTTGAGTAACAACCACTGCACCTTCGTACTTCTTCTTGGTTTGTTTTTTAGCTCGCTTGATAATTGTCACCTCCTTTTTTGTGTTACTACTATTGTATAGCAAATACTATACATTGACAAGTTAAATATGTCTAATTTAGCTAGAAAACACCAAATCAATACCCGACTTAATGACATAGAATTAAAGAAACTGCAAGCTTTTGCAGACGAAAATGGGATCAATATTTCTGAGGCTATGAGGCTACTTATACAGCGTCTTCCACAAAAGTCCAATTAAATCGGATTTGTCCCGTTTTGCTACGTTTTTCGCTTATTAAGTCACTAGGCGATCGCTCTTGCCTGCTTTCTATCTTCCTTGGGTAGTTACCGTCGCTTGATCAGTCTCGTTTATTGATGCAATTATTAACACTTGCCCTTTCCAGCTTTTTGTAAACTACTGATAGTTAGTGCTAGGTGCAGAAAGCGCATTAATTTTTGCTCATGTATCTACCACTAGAGGAGATAACCATGGCAAAGAATATGTCAAACAAAAATATTGAAGAGTCTGAAAAACAACAGCCAGCTTCTGCCAAGCGCCAAATTATTGGAGAGGAATATGGTGGTGAACCTCTTGCTTCTGTTCTTAGAAATCCTAAGTTAACACCCACAATCCTATTCATTTTTGCTGTAGCACCATTTGCGATCGCGACTGTGGTTTTGGCGGTGATTTTTCTTTCACGTCAATCCGTCCCGTGAACGGTTGGAAGGTAGAGAATCGCTTATTTAATGTAAATATTCTTAACCGTGCCACTGTTAAGATAAATGTCAACGAATTATAACTTAAGGTTTTGCTTTAAGTATCTTAATCGATGGAGGGTCAGACCCCTTCGACAGATCCCCAGCGCTTTACTTACAGTGGTGGTTTCACAAAAACGACAACAGCTGCGCCAGTTTTTGCGATACCGTATCTACTGGCGCTTTTTCTGCTTTACGGCAATTCTCATTATACAAGTGTATAAAAATAAACCTCAAGTCTTTCAATAAACTCTATGAGGTTCAAGTTTTCATTGTCTCCAAGGAGAGGGAATCGCTGTCGTTGAGAGAACTTTGCCCGTACTGAGTTTAATAGCAGTTTGCTCGCAATTGGGACATCTAACTTTGATCTCTCGTACAGACGGACGACCTTTAACCTCTTCTATAATAGGCTTACCACTACACTCGCTTATTAAGCCTTGTAGGCAGTGATAGCACTCATAGAACACGCGTTTAATTGGCTTGTCACAATCAACAATCCTAACATGCTGACATTGTTCTGGTGGAAGTTCCGATTCCTCGTAATGCTTTTCAAAGTTGGAATTTTGGTCTTTGGGTTTTGGGTTCGGTAGTATTTTTTTCATATCGTTTTTCGCGAGAAACTCCCAACAAACGCGCTTGCAGATGGGGAGGGTGTGCTGTTTTCAACGTCACCCCCATCGCTAGCAGAAAATGAGCAATGGGGGTAGTCTGTTGTTGGATCACTATCTTGAAAATAGCAGAGGGAGCAAGTTGGGAGGCAAAGGAATATTTTTGCGCTTAAGGGAATTACAGCTGAACACAAAAGATTTTAGCTCCTTTAGGTATTTTCATCCCAAAGTTAATGGATATGTCATCCATTAATTTCTTTAATAGGGTTTTCTCTGCGTCTCAAGCACGAATGAGGGTGATTAAATCTTAATCACCCTCATGCTGAAAGGTTTTGTGCATTTTTCTGATAACTCAAATTCTCAAATTTGCAAATGGTGGTATAATATACCATATACCTGTTGCGGGCGTAATTCAGTGGTAGAATGTCACCTTCCCAAGGTGAACGTCGTGGGTTCGAGTCCCATCGCCCGCTTTAAAAAATGTCAATTGCCAAATTGAGTAGTTCTTACAAAATTAAATTCATTAGTGGTGAGAGGGAACAGGGAACAGGGAAACAAAGTGTCTAATACCAATTTTCTGTGAAGCTGCACATTATTTTTACCCCTCCTAACCTCCCGTTGCCAAGGGGAGGTGCTGCTATACGGTGGGGTTCTTTCTATGCGTCTTTATATAAAACTGGTATAACCCTCTTCTGTCACTTTCCGGGAGGGTGATCGCTAAAAGCCTCATGAGGCAATCAATACAAGCTTTTCTATTAGAAAAAAATGGGTCTTGTATTTGTTATTAGAAAATAATCGCGCGATCGCTTTCCATACAAAAGTTCTAGAATTCAGAAATGGCAAGAGTTTTCGGAGAGTGACAGAAGAGGGATAAACCTCATTAATTCTGTCTAAGTACTTATTTATCCGCATTGACAAAGCACTAAATCTCCAGCAAAGCTAGTAAACAAAAAGGTTTCGAGTCTTTCGCTATGAAGAATAGACATAACAGGGTAAAGTTAGTATAGATATTTTTTGGATCACAGATGAGAGTTTAGAAAGACCTGATAACCTACCACAGCACCAGATGTTTTAGCTTTAGAGATTGCTTAAGATTTAGAAACAGCATTGGATTGCTTCCAAAGTATCGCTCAGAACTTAAAGACGAAAACTGTCAGCAACGTGTAAATTGGTTTGATAAGGGCGCTAATTTTGAGGTAAAACAGGTGATACTATCGGGAGCATCCCAATTTTGCACAGAAACCTGTGTGCCCTCACCCCCCGCCCCTCTCCCAAGTTTGGGAGAGGGGAGAAATGCTGCTAGTTCCCCTTCTCCCAAGTTTGGGAGAAGGGGTTAGGGGATGAGGTCTATCAAGGGAATGGCACATTTGGGATGCTCCCATACTATCACTGGAGCCTGTATTTTCCTAAACTAAACAGGCTAGTCCGTCTATATCCGACGTTAGCACATTGGTCACAAGTTAAGATAACATTGCCTTTGTCAATTAGCGTTATTACTGTAAATTTAGAACTAAAGAAAGTATAAAAATGATCTCTATAATTAAATTTCAGCACAAAGATGAATGATAAAGACCGAGATTAAGCGATCAGGCTTCCCAAAAACGATGTTTTCTATGATGGTTTTTGATTTAATTTTAATTTTATGGGTAGATTGACAAATTGACGAAGGATTTAACTTGTGACGAATGACATCAGTATATAGATGTAATAAGGAAGAGAGAATAAAATTAATAATAAGATACAAATACCAACATTACTAAAAAAATGCAACTACAATGCTATTATCAACTTTTCGACATTTAAAAGGAATTGGAGCTAAGACAGAAAATGAACTTTGGCGCTCAGGTGTTGTATCTTGGGACCACTGGGAAACAAAAAAAGCAACTCAGTTATCTATCTTTGATCTTAATGCAGATAATAGTAGACAAAGTTTGATTCAAGCTTCTCGCAAAGCTATAGAAAATGAAAATGCCGACTTTTTTGCAGAAAGTTTACCTAGTTCAGAATACTATCGAATTGCACTGACTTTTCCTCGAAAAACAATGTTTTTAGACATTGAAACTACTGGTTTAAGTATATACTACAATGATATTACTTTGGTGGGATGGAGTATGGATTCAAAGTACAATGTATATATACAAGGCGATGACGATTACTCCTTCAGGCGGGCATTAACAGAAGCGAAAATAATCGTTACTTTTAATGGTTCACTTTTTGATATTCCTTTTATTTGTAAAAAATTTCATAATTTGAAACTTCCTAAAACTCATATTGATCTACGTTTTTTAGCAAAACGGGTTGGACTAACAGGAGGACAAAAAAAAATTGAAAAACTATTAGGAATAAAAAGACATTCTAAATTGTTGAATATAGAAGGTGATTCTGCTCCTTTACTTTGGTCTAAATACTGTCGAGGAGATGCTGATTCATTGAGACTCTTAATTTCTTACAATCATGCAGATATAGAAGGCATGAAATCAATATTTGATGCTGTCGTTGCTCGTCTTATACAAAAACACGATATTCCTCTAGATATTACTGCTTCCATTCATTGTTTTGCGGCAATTCCAAGTGTATTACAGTGGAAGAAAAGCCAATCTCAATCAGACCAAGAGGGAATATGTATACCAGATCCTAAAGAAAAAAAATGCTCGAATATATCACTAAAAGATCTTGCCGATATACAGGATTTATCTAATTTAAAAATTGTTGGTATTGACCTTTCTGGGTCAGAAAATCGAGCATCTGGATGGAGCTTATTAGAGGGAGATTACGTAATTACCAAAAGATTGAATACTAATTCTGACATCATTAATGCAACGCTTGATGCTAAGCCCACTCTAGTCTCTATTGATTCACCATTGTCTTTACCTAAAGGAAGAATTAGTGTTGAGGATAGCGATCCTGGACGGCAGCTTTACGGTATTACTCGGTCTTGCGAAAGAATTTTAAAGAAACGAGGGATAAATGTTTATCCATCTTTAATTAAGAGTATGCAAAATTTAACTGCTCGCGGTATTCGTCTTGCTCAATATTTTAGAAAACAGGGAATACCTGTAATTGAAAGTTATCCTGGTGCTGCACAAGATATAATGAATATTCCAAGAAAACAAGCAGGTATTGAATTTCTTAGAATTGGTCTTAGTGAGTTTGGTATTCGAGGAGACTTTTCTGAAAAAACAATAAGTCACGATGAATTAGATGCAATAACTTCAGCTATTGTAGGTATTTTTTTCTGGAATGGAAAATTTGAAGCATTAGGAAATATTGAAGAAGAATACCTAATTATTCCTGATGTTAATTCTTTTCAAAAAACTTACAATAGCAGAATAGTTATTGGATTGAGCGGATCTATTGCTGCTGGAAAGACAACTGCTGGAAAGTTGCTGAAATCGCGAGGATTTCACTACTTCAGATATAGCCTAGTTCTAGAAGATATTCTGAATGAACAAGGAATCAAGCCTACTCGCGAAGCGCTGCAACAAATTGGAACACAAGTAAACCAAGAACTAGGGCAGCGTTGGCTGTGTAAAAAACTTCTTGAAAAGCTGCCCAAGGATGGTGATATTGTTATAGACGGTTTACGGTTTCCTGAGGATTATGCTTTTTGGCAAGAAACGTTCGGCTCTTCTTTCTTACACATTCATATTATCTCTCGATTAGAATCCCGCATGGCTAGATATATCACTAGAGGAGGAAACTCAGAAGAATTTGTTGTAGCCAATTCTCAGTTAACAGAACAGAGTATTATCAATCTGGCTAATTTAGCACATATTTTAATTATTAATGATAAAACTACAGAAGATTTTTCTTTAGCTATTATTCAAGCTGTAGAGTCCAGAAAAAGAACAAATTAAGGAAAGGAACAAGATTTACAAGATGCCTGTAACAGTAGTAGTAGGTGGTCAGTTTGGTTCTGAAGGTAAAGGCAAGGTTGCACATTTTTTTGCAAGAGACAAAAAAGCAACTGTAGCAGTACGTATTGGAGGTTGTAACTCCGGACATACAGTTATATCGGAATCAGGTACACCAATAATTCTTCAGCAATTACCTACTGCTGCGCTCTTACCAAACGTTATATGTGTATTAGGCGCAGGAAGTTATATACAACCAAACATACTAATAAATGAAATTAATCACATAGGATTATCTAAGGATAGACTGTTAATTGATCCGAATGCTGTTATTGTGACTGAACGTGAACAACTAGAAGAACAAAAAGGATCATTGGGTGAATCTATAGGTTCAACTTTAAGTGGAACTGGTGCGGCAGTACAGAGACGAATTAAAAGGAATTCATCAGTTTGTTTAGCTAAGCATGAAGTCAGGTTGCAAGAATTTGTTAAACCTGTAGTACCATTAATGCGTTCATATTTAGATGCTGAAGAAAGGATTATTGTTGAAGGTACACAAGGATTTGGGTTATCTCTACTTCACTCTAGTGATTATCCTTATGTAACAAGTCGCGATACAACAGCGGCGGGCTTTATTGCTGAAGCTGGTCTCAGTCCCCTAGATGTAGATGAAATTGTACTTGTGTTGCGTGCATTTCCTATCCGGGTAAGTGGAAATTCCGGGCCTTTACCTGATGAAATTGATTGGCAAACAGTATCTTGGGAGTCGGGGGTTTCTACTCCAATTATTGAATATACCTCAGTTACTAAATTAATCAGGCGGGTTGCGCGATTTCATCCGGACGTAGTACGTCAAGCCATTTTAGTAAATAGGCCAACCCATATTGTTTTGAATCATTTGGATTATGTAGATGCATCATGCTATTTGTTAAATCACCAATCAGAAAAAATCTCTCATTTTGTTGCTGAGATTGAATCAGAGCTTAACTTGTCTATAGATTACCTTGGATTTGGGCCTGCATCACTTGTACCACGCAATCATCTAAATTTCACACCAAGCTAGTATGAGTAACACTTCACAATCCAACACAACACCAAATAGCCCATTTGCTACGACGGATCAACAAGCAGAACTTCGGTTTCAAAACTACAAATCTCAAGATGCATTCCCTGAGATATTACCTGCTCTCCTGAATTCAGCTGATGTATATGACTATGTTGCTAAAACAGGCATGATATTTCCTTTTGACAAGGATAAGCTTAAGCCTGCATCTTATGAGGTAAATTTACTTGGAAAATGCGTATATTGTAATGATGAGGGAAAAAAACAGATTGAATATATAGATGAAGGCAAAGAATTTATTCTGAGAAAAAATTCTATAGCATTCGTCACTCTAGAACCAATATTTCGTCTTCCTGATTATATTGCACTGCGATTTAACTTAAAAATAACACATGTCTATAGAGGTTTATTACTAGGAACCGGGCCACTAGTAGACCCAGGGTTTGTAGGTCGTCTTTCAATTCCATTGCATAATCTAACTACTAATGACTACATTTTTAGAGGTGGTGAGCCTCTTATTTGGATAGAGTTTACAAAATTAAGTCCGAACAGACGCTGGAAGGTATTGAACAAAAAAGCAAGTGCTATAAATCGTCAGGGGCAATACATACCATTCCCCGCTAACAAAAATAAACTTTCCGACGTAGAGGAATATCTTCGTAAGGCCGACCCTCATCGTTCTATACGCAGTTCTATTCCAGATGCGATACAAGATGCTAAAAACTCTGCACAAGCTGCGGCCAAGACTGTTCAAATTTTTACTATAGCAGGTACAGTAGGAGGCTTAATATCAGCTTCAATCGTCGGCTATAGCCTATTTGATTCCTACAAGCAAAGCGCTGATATGGTTCAAACTACAAATTCTTACACAAACGCTGCTCGTAAAGAACTCTATGACTTTCAAAAAGATAACTCTAAGAACGAAAACAAAATTAGTTCCTTAGAGAAAAAAATTCAGGAACTAGAAAATAGGATAAAGGAACTGGAGAATGGTAATGGAAAAGCAGTAATTCAATCTCCAGTGCCTAAATCATCTAGTGCAACAATAAGAAATATACAACCCGGTAGAGATAGAACTCATATTTGATTTTTGAAGTATTCCTAGGCGCTAAAGAGCGAGAGTACGGCACCCCCTTTCGGATGGGTGTTGATTCTGGGAGAAATGAGCCCAAAATTTTTCATGCAGCTTTTGTATCGCTAATTCGGAAGGAAACCTCTTCTATGACTCTGGTGAGAGAATAATCAAGGTAACTGGAAATCGCGGCTACACAAACAAAGTCTGCGTGGGTGAACTACTCTAAAACTAGAGTTTCAAATTTATTCTGGCGAGAGTCAAGAAAAGAGTGTTAATCGCATCGACTATGAAGTTCAGCAGCATAACCGTCAACAATCCCATGACTTACATGCGCTTTTTGATGTGCTGCTATTTTCTCACTCATGTGTTTGTAACACTCATTTTTAAGGCTAGACGCCATTGTATTTGGCTCAGACAGAGCGTTGGCAACAGAGATAACTGCAACAAGTAGTCCAAGTCCACAAAAGATTGGGTTAAAGATTAACTTGCTTATCTTGCTGGTTACTGTGTTGGTTTCGCTGTGTTGGGTTAACATAAAATTTAACTTTAGTTTGTGTCTGTGTTAGATTTTACTTGTTATGAATTTGCTTGGGTGAAAACACTTGCGAGGTTTACTGTTTCTTCATTGACTGTTAAAGAATTGATTTAGAAGATAAACTGCATGATTTTTTGTGCAATTTGTTCAGGGGAATGAGTAGTAGTATCTATCACTAGAGTTCGCTCAGGGGCTAACTTTTGTAATGCGGTTCTTGTTGCAGAAGGATTGTAGCTTCGTCCTTCTTCCACTAAAATCATTAAGCGATCGCGCAAAGCAGATACGGAATACACTCCCTGACGTACCTCCGCAAAAATTTCTGCTGTTTGTTCACTTGAAAAGATATTTGATGCTTCAGGCACTCCCAAATCTGCAAAACTGTTCGTTAAGTTTACTTTAATATCATGGCCTGCTTGCATAGACTTGGTAACACGATCAAACGAGTCGTTACGAACTAAAAGGCGTTGCAATCGAACATATTCAGGAGCCTCCAACAGCACAAATTGAGCCTTCGGGAGAATTTTTGTAGCATAACTTATCTCATCTTCTCCTCGTAATCCATCAAATATCAGAGGAAACCTAACTTCCAAAGAATGGAACTGTAATTGGCTCAAAACATGCACCATTCCTGCTGGAAATAGCTGTTTGTAGCGGCTGGTATAGTAGAACCGTGCTACACGACAAAAGGGGTAAGCTTCTTGAGCTTGTTCCATTTTGATAATTGTGGGGATAATAAACCGATCAGTTAAAGTACGGCGGTTGGGAAGTAAATAAAAGTCTAGCCCTTCACGAGATAGACAAGAGGTGACTGTACTTTTCCCAACACCAGTTAGCCCTACTAAAATCAGTAAAGGATGATCCCTCAGTGGCAGCCATCCTTGTGAAGCAGAAAATCCTATTCCTATCCCTGGAACCATTTCCACACAAGTAAGTTCTTCTTGATTTAACTGCATTATCTCGATCCACCCTCCTGTAATGTTTTGCTATTAGAGCTTTGGCTAGTTTTAGCAAAAAATATCCCGATTAAAACAATCACAAAAGCAAGTAAGTTCAAAGCACTTAAAGTTTCGGCAAAAATTAACCAGGCAAAAATAGCTGTGAGGGTAGGCTCAAGTAGTAGAAACACAGCAATAAAACCAGAAGAAAATTTATTGAGGTTGTGAACTAAAATACATTGTCCAAAACACTGGCAGATGATCGCAAGTCCAAGAATGATGAGCCAACCATGTAGGGAATGGGGGAAAAAATGCTCTTCTGTTAGCCAGACAAAGGGGATCATAGCGATCGCACCGATAAGTCCAATTTCTTGCTCGCTCAATTTAATAAAAATAGCAGCGAATGATAGCGCAATTAAGGCAATCAATAACGGAATAAAGCTTCGTTTAGAGAAGGGCAGCGATTCTTTGAATGGCAAAATTTTTGGCTCACTTAAGACCATATAATATCAATTTTTTAAAATTTAATTAATCAGCATTCAAATCCATAGAAATAAATTTTTCTACAGATTTCTCGACAAGAATTGGGAATTCTTTTTCAATATCAATTGGAATTCCTCTTTTAGCCAATTCCTTAATATCATTCAGAATTTGATTCATCAAGGTATTATTTTTTAATAAATCTTCCCTGCCAATCTGTTTGAGAGCTAATTCAATAGCAGTACGTCCCGATTGCATTCCTAATGCAACATTACTTTTTCTCACCAAATTCCGTGTATTCAAGCTTTGATAAAAAGCCTCATCCTGTGCGATCGCCTTAACATGAACACCAGCATAATGAGTAAAAGCATTTTTACCTACTATCGGCGAGTGAGGAGAAATTGGGATGTGAGCTTGTTCACTCACCAACTCGTATAGTTGTTGTAAATAATTGAGGTTCCATCTAGATTCCGGCTCACCCATATCAACCAAATTCACCAGTAATGTTGCTAAATCAACAATGCCAGTTCGTTCTCCTAATCCCATAACAGTTGTATCGATAATATCTGCTCCAGCTTTGTACGCATCTAAGGCATTTGCCAAAGCCAAACCACGATCATTGTGACAATGAACCTCAATTTTTGGATACATTTGTTGTTTAGCAAGTTCCTCTTTTAAAGTTTTCACATAGTAGAAATAACTGCGCTCTGGTTGAAACGGGGTTGCGTACCCAGTGGTATCGGCAATGCTAATTATATTAGCTCCTGCTTCTACGGCGGCACTTGCAGCCAGGATCACATGCTCCATTGATGAGCGAACAGTATCCTCCGGTGTGTATCGGATTAATAAATCTGGCTTTTGATCTCTGGTATACCTAATAACTTTAACAATTCTCTCAATCGCCGCTTCTAAGCTAATTTTGTAATCTCGTTCTAGACGTTGCTGTGAAACACTCAGAAAAATCCCTAAAAAATCGACACCACAATCCAATGCTTTTGTCACATGATCTATACGACATAGAGAATGAGCACCTATCTTAGCATTCAATCCAGAATTGACAATGCGGGTTAAAGAACTTGATATTTCCGGGCTGACTGCTGGGTTACCTGCTTCTATAATGTCGATACCAATTTTGTCTAAAAGTTGAGCAATTAACAATTTAGTCTCTGGAGAAAAATAAATTCCAGGAGTTTGTTCTCCCTCTCTCAAAGTCGAATCAATGATTTGAACCATATTTTTCTGACGCGCTTATCTTTAGCATTTCAAACTTTTAGTACATCACACAATTGTCCCAAAAGGGGGATTGCTAGTGCTGAGAGGGTAATATAGAAGCTAAAAAGCTCACGAAATCAACTTTTAAGGGCGCTGAGCTAAAATCTCCTAACCAAGCTCAGCCTATTACTGTTTAGCTACATAGTCCATTCGCTAGAATTCCACTAGGATTAGCTATTACCAAGAACTAGGTGTTAGTGAATAGTTTCTTCCTTGTCTTGGGAAGTTAATCAGCACCAGCCCAATTCAAAGGTAAACTTTATGACCGCAGACTCACAGCCAAATATCCAGCCCACTCCGGAGTATAACGACAAAAACGACGAAACACCAGATATTGGAGGAGGCTTACCAGTTATTGAGTATTGGGCAGAACATACCTTGTCTCCTGAAGGACCAAAACTTTGGAAAACTTTGCTTCATAAAAGTGCTTGTCTTTCTTGTTCTTGGGGAACAGGTGGACAGAAAGGAGGCTTTACGAATGAGGTTGGGGAAAAACTTCAACGCTGTATGAAGAGTGTAGAGGCAATCTCCTCTGAAATAAAACCACCTGTTTTAAGAGATTTCTTTGAGCAACACAGCATTAACGAACTCCAGCAACTCTCTTCTATGGAAGCAGATAGGCTAGGACGGCTCAGCTATCCTGTCATTTTACGGCAAGGTAAGTCTCACTACGATCGCATTTCCTGGGACGAGATCTATAAAATCGCATCATCAGCTTTCCGCAAGTCCCCTGAACGAGTCGCTTCTTACAGTTCAGGACGTTCCTCTAACGAAGCAGCGTTTCTACTGCAACTAATGATGCGAACACTCGGTTCTAACAACCTAGCCGATTGCTCTGATTTGTGCCATGCTCCTTCAACAGTTGGATTAAACCAGATGTTTGGGACACGTACTTCTGTGGTTAGTTTGGAGCACTTAAAGGAAGCAGACTGTGTAGTACTAGCGGGATCCAATTGTTCTTATAATCATCCTCGGTTGATGAACGAGTTGATCAAATTGCGCGATCGCGGTGGTAAAGTCATCGTGATCAACCCCGTCATGGAAGTTGGTTTAGTTAAATTTGGCTCACCCGCCTTCCCAATTAAATCCCTATTAACTGGTTCTGATATTTCTTCACTCTATCTACAACTCATTCCAGGAAGTGATACAGTCCTTTTTATAGGTCTTCAAAAATCCCTCATTGAACAAGGCTTGATTCAAATCGATTATCTCCAAGCTTACACAGAAGGTTGGGAAGTAGTAATCGAACATGCAAAATCAATTTCTTGGGAGACAATTACTGAAAGCTGCGGGGTTTCTCAACCAGAAATTGAGATAGCAGCAAGAATTATCGGTACGTCCAAACAAGTGGTATTTGCTTGGGCAATGGGAATCACTCAACATGAAAATGGTGTCGACAACGTTTTCAGTATTGCCAACACTGCCTTAATAACTGGTAATGTAGGCAAACCTGGTGCAGGGGTAATGCCTGTTCGAGGACACTCTAACGTGCAAGGCTTTGGTTCAATGGGCGTAACCGTTAAGCTGAGAAAAGAGATTCAGGAAGCTTTAGAAAAATTATTGGGACGTTCCTTAAGTCGCGTTCAAGGTTATGACACTCGTTCTTTAATTGAAGCAGCCGATGCAGGTAACGTTGATACCCTGATTTGTCTAGGCGGTAACTTATACGGCGCAAATCCAGATTTAACACAAGCAAAACGCGCGCTAGGTAAGATTGAAACTATTATCTATCTAGCCACAAAGCCTAATTTAGGACATTTCCACGGTTTAGCCAACGTAAACACGATTATCATCCCTGTACTAACTAGGTTTGAGAATCCTCATAAAACAACAGTTGAATCAGGTAATAATTTTGTTCGCTTAAACGATGAAGGTGAAACCCACCTTAAAAATGAAGATCTAATTCCTGAAGTCGACTTTTTGACAGAATTAGCTTATGGGGTTCATGGTGAGTATCCTGTTAACTGGCGAAAACTTCAAGACACTCGATACGTTCGGCAATTAATTGCGCAAACTATTCCTGGGTATGAAAAAATTGGCGCGATCGATGAGACAAAAGAAGAATTCACGATTAGCGGGCGCATTTTTACAGAACCGAAATTTCCCACTTCTTCTGGGAAAGCGTCTATGTTTGTTACCCCTTTACCTAAGTTGACGCTACCAGAACCAAAAGATTTTGGCTTATCTGACTCAACTCAGGGGATAGTATTAGCCCTAATGACTGGACGCAGCTACTCACAACACAACACCGTAGTTTACAAAATAGGTGATAAGTACCGAGGTATACCCCATCGCAATTGTATATTGATGAATCGTGCGGATGCTGAAAGCGTCAATTTGCAAGAACATCAGCGTGTTACAGTTCAGGGTAACGCGGGCAAAATGGAAAATGTCGAGGTTATTTACGGCGCAGTTCGTCAAGGATCTGCCTTGATGTTTTACCCTGAAGTTAATGTAATTTTCAACGCACCAATTGACAAACGATCTGGCACACCTGCTTACAAACGAGTTCCTGTTGTTGTTTATACTGATAGTACTAGACAAAATTAAATATTCAAGATTTATTCACGCAAAATGAGATTTAGGGTAAGAGCAAAGTCAGGGCTGCTATTTCTTCTTCCACTTGTCTGTGTTATTGTTTGTGTACTCTTGGCTGGAACAGCACAGATAAAAAATAAAACAGTAGCATACAATACAAGTGGTTCTGAAACTACGGTTTGGAATCAATATCCTAATCCGCATCCTAATCCGTCAGTCGAATTAACAACAAATAACAAAGGTAAGCCGCAGTCTGCTGATTTTGATTCTCAGATCAGCACTAGTGCAAGTAAATCTCAAGCTGTTGCAACTTCTCAGATTAATACCATTGCCAGTGTAAGACAATATAGACCTAAATATAAAATTGCTTGGGCAAACCCTACCAACTACGGGGATAGGTTTAATAGAGATGTAAATGGTGTTGCTGTTAACAATCAACCGATTATTGTGCTTCATGAAACTGATGCTTCTGCGTCCAGTGTCATTAATTTTTTTCAAGAACCTCATCAAGACGAGAGTGTGCAAGCAAGTTATCACACTATGATTCAGTTGGACGGAACGGTTGTTTATATCGTCCCACCAGAAAAGCGAGCCTTTGGCGCAGCTAACTCAGAGTTTAATGGCTCCTATGGCTTAGAGGCTGTGCAAACTAATCCCCAACTTCCATCTTCTGTGAATAACTTTGCCTATCACGTCTCTTTAGAAACACCGCCTGATGGTCATATGAATACTGAACCAACTCATAGCAGTTACACTGAAGCTCAGTACCGTTCTCTTGCTTGGTTAATCGCTCAAAGTAATGTTCCAGATGAGCGGATTACCACTCATAAGGCTGTAGATCGCTCAGGTCAAAAAATTGATCCCAGAAGTTTTGATTTTGACAAGTTCTTCAATTTACTTCATGAGTACCGTCTACTAGCTCTAGATAGAAAATAGTATTTTTGACAGGTGAGTATCTTACTTGCGTTTCATGACGAGATCGTAGGTTGGGTAGAGCGTCAGCGAAACCCAACAAACCCTTGTATGTGTTGGGTTTCGTTCCTCAACCCAACCTACATTAAACTTAAATTTTTGGCTCAACCGACCAGTATTAGAAGAGGTGGTACTGTATGAAGGCAGAAGAGTTTGACCGACGATTCGATGAGGGAGAGGACGTAACCGACTTCTTAGACTTATCTGAGGCGCGCCGTCCTGGATATGAGCAAAGGCGGGTAAATGTTGATTTCCCAGTATGGATGATTGAAGCCCTTGATCAGGAAGCGCAGCGGCTTGGGGTAACTCGCCAAAGCATCATTAAAGTGTGGATCGCGGCGCGGCTTGAGCGTCGCCCGTAAGTACCTTATTAGCAATTTTAACAAAACGGCTTCTTCCCTATCGGTCTATGCGGTGGGGTATTTTATCATTTGAGTTTTCAATAACTTGTAGAGACTTTTGCCAAGGACAAAACAATAGTCTTGTTAAACTTTGAACAGTAGCCTCTGTATCTATCCACTGCGGTGGGTGTAAGCAAGCTGCCCATATAAGTTGTCACAAACCTCGCTCATCAACCCAACGAGGTATTTTATAAGGTGAGACAGCCCAATGAAAAGCAGCAAACAAGACTCAAAAAATTCGTTACAAAAATCATACCAAACACACCAGAATTCTTTTGTGCCCACTGCCCCATTACCAGAACCTATTAGTCAAAATATCGAAAATATCATAGCTTTACGTACACGTCACGAACAAGATGTATCTAAGCATCAGCGAATTGTAGAAGCTGTAATCGGTTCTTTCGGTCGTCCGTCATTCCTGTACGGTATCTTACTCACGATTATCTTGTGGACGATACCTAATGTTTTGCCAAGACGTTTTAATTCACCGCGATTCGATCCCCCTCCATTTCCTTGGCTACAATTTTCACTCACCACTAGCTCGTTGTTACTGACAATAGGAGTATTGATTAAGCAAAATCGTCAGGAACAGTTAGCAGAGCAACGTGCACAACTTAATTTACAACTGAGTTTACTATCTGAGCAAAAAATTGCTAAACTCATTGCTTTGCTTGAGGAACTGCGTAGTGATCTTCCTGATGTTGAAAATCGCTACGATCCTGAAGCTCAAACAATGCAGGAAGCTGCTGATCCCGAAGCAGTGGTGAATGCTCTGGAAGAAACGTTAACCGAAGAACTAAAAGATCTAAAAAAGCAAGGAACTCAAAAAGTCCTCCGAAATAAACCTTAAAATATAGCGATTAAATGAACTTTGAGTAATAATCGCTGTCAGGATCGGGTCAAGGGTGTGGTTAAACAATCCCCCTTCCTTAATGTTCTTATTTCCAACAATAGGATCTTTGGTCATGACTAAGGTTAAGATTGGCATTAATGGGTTTGGTCGGATCGGGCGACTTGTAGTGCGTGCTGGTCTTAACAACCCGAATATTGAGTTTGTAGGCATTAACGATTTAGTACCACCAGATAACCTTGCCTATTTACTGAAATACGACTCAACCCACGGAACCTTTAAGGGGAACGTTCAGGCAAAAGATGATGGTATTTTGATAGACGGGAATTTTATTCCTTGTATGTCCATCAAAAATCCGGCTGAACTACCTTGGGGTAAATTGGGTGCAGATTACGTCGTCGAATCTACAGGATTGTTTACTACCTATGACGGAGCTGCAAATCACCTCAAAGCAGGAGCTAAGCGAGTTATTATTTCCGCTCCAACAAAGGATCCAGATAAAGTTCCTACCCTGCTAGTCGGTGTGAACAATGATATATTTGACCCAGCAAAGGATACAGTTGTCTCTAATGCTAGCTGTACAACTAACTGTCTGGCTCCTGTAGCTAAGGTCATTAATGATAACTTTGGCTTGACTGAAGGATTAATGACCACTGTCCATGCTATGACTGCAACTCAGCCAACGGTAGATGGACCGAGTAAAAAGGATTGGCGCGGTGGTCGAGGTGCTGCACAAAATATTATTCCTTCTTCTACTGGTGCAGCAAAAGCTGTAGCACTGGTATTGCCAGAGTTAAAAGGTAAACTCACTGGTATGGCATTCCGGGTTCCTACTCCTGATGTGTCGGTAGTTGATTTGACCTTTAAGACTGCTAAAGCCACTAGCTACAAGGAAATTTGTGCTGTAATGAAGGAGGCGGCTGAAGGAGAGCTATCAGGTATTTTAGGCTACACTGACGATGAAGTTGTTTCAACAGATTTTCAGGGCGATCCCCACTCTTGTATTTTTGATGCTGGTGCTGGGATTGAACTCAACTCAAATTTCTTCAAAGTTGTAGCGTGGTACGACAATGAGTGGGGGTATTCCCATCGGGTTGTTGACCTGATATTATCAATGGCACGGAAAGAAGGACTGTTGTAAAGCTCCGGATAAAAAGGAAAAATTTAATTTTTCCTTTTTAGTTTTTCGTGGGGGTTCAATTTTTCGTTGGGGTTCATAGTATTGACTATGCCGATCGCTTTGTTTGCAAGTTTTTTTGCATCGCTATCTTGGTTGTTTAGCAGCAAAACTATGGTAGTCTGTTTGCTCGGCAAGTAGGCCATTAAAGTTACAAAACCGTAGGCTGTACCAGTATGCCCATAGGAATTTCCGTAAGGTGTTGGCAAGCGTTCTACACCTAGCCCATAGCTATAGCTGACGTTATTTCTTTTAAAGGTCAACATTTCTTTAGTCATCTTGGCAGATAGCAAGGTTTTCTTAGCAAATAAGGCTTGGGCAAATTTGGCTAAATCTTCTGCGTTAGAAACTAAGGCTCCATCTCCTAGACCATTTCCATCATTAACCTCAGCGTAACTGACAACCTTACCATCTTTATTGCGATCGCCATAACCTGTGGCGACGTTTCCTAGACTTGGTTCGCGCAGTTCAGTGAAGGTGTTTTTCAAACCTAACGGTTTTAAGACGAGGTTGCGAGTTGCTTGTGCAAGAGTCCCTTTAGTGATGTTCTCAACAATCAGTTCTAAGAGGATGTAGTTGCTATCTGTATAGATAAATCTCTCTCCTGGATCTGCTTGAGGTTGAGCATCATACATGTATTCCACTGCTTCACCAGCTGTCCAAGGCTGTGAACGGCTTCTTTTTGCTGTAGCTTCCTTGAACTCTTCTGTTGTGTCGTATTCCACAACTCCGCTGGTGTGGTTCAAAAGTTGACGAACTGTTATTTTGTCGCTGTTGACAATATGAGGACTGACTTTGGTTGGTAGATATGTGGCGATCGCCTCATCTAAATTTATTTTCCCTGCTTCCGCTAATTTCAGCACAACTACTGAAACAAAAGTCTTGCTCATGCTGGCAATGGAAAACCCATCCGTAGGTTTTATGCGTGTTTTGTTTTCCACGTTACTGATTCCGGATGTTTTCACCCATTTACCTTTAGGAGTAGAAATATACATTACTGCGCCAGGTATGTTCTGGTCTGAAACAGCTTCATCTAGTAGTCTCTGTAATTTCGTGCTAATATCTTTGGCAGAGTATGATTTTTCCTGTTTAGCAATAGATTTACCCATTGCTTTCTGACTAAGATTACTCCCTACTAAATATCCTGCACAACTTAGTGATATTACGTAGACTATTGCAACTAAAACTTTAACGGGAAGCAAAATTCTCTGATTCATCTTTACTCGCCTACTGGAAACCCAACCCAATTATCAACAAATTTAATTTTTCATTCTGATAATTTTAACCTTGCTCGAGAAAATTTTTTATACTCTTAACAATATAGCCCTTTTTATTTTGTATACAAAGTAGATATTTTTTAGGCAAAGTCGATTTAATTGCATATCCGCCAAAAATAATCTTTCCAAAGATAGATTTTTTGAGACGACGAATCCTGTTATTCAATAATTCGGAATTATTGAACAAATCAACTATCATAGGAAAGATTTAAAAATGTAAAGATAAGTTTAAAATTGTGAGGCACTACCCAAACAAACTTTTAAGAAACACCAGTTATTAGTCAAATTTGATACTTTAAAATCAGGTTATATATAGAGTGCGACTTGTCGCGATCAGAACACCACAATCTCTTTAATTTGTTATTGACAATTAAAATTGCATATGATAATAATTCAGATTAAGATCATTGATTTACTGCAACCACCTCACTAACAAAAATCGGATAGTAGGGAATATTTGCTCGAAAAGCTTAGCACTCTAAACTTTAGTTGTGCTAATTGTTGGCGATAACATTACCAGTAAACGCATTTCATAGGTAATTACATGTGGATAGTACGACTCGCTTTACGTCGCCCGTACACATTCGTGATCTTAGCCTTGCTTATAGTCCTTCTAGGTATAGTGACAATAACTCGGACAGCTGTGGACATTTTTCCAGCGATTAATATCCCAGTTGTTAGTATAGTTTGGACTTACAATGGCATAACGCCTGAGGAAATGGCAGAGCGGATTGTCACAATTAGTGAACGCGCTATTACAACGACTGTTGGTGATATTGAACACATGGAGTCTCAGTCCCTTAGTGGACTCAGTGTGATTAAAGTGTTCTTACAGCCAAATGCCAATATACCCTCGGCAGTAGCCCAGATCACGTCTATTAGTCAAACAATTCTACGCCCTCTACCACCTGGAATCACACCGCCGTTTATCATTCAATACAACGCTTCTAGTGTGCCGATTCTTCAGATGAATGTGGGTAGTCCAACCCTTCCTGAACAATCAATCTTCGACTACGCTACAAACTTTGTCCGTACTCAGTTAGCAACAGTACAAGGCGCAAGTGTACCTTTGCCCTTCGGTGGTAAACCTAGGCAGATTATGGTTGATATTGATCCAGAGGCACTTTATGCCAAAGGAGTTTCTGCCCAAGACGTTACTAACGCTGTTAGTGCACAAAACCTGATTTTGCCAGCAGGTAATGCAAAAATAGGTAGTCGTGACTATGCAGTACAGCTTAATAATAGTCCAGGCGTAGTAGCAGCTCTTAACGATTTGCCAATTAAACAAGTTAACGGGACTGTAGTTTATATTCGGGATGTAGCTCAGGTTAGAGATGGTTTCGCTGTGCAAACGAATGTTGTCCGTCAGGACGGGCGACGTTCTATTTTGGTCAGTATTCTCAAAAGTGGTAGTGCCTCTACAATTGATGTTATCAAGCGTGTTAAGGAAGCGATACCACAGATTAAAGCAACTTTGCCCAAAGATCTGACATTATCATATTTATTCGACCAATCCATCTTTGTTAAAGCTTCTATAGATGGGGTAATCAAAGAGGGGGTTATTGCTGCGTGTTTAACAGCATTGATGATTCTTATCTTCTTGGGAAGTTGGCGCAGCACGATAATTGTGGCGATTTCAATTCCCCTTTCTATCTTAGTCTCAATTATAATCATGAATTTCTTGGGGCAGACCTTCAACATCATGACTTTGGGTGGTCTTTCCCTAGCAGTTGGGATTCTGGTAGATGACGCCACAGTAGAAATTGAAAATATCCATCGAAACTTAGCACAAGGCAAGCCCCTCAAGCGAGCAATTTTAGATGGTGCTCAGCAAATTGCCGTACCAGCGTTTGTAGCAACGCTGTGTATCTGTATTGTTTTTGTACCAGTGGTGTTTTTGAGTGGAGTGGCACAGTACCTATTTGTGCCTTTAGCGATGGCAGTAGTATTTGCCATGCTAGCTTCCTACTTACTGTCAAGAACTGTAGTGCCAACAATGGCAAACTATTTACTACGTTCTGAATTAGACTTGTATACTGAAGGTGAGGAGGATAATGGTAGTGGGAACCTACACAATGGTCATCAGCACCAGACAGATTCACTAAATACTACGTTGCTTGATGAGCATAATAGTAACCAGTACCACACAGACTCACCAAATGGGAAATCTAACGGATCAACAGGGAAACACAAGCCAGTCAAGAAAAACTGGATCTGGCGGTTACATGAAAAGTTTAATCACCAATTTGAAAAATTTCGGAACTGGTATTACGGCATCCTCACATGGTCATTAAATCGCCGTAAGATCGTCTTCGTGTTGTTTGGCGCTTTTTGGGTGAGTGCTTTAGTGCTGTTACCATTCGTTGGACAAGACTTTTTCCCGCAAGTTGATGCTGGTCAGATGACTTTGCATGTAAGGGCTTTACCTGGAACTCGTATAGAAGAGACAGAACTTGTTGTTAGTAAAGTAGAAGACGTTATTCGCCAGACGATTCCAGCACATGATTTAGGTATGATTCTGGATAACATTGGTGTACCCAGCAGCGGTATTAACCTCACCTATGGGTACAACGGTGCCACAATTAGTAGTGCTGATGCTGATATTCTTGTCTCTATGAAAGAGTCAGGGAAGACTTTTTCATACATTAAGCAACTACGGCAAAAATTAAAAGCCAAGTTTCCACAGTACACGTTCTTTTTTCAGCCAGCCGATATTGTTACTCAAATTCTAAATTTTGGCTTACCTGCTGCTGTTGACATCCAAATATCTGGGCCAGTTCCAAACACCGAAGCAAACTATAAAATTGCTAAACAAATTGAAGCTCGTGTTGCTCGTGTTCCTGGTGCAGTAGATGTCCATGTACAGCAAGTTATGGATGCTCCAAGGTTACGCCTTGACGTGGATCGCACTCAAGCACAACAAGCTGGTTTAACTCAGCGGGACGTAGCCAATAGCGTGTTGACTAGTTTAAGTTCAAGCGGTCAAGCAGCAATTAACCAATGGCTTGATCCCAAAAAGGGTGTAAGTTATACCCTTGCTGTACAAGTCCCTCAGTACAAAATGAATTCCATTGACTCGCTGCAAAATACACCAATAGCGAATAACCAAACTGGATCACCCCAACTTCTACGCAATATAGCAACTGTAAAACGTGACAAGATGATGCAAGTTGTTAATCACTACAACGTGCAACCTGTTTTTGACATTTTTGCCAATGCTCAAGGTCGTGATCTTGGTGGCGTTTCCCGTGATGTTAATAAGATTGTGGCTGAATTTAAGCGCAAGTTACCTAGAGGTAGCAAAATTCAGGTGCGCGGTCAAGTTCAAACGATGAATTCTTCGTTTGTGGGTTTGGGATTAGGTTTGATTTTTGCGATTGTGTTGGTTTACTGCTTAATGGTGGTGAACTTCCAAACTTGGCTAGATCCTCTGATTATTATGATGGCGTTGCCTAGTGCTTTGGCTGGTATTATTTGGATGCTGTTTGTGACAGGTACTACCTTTAGCGTTCCCTCGTTGATGGGCGCGATTATGAGTATTGGTGTGGCAACATCAAATAGTATTTTATTAATCACTTTTGCCAATGATCAGCGTTTTGAAGGAGAGGACGCTTATCGTGCGGCTCAAGCGGCAGGTTACACTCGGTTACGTCCGGTATTAATGACTGCCTTTGCCATGCTCATCGGTATGATACCAATGTCCCTCGGTCTTGGGGAAGGCGGCGAACAAAATGCACCTTTAGGTCGTGCTGTAATTGGCGGGTTGTCGGCTGCGACATTTGCCACTCTCATTTTTGTGCCAGTTGTTTATAGCATTTTACGGCGTCAACAGCCTCGTCCTATGGATGAGGAGGACGATGCTCTCTCTGATCCACATCAAGCACTTGCTTTCTCATCACAACAGCAGAAGTAATATTTATGGATTCTCAAGATCGTAAATCCCCATCTCCAGCGGTTGATACAGAGTCGCGAGATCAACCCTCATCAGCACAACCAGCACCTTTGAAGCAGAAAGAGGAACACCATCATGGTCGTCCTCCTATTGTGGCGATCGCGCTGGGTCTTGGCGCTGTGGTGAGCCTGTTGGCTGTAGGCATTTTACCCCGGATTAACCAACAAGAAGAATTAAAAGCCGCCGTAAAGGAACAAAGCGTTGTACCTAAGGTCAACGTGATCACTCCTCACCGTGCTACTGCTAGTAATTTGGTTCTTCCTGGTACTATAGTATCTCTCAACCAAACTACGGTTTATGCTCGTAGTACTGGGTATCTGCGTCGATGGTTAGTGGATATTGGTCAGCCAGTACGTGCTGGTCAGTTGTTAGCTGAGATTGAGTCTCCTGATGCTGATCAACAAGTTACACAAGCACGTGCTCAACTAGCACAAGCACAAGCTAGCTTGGTTCAAAGTCGTGCCACTTTAGCCAAAGGTTATTCGGATTTAAACCAATCTCGTGCTAACTTACTCATAGCCCTGAAAACCTGGGAGCGTTGGAAGACACTGGTACAGCAGGGTGTTGTCTCACAGCAAGATGCAGACACAAGATATGCAACATATCAAGCTAACTTAGCAACCGTTCAATCTGCTGAAAATACTGTTAAAGTTGCTCAAGCTAACATCAAGGCTACTGAGGCGATCGTCAATTCCAATCAAGCAAATCTACAACGCTACGTTGTGTTGCAGTCCTTTCAAAAAGTGACTGCTCCTCTTACTGGCATTATAACTGCACGTAACGTGAGTACAGGGGTTTTAATTACGCCACCAAGCAACGCAAGTAGCAGTGGTGGTAGTAGTAGCCTTTACACAATTGCTAGTTATGACAACGTTTACGCAAACGTTAATGTGCCGCAGACTTTAGCACAGTCACTCAAGAATGATCAACCTGCTGAGATTACAGTCCGTGAATTCCCTCAAAGAGTATTCAGCGGTAATGTAGCACGCACAACCAACGCTCTCGATCCAAATACTCGCACCTTGCTCACCCAAATATCAGTCAAGAATTTAGACGGAGCGTTGCGACCAGGTATGTATGCAACAGTCAACTTTAAGAAACTTGCCTCTGCTAATCCTCCTTTTATTGTTCCTGATAGTGCCTTGGTAATCAACGCATCAGGTACACAAGTAGCAACAGTAACTAAAGATAATACAGTGCATTATCAAAAAGTTGAGCTAGGGAGGGATTTTGGCACAGAGATAGAAGTTACCTCTGGTTTAAGAGGAAATGAATTGTTGGTTGCCACTCCTACAGTAGATCAAACAGAAGGCACAAAAATACAACCTGTTGTGCAAAAGAGAAAAGCAAAATAATTGTCAAGTTTGTTAAGTATGGGCAAAACACCCTGAAGATAACTTGGGAGGGTTGCCCTTACAAATTTACATTTTTCGCTTCCATTTAATAAGTATCTTCATACTCTGCATCAGCTCGTCTGACCACACCACGTGGGGGAAGAAACTCAGCACGACGCACAGGAGCTAGTGGCGGAGTGGGACCGTTATAAGGGTGAATAACCTGTACCGTACGGGTTGGGCGTTGCTGTTTTGGTCCAAATAAAGCCAAGACACCAGCAACAACAACACCACCGCCAATCGTTAAAGTCATACCGCCTACCGCCCAAGCTATAGGTGAAGACCACCAAGGACTTTGCTCTGGCTGTAAAGTTGGTTTGACTGGTATGGGTTGGTTATTTTGAGCGTTTTGCGCGTTTATAGCATTTACTTGGGCTTGATACTGAAACTGGATTTGCTGAATTTGGGTTTTGAGCTGATCATTTTCTTTTTTGAAGGCTTCATTCTCCATTTTCAGCCGTTCCATTGCCACCCTTTCTTCAGTGGTTGGGCCACTTGGTGCTGGGGGATTAGGATACACTGGTTGCCCATAAGGATATTGCGGTGGTGGAACCACCGGCTGTGGCGCTACTACAGAAGAAACTTGCGAGGGCAAAATGTTAGGTTGTAGGGAATTACCCGTCCCCTTAAGCAATAAAAGAGCTGCTAGTCCTGCTACGGCGACTCCACCGATAAATGCCATACTTTCACTCATCGCCTTCGCCCCTAAAATGTAGCAAAATTATCATTCTTACGGATTGGTACACACTCACTCTCCTAGTCACACTCATAATTTATACCCTATTTCACTTTAAAAGATACTCAAAATTTATAATCAGATAAATTTTTTAGTGTAATGGGGCATGGGGCATGGGGCATAGGGCATGGGTACAAAAAAAAGGTAAATCCTACGCAGTATTGACTCGTTCCCACTTAGGATTAACCGATATTATTCTCTCCTGTGCGCCTCTGCTCCCCTGCCCCTCTGCTCCTCCGCCAATGCCCCATGCCCATTGCCCCATGCCCATTGCCCTACTCTTTCTCAATTTCAGCTTGAATTTGCGCTAGTTCTTCAGGAGAAAGTTCTTCCAAACGCTTGTTAAGGAAGGCTTCTTCATATTGTTTGCGCTGTTGGTGGTAGGTCATGTTTTTGCTTGTCGCGCGGAAAACGTAGGTGAGTAACCAACCAACTAACCCACCTACTAACAAGGCTTGGCTCCAAATACCAGCATTTTGGCTATCCAAGCCTAGTTGTTGCAACAAGATATAAGCCAAGCCGCCTGTAATAAAAACGCCAAAGCCAATTCCAAGAGCGTCAATGCGTCGCATGATGATGACCTACCAAATAAATCTGTTAAACCTCAATCTGTCGTTTCTGGGGTCTCCAATTCACAAACGGAGACAAAAGCAATAAACCTGGGAAGAAGAAGAACACTAAAAAGTACATAAAGCTACGCTCTAAGGAGGTAGCTGTGTACCACCGCAGGTTGAGATATAACAGAATGGCAACTGGTACGGCTAAAAGATAAGCTCCAGCTAAACTGAGATACAGTAGCGCTACAACCATAATTGTTGGCTCTAAGTAAAAACGAATGTGAATCCTCTTTCCATAATAATAGGCGGAGCGCCTAAGCTAGCGTAAGCAAAGAGGCAGTTTTGATATGGCTACTCAATGATACAACCTCAGCCATAGTTAAAGAGGAGCCAGGAGACAGAATTCAGGAGTCAGCATACACTACCTATACAGGAATGATGTATTCTAACTCCTGCCTCCTGACTTGTGAATTCTATTCGATAAAAACATTTTGCATTTTTAATAGACAAATAACAAAATCTGTGTTTTTATAGATAAAGTTGATCAAAAAAGTTGATCAATAGCAGTTTTATCAAAATTACTGGGTTTAAAACCCCGTCCTAAAAGGACTGCTTTATGGTAGAATGCTACTATGTCAGTACAAGACATTTAAATAAAACCTACTCCCGGACTGGGAGAAAGTCACGCCTAAAACACTCTTGAGGAGACATCAGCACGCCCTAGGGGCAAACGTGCCGAGCCTGGGAACCTGTGAAAGCAGGATATTAAGACTGAAAGGTCTTAAGAATCTCCGTCTCTTTAGAGAGGAGAGTGTCAAATAGCTGTAGACTCAGACGTTGTGTCTCATTCGGTAGAAGCGGGAAGTAAACACCCCAAATCTCAGAGACGAACTACGGGTAAGTTGTATGTGGCAGCTTTGCTGTTTTAATACATATAATAGTAACTACCCAAAAATATCAGGGGGTGTGGCGGAATGGTAGACGCTACGGACTTAAGGAATTGAGCCTTGATAAAGAAATTTATCAAGTGACTGCTCTCAAATTCAGGGAAACCTAAATCTGTTAACAGATATGGCAATCCTGAGCCAAGCCTAAGAATTTTAGATTTGTGATTTCTCATCAAGAATCTAAAATCTCAGGAAGGTGCAGAGACTCGACGGGAGCTACCCTAACGTAAAGCCGAGGGTAAAGGGAGAGTCCAATTCTCAAAGCCTAATTAGGCAGTCGCGAAAGCTGCAGGAGAATGAAAATCCGTTGATCTTAAACGGTCGTGTGGGTTCAAGTCCCTCCACCCCCATTTAAATTTATGACATCCTAATGTAGGTTGGGTTGAGGAACGAAACCCAACATTTGTAATATTTTGTTGGGTTTCACTTCGTACCCCTACGGGGAAGCAAGCTATAACCCAACCTACCAGTCTACTCATCTACCTTAAAATTTCTTAAGATCCCTTGAAATATTAACACCAACTCACTTACACGATTTAAGTGCTGAAACAAAGGCGTTTTCATGTACCCTGTTTACAGGGTACTCAGTGTAGTATACTCTCAAGAATTAACCGGATAAGTGTTGTAGTGAAATGCATGTAGCTAAAAACAGTGAAAACCACGGCAAAAAAAATCCTGATTCTATCAGCTAATCCCTAGGACACAAGTCAGCTACGACTGGATGAAGAAGTACGGGCAATTCAGGGAGCGTTGGAACGAGCCAAAAATCGAGAGCAGTTTGAAATGATTACCAGGTGGGCGGTGCGTACAGATGATTTAAGGCGTGCGCTATCGGATCTCTCGCCACAAATTGTTCACTTTTGCGTTCATGGCGTGGTAAACCAAGGTTTAGCGCTACAGAATGATACAGGTGCTACGCATCTGGTGAGTACTGAGTCACTAGCACAGCTATTTAAGTTATTTAAGGATAAGGTAGAGTGCGTGTTGTTGAATGCTTGCTATAGCGAGGAGCAAGCAGAAGCAATTTACCAACACATTGACTACGTTATTGGGATGAACCAGGCGATAGGCGATCGAGCAGCAATTAAATTTGCTGTGGGATTTTATGATGCATTGGGGGCGAATAGATCCTATCAAGAGGCTTATGAGTTTGGCTGTAAGTAAGTCGGCGTTAATATTTCACGCTATGTTAAGAAATTTTAACGTGGGGTGTGTTGTAATGCACTGCCACAAATTTAAGGTGCGTTACGTCATATCTTGCACTTGGGCTGTCACCCAGCCAGCGATTTAAATCGCTGGCTGATAGCTAAAGTCCTCTCAAGAGGACTGATGAAGGATTTCAGTCCATTTCAATGGACTTAAGCTATTAGCCCGGAACTTCAGTTGTGGGCGGGGTATCGGGCTGATTCAGAATGGTGCAAGATGTCAGCTACCCTGAATTTACATTTCTTCATATTCATTGAATTTGGCGATCGCGTAACCCCATTGGTATGAGCAAGACACACCACAGTTTCGAGTAGTTCTGTGTCTGGTAGGTGAGTGCGATCGCTCCTAAACTCTCTAATACTCCACACACCCAGTAGTTTTTCTTACGCAAACAAAAATACCTATGTCATAATCAGACATGTATCAACTTGTCGATTAGGTATAAGAAGATTGTCTTTTAATCCTGAGTTTTGCCGCAATGAAAGCGAAGTTGAAAGCAAACTTATAGTCCAATATTTGCTGCCAGAGTTAGGTTATACACCAGAGACTTGGCACCAAGAAGTTGTAGTTGGCAGTATCAGGTTAGATTTTTTAGCGTTTGCAGCACAAGCTATTCCGTTTGTTTTAGATGCGAACTCGCCTCTGAGTGTTGTGATGGAGGCAAAGCATCCAAAGCATAACTTAGATCATTATGTCTCTAGGCTCAGGCATTATTTAACAAGTTTGAATGTCGAATATGGACTGATAACTAATGGTAGAGAAATCAGAATATATCACAAATTAAAAGATGATATTCAAATGATATTCCAATGTTCTGGTAAAGAAATTCATAGTAATATATTTGAGATCAAAAATTTAATTGGCAGAGATAGCTTGAAAGCAAGGTACCACAATAATGGCTTAAAAGCAAAAATTTCTGAGAGTGATAAAAATGATGAAGTCAGGAGGAAACATTCAATGAAAATTATTGCAGTATATCACAACAAAGGTGGTGTAGGCAAAACAACAACAGTCGTCAACCTTGCATCAGCTCTTAGCAAAAGAAACAAAAGAGTTTTAGTCATTGACTTAGATAGTCAAGCTAACACCACATTTGCTACAGGGTTAGTCAAATTTGATGACGAAGAATTTGATAATATTCAAGACTGTAACATTCTTCACGTACTGCAATCAGTTGATTTCTATCCTATCTCAGAAGTTGCAAGAACCTCTAATTTTAGTAATCCAGAAATTTACGTAGTTCCTGCACACATCGATTTGATGAACAATGAAACCGATTTAAATAGTCTTGATTTCAGCCGAATGATACTGATTGATAAACTAGAAGAGGTACAAGATGACTATGATGTTGTACTCATTGACACGCCACCTTCTTTAAACCTGTATGCAAGAATCGCTTTGATAGCTGCCGATTATTTGATAATTCCATCAGATTTAAAACCCTTTGCCAACCAGGGATTAAGAAATGTTAAAGAATTCATCAAAAACGTTGATAGTTTTAGAAGACAGATAAGAAAGCCACCTATTCAAATACTAGGTGTTCTTCCTTGCAAAATATCCACCAATTCTAAGTTCGTGCAAACCACTTTGAAAAATCGGTTACAAAAAATTTCTGAACGATACGGTATTGACGTTATGGATACTGTGATTTATGAAAGAGATGATTTGGCAAAGTGTGCTGAAAAAACTTTGATGGTTGGAGAAATAGAAGTTGCGGATCCGGTTTCTGTGATTGATTTTAAACCTCATTCACTTTCAGCACAAGAATTTGAGTTGTTAGCAAAAGAAGTATTACAAAAAATAGGCATGAGTTAATGAAATTATCTACTTCACTGGTGAGTGTCAAAAAAATTACTTGCGCAGCACCTCTCTCTATGTTTCAAGATGAAGAGGTAGAACAAGCTGCAAAATTAATTTTAGAATCTGAAGGAGTTATTAACCCCATAGTTGTTCGCAGAAAAGATTTGCAATCATACGAGGTAGTTGATGGAGCGTTTGAATATTACGCTGCTCTTAGAGCAAGAGAGATAGATCCTCGTAAAGGTGAGACGATTGGAGTATTTATTATTGAGCCTGAGAATGAAGAGCGTTTAATAAAACAAGTTGAGCTATTCAGAAAACAAAAATCCGATACATCAGGCAAGACTGTCTGGAATTCTGATGACATTGAAATGTTTCTCAAAAATTTGGAATCACGCTTTGACAAAATAACTCATCAGTTGTTAGAAGAAGCAACCTCTAAAGTAAGATTAGAAAATGAACTTGAAAATCTTAAGAAAAAGAAACCCAAGAATACTAAACCCTTAGAAATTTTTAATAAACTTCCCAAAGATCAACTTGCTTCCAAGTTACAAAATACTGGGTTTAGTTCTAAAAAAGCGTCCGATATAGCAGAAATGGTAGAAATAGAGCGTCTTAAAGAGCAGTTTAAATCTTTGAACGATGTGGTTGAACGGGTTAAAATTCCAAGTGGAAGGAAACTGGTTAAAGGAATCAGCCCTGAGAAAATGCTACATATAGTCGATCAGTGGTCAGACAGTAATTAAGTACTGCCTCTAGTAGCGCCTAAAGAAATTAACCCTGATATCTGTTATAAAAGTTATGGAAGAGGTCTGATGCGATCGCATTTGCTGTTCTAAATGTCGCTCTCGAAAAATTATTGGTGCTTCCGTTTTAGCTCCAACCAGGGAGAATCAACATCTAAAACCCAATGCTCATCTAGAAATTCCAAATTTTCATTAAAAATTAGAACTATCTCACCAATTGTCTGATGTTTATGGCTTAGCTTATCCGAAGCATCAACAGGAATATTCAGGATAAACTTGAGTTGTAAAAAGCGTTCTTTCCCTGTAAAACCAATAGAACTACTAGTTAATTCTAATTCTAAATTAAGAGGTAAAATAATTTCCTCATAATATGTATCTTCCTCATCCCAGTAACCACCAACTGTATAGTTACATGCATCTAGATGTTCTCTAGCGAGTGCATTACTATCTATAGTTTCTAAAAGTTTTGTTAAATCTTGCCAGACTTGGTGATTCTTTAATTCAAGCTGAGTCATGGTTGTTTTTTAGTTAATGTTCTGTAACCCGCAAGATTTGCGATCGGCGCTTCACAAGAGCGGAGAGGCTGCACTGGCTGCTGTAATACCAATAGTTCTTGTTTTAGTTGGCTCTAAAGCTTCGAGTGCTAAAATTTCCGCTTGATCTGCAAGCCGATAAAGTTCTACAGCACGAGCATTATTCTGCTCTCTCTTCACTGATTCTGCCAATTTTGCATAATGCTCACTTTCACAATGATGTGATACCCAACTCATAATTAAAATTCTACGGTTTGCATCATTATTAATTTAGCGCGGAATCCAACTACACAGGCTAAAGCAGTTTCAACACCCCCAATATCTATGTAAGCTTGATGAGTCAGAGGCTATTTATAAAGTAAATCTTAAGCACCGTTAGCACCAAAAACCTTTAATTTGCGTAGGTTGGGTTGAGGAACGAAACCCAACATTTTTAGAATTTTGTTGGGTTTCACTCCGTTCAACCCAACCTACAGAGTCTTAATGTTTACTTTATAAATTATCTCTCAGCCATCCTCTGTGTTGTTTTTGCCACAATTGAGTTAAAGTAAATTCCTGCAAAGGTAAGTAACTGGAAGATTCTAACACCACATCAATGAGACGTTGTGTTAATCCTGGTTCTAATTGCACTTTAAGGCTATTAGCTGGTTGTTCTATGGCTGTTTGTAATTCTTGGGCAGGCGAGCCAGGAGCAGGGAAAATTAGTCGACAACAGCCTACATTAAATTGTAAAAAATTCATATAGCAATCATAGTTTTTTTATAAAAATAAGTTTGCTTAATAAATAGAGTGTCTGCGTATTGCGAACTAACCGTAATGCTAATATAAAGCCATATAACTATTTCTTTGAGAAAAAATCACCGAAATTTTAAAATAATCAATTGTTACTGACAGTAATCGAGGTTAAGCTGAGAAGAACATAAACAGTGAAACCTCTGAGTTAGAAAATTATTATGACAACTAAAAGTTTATCAATTAATCAAGAGCAAGAAAATATCCGGAACTTAGGCAAACAATATCTAAGCTTCGAAATGGCACAAGAGAAAATTTATCGTTTTTTTCTGGAAATTGTTAGAAACTGGAAGCCAGAGGATGTCTTAAATGAGTTTAAGTGTTTATTTATAGACACTATTGATGTATTCAATTCTAATTTTTCATCAGGGATATATGAAATCTTTATTGAAAGTACTGAAGATGAATTTCATAACACATTTAAGCGTTGCTGCTATATTTTAATTAATAATTGGGAAACTAGTAGAAAATATCAGTACATACAAAAATTAATCAGTTTACTAGAAAATCTTCACGAGAATATAAAGTTAACAAGTTCACGCCCAAAAAGTAGATACAAGGTTTGGCTAGAAAACTTTTTAGCAAGTAATGACTACGAAGAGTTAAAACTATTTGCTTATAAACACGAAGAGTCGGTACAACAACATTGGACTAAGCGTTACAGATCTTATTTATTGACGGCTCAATCTTTAAACAAAAAAAATCCAAAAGAGCAACAAGAGGTTGCTCATAAAATATCCAGACAGCTAAAAGACAAATTTAAGTTTGAACTGGCAATGTATAGCGCTCATTCTGAAACTGCGCTCGCTAAGACAAATCGTTACAAAAATCCCAGTACTTTAGGGGATGAGGTAGTACGTTTAATTAAGAGAATTATAGTTAAAAATGGTGTTTTTAACTATAAAAATATAGCTAATATATTTGTTAAACAAACAGAAAATCAAACCTTTAAGCAATTCAAAGAAAGTATTCAGAAGTATTTAATTTTTTCTGTTGATCAACAAGAAGTTGTAGAAACATTAAAACAGGACTTATCAGATAAAATATTGTCTTTTCTAGTTGATTACGACAAACAAACGGTAAGTAAGGATTTGCTATTGAGAACCAGCAACCGTATTATTGATTTGTTGACAACAGAAAATGGTCGAGAGCCTTCTGCATTATTCACTTTATTAGTTCTACAAGGCAATTCTTTAACATTGGTTATTGTCTTGCTGAAAATAATTTTAATCTGCAAAAATTCTCGTAGCCATTTAGAACTTCGTATTGCTAACCTGATTGGTTACTATGATAAATATCCAGCAGAAGAATGCCGTTGGTTTATTAATTTCATAGAAATTTTAAATATTATGTTGGCTATTTATGCAGATAATATTGAATATAATTTGATTAACATGGAAGAAAATCAACAATATCGGAATCCACAGCTTGATTTACATGCTTATCGTGTATTCTCTCAATCGAAATAATTGATAGATCCTGTATTTTTTACCGATTCATTAGATGTTCATCAAGCCAAGCTAGGCTAGCACCAAGAGTTTCAGCTAAAATGCTGACTAATCGATACAAAACGGTAGCACTAATGACTACCGCCGCCGGAAAATGGTGTTGCAGTGCAGCAATCTCAGTAGCTTCAAACACTCCAAAACCACCAGGCGCAGCTGGAACAACTAATCCTAGCAACCAAGCAAAACTAAAACTTCCTAGTAATAAAGGAATTTCGCTTAAGTTTAATGGACTAAGGGCAAACAGAGTTAATATAAACCCAGCACTACGCAATCCTACAAAGCCTAATTCTCCTAATAAAGGTTTTAGTGGATAGCGTTCTAGACCAACAATTACACTGTTGCTTGAGGTAGTAGAAGATAACTGCTTTGTCTTTAACCTGTAAAGTAGACGAATGACTGGGTTCAAAAATCGAGGATGAACAATAGCAAGAACCCCTAACAAACCGAATAATTCTGCAATTTTTCCAGTGAGATTTATATTTTGTGCTGTGAATTGGCTGCTTAGTAGAACAATAACTAATGCTGCTGCTGCCATAAGTAGTGGTTCTAGCAGCACAATTAGGGTTGCTAGCCCAGCAGAAACATTGGCATGTTTTGCAGCGATAATTCTACCGTAGTAATGCCACACATTACCTGGCACATACTTAGCTATGTTTGTTTTTAAATATACTTGTATGAATTCGGAAGAGTTTATTGGTTGATTTAACTCTCGAAAAATCCAAGTCCATACCCAGCCCGCCCATATGTGTGCGAGTAAGGTTACACCAATGGCGATCGCAATAATTGCCCATCCTACTGGTTCAATACGGATAGCTGTTACCTCAACCCAATGATCCTTAAGGGCTTTTCCCAGAAAAAACAATGTCCCGCCCAAAATGAACCAACGTAAAATTTGCTTCATAAATCAGATATTTTAATTTATCTTGAAATTTGAATTTGTCTTGCTTAACTTAATTGTCTGTAGCTTCAATTTTGACATTAAGGAGTCTTCTATAAATCTAGGAAGACGTACATATATAAAATCATGGTTAAATAGTTATACTCTCTTAAAAAGACAGCAAATAAATGAGAGCTTAATAATAGATACTTATATCTCCCGAAAGTTAGAGAGAAAAAATCGATTAATATTAATCATCATGCGACCTACGTTAGAGGTTAGCTTTGCTTTTCCTTTATAGCATCAATAAAGATAAAACCTAATTAAAAAGGTTTTGCTTCTCATAAGCTAAAAGGAGGGCGTGATTTGTGAACAGGCTAATAGCTTTTATTAAAAAACTGCGACTACGCCAAGTCTTAGCTATATTTTTCGTAAGTATATTGTTAATAGCAAACACTGCTTGCAGTGGTGCTAATGCTCAAGGTGCGAACCCAAATAATCCAGCGGTGCAAGCTGGTGGAGCTAACAACCCATACAAAGGTGGCGGGGATAAATATCTCAACCAGAGAATGTCTGTCGATGCTGAGGTTAATAACCATAAGGGTGATCAATCTACCCTATTGCTAAACTCACAACCATTAGTTGCTTACAGCAATAGAGAATCTGAGATACTTTACCCTGGAGCAGAGACCCCAGAGGGCAGAATCTACAAAGAGGATAATTTACCAATTGTAACACAGAAAAGTTTCGAACAGCCTGAGCCTGGTGGTTTAATTCAGAATTCACCTGATGTAGGAACTCGATTCAGAGAACGAATCAATGCTGTTCAAGGTGCATTTGGCGAAGCTTCAGAATTTCTCAAAGATAAATCTGCTGAAGCAAGCGCAAGACCAGAGTTGAAACGTAATCCAGCATTAGAAAAATAGAATTGATTTTTTGTGGGTTTCACAGTTGCATTTGAACCCAAACCAACAATCTAAAACTGTTGACCAGATACTTGCTCAACATTTAGATTAACCCAAAAAGTAAACAAGGAGTAGCACAATGAGCAAAATTATTTCTACAATAAAAAACTTTCGTCCATTTAAGACAATAACAGTCTTTCTGGTAGCCATCGTCATGTTTGTTACTCAAGCTTGTAGCTCTGTACAAGCAAAAGCACCAGAAGCAACATCATCAAAAGCAGAAGTTCCTCATCAAATCGTTGGAAATCAATCAGCACCACCTAATTCTGAAGTGTACGTCCCCAAAGGAACAAATATCAAATCCCGTTACGAAGGCGGGATGAACAATTTCAGCGACGTAGATCCGAGAACTAAAACCAACATAAAAGCTCAAAGCGAGTATCTCAAAGAAAACGCTCAAACAAACATTGATGAGAAGTCAATAGACAGCGCACAGCAATATGGTCGGAACTATCGGGAAGGTACACCCCTTGGAGAAAGAACTAAGCGCCTTGGTGAGGATGTAAAACAATCAGCCCAAGAATTGGGAGAAGGTTTAGTCAAGGGAACTCAGAGAGGAATCGACAATATTAAGGAAAATACTAAGGACGCCGTTAGCGGCTTGTCTGACAACGTTCAATAATCTGCTGAGGATACTATAAAGCCTTAATACGAATGCAGAAAACTCTTGAGATGTGTCTCGAATACTTGAGACACATTTTTTTTAAGCTTATATGAGAGCCAATACTGCTCGGTTAACGAGAATTCGAGAATTGTAGGTTGGGTAGAGCGATAGCGAAACCCAACAAAACCCTATAAATGTTGGGTTTCGTTCCTCAAACCAACCTACATTAAATTTAAGTTTTTAGCTTAACCGAGCAGTATTGATATGAGAGCAATTGATATTTCTCCTTTAAAGAAGTTAGCTTTCAATATCAATAGGAATCTCAATTTGAAATTCAGTTCCCTCGCCTAATACAGATAAACAATACAGTTTCCCCTGATGTTTCTCCACAACAATATGATAGGCTATTGATAAACCTAACCCAGTTCCTTGACCAACAGGTTTCGTAGTGAAGAAGGGATCAAAGATGTGTTGCTGAACGTCAGAAGCGATACCTGAACCATTATCTTTGATACTAATTAAAATCTTCTGGTTATCTACAACCGAAGTCGAAATCTCAATAGTTGGTATCTGACTTGTAGACTGCCAATGGTGCATATTCTCCTTTAATGCATAAATTGCATTGTTGAGAATATTCATAAAAACCTGATTCAATTGATTGACATAACAACTAACCTTGGGTAGTTGACCATAATTCTTTATTATTTGAATATCTAATTTATGAGGTATTGTCAACTGATGATTCAAAATCATTAAGGTATTATCTATCCCTTCATGAATATCTACTGGCTTTAATTTTGCTTCATCTAGTCGAGAGAAGTTTCGTAAACCTAGAACGATATTTGTAATTCGCTGGCTACCTGCTCTCATAGATTCCATTAACTTAGGTAGATCATTACATAAATACTGTAGATCAATAGCTTTTATTTTTGCTGCTATTGCTGAATTAAATTGTGGATATTGCTCTTGATAAACCCTAATTAAATCTAGCAAATCATTGACATACTGATTCGCATACCCGAGATTACCATCAATGAAACCAATGGGATTGTTAATTTCATGAGAAATCCCTGCTACCATTTGCCCTAAACTCGACATTTTTTCACTATGAACCAGTTGAGCTTGGGTTTTTTGTAAATCCAGCAGAGCCTTTCTTAATTCAGCCGTTCGTTCTTCAACTTTTCGTTCCAACTCACTATTAGCTTTTTGTAAAGCTTCTGCTGCTCTAGTGGTTTCTGTAGCAATACTGGCAATATGAGTCGCTGTTTTGAGAATTTCTAGATGATGCTGAGTAGGGTAACAGGGTGAGGCATGATATATAGCAAATGTCCCTAAAACTTCACCTTTTTGTGAAGAAAAAGGTGAAGACCAACAAGCTCTAATATTATAAGCCAAAGCCAAATCTCGAAAATTAGCCCATAAAGGATCAGTAACAATATCAGAAACATATACCGGCTCTTTTCTATAAGCAGCAGTACCACAAGATCCACAAGATTCACTAATCACCAAACCATCAATAGCCTGAGTATATTTTTGCGGTAAACTAGGTGCTGCTCCTCCTAGCAATCGTTTCTTTTCTTCATCTAGAACTAAAATATAGCAACATGCCCCAGGTAATTGTTGTTCTAGCAAAATACAAAGGTTATTAAAAATGTCAGATAAGTTAACCCCAAATGCAACTTGTTCTAAAATCTGGTTTTGGGTGTACATTAATGCTTCTGAGCGTTTTCGTTCAATCGCTGTTGCTAAGACATGGGTTAAAGATTTTAAAAAATCAACGTCGTCTGGAGAAAAAGTTCTTGGCTCAGTAGCATATACTTCAAGGAAACCTAATGGTTTATTTGCCCCAGGAATTATGACACTCAACCCAGTAACACTATCTGGAGGAGAAACAACATATAAATCATCTATCTGACAATAGGGTGTTTTAACATTAACAGATGTCCGACTATTCTCAAACAAATTTTTTAGTGTTTCATGACTTGTAATATTAATGTCAGTAAAACCTCTTTCTGAAGGGTTCTCCCCGAAGCTAGCTACTTTACGCAAAGAATTACTATCGGAAAGCAATTGCCAGATTCTCGTATATTTGATGTTGAAAATTTCAGCTACTAACGCAGCTGTATCTTCGAACAAATAAGACAATTCAATGCCAGAAAGTGCTTTTTCTCCTAGTGCATTCACTGCCGCTTGATAGCTGACATTCATCGAGGAGTTATCTTGGCTATGCCAGTTAAGGGTTGGTTGAGTAACTTTATTTGATGCTCGTAAATTTAAGTTCATATAAAAATAGTTATTACAATATTTGGTGTATCTATATTAGGATTTAAGCACTGTAAAAATTAGACATCATGTAGATTCACGTATAATGGTTATTTCGGACTTGTAAGTGTGCAATGTCTTGCACACTTACAGATGGGCGTTAGACCCTTAATTGTAGAAAAATCAAACGTTTGACGTTATTAATTTCTACTTCATATACTGACGGTTTTTGTCAATGCGTAAGTCTTATATATAAGAATTCCCAAAACAAGGTCTCAAATTAATCTCGCACAAGAAAAATTAACAAAATTGAATATTTATCAATATAAAATTAAGCAACAATTTTGGTTAAGTCAAAAATACTGATATATTTCAGCTTCACAAGGCTAGTAATGATACTGAATAAAAACCAAGGTTTATTTAATGAGTCAGGGATTGATGATGTTATCCCAGTTTTTACCCTTAAGTCCTATCATAAAGGATTTTGAAAACGTTGTGGCTTTAGTCTGGTGATGAAAAAAGTATCAGCACCCTGAATTACAGAGTGCTGTGTTGTTCCAATTCGTTCAATTTTACCTGGTAAAGAATTCACAAAAGCTAAGGAAGCAAGTTCCTTTAATTTCCAACTAATCCAAATATCCGGTTAATAATTAATTCTCTCAAGAGTTCCAGAAATATTCTGACCTGACTCTGTTCCGATGTAGCGAACTTTTCTACCATTGTCAACAATCACACCAAAGTTTGTGGAATTACCGCTACTGGTAGTAAAGGTGATAGTAACAGTGCAGTCACTATTCACCTGGTAAGTACCAGTGTTGGAGAGATTTTGAGAAATCTGTCCACCACTACTCGTACTACCCCTAACTCCTGTTATGTTGCCATTTCCATCAAATTTATCTAGAAAGACTAAATTAAAAGGAGTGGATCCAGAAGTAAAACCTGAAGAGCTAGCTGCGTAGTAGCCGCGTAGCAAGCTATTTGTACAATTTAATGCTTGTCTTGATTCTTCTGCTTTTACTGAAGTCGCTAGACTTAAAAAGCCTAAAGCAAATATGCTGGAAACGATAGTTGTCAATGCTCTGTTTTTCAAAAACATGTTTTCTCGCTCCTCTTCTATGTTTTAGATACTTTTCCTTGAGGTTTATGAAAGTAAATATCTCCAAAAAGAATTACTTCCAAATATAGAGCTTATACTGATCAACTGTTCTTAAAAACAGTCCATGTGTATATTGACAAGCGTCAGAAATACTGATAATTGGTATGGTTAAGTAGACGTTAAGCCGCTATGGTCTAAGCTTTAGAATCTCTATTGTTGAGGGATTTCGGCGCGTGAAAAAATTTACATCTTTCATACATTGGTAGTAGCGATCGCCGCCACGAAGGCATACCGCAAGTTAACATAGTCCTCGATTATGCGGCTTGTATAGCATCCCAAAAGGAACTAAGCACCACTAACAAAGACACATTCGGTAGCACTACCATCTTTGCATTGACATGTCACCACCGTACCCTATCTTCATTACGCTATCAAACGCACTCAAAAATACCCAAGATAGAGGTACGATTCCTATTTTCTTATTAAGATTCCGTTGGTAGAGCCAGTGCGACTTGAATAGATTGTTTACCATCCATTACACAAGGAGAATGTATGATCGCTCCAGTAGACTCGCAAGCCGTGAAAGTTTTGGGCGTTGCGGATGATCCGCGTCTTTCCAAAGAAGTGAAGGCATTTTTGAAATTGCTGAATTCAAACGGTGTGCCTTTAGAGACATTACCTCCACTCGAAGCGCAAAGAAATTTATGTTTCTCCCCTACAGGCTACCGTTGAGCAGCTCAGAGGATTGCCTCCAGCTTTAATTCAACTTGCAGAAAGCGATATCTTACATGATGAAGGCGAAGCATATGGGCGCAAGCTAGATGAAGCCGGGGTAAACGTGACAACTGTGCGTTATAACGGTACGATTCATGACTTCGGACTGTTGAATGCTTTAGCTGAGCTTCCTGCAACCCGTTCTCTTTTCCTCCACGCAGCAGCTGAGTTAAAGAAACATCTGCAATAGTAGACGCGCCTTGGACAGGCGATCGCGGGGGGGATTGCGATCGCGCTCATTAAGCCAAGGTTTGTGGACAGTAGCCTAATCCCCCGATCAAGTGTTGCCGAAACGCTTCTATTTGCTGTTTCTCCGGCTGACCATGACAAACTACAGCGACTTGGTAGCGACGCATAACATCAACTAGAGACTGTCCACCTGCCAAACTCATTAGTGCCATTTTTATGTGCTTTGGTGGCGAGTAGTTTATTCCTAATTCACTTAAGAATGACCTGAAATCGCCATCTTCTTGTGGCGAGACTTGATGCTTGAGTTTGATTCTAACCACCCAGCCATTAATTTGATTAATTACCGTCACGAAGCTGACTTTTAGTTGAGGTTGATCATGGAGGTATTCAACCAGTCGCAGTGTTAAGCTGGCATTGGCAAGACAACAGATGTATTCCATATGAGCGCTAGTAAATTGAGGTGAATCCACGATAGTGTCCCACTCATTCTGAGACTTCAAAGTCGGAACGATAGTGCTTCTGGGGGTATAGCAGTAACTCGCTGTCTGAAGCAACTAATGCTGTAAAGAGTCAAACAAGGGTAGCGAGCGATCGCCCCTCCTACCAAACAAATTTCTATTCCTTCCATATATCCTGCTATACAGTCTTATCCTTACCTACTCCAGAGACGAAGCGTATATATCTATAATCGTAATTGCTACTATTTTTACCAACTTCTATCATCGGAGTAAAATGCTTTGAATCAAAAGATTGAAATGTTAACCTTTAACCAATTCGCGGAATTCCCCACCCGTCTTACGGTGGGGATGGATAGCGGCAAAAGAATGGGGTGACGCTCGTTCCGACGCTCGTCCCTCGCTAACGCTACGCTAGGCGCTACCGCTGCGAA